>Ga0065711_1026696_pt1 | contig 62101 bp, 40 predicted proteins | sample Hoacrofraction12_FD_59098 | JGI IMG/M metagenome (GOLD analysis project Ga0065711, IMG submission 59098) | Hoatzin crop microbial communities from Cojedes, Venezuela - Epithelial fraction 12 v2 (version 2) | ecosystem: Host-associated > Birds > Digestive system > Esophagus > Crop | place... | reverse complement strand
CTGCGAGGGGACCTAATAAATGCTTATAAATATCTGAAGGGTGGGTGTCAGGAGGATGGGGCCAAGCTCTTTTCAGTGGTGCCCAGTGACAGGACAAGGGGCAATGGGCACAAACTGAGGCACAGGAAGTGTCGTCTGAACATGAGGAAGAACTTCTTCCTTCTGAGGGTCACGGAGCACTGGAACAGGCTGCCCAGGGAGATTGTGGAGTCTCCTTCTCTGGAGATATTCAAGACCCGCCTGAACAAGGTCCTGTGCAGCCTGCTGTAGGTGACCCTGCTTCAGCAGGAGGGTTGGACTAGATGACCCACAGAGGTCCCTTCCATCCCTACTATTCTGTGATTCTGTGATTCTGTGATTCTGTGATTCTTGCCTGCACCAGTCCTCTGACTCCTCCCCAGCGAACCCAAGGTGTTGAGATGACGCGCACACTGATATTCCCCAGTGAAAGCTGGGATAAAGCTGGAGCATACCTCAGACTGGAGAGCTCAGAAACACCCCCAGATTCTTATGTCTGGTCATGGCCTGGAAGTATTATTATGCGTTGCAGCCCAGCGACAGCATGTGCTAGCACTCCTGCTAACTCCCAAACTCCAGCGCTTAGCCCAGGCTACTATGCTTTCTCTCTGCACAATTAATGAGACTAAATTGAGGGTTTCATTCTGCTACATCTGCTGGCCAAGCTACAGTGTACAAAGCCAGGAGCTCTAGTAAATTTGCACAGCAATGCGGTGTTTTCTTCTACTTGAGTTGCTTGAGAAATCAAGAGAATGATGGATTCCCCGTTTCTAACTTCCTTCTTTGTTTTAGCAAAGGCATACCTCCATATTCAGCTTGCTACCTCTTACCAATCTTTCGTCTAATTCCAAACTTGCTTTCCAAATTTGCAACAAGGCAGATATCCTGAGGAAAGAGTATTCTTTTGCAGCTCTGAGGTAGTCACAGCAGAACTGTGTACTGAATAATGGAGAAGTGTAAATGCAAAAATGTAAATCATTCTACAGATGACACCTATACTGTAAGCCTAATTAAGGATGCAAGGGGTATTAATTCTGGTATTTCTTAATTCTAAGTGCTTAGTTTTGCTATTCAGCAGTGTTTTTGCTGAAACTTCTATTTCTTTGTACTGTGGCAGCAACCTGAGTTGTCAGGAATTGCATTTACTATGCCTTATACAAACCTAAACACAGCCTAAGGGTGCCAGAGCCCCAGAGGGCTGACAATCAACATATCTAAAGAGAAACAACAGACTGAGATAACGGTTGTAGTAAGACCATTATAAAAGAAGAAGGGAGAGGCACATCATATTAATTGTCAAAAGAGTCTGCAGGACTTACAGCAGTGGTAAACATTAAAGAGAGGTTTAATGTTGGGAGGTCATCCTACTCAGATGTGGCATAGATCAAAGGGCAAATATTGCAGAGATCTTTTATCTGATAAGTAGTGAAAGCTAGATCATAAGCGGAGAAGAATCTAAAATAAACTGTTAAAATTACAAATTAAAAAAAATAGTAAAGGGAAAGCTAAACTATGCCTTAAAGAAGTCATATGATTTGTTATCAATATATTACAGCATGAGAACTGCTGGGTCACCAGAGCAGTCTCCTTGTCACGTGACTGTCATATGATGCAGGGAAAATACTTATAAATAAGTCTAGATGGCAGGTATACCCAGATTTAATTGTCTTTTGTTCCCTCCTTCCTATTGCAAGGCTGTTTCATAACCCGATTTCTCTGTGTGCAGTGTATATTTGATGCTGCCAACAATTAAATGATCAGTTCCTAACATAGCAAAGGTAATTTCAGACAATAAATACTGCCATAATAATGAAACTGGTGGTGCCCTGGATGTGACTGAGATGCTACTGACTGCTTCTAATGTTCTGAGATCCCTTTCCAAATATTGTGTAATCAGACATTGAGGAATATTGAGCTAAGCTAAATAAACCAGGCTTCTGCCTTTGCTCAAGAACGTTCTGTGTTCAGTGTTCCCCACCTCTTTTCAGGAGTTCTTCTCAGAATTAATTTGCTTGGGTGCAGATGATTTGAATTACTGCCTTCTGCCTTGTATAGTGGCACTACTACTGCTTTACCCATTAACACTACTATGAATATCCATCAATGAATAGCCATCAATATGACATTAGTGTTACCAGGAATAAATCTTCTACTGAATCCTAGACTGCATTTGTTGCACCGAGAAGGCAGCTCATGTTTCTGTAAGAAAAGAGCATGTTTAAGTCTTTTTTTTTTCTCTCTCTGGATGCTGTTCATCAGTAGATCTCTAGTGGGCATTCCTGGTTGTTCGTCCTGATGACAAGGCTCTGCAGGATTTCTGTAAATCTGACAGAGTATGTGCAGTGGCTGGGGGAAGGGAAAGATCACATCCTTTCTCAGATTGGTCTTATGTTGTGCCATCTCTGCAAAGCACATTGCAAGCTAAATATAAATCAAAAGGAGCTTGTACAGTTGGTGCTTCTTATGGTATTGCACTTACAAAAACATGTCACTCTATTGAAGAAACTTGTAAGCAAGGCAAAAGCTGAGAACATGGTAACCAAGATGTACTGTAAAAATCCAGACACTGAAGCACAATGTTGGAGACAATAACATGGCATCCTCCCTTGTGATCTTCTACTAGTCAAATACAAGGAGTTGCTGGGGGTGGCAAGTTGACATACATGGTCCTGCCAAAGTGGGGCAACAAAAGGAGCAGATGATTGGGGGGAACACCTGTGGACAATTCTAGCCATTCTCTGTCAAAAGAGAAGCAAGAAACATGCAGTTTTAGAATTCTTTAAAGCATGTGCTTGAGGAGATTGCAGAGACTTGTTAGCCAGCCTCAGAGACTACTGGAGAAAGTATATCTGCTACTAAGGATTCTTACTGTCAAGCATAACCTTAAGAGCGATGTTATTCTAACATCCATCTAAAGTTTCAATAAAGGTACCACTTTATTGTTGAATCTTTAGATAATTTATGGATCTGACATGATAGACATCCCATTCACTTGGGCGTGAAGGATCCAAGATCAAGGACGGACAAACCAAACCACACTCCACCACTGAGCTGTGAGTTCCTAAGAATTCCTTGGTCAACCCTTCACTGAACACTGAAGACTTACTCGGAAGATTGCGAATGGATGATTCTTTCAGCATTAACCTGAGTCATTTTTTCCAAGAAACAAAATAAGAGCAGACAACCCAGGACTTTGGGGTCTCCATGAACTCCCTTCTGAGATATCTGCATGAGTGATCTTGGTTTTTTATGCTACTCTGTTACATCTTCAAGCACATTCAGTGCTTCTTTAAGATCTCCAGATCTTTTTAAGTCCACTCCTGTAAAATCCAGCTCCTTCCGTAATGTCCACCTTGGACTGTGGAATGATGAGGGTCCCCAGAAAAGTAAATCAGAATTTGATGGCTGTGGTAACAGAGAGGCTGAAAAGTCAACGAGGTTGTTAAAATAAGCCTTTCCTCCCATGCATCGCCATACGTGCCAGCACCAAGTGTTCCTGACAGGAGTGAGAAAATAAGTGAGATAAAATTCCAATTAGATCATCTTAATTCAGTGATGAAGGTGATATTCTAAACACCAAGAAAAAGGAGTGAGAGCAAATACCAAAGCTGCTGTAAAACAAACTCCTAGTATAATATATGGATAATTACATTTTTAAAATCTTGTGGTTTTTTACCTTCCTCCTAGTTCACAAGAAGTCATTTTTCTGACATGTTTTCCATTCACAGTCCCCTCAGATTTTAACAATGTATTCTGCCTGTGTCAGAATTAATTCTAAGAGAGTGACAGCTTCTGGTACGTACGATCAAATGTCACTACAGGACCAGTAAAATGTAGTGAAGGTATCTAATAGAGAGTCAGAGGAGCAGGGAAAATCATAGGTGTAAATAACAAAAAAAATCATTGAATGTTTAAATTAAAATTGTCTTGAATCATCCCTCAATTAAGAAGTATGTCAACCTAAAACAAATAGAGGGTAACAAAGTTGACCATATGAAATATCATAAGCATTACTGGACAGATCTTTTAGCAGTATCTTAGGACTAGTTCCTTTCCTCTGGCTACACCCGTTTTACATTATCAAGAGCTAAAAGGGACATGAGTAGTTATCTAATGCAGGTTTCATGCTGCCTTTGCAGAAGACAACACATCTCCCATAGTCAAGGTCCTAAATCTTTTCATGGAGTGAGAGCTTATCTGAGGTAATTTTGGACAGTGTCAATTTTTTATGATGGTATTCAGCTGGTAGAAATGTCCACTAGAATGTAACAAGGACAGTTTTCAGGCTTCTCATATTTAGGTCTGAGTCTTCAGCACATAAATAAAGAAAAAAAAGACAAGAATGCATAGTTTTTGTTGTACCTTATGTATAGGACAAAGATTTAAAAAGTCTCCTAAAAAGAAAAGGAAAGGTGATTTCTCTCTATTGAATATGTTTACTGCCTATGATTTATATATTTTTATTAATCCAAGACTTCAGAGTTTTTCTTGTTCTGCAGCAGGTCATAAAAAAATGTTATCTTCCTGCTTTATGTGGCAGAGAGAACAAATGGAAGAATCAACAGCTAAAGACCTTCTTTTGTAGAATCAGAAACTTGCCATACTTTGGGCATGTTGCGTGGGGCAAGATCAGTCCTTAATAATGTTAAAAATCTCCCGGAGATCCATGGCACAACCAAAACTACCTTCTTTCCCACTGCAGGGTCTTTTGACCTTGTCAATGGTTTTGTTTTCTCCTGCTGTTTCCCCATGGCACATTACAGCTTTGGATTTTTTTCTTTTCTATACTGTAAGTCTGAAGTTATCAGTTACTGTGAGGCAGTATTTGGCACAGATATCCTACAAACTTTTCTGGATTAGACCTTTGCTTGTGATTATAAGAGTCTGGACCTGATGATCCCAGTGAGCCAAGTGTGGGTTGCCAGCTGTGTTTCTAAAAGCTTTTGATCAATTTTCAATATGAACAGTGATACTGAAGATGGAACAGACATATGATAGCTGTGGGAATGTGGAAAAGGAAATTACAACAGCTGAAGTGGAAACTGAAAGTCAAACAACTTACTGTTGTTCCCCCAACTCAAGCTGAGGAACCAGATAATCTTCCTGCAATACTGCATGAACACACACATGAAGTTGCAGATTCAGCAGCAGAATTTTTTAATTAATTTGTTAAATCACGGAACGTATAATTGGAGAACAGTCAACATAGAATATACATTTACAAAATAGAAAATAAAGAATGGTCTACATAACTGCTTGGTATGTTAGTTATGTACGAGACTTTAGAACTCTTCAAGAAAGATTGAAAATGTAGCAGTAAATGAAAACAGACTGCAGCATGGATTTACTCATCTTGCATTCTACCAAAACAATACAATGCCTTTTTAGATGACTGATTGTCTAAGACAAAGAGATCAAAATCAGTCTAATTTCTTAGAACTCCAGTAAAGGATTTCGTGTGAATTCATTTAAAGAATTTAATTAGTTAAGATAGAGACAAATAAATTAAGAATTGTCACTTTATTGATACTCTTTACTCAAAATGTCTTTATTCTAAAATTCAGAGTAGTTGCACTAGTGATTTTGACACAAAGAGTAGGAGTATGCAATGATTTTTAGTAACAAAGCTAGAAAATATTGTTATTACAGAGAAGAACAGAAATATCTTATGAAGGACTGAATAATCCTGAGTACATAAAAATGCCTACGTAATGAATGTAATAGTACAATAGTGGAAAATTGAGCACTGATCAACTAAGAAGGATGAAATGACTCAAACAAACGAGGTGGTGAGTAATCACGGAGAACTACCTGATCATAAGATGAAAATGTGCCTTTGACATTAAGTATCATAAAGGCAGGAAATTTTAAAAAGCAACAGTAATGTCAGGTGGTATCTTGTGAAATATTTCCAGCAGATCTGACATAGTAATGCTATTATCAGAGAGCTTTTTGAGTAAGGGGAGTTTCAGAAAAGCCTCAAAGTCTGGAATAGCTGTGCACTGTTCTGCTTATCTATCTTTAGATTAACTCAAGCTGGAATGGGAGCAGAGGAAAGCTACCAGCTGATCAAAGTAATGAAGAGTCAACCATGTAAGAGAAGACAAAAAAGTATGGCTTATTTTTTAATGCAGGGAAAAGACTGATGTGAAAGCATATTTTTCTCTATCAATAAAGAGAGAAAAGCTATGTGAACTGAAGGATGCAGCAGGTATCAAAATACTTGGGTGTAAAATGGCTAGTAATTCATGTAAGATGGAAGGTTCTTTATCATCAGAAAATTTCTAGCTCAGTCTTCTTATATTATTAATGTGTGTTAAAATCATCTCTGTGGTTTCAAGATGGAGCTTGGTAAATGGATTAAGGAGAATAACAGGTGATCATACATGTAATATGTCTCTGTGTATTGCCTGGAAAATGGAATCCACTATTCACCCATAGTCCTGTATTTCCTCAATAGCTGGCTAAATCACAAGCCCTTTAACTTAACAAAAAAAAGTAAACACTTTTATTCTTCTTTTTGCCTTTTTGTTCTCAGACATGCCTTCCAGATTTTGAGGGCTGCAATCCCACTTTATTTTCTTATAAAATTCTTGTTTCTCAAATAATAACAGTATTCCAGCAACAGTGCCTAAGAATTAGAAATCTGGCTTATAATAACACCCCAAAACCCAGCCAGTTCTACACGGTCAGAAGAGCCAAGAGTCTTCAGTCAGGTGGGTCTCCCCTGAGAACTTCTGATGACAAGGAATAGACAACTAACAGAGAGCTTTTTTATGCCTCTCCACAAATCCCTGATGTGTACACACTTTAAGCACTTGTGTGTCATCCTGTTTCCCCCTCCCCCATGTCAAGAATGATAATGCAGCAACAAATAAATGTTTGGGGAAGGATGCTCAGGGATTTGGAAAGGCATCCATCCATGCAAGGTGCAGTGAATCAGCACAGGACTCTACAGCCTGGCAAGAGATGACTAAGGAAGGATATCATAGACATGTATGAAATATAGAGAATGTGAATATGGATCAATTGCTTATTGTTTCTTCCAGTTAAAAGGAAAGAAAAAGGATGTTAAATGAAGCTAGAAAGTGACAAGTTCTACACAGGAAAGAGGGAGGCTGGTTTACCAGTAGCATGCAGTCTAAGTCCTTTCCTCAGCATGCTGCCAGGCCTGGCTCAGAAAATCTCTGATCTGTTGGCTGCTGGAGATGAGCCGAGTATCCTGGAGAAGCATCATTAAAGCCTGACCTGCTCTTACACTTCTGCAGTCCTTCCTACTGCCAGCATCAGCTGGGCGATGTGGAGTTTGGTTTTGACAAGATACTTCTCTCTTCTTTTATTAATTCTGGTAAAAGCTGGAAAGGATAGTTCAGCTTTGGAGCTTGCGGAGGAAACATACTCTTGTCTGATCCACAGCAAATTTGTGTACTGATGTGACCATAGGTCTTCTGCAAGCTATGCATCAAGAAAAACACGGATTTTTTCCTTTCTGGCTGCCCCACAGACAGCCAGTTGAAGCTGCCTGAAGATGCAGCACAAAAACAACAATGCAGTTGCTTTTCAAAATCCTTTTGATAAATTCAGATATTGGTCTAGAGAGTATTGCAGGGTATTTCAATAGGATCTGGAGCAATGACCAACCAAGGTTTCTTCCTATCTCCAATTTGCTCCCATTCTTCGTAAAGATGGCATCCTTTGCAGAGGTGCTCACTGGTGTACTGTCTCAGCTGTTTCCTTTCCTGGCAGATTCAGTTCTATTTCCTTCTTTTCCTGCCCCTTAAGCCCCACAAAACCAAGTTAGGAGGGAGCTGCACTGCAGCTAATTGGAAGGAAACGAAGGAGATTTAATTTGTCCTGCTATTTCATTGCAAATAGAACTGTTCCAGTCAGCTTCTCTCATGCAGTGCTGGTGAATACATGTGGCAGAGCAGGTTGATCCTTTAACTGGTGATTATTCACAAGAAACAGAAGACTTGGCTTGCATTTCAGAGGGCAGGCTGTGCTTCCAGGGCTTTGTAGAAAGAGTCAAAAAAATGAACTGTTTACTTGCAAGCTGAACATACTTTATGTGGAAATTCTGGGGAGATAATCAGTGTGAAATCCCATACCATGGTTTTCAGAATAAAACCACAATTTAAATTAATTAGGAGAAAGCGGACTGTACCTTTGCCTTATCCTCTTTAATGGCAACAGTTTAAGAGTTTTGCCAGTATTTTTAAGCTATAGGATTTATGATGCACTCAGGTTTTATTTCGGGTTTTTTTTGGCATTACATGAGTAGGAAGAGTTTTGATCTTCTTTATCTCCTTTTTATTTTCAACTTTTCTGTACATCAGGCAATATAAAACGGTGACTCAGTGGAAAGATGTTTATTAATGACATGTCTTCCCATAGGTCCAATAGATGTAGTTTCAACAGTATTAGACATTTTTTACTTTGAAGAAGGCCATTATCTCCAAGAAGTGGAGACAGGACACTTTGTTAGGTGCCTTTGAGAAACTTCAGAAGAAGAAGCAAGCTTTACATCCTTATTTCAGCATTCAAGTACCAGACACATATTGCCATCCATTTGCTGAAAGCCATAGCTGGCAGTTTATGTAGAAAGGTTCCCCTTTATTGGTCATACCATTTGCAATTGCCAAGAGGTACAACTGTTAGTTTGCTTGATCCTTGGAGCACAGAAGTTGATTTCCCATGCATGTTTAAAAAATTAGCAGCTTGAAGACCAAAACTGATCAGGCAACTCTTTAGGTTCCAGTGCACCAAGCCTTCATGGCTATCTGTTATACAACTGTTTTTAACCAGGACGTTTATCCAGCATAGAAATTGGGAGCTACTGTAAAACTCTTCTATCAATAGGAGTGTTTGAAATATGTGCCTTGGCCTCCTGCTGTTCAAGCATTGCAAATTGTCAAATTACATGTGACAGACTGATCGTGATTTGTCTTTTTCATGACAGGGAAAAGTGTTTTTCCTCACCCTGGGGAAAAAAAAAGCATTCAATACTGAGAGATTGTTCTAATCCCATTTAGCTGTTATTTTGCAAAATGTTAGTTTGTTTTAACAGGCAGGTATAAATTTCTCCCAGGATAGTATTCTACAGTTGATGTAGGTCTTTTCCATTTTAATACAGTGTTGTATAAATTTTGTAGAAATTCTGTGATTGCAGAGCCTACCTAATGACTTGTATTAATGAATCTTTTTATCTGTTAAGCTACAGGAAAATTAAAATACATTTTATGGTTATTGCCTGTGCTGGTGTACTACAAAGAGAAAGCCATTCAGTGAGAGCTACACAATACCTTACTTCACCTATGAAGGAACAGCTGTGGTTGTCTGTGGTGGAAAATACTTGTGGTGTGAATGGTGGATGAAGTATGGCTGTGCATTCCAGTGTGAATGTATTGAACACTGGGGATAACTGTACTGGAGGCATATTTGAGTACTACAGTTGCATATATGCAGCATAAGGTGTTGCTTCTCAGGCATGGTTATTCTTCACATAATGACTGTGTTATAGTGTTAGAAAATATATTCCTCTTTTCATCACAGTGTAGGATAGACAACATCTGTTAAAAAGATCCTAAAATAGAGCAGATGAGACATGTGAAGAGCTCCTAGAAAAAGAAAACAGGAACAAAGAAAGTGCATGCACAATTTTTCAAGCAAATACAAGGATCATAATTTTCTGTACTGATTAGCTAGTGGAACCAGTAGTGGTCCAATTAAAAAAAAAATGCCAGCTCAAAACCTCATTATCCACTGTTGCTGGCATGTGGCACAAAAAGTAGTAGGTAGGATGGAACAATATTAAAAATAAGCCCTTCAAATTTGTGTTAAAAAACACCTGTTTAGGATCACATTTTTTAATAACTCATTGAATTAGCTAAGCATACTATTGCTGACATCTTAATTAGATAATTATACCTTAATTATTCATTGTCCATTATCCACAGCTGCCTGTAGCTGAAACCCAGCAATTGTGGCCGATTGCATATTCTGTAACGAACCTGGAGTGAGAGTCAGCAGCACTCTGCTTCAAATTGACCACTGTAAGAGTAATTTGCGACATGACTAATATCTAATATTCATGATTCTAAAAAATCTTCAACATGCTTGCCATTTCTGAGAACACTGGGATGGACTATTTACATCTGTTTTACAAGTAGCCCTTATTTAGATTCATCTGCATTTTTTTCTAAATCTACCCAAATGGATGTAATTATATGTGAGAAATAATGCAAAAAAAAAAAAAAAGAGGCAAAAATGAGAACAAAAATCTCATGGAAATTTGAGAACTCTATTAGTAATACTGAAAACATGCTGTTTAGCATGAAACTGATACAGTTTAGACTGACATGTTTGTCAATATATCGCTCTGCTTACACTCCCTTAATGGGTATTTATAATGACCTTACTATAAGTATAGTATACTGCAATTAGTTTACATAATATTTTGAGAATTCATATCTAGTGTTGGGTCCACCTAGCTTACTCTAGGCATAGCTCTTTGTTTATTATCTGGTCATTTGTAAGCTGCTTTCATCATTTTTCCTTTTTGTTGGCTTTTTTGAAACTCTCATTGTGCCATCAAGCTTCCTGTTACAATTTGGGAGTCTAAAATCAGACATTTGACCTACCTCCTTAAGCCATCATCCTTGACATGGCAGTTCTTGCACTGTAGCATGCAGTGTACTTAGCCCCATTTCATAAGAGCCAAACATACCATCCCTTAGGTTTGTGTAACTGAGAGAGAAACCCCCCAAGAGTCATTCTCACACTGCCATGCAGCATTACACCCATACAACAGAGAGATACTTATAAACCTTCCTGTCATTTTCCAGCCTTGCTGTTTGGTCTATCACTGGAGAGGGGATTTGATGAGACAATGCGGAGACAGTTGCAGGAAACCCAACCAGCCCACTGGGGAAGCACTCGAGGATGCTGATGCATTTCTGACACCTAGTCGTCAGCAGAGGAATGCTTCACTTGACCGAGCTCAGCATGACCACCCGCAACCAGAAGTCAGTGCAGCTTGCGCCTGCTGTCATTTGGAGCGCTGCTTGTTAAGCTCTTATCAAAGCGCAGTGCTGAAAAATAATAGAACTGTCACTAGAGACATAGCAAGTTGTACAAGGAAAATTAATCTGACCAAGTTTGAGGGGAAAGTATTCTGAAATTATAATGCATATGACCTTTTAATAGTTTCTGTACAACAGCAGTTACAACTGATCTGTTGCGTAAAAGTGACTAACTGCACTTCTTCATATCCTCTTACCACTGCTTGCTCTTCTTGTCAAGAGTGCAAAATGCAGCTCCAGTCAGACAGTTCAGGTCCTTACCTGCTGCAAAAGACTTCTCAGGTGAAGACTGAGCTTTCCATTAACGAGACTGTTCTCTTTTGGAAAAAATCCCAGCTACCTGTTTGGGATAATTTGAAGTGTCCACCAGGCCCACAGATTGCCATTATGGCCCAGACTGTGGTTTGATTTAGAGAAAGAGTAATGACAAAAGTCTATCAGTTTATAAATGTACTTCATGTAAACTCTTCAATGTGAGAACTTCTCAGGTGATAAGGAAAAGAGTCCCCCTGAAATGGAAAATGTAGTTTGTTCTTTTTCAGGGCAGGTGATAGAGGATGCTCTTGAGGAGACAAAAACGGCTTTTATTTCCTTTCCCTATCCAGAAGATCAAGAGTAGGCAACTGGCAGACTTAATGAGTCATGCTGAAGGGCTGCATCCTGATGGAATTAATGCATAATTTATAAAGTACTTCGTAGGAAAATGATTTAGCGAATCACGTATCACTTTGATGTCTTGTAACTCTCCTGCTTATTAATATTTATGCAATGAACTTAGCAGTTACAAATGACAAAATCATGCATGCTAATGGCTGGAAGAACGCATTGTGGGATCACTGGTGTGGAGCACTTGCAAACAGAAGAGTTGGGCAGAATCAGTACACCCTGCAGGTTTTGGGACCTGAATAAGAGTCCTTGACTTGGATCCAAACAAATGTCACTCCGTGTAGTGGAGACATGGAGATGTCAAGATCCCTGGCAGGCTGTATGCTGCTTTTGAATTATGCTGCTCTGCTCATTCCAGCTGGGGCTAAAAGGCTCTGAGCAGAGACCTATCAAGCCCTCTCTTGCCAGAAGCGCAGGGCCCTGCAATGCAGATCTTCCATAGAAAGAAACAAAGAACTAAATGATGTCTTTCCACTAGATATCTGTAAAGGGGAATGAGTGCTCCCAAATCACCTGCGCAGATGTAGCTGCACAGGTCCTGTTTCCAAAGACAGTGTTCTCTTTGGTTCCTGCTTCTTGGGCCTCCTTCCACACTGCAGGAAGATGGAAAATGGCTGAAACAGGGTGTAGGATGAGGGAATACACACAGAGCTACAACACTTCCTTTCTTTAGAGGTTGGAGACTCCTGATGTGCTGACGGTTAAGTATTTCTTCAGCAAAGACAGGGAATACCTCTTCTTTCAGTATAAAAGAAAATGCAATAGCCTACCATCTTTTTTCAGTAGGAATGTTGGTCCTCCATAAGTGTACCCCGTTGTTTAGTTCCATATGCCAATGGAGGTGGGATCGTTCTAGTGCAATGTCTGTAGGGTACTAAACAGACACAGGACTCCTGAGTGCTCAGACCCAGGCCTCAGGCATCTCAGGTTTTGCAGTGGCTCAGACATTTTCCTCTGATTTCCATTCAACTCTTGGAACTCTGGCCTCTGGCTTAACTACTTCAGGCATAATTTGGCAAGCAAGTAATTAATATAATCTTAGCCAAATAATTTCTTACGCACAGCCACTTTGCTCTTAAAAAGGCACAAATGAGTCAGAGGGCTCTGGCAAAACATATGAGCCCTGAGGCAGAGCCTTGGTTGACCTATTCTCCATCTTTCCATAACTAGCATTTCAGGTTGGGCAAAGTTCCTCTTCCTTTGTCTCCCCCGGCAAATTGTTGTTAAGCAATGGTATGCTTAAAGTAGCACCTTCTAAACGTGGTCTCACTTCTCCTTCTCCTCTTTCCATATATCCAGACTGGGGACCTGTAGGTATATGAGCTGTACTGTTTAGTTCAGCAATTGAATATAAATGATTGATTCCCAGTCCCTCTGCATGGCTTTGTCATTAACTGTAGCTCTAAACCATTCTTCCTGGGCAGAAATGCTGTCTGAAGTGTTTCGCAACACCTCGCTTGTTCTTCTGATGGACAGGAGTCCAACACCTAACAGAAAGAAGCAGAGTTCCTACTTGGAGCCAGAAATGTCCTAGCCTATCATGGAAGAAGTTAGGTTTATGTCTGGATTCACAGAGCATCCCTGATGTGTTCTTGAATCAATGGCTCTTCAGCAAGGTAGTCAGTTTTGTGTAAAATTCAGCTAGAACTAAATGTACTGACAATCCTGATGTGACAAGTTCCCAAACTCAGTTTTGGTAGCACTGCATCGGGAATAGCTTAAGAGGGACTCTTCTCTCCTTGTTTTTGTACTTTGCCCGAGGATAGAAAAGTATTACCTTTCTCCTCCTTCCTCAGTGAATATGGGGATTTATATCTTCCTTGGAAGCATCTAGTTGCTGTTGGAGACAGCTTAATAAACATTTTTTCATTTCCTGTGGTCTGCACTACATTCCCTAGGAAAAAGGGGAAAGAAAGCTCTCATACAAAAAGCTCTAGGTCGTTCAGTACAAAAACACAGGGAGATGATTCTTTTGACACCCTCTGGCAGCCTGCTCTTTACTTATTCTGCCATTTTCTATACTTCTGAAAAACTTGTTCTTTTGACAAGTTAAAATCTCACTTGGTTTGCCTGCACGCTCTAATGGAAAGATAAATATGTCTTCTCTTTTTCCTTAGTGTGCAGCATGAAAATAGACAAGATCATTGGGATTTATGTGGACAAACGTGGCTGGCTCCTAGTATTGGATTGTAAAACACAATTTGGGATCACTGAGAACAAATATATATTTTAAAAATCTGGTGACCCTGCTTTGGCAGGAGGGTTGGACTAGATGACCCACAGAGGTCCCTTCCAAATCCTACCATTCTGTGATTCTGTGATTCTGTGATTCTGTGATTCTGTGATTAAGTACTTATTTTTGAAGGTTAAACCTAAGAAGTGATTATTAAAACAATTTAAAATTTTTTTTTTACTTACAGCATTTGCCATTTCAGAGGGAGCAGTTACTGTACAGATGTAAATTTGTCTTGCCATGAAATTACATAACAGGAAAAGGAAGATACTAAGATCTAAAAACTCTATGATCAGATAAATTTTATTTTAAAATACTTCCCTAGATTCTCAGGAACTAAGACTATTTGCACAGAATCCTGTTGATTGGGGGTATAATATTAGACTTTCACAAGAAAACCCAGTTCAGGGAGAAAGCGTTTAACTTAAGCATGTTTTTATTCTGTTTGGTGTAAACAGAATTTCTGATGAGCTCATTTGCTTTTGCATGTGCTTTTAGTGGCTTATACAGGACCCGAATTTCGTGTAAAGCACAGAGGGGAAGAACAAGGCTCTGAAATACCCCAACATGCAACCAAAATGTGCATCTAAAGAGCCAGTAATGTAGGAAATGTGAATTTCTGACCTAGTGATCAAAACCAGTCCAGACATAAAGAACAATGGGAAAGCTCCTCCAGCCATTCTTTACTGTGACATGGGATACTGCCTGGAAACTCTTTTCTCTGGCTATTTTCTAATTAGGAATTCAGTACAGAAGTGATCAGTGCAGAGGCTTCAGCAGAGGTAAATCATACTGAATGAGTGAAGCACTGCTTGGTAGGCCTTTATTACTCCCATGCAGAGCCTCTGGATAACCCAGACAGTAAGAAATTAATGTATTTCAGTATTCTCGAAAAGAGGAAACAAGACATGGATTGCAATTACCTCAGTCATATTACAGATATTTTAGAGCTACTTTAGACACAATGTCCTCTGCAGAGATTAATGATAAAACGTATAAAAGGCTCTTTTCCTCAGTGCACATGAACATGACTGGGATGCGTGAATTAGGTCTGCTACTGGGATCTCAGTATCCCAGCTAAAGATTTTTTTTTTTCAGGGAGTATGACAAGAATACAGATCTAATATTCAGTGGGCTATAGCTGTCACTGGAGAGCACAGAGACTGCTTTGACAGGTATAGCTGTAAATCTGTGATCAATAATGGAAGATATATATCAATTTATGACAATTTCTTTTATTTCCCTGATATCCATCTTATTCCACTGCAGTCAGGGAAATCACATTCAACTCTATTTTGGCAGGTGGCAAGGCAGGAAGAGTATTTCTGGCATGCATAAATGATTAAGGAATACCATTATTTAATGGGTTTTAACAAAAAATAACTGCATCTCTTTAGAAGTGGGCTTTTTTTATAACTTAATTTCAGCAAAATCAGAATGAACATAGTTTATTCAGAAAGTCTTAATCATGTAATATTTCTCAGAAGAACCAATAAAGAAATAAATGTGTCTTACAATGTAATACAAAAATTTAACCTGCTATGATATGACTAAGTGGAAAAGGATTTTGAGAACTTAATTTCAAGCACTGGTTGTTTAACAAGTTTTTTAAAATCTCTTCACACTTCAGTAAACTTTTCATGTTGTGGCTTTTATTCATTTCCTCCTTGACAGGTTGAATGGGAATATGCAATGCAGCTATTGGGAATTTACCTTTACTCTTTTTTTTCTTTAAACCAAACAAGTATTATTGGCTTTTATTAAGACTTATCAGTGAAAAAAACACCGACAGCACAATTCAGGAAGTGCAGAATTATGACATGTATCTCTGAATTCATTTGGAGACAAAGTACTTAAAACTGACAACTATTTAAAAATCTGTTTTATGTGAACAGTCATATTTCCAGATCACAGTAATTTAATTATTATATCCAGTACTTTACCTCTAAGTAGTACAATTGCTCTTCATTCACAGAAATGGCATGACATTTTTCAAAACTAAATTGTTCTTTTGCTAAAATTGTTCTGACTAAAAAACAAAGCTCTGATAAAAAACCTTTGAATAGTACATATGTTCACACTGGAAAAAGGGGGTAAATAAAAAAAATACATAGCTGAGAAGCACGTAATATTTACGTTCAGCGTTAAACTAAATTATTTTTTTCCATTTCCTTGTAACTGTGTTTCTTTTGTTTTCTGAGCAGAGTGGCATTTTTCACACAAAACATTTACTGATAATTTTTGGAGAGCTGGTTTAATTTTAGTGAATAATGTCAGTATTTACAAATCTACTCAGTAAATAATGCATGTAACTGAATCCTGTGCTAGGGTGTCTAGAAGAGTTCATGAAGATGACAGATATGTCTATGGGAAACACAGGATGTGAAATCTAGTTTATTTAGGTTTAACCTAACAGAAAATGGGGTACATCTATTACTCTGTCACCTTTGCTAAGATGTATGCAAAACAGACATATAAAGATATACACAGTCATTCATGAGACATAAGAAACTGAATCTTACACCTTTTCTCCAGCTCCTGTACTGGTCAGCAGCAACAAGAAGCTGTTGTTTTGTAAGAAGTCAATGGAAGGCATCTGAAGTGAGAATCTTGGAAGATTATCTATCTTCACAAATTTATTTTGGATTTTAACATTTTGTTAAGGGCAAAATGGAACTATTTATTTAGATTGTTTTATATAATTAATCAAGCATGTTACTGTGCTACCTGACACCAAGAAATGGAGCTGTTCCTATGGTAAATTGTTTCCCAGAATGTAGTAAATACCGTGGAGACTAAGTGTAAGCCAGGCATCACACCTGGGGCCAAATTCGGAGACAGTGTCATCTGGTGTAAACCACACTTTGTTAAATTCATGTATAGTGTCTTATACTGATGAACTCTTAACTCCAAAAGGAAGGACTAAGAACATATGAGGAAGCATAAATTAAAGGATGCAGGTCTCATCTTCACTTCCTCTTAAACCTTCTTAAATCACTCTGGCAAGAGAAAGAGGCCTGAAGGCATGCAGAAGTTTTTCCATTATGCAGTGGGCTTTCTTCTCCAGGGCGACTGCAAGGGCCTGCACCAGGCTGGCATCCGACCTGTGGCACAGCAGCAGGTAACAGCCACACTGGTATGCAGCCAGATCGGCTTTGCTTGTAAAGGACCCACAAGGAACAGAGCATGAAGCCAAGCAACGGTGAGTATATCACGGCTTTTACTAGGGCAGGATAGCCCCACACGACAGATCAAACTGAGGCAGTTTTAACTTCTCTAACATGCCTTTACATCTAACCACATACACATAATTTCCACTTTCCATCTCACAGGCTGATTTACAGTCTCTTGGGATTCAGTTCCTTTCACCTAAAGGTGCTTCAGCTGACCTTGTTATCCTTCCTCTTGGCTGTGTCCTAAGGCCACAGCAGCTCTAAGCTATGCTTTTATTTCACACAGGAGGCAAAGGAGCTTCCCTGAGCACATGACTAAGCTTCAGGCATTTTATGCCTCCTGTCAGATTCCTCTGACCACTTAGAAACATGAAGAAACTAAGCTTACAGCTCGTTCTTTGTATTACAGTTGCTGGAAGGTAGGGAAGTAAAAAGGTGGGAGTGAAGTGTTTTTTTCTATCCAACCACCTTATTTGCATTTTGGGCAAGACCTCCAGTCTCACTGCAGTGCAGAGAATTGTGACTACAACTCATTTTATTGTAAAGCAAAACAGAAGGACTTGACCCCACTCCAAAGTCATTTCCAAGTAAAGTATCAAAAAAATTTGTCTTTCAATCACCAGCTAAGGATATCTGCGATCATTTCTGCATGTCGGTGGCAGGGTGCAACGAAGTCTGTGTCTCTGGCTCTGACACATGGTGCTCACAGTAGCTTCTGTAACAAGACCACCTGAGCCTATATCCTCGTGAGGTTACTTTTTTGGGAACTTTAAGGCCAATAGATGTTCGCAGTCACACAGGGCTGTCTTTTCAAGAGAGGACTTGATTTTAAACTACAATGTTTCATATTTCTGGTCCTTAAAGTAGAGTAAACAACGAAACATAATATACATACGTGCCACCTGACACTTGCTGTCTTCTGCCTTTTCACAAGGCAGTCATCCCACATCTTCCTTTTGGGAGGCTGGTTTAGTGCTTGTCTCAAAACCTCCTTGCTTTGCTCTGTTGTCCTCATTTCTGCCTACTGCTGTATCAAGGTCGATTTGAAACTTTGTTCCATGTTTTCACTTGCAATCACATTAAATTAACCTGAGCTGTTCCTGCTTATGTAGACGAAAACAGTGTTGGTCCATCAACACTCAAAGCTACGAAGTTCAGTTGGTGGCTCTCTAGTCACACAGGGACAGCCATGAGAGTGATCTACCTGTGTGATTATAGAGTCATAGAATCATAAGTTGGAAAAGACCTCTAAGATCATCGAGTCCAAGCATTACTGCTTATTCTTTTTATTGCTTTATCCCCCTACTCTGAAAAATTAAGAATTGCTTTAATCCAGTTAGGTAACCATATAGAAGTGAGTAGGGGAAAGCAGAGCACACCCTTTACATAAAGGTAATGCAAATAGCTATCATACTCTTTATAAGCCTATTTCAGTCACGCAGACAGTGTCCTTGCCATAGCACATTCCCTGCATACTCTTGTCATTGTCCAGTTGAGGTTAGAATTAATTAGCCTCTAATGTCTCCTCTGTCACTTCCTGTGACAATCCTTGTGGGTGAGTCTTTAGTATATATCTATCTATCACTAATTCTGACTATGTCAGTGCTAAACAGATGCCGTTTTGTGCTTTGTAACAAGAGAGGAGATCTTTTACAATAAGTGACAGCATTCCCAATGGACAGATCGTTCTAGTTGGAAGTTTACCAATACAGTGTCTCTATTCATAGGTTACTCTCACTGGGGTTCCAAAACCACAGATTATTTGATTGTAAATAAAAGGGCAAGAAATGAAGAACAAAACTTGTTCTTACTCTGGATTGAAATTTATTCAGAGTATTTTTACAGTCTGGGAGTTGGTCGTGACTATCTGGAACTTCTTGATCACTTTACATGTAAATATTTGTGGACCTACATTGTGTTCTGTCTTTCTAGACATCATCCTCATTACAGCTAAGGTACAGCATAAACCATGGACAATGTCAAAAGCAAATGATTTGTCCGAGTAATGACATATTTCAAAGGCTAATGGAAATTCTGTGTCACCAGTGGGCACACAATTCAAGCTTAGATATATGATTATTGTATAAATAATCTGAGAAAAGCAGCATATGCAAAATCTATACTGTTGATGTTTTTTAAGTGGTCTTATTTTATCCCAACAGAAATACTTTATTCATCTGAGCCTGAGGTGTAATAATAACTTTACACCCAAGGAGCATGAACACAGCCACTCCAAGCACAATCCTATTAGATGCATTTTGCAGTCCCAAAGGAACAGTGTCTCCTATCCATCTCTCCCTTAACTCCACCTTTATTCGCTATCAGATTTGTACACAGATGTTTCCTGCACAAGCTGGTGAGTACAGTGTTTAAGGAAATGCCTGCGCAGCTCACAGACCACGGATGTCATAAAAGGATTTTGTTAGGTAGCTGAATCCCTGCTGTCTTTTGAGGAGCTGTGTACATGTGTTCCAGCCAGAAGAAAGTTATTCTCCAAGTATTGTGTTCAATAAAAAAGGACTGGATTAAGTTTACCCCATCAAGTGCTACACAACCCACTATATCACAAATGTAGTACATGTCCCTCTTGTGTCTCTCAGCCTCCCCTAGAACACCATATGACTAGAACTAAATTAAAAGAAAATTTCTTCAGTTTAAAGTGGAGTAAAACTGGAGAGAGATGTGCTCTGGAGTAACAAGGAAAACATGGAGACTGAAAAGTATTTAACCTCACTTACTGCCATGTTTGCAAATGTCAAAGACCACTCACACATGGAGGGGGTTATCTGTGTTTAAAGACTTTATTGTCCACAAGAAAGGCATGAAATATTTCCATGAAGATGTCAAGGGAGAGCAGGATGGTCATTAATACCAGTGTACAGAATGGGAAGGAAAAAAGGCAGAATCAGGAATGCTTGTGAAGCCGCAATGCAAACATGACCTGGAGCACAGAGCCCAACAGCAACAGGGAATACTGCAGAAAATGGGCGCACAAGTTAACTCCTTTTTTGCCACCTTGGTCTTTTCGATTTTAAGCACCTTTTACATCTCCCCAGCTGGAAGAAACCAGAGTGTCAACAGTGAATAGACACCACAACTGCAGGGAAAGAAACAAATGCGAAATAGCTGGCCTGCTAGCCAGCAAGGTGGAGGTACACCTGCTCCCACATCTTTTATAGCACTCTCCTAGAAATTTCAAAGAAACGGAGATTTACCAACACTTTCTTGTGCAGTGTCAAAGCACCAATGGCAAGCACAGTCAAGCAGAGTCTAGTTTTTACTGTCATGCATTGGAAATGTTTCAGATACGTGATCTCCAGGGAAGCTATGCTGCCCAACAACCAGCTCCAAAATATATTCAAGGTGTTCTGGCCTGGCCTACAGTTTCTGTATGGGAAATAGAAGTTCACAAAAACAAGCCTTTAGACTAAATAACAGCAGCTACTTAATCTAAAAGATCTGCTTGATAGGTACATTAAAATACAGAACATCAATAGCCAAAGACTAACAATCTGGCAATTCTATCAAAAAGGACAAGAAGGGAGAGATGACCAGGTTTTACTGACATCGTGCTGGTTTCCACTTTCTCTTAAAGACCAGATTACAGCGAGACTTGATCATTTCAAGCTCTAATGAGAGAACGCTGTTTTCAAGGCATGGGCAATTAGCCTTTTTAGTGTCTAGTATCTTTTATTATCAGACAGGTATTTCTGGTCTAGACCTTTGTATATGGGTTACAGTTGTGCTTTCATTAGCATGGTTTCTCAGTGCCTGCCAGTAATACTCTGGGAGACATAAGTGGAATCTGCCACATGGGGTTTTTTTCTTCTTATCATCTCCCCAAAGTGGAAATTGTTCTTGAAGTAAAATTGTTATGTCTGATAGATTTTACTTCATGATATGTACACGTTGCAACGTGCTTGTGATAAATAGAGCCAGGTCAAAGAAGTGATGGCTCCTAGTTCCTGTGGGATTTTATTTCACTGCCTGGCACCAGAGCTGAAAATCTCTTGTCTCCTGCAAAGACTCTTAGCCTTGGGGTAAAAAGTTGCACTGCAATTAAGGGTCTGCTAACAACTTAAAGGGAATATACCTGGTTAGTAAGACCCAGCGATTTTTAATTCAGTGATTTAATTAATTCTTGTTCTTCAATTAATAATCAACAATTTTTTAATTTTTTTTTTTAACAGAAGACATTCTATAAAGATTTTGTCTTTTTGATCAAAGCATCTGAATAACTGGATACTCAGTTATGTGGTGAGATTTTACAACTATTCAAGGCTGTCCTGCAGAGCTACTGGTCTGCCAGGTCACAATACTTTTTTGTTGCTTTACAACTTGGCATTCACTTTGGTTTCCTCTCCACTCTTTTCTAGGAGAAAAATGTATCTCCTAAACTGAAAAGGCTGAAGACTAGGGAAGGAAAGAGTTTCAAGGTTCTAAAAAGATAAAGTTGAACATAGGATGAAAACAATAACTGAATAAATACAATCATATTGGCCCTGGTTTTTGCACCACTTTTTATCCTGAGCATTATCTTACTTCTACCAGTTTACTTATGGCTCTATGTGGAAAAAGTAGAAGCTTCACTTTCACCAGGAAGTATTTACCACAGTCAGTAGAGATTGATGTCATATGTTATTAAGACAATTGTATAGTTATATTGAAGAATTAATGAATCACTAAAATTCAGAGTGAAACAACAGAGCAAATATTGTTATTGGGTCCAAAGTACTGCAACTGTGGAGAAATACTGACACAGAAAGACGTTAGAGTTACCTGTCAGCTAACGAAATCTGAGCAAATTCTTAACAGAAAAAGGAGGGAAAACGTGCTAGTGAGGAAATGTGTGTTAATCTAAGAGACTTGAAGCTCACAGCAAAGTAGCAAAATGCAAGCAGACAGTGCACACCTAATTCTCTCCTCATTGTTGTAAGTTTACCAAAAATAAGATTCCAGCCCCTGAATGTAGGCAGCACACTGGAGTAAGAAGCATTTATCTAGATGAAGACACGCTCCTGTATCACCTCTGTTTCCTTCCTTCCTTCTTATCTTGCAGTTAGATGGAGTAAGAAGGGTAAACACTGCTGTTTCCAGTGTGAGCCCTGTTGATAAAGAACCTCCACGGTCAAAACATAGGTAGGTCTCATCTAGTATAGTATACAAGTACCACTCACTCTGTATGTGAAAAATAAGGCAGAAACATTAGATTTGCTTAGCATGGGCAGAGAATACTGTGAGACTGTGTGATTTACCTTAATATGCATGCCATACCAAATCACTCCAGCATCACAACAAGTGTCTAATCGAAACTGTGAATCACTTAGATCCACCGTTTTCTCACTTGGAGAAGAGGTTCTTGCTTCTATACTAAAGAAACAAACTATGCATTTCCTATTTCTGCTTCTCTGAAAATATAACTTTGAACAGTGAAACAGAAATACATCACAGCCACATATAAAATTGTTTAAAAAGTCTTCTTCCAAATATTTCAGTGGTTTATGTATTTATACTAATCACACCTCATTTAGACTTAGGGATAAGTCATTTTGGATAAAGAGCAGTATTTTACTACCACTGCCTGTTGGCAGTTTTGATAGAGGTCACTTTAATGTAAGATCTAGGGAAAATGAAGTACCAAAGACTTAATTTTTCTAGGACTTTAGACCAGAGACAGGTTATTCATATATGCATCTACAAAACAGTAGTCATAGTATTGCTATAGCTGAAGTCAGACCAAGACCAGACAGCTACCCTCATTTCAGTTATATGCAAGAAGTGATACTCCTGTGAAAAACTCAAGTCAGGTTATTGCCAAGAAATACCGACATATTGTGAGTCTGCTCAGGAAGGAAAAGTAGCTGGGCAGAGGCCTTTTTTGGCTGATGTTCTAGATGTGTAGGAGAGGAGGAAGACCAGAATAAGAGACGCAAAAGAAGCAAGACAGAAAAAAAATCCCCAAACCACATTAGGTATTTTTATGTTGTGTTTTGAGAGATGCCCAGATAGTGAACATGGCAACGTGGCTCCAGGTATTGCTTCTGTAGCAAACTGAGACACCACCTCTTAAGCATAGTTAGTGGTTCAGTATACTGCTGCTGTGCTATTAGCTCAGCATTAGGCAGTTTGGATGCTCTCAGGCACACCTGCACACAATATCTGTAGGCTGTCTGCAAGCGTTTCTGCAATCATTATACCTGCTGCCTACGAGTTATCTGTGTAGACTGCAGGCAAGCAGAGCTGGAAATAAGCCATTCTTCTGGCTTCTTGGAGACTCCTCATTAAGACTGGTAGTAACAGAGCTGAAGATTCTGGTAAGATGATCCCGAATAAAAGCCTCCAACCCCCACCTAGCGAAAGTATTTGGGCTAGGTGCTGATTGCCAGCAATTTGATTTAAATTATAAAGGATTTTTTAAAGTAAAAATAGGTGGACAAAGCGACCTGTAATGAAAGCAAATCTTCTTTTAAGACAAATTAATCCTAGGCCAGAAAAAAAATAAGAGGTGTGTAAACACCAGTAAGAGTGGCAGATGATGTTTTGAGAAACAAGAAATGCTTCTTCCTGTGACGTCTCAAAAACAATGAGCAGTAATAGAGTTTAGCTATCATAAATAAGCTCTGTACCTGTCTTATAATATTCATATTGTGCAAATCTGTCCACAACTGTGCAAGAAAAGAGAGCTAAATTCTCAGCAAAGCTATGCAGCTTTAGAGCTGCGCAGGGCCTACAACCAGGCATACAAGATTTCTTCAGCTCTGCTCCTGCTTGTGGGTTAGCAGAAGACAAAGGGATAGCATTTTCTGTCTTGCGATTTTAAGGCATGTAATCAACCTGCCACTATTTGCTGGATACACAAGTGCTCCCATGAGAGTGAGCTGTGCTCCTTTGAGGAGTATAACAAATAAACAAAATGGACTGGCTGTTTAATCAAGTAATTGCCCTAACGATGCCCTCCTAGGCACAAACATTGGTGGGTTTGAGAGAGAGGTTGAATGTTGTTGACTTTTGGTCATGTTACAAAGGCCATTTATTTACTCAGATTTCTTCTCACATAAGAGTTGAATGGACAGAGTTATTTCCTCTGATCGTGGAGGGGAGTTTTTGACATTCTGGATAACTTGATTATATTTTACTACTCTGTAATTTTTGTTTTCTTAGTTTATTTTTAAAAGAAGTATCTTTAAAGATGTATTCCAACTCACTAATCAAATAAAATAATTTTAAGACAAGTGTAGATTTTTTCTGCATTAAAGGTTTTAGTCTACAAGGAAAATTCCAAAGAAAAATTAAATATTAATCCAATGAGTGCCCAATTTCAGATCAGTATGGTGCATGGAGGGCCGTATTTACAGGCAATTCATTGAGCCATCATAAACCCACGGCCAATTGTATTGAAAAAAAGAACTTAAATACTCCCAGGAGAAAAAAAAAAAGATTACTAGCTAAAAAAATATATATTTAGTAATAGCATTATTATCATACTGTCTTAAATAAAACAACTTGCTTTCCAAGCTTCGGTCATACTTAACAATTTTTTAAACAGCTATAATCATAAAGTAAGCAGTCCTGAGCTATTACCTGTTGATAACACTGCCCCAGACAAAATGTAAACCCAGATAAATTAATTCTTCACACTAGCAGGTTAAACACCACACTCCTACACCACCCTTCCTTCAAGTCTGAAGACTGAAACTGGCTTTTTATGGCATAAGTTTAGAAACTAGCAGGTAGGTTCACAAGAGACAAATTGGCACGGCTAGTGAGTGAAGAACCAGCTGAACAAAATGGCCACCTAGTTTTGCCCCCACAGAAGCTGCTGCTCCCTGTACTGTTCACTACCTGTGTCCTGCAATAGGTTGCTGTTGCGGTGTCTGCATCTGGAAGAAAGGAGGTACAATTTTCTGTCATGCAAAGCTTATTAAACCACTCACACTGCTAATATCTTTCAAGTACACCTTTGATAGCACTTGCTTTCTGTAGATACAATAAATCATAATCAACTAATATTTCATAGAATCATAGAATGGTTTAGTTTGGAAACGACCTTAAAGATGATCTAGTTCTGACACCCCTGCCATGGGCAGGGACACCTTCCACTAGACCAGGCTGCTCAAAGCCCTATCCAACCTGGCCTTGAACACTGTCAGGGAGGGGACACCCACAACTTCTCTGGGCAACCTGTTTCAGGGCCTCACCAGCCTCATAGAAGAGAACTTCTTTCTTAGACCTAATCTGAATCTACCTGCTTTTAGTTTAAAGCCGTTAACCCTTGTCTTATCACTGCATACCCTTGTAAAAAGTCACTCTCCATCTTTCTTGTAGGTACACTTTAGATACTGGAAAGCCACAATAAGATGACCCCAGAGCCTTCTCTCCTGCCGGCTGAAAAACCCCAACTGTCTCAGGCTTTCCTCAAAGGAGAGGTGCTCCAGCCCTCTGATCATTTTTGTGAGAACTTCACCAGACTGCTGCAACTTCTCAAATATAATGGATAGTGGCTTAGCAACTTCACCTGTCAGATCCCTCAGGATCTACAGATGCACATCATCAGGTCCCATGGACTTGTGCACCTTCAGGTTCCTTAGGTGGTCTCAAACTTGATCTTCTCCTACAGTAGGTAGTTCTGCATTCTCCCAGTCCCTGCCTTTGCCATCTGTAACTTGGGTGGTGAGGCTGAAGCCCTCCAGGGCTTTATCCCATGATACTCTACCAAGCAGATACCTAGAGAGGCCAGATTCTGCTCTCCTGAAGTCCAGGGTAATGAGTATGCTGTGCACCCTCCTCGCTGACCTAAGGAGCTGGAACTCCTCCATTTCACGGTCACAGCAGCCAAGGCTGCCCTTGAGCTTCACATTACCCACCAGCCCCTCCTAGTTGGTGAGAACAATGTCCAGCACTGCACATCTCCTTGTGGGCTCCTCTATCTCTTGGAGAAGGAAGTTATCATCAATGCATTCCAGGAACCTTCTGGATTGATTAAGCCCTGCTGTGTTGTCCCTCCAACAGATCTTGGGGTGGTTGAAGTCCCCAGTGAGGACCAGGGCTTGTGAACTAATGATTTGTGAGTTAACAACCACACACACTGAACCTTCTCCAGCTCATGAAAAAAAAAAGCTGCTCCTGTAGATAAGAGCAATGAGATGGACAACGATGTAGTCTCTGAAGTTGCTTCTTCTCAGGCAGTCACTGTCATTTTCCTCTTCTTTGGCTGGAGTGCATTGCACCTACTCTTCCTCTATCACACTTTTAAGTGGCAATTCTTAGAGGAACTGTTCACATGCTCGAAGTAGGCACTTGCTGAATATCTGGGGCAGTTGGGCTCTATATGTCAGTAAGATGCGGATCTACAGTTCTACAAGCTCCTTGTCCCATTTTAATCCTTTAATTTCTAAGTGCTGGAATGCAGTACCAAACTGCCCGCATTACACTGTCATCAGTCTTACTCCATTAGGACTGGGTCCATGTTTGCTTTTAATTGCCAGTCCATGTTTGCTTTTAATCACCACTGTAGTGTTTTCCAATATGTAGTTTATTGTCTCTCATCTAACAGACTGTTGCTTATAATTTAGATCTGCGTGATAAATCTGCCTTCCTGTTAAATGACTTAGCTAATCGTTCATCCAACCAGCCAAACACAGATGCAGCTAGCAGGGCAGAGTCAGGAAAATGTGTTGGTATTGGGGTTTTTTTATAGTGTGGTAATCTATTAATGATCACTGCTCGCATTCAGGACTTAGATAACTCATCATGGAATCCTGAAGTATTATTCACAAGTGCATATGAAAGGGGTTATAAATATATATTGTCCTTAAATCCAGACTGAGCATAACTCACAGCAGAGTGTCCCAAAACTTGACCTCATCAACATTTTTGTCAGATAATGTGATACAAAAAAAACCAATGCAAAGCAGCTGCTTGCCATTGTTTGCAGAAAGTTTAAAACAAATAAGAAAATTGAATGAAAACTTCCTGAAGCTTTTGCAAATGGAAATTTTTCCTGTGCATACTCACACAGAATAGTGGTCTGTATCAGAGGGTCTATCACTTGATAAAGGTTGAAGTTATGCTCTCTTCTGCTTAGCTTGGATTGCTGTCCAGCAGAGAATAAACTGGGAATTTGTACTGCACATTTGCCGAAAGTTTATGGATGAAGTCCAGTGATTCTCCCGACATTTCCTCTTTTACTAAAACAAGTTATAATGGCCAAGGTTATGCATAAGCTGTTAATGAGATCATATAATAGTTGCTTTGTTGTTCTCAGATGTTACAAGAACCACAGTTCATTCTGTCCTTTTTGTAACGCATTTTATGATAGTTTAGCAGTGAAGGCACCAAGTCTGATGAAATTTCGTGCTGGCATGGGAGAGTTATAAAAGAATATAAACATCATTTGTAGTAGAAAAACACAATACACTGTCCTTTGTGTATAGTATCTGTTTCTTCTTTCAAGGAGAGCTCATGTCTAAGTGATACATATTTCATCTTCCCTGTTTTTCTTAATTTGTGGATATTTATCTTTATTTTAGTACTTGCTGACTGTTCTATTCTAGCAGCAACTCTTAAGTGAAAATATTGTATCTAAATATCATGTGAAAGTCTTCACATGAGATGACAACTATGTTTGTATTGCTTGGGGAGGTGCTAAAAGAAGTGGATGATTACTGTTGCTTATAATGGGCTCCACTCCAGAGGATCAGAGGAGGTAAAAGGTTTTATTTTCTTTTTTTCCTCTTTTTTTTTCTCCAGAGGGGAGATTGCTACCATTTCAACAAACCTACTGCCTTGTTCAACAACTTGGCGCAAACTTCAAGGGGCTATTCCAGCTGCATCTCATCGATCCTTACCATGATGAAATGAAGAGGTGAAATGGGCTTTCTGGGATTACAGGTGTCTGTCTTCTTTCATTCCTACTGGACTACACAAACTGCCTTTCATACTGGCTAATTTTCAAGCATGGAAAAACAAGGTGTGCATTAATCTATGGGTGAAATGCATTTTATTGGATCAATGTGTTTTTGTTATACAAGCAGAACAAAAAGATCTAGCAAGGAAAACAAGCAAATATTGTATTTTCTTAAATTATTTTGACATGAGAATTTAGTGTATCCAAGAGAAGGTCTGTTTACTTCCTTTTACAAACACATTTCTTTGAAGTCAGCAAAGCTAAAAGTATTTGATTTGTGTCCGATATTCCCAGGACAATATGCCCACTTGCAGCAATTTCTTTTTACATAATTTCTTTTAAGACATGTTAATGAGTCACATTCATTGCTCTTATTTGTTTTATGACAACATTTCAGAAGTCGAGTTGTAATGCTTAGGTTCACAACTATGCAGAGGTAGTGCAAACTGATTCCACCATTATATCTGCCAGGAAAACGCATCTTTGCATAGCATATATAAATTTATTTACAGTCCACAAAGCAAAATAATGAGATATGTCTACCCAGTTGGATAGGATACTCAAAAAATACCTTTACATAATGAAAAGGAAACTGACAGGCACAAGTTCATCTGCATAGGAGATAAGTTTAAGAAAAGCGTTATTGTCTTAATTAAATCCATTTGCAGGACTGGAGGCTCAGGACTCGCCCTGAAGGCAAATGCAGAAATTCAGCTTAATTCTGGCAGGCTCCAAGGGCAACACTGAAGCCCAGATAAGGGAAAAGGGTGTCTGAGGGTGTCAGGATACTTCAGACATGAGTCTTCTTCACTGTCTTTAGTTCAATAATTGCTCAGCTCCCTATGCCTCTGTCGCAGTTTAACCCAGCAGCTGGCAGCTAAGCACTAGACAGCCGCTCTTTCTCCCCCAGCGGGATGGGGAGGAGAAATGGACAGAAGGGGAAACTCACAGGATGACATAAAGACAGTGTAATAAGACAGCAAAGTATATACTACTACTACTACTGATAATAATGATAATAATGAATATGCAAAATAAACTATATACAATTGTCTCACCACCTGATGACTGCAGTCAGTCCCTGAGCAGCGATCGCAGAACCCTGAAATCATGAATTTCGCGAAATACCCAAAAAAGTCTGAACTCCCAGACAAAGAGGATTTGAACTCACAGAAAAGAGCAGGAATCTTAGAATCACAGCATCATTAAGGCTGGCAAAGTCATGTTCTAGGGTCCAGCCTAAACCTAGCTTAACGAAAAAGGAGTTCATTCATTAAGTTCACTGGCTTAGGATCAGACTCTAAAAACCTTATCTTCATATTTTTCAGTCTACTAACCAGTCAGTTTGAAACAGTTTAAAAAAAAAAATCAACAGTGAATGTAAATGAGGCATTGTTTCAGAGACACGTGAAACTAAAATCTAAGACAGTTTAAAGATTTTGTGTTAGCAAAAGTTTCATGTTTACCTTTAAAGCATCGCCAACATTCTTAAATGTGATTTATGACATGACAAAGTGTTGTGTGGGTCGAATAACATTTGAGGTGCCACAGATATCAGTAAAAGATCTGACATGTTCTCTCTGTTAGCTTACTGCTATTTAAAACTACTGTAGACTACTTACAACAAAATCTGAAAGTACTGTTTCTGTACTAGTACTATGCTATTTACTGTAGAAGGAGAGATAATGAACTACAATTAATTTGCTACATCTAAGATTACTTCATGACAGTAAAATCCTACTATACTAAAGATAGCACTAAAAATTTCCTTTTCATCCATTTCCAAAATAGATACGATTTATGCAGTGGGAATGTTCATGATGCACTCATTTGTCTCAGATGTTTTCTCTGACGCTGGGGTAAGAATCAGTTTCCAGACGGTGTCCTACATTTCTCAAGAAAACAGCCTGGACAATCAAGTTGTGCCTTAAGATCTGCGAGACTGGCTTGGATACACTACTAGTGTAAGGAAGTCCCAGTGTTTACAGTCCAACACTGAGAATTAGAAGTTTCTGAATCACTGAGTTACGGCTGTTCACATCAGAGTCACTGACAGTTAAAGGAAATAATTACATCTAGCTTAACTGGAAAAGAACATCATTCTTGTTTTGGTATTACTACTTTTAATTGTTGTTGTGTAGTTGCTATTTATATCATGTAATTTTTGCATTTCCGTTCCAGTTAACCATTCCGTTCCTTCTCACTGAAAAAAACAGAATGTTTTGTTTCTGAGTCAAGTATTGAGATTAAAAATTGAAACTGAAGGAAATTTCTAAAAGAAAATGAATTCATACTTGAACAACTGAAAAAAATTATTTGAGAAATAACAGAAACCAGTGACATCAGACTCAGCAATTAAATTGATATTCCTTCATTGCAGAAAATCCAATATACTCAGACAATTTCATAAAATATTTCAGTTGAGATGATTTTTGTTTCTTGAAAAGAATATAATTACAAAAGAACTTTGGGATAAATTTTGGCTCAACTCTACCAGGAATCTTCTTTTGAATCAGAACAAATTAAGTCCTCAAGACCAGAAACTCATTATCCCAAATAATCACAGTTTAAGGGAAAAAGTTAATCTTTGCAAGTCGGTCCTAGATAACTTATAAAAAGGTACTCCAGTTGTGCCTGTTCATAAGCTGAAAGACAAGATGGATCAGCTGATGTGAGTTTTTTTACTCTGTTTTACTTAACAGTAGAGGGTAGACAGATCTCAGAGAGGAACATCACAGCTTGGTGTAAGATGCCAGAGTACAATATATGACAATATGAGAAATGTAGCTTGATCCAAGGGACAGTAACATTGAATCCAAGGAGGCAGTAACATTGTGAATCTTCTTAATAAATGCAGAGTATATATAGTATATAACTATATATACTGTGTATAACTGAGTATCCTTGCCAAAGGACTGGGTATATAGCCCTTTGCCAAACCTCTAAAATGTTTGAGTGTTTTTAGGGCAAACTTGCTTAAAAGAGAGATGCTCAGTTCCAAAAACACAGGCAGTCTGGATTAATGACCTTTGGGTCAGATTTAGAATACATTGATGAAGCCACATGTGGAGTCCTGTACTGTACTGTCCCCATTCCTTGGATAATGCAAAATCTCAGTCTCTAAGCCTCTTAATTTGACTCTTTTCATGAGATGCATATTGACTTTAAACAGGAAAAAGTAAGAGTAATAGAAACTTTTAGGCAGTAAAAATAATTGCCCTTCAAGCAAGAATTTTAAGAGTCAGTTATTCATTGAAAACTTGTCCCTGACCATTTAATTTTTGGCTTTAAATCATGTGGGTACTTTGGAAATTGTTAGAGTTCTTGTGCAGTAGGGTAATGTCAGATGAACCTATTTCTTCTGCTAAAACTAAAGAAAAATATCTTGGCACAAAAATAAAAAATGACACAGGAAAAAAAAGTGTGAATAGTTATGTGAGTTTGAAGTAACAAGCTATTTCTTGTATGTAAAAGGCTTAAGATGCTGTTGCAATCATTTTCTATGTTTTACTCTCCAACAGAGCCATTTATAATGGGGATGTTTCAGACATTCAGTGCAGATGCTGTTGGTACATTCACCAGTTACTCTGGACAAGTAAAGAGCACTTTGCATCTTCTCCAAAGTCATCCATCACTAACCTTGAACACTTAAAGATTTCCCAGAGATCTTAGCATTGTATCAGTTCCAATGCCCCACTTAAAAAGACAGGACCATTTAAGACGTGACAAGCATAGGAGAAATACAGGGAGCATGAGTGATCTGAGATTTCCAGATGCTACTAGATTATAAATGACAAAAAGTACAATTTCGAGAAAACCACAGGTAGATTGTCTTTAACTGTCCCTTCTTTCTTGAAATCCTTGACTTTCATTCCTCCTAGTATTTCTCTTTTAGCAGTGTGCTGGACACATCATCTAAATAAAGTTCTCTGAGAACTAGCATTTTCTATGCATTTACAAAGCAGCTGTTCAAAATTATTTTAATTCCTTGCAATACTTCCACAATCCAAGTTAAGTTTGACTGATACTACAGCAGCACATTGTAAACAGCTAGTCATTTTCACCATCTTGAAGTTATGTAGTGATACAAGCTAAAGACCCCATAAAACTGATTTCTACTTGCATTCCTATTGTTGAATTCTAACACCCTCCAACCTGCCAAGGAAGCATTCATCTGCAGCCTAAAACAGAGGCCTTCCCACTCCTCTTTTTGGGTTTTTATTCAAATGTATTTTGGTTAGTGAATGATATCTGGTTCTTCTTGAACCTCCGCATCTTCCAGGAAATTGGGAGATAATAGTGATAATTCCTACAGGATGAAAGGAGTCCTAGTAGTCTTGCTATTTTAAGTCTCTAGGAGAAGAGAAGTGAATCTGGTGTTACGACACTGCAGAATTCCTATGTGAGGTGTTAGAAACCCATATCCAATAAACTATATAGTTCTGTTGCAAACAGAATTTTTCTGCTTTGTGCTTCTCCAAGTCTTCTCCAAAATGACACGTGGATTTTAGTCCCTTAGCTTCCAAGAATCCTATCTGAAGTGATTTTTTTCTTCTGGTTACTTGGTCATTTTCACATTTTTCAATGTAGACACAAAGACATTTGAGAACACTATCCTGCTAGATGACAGTCACTTTCATGAACATAAAATTGGTATTTAAAAAGACTGGGTGATTTTTAGGACTAACTGGATCCATTTTAGAAGTTTCTTTGGAAAGATGGGTCTTGATAAATGCTATTCTTTTTCTTGTGTACTTTTCTTTGTGGGTGTTTTATTTTTTTCATTGCTTTACCACACTTAGCAACCTTTTGTATTTTAACCTTGGATTTATATCTCCGGATAGTGTTTAAAATTTTCCTTTTCTTCCCAATCATAACTAACAGCAGAAGACAGCAAAAAAAAAGGAAAAGGTATTTCATATCTATACAAACAGTAGAAATGTTAATTAACATTTTTCCCCTGAGGGAAAAATTTGTTTTCACAACCATCCAAACATCATTCTGTGGCCAGTTCACAATTCCAGAGTTCAGTAGATTCAGCTTTCATGGGATAATACAGGAGGTATTTGAGAAAAGCTTAAATCGCGCTTTTATAAGTCCTTTACTATTTATATTTTGCTGATTATGTACGTTTACTACTACATAGCATGAACAGAAAAAGGAATAAATATCAGAATAACTTCTTCTCTGTATGGTAAATTGTTGAACTTTCTGTACTCTTTACAAGTCAATCAAAAAGTCTTTCTCTTGCAGAGGGTGGATTGCTCATACTCTTTTATTGCTGTCTCACTGATATCAAACAGAATGGAGTCATACAAAGTGATGTTATGCAGTGAGAGACAAGAATTTATTAAGTGACCATGTATGAGAACAGGAAATGATATAGCTTGATAAATATCTAAGATTTTATTCCCTGACTGGAACGCGTTCTGAAGGTTGTTTTCTTTGGTTCTACCCACTGTTGCATCTAGTGATCAGCTGAAAGAAACTTTGACAAATATTAGTTCAAAACACTATTATTTCAATAATTCCCATTCAATTTGAAAATATTTTTTCATCTTCTATCCTCTAACTTTACAAAAAATTTCCTAAGGTTCAGACACTAATTTTCAGACTATAAACATAATTCTTAGTGTTCATGGAGCTAAACAGAGGTCATCATTATTGCGCAATTAGTCATACAGTACAAACAATAAATAAGAATTCAAAGGCCACATTTCATTTGAAGTTGTAAGCAGTTTCTTATGGGTAACTTTTGGGGGGGATTTTATTTATCTGTGATTAGCCTGTGCTTGTGTGTCTATCTGTGGTTCACAGAGTTGTACACAGAAACAAAACTCCCCATGCGCAGTAAGGACCTGCTGCTCTTTGTTGTCTCTCTCCATCAGTTATTTCTCACCCAAAGAAGAAAGCTTAGGAATAGCACTTTGTTTTCATCCTAGTGGTATATCCCAAGATAGTTTTGATGTCTTCTTTGGACTTCAACAAAAAACAATAGTCAAAAGCACCCCCACCCCCCAAAACTCTTAATGACACATTTAATTTATGTTATTTGGTGATCAGTTGATATTCTGAGCTTGCACAAAATGTTGCTCACTGCAGCTAAGTGGGTGAGTGAGTAACAGAGCAGGAAACTTTTTGCTTTTAAAATATGGGATGAAATACAGATCAAATAATGTTTAGTACAATATTAATCCCTGAGGCATGCCAGAAACCGTTCTTTTGAGCAGTGGTTAGGAAGGAGGAAGAACCCAGAAACAGTCAGCTAGAAGCAAAGAAGTTACCTGTGAGCAACAAAAAGGCAGCTGACTTATTGGGATGGAATAACAGCTGGCCAGAACAGCTCCTCAGGAAAACTGTTCCCGTAACATGTAACTGTCCATCCCTTTACCAGCACAGGGCAAAGATGGGATGACTAGTTTCCAGAAAAAAAAAATTAGAAGTCTTTTCTGAATTACAAACCCAGAATCGTCTTCCTGGGAGGTGCAATGCAAGCAACATTATGCAGTGGTTCATTGAGCAAGACCCTCTTTTCTGACACTAGCTAATATCAAATGCTGTCTGTAACAAGAGACCTTATGGTAGATAGCTAGCAAATAACATAGCTTTAGGAAAAACTTCTTCCTGTAGACATCATGCTAAAGTGTAATGTCTGCTTTCAAGTAGCATTTTTATTTCCTGGTGGGTGGGCTTGTTTTTTCCCATTCTTTTGTATTTAAGTCAGGAAGTCTTTCATCCATACTTCTCTTTTGAATTTTCCGAAGTTTTATACCGTAATGGTACCTTGTAGTGACAAGCTCTAGTGGTTGACAATTTGACTTGCAGAAATGTAATTGGTTTTACTGGTTTTGAGTTTTCTTTACTTTCAAAAGGTGTCCTCTTCTTCCATGGAAATAGGAACACTTTTGAGTCTACCTCTCTCCATTTAGTCATTCATTATTTTGAATCTTTCCAAATGAGCCTCTCATGTTTCTCTTTTTTCTAAATAAAGTTGTCTCAGGCTGTCTCAATCACTGTTCCTACGGAAATTTTTCTGCACCTCTGACATCTCATATCCGGCATCGCTATTAATGGACAGTTAGGGAACTGGAAATTTAAACTAGAACTAAACTTTGTGTCTGGGTTCTTGCTTGTAAAATGAGGCAAAAAGAATCCCAACTTGTTCAAATATTTACTAACAAATCTGTGTGCAGCTTTTGTTGTTTGCTCACACTTTTGTTTCTTATTTTGCCTTTTTTCTTCTGTATCCAACAGCCTCTGCTGTCCTCATTCCCACGCACAGTCTGTCTTTGGGCAGAAGCTACCCAGATGTAACTAATCTCAGGGGATGAATATTCTCTTCCCTTTTCCATTTAATAACCTTTATAGCATCATCAGTGTCTGATAGGTGACATTGGTGTTTTGCTGCTTTCCACCCCAAAGACTACCTGGGAGGTCAGTACAGTCATTGCTGCTTCTCCTTTCCTATCCCTACCAGCCCTGTGCTCAGCAGGGGATGACTCAGTCAGTCGATAACTGCTGGAGCATGTCATTTCCTAATGGGAAGTGTATGGTCTGTCACCCCTGTGAGGTTTCCATATCCTACCATATTTCAGTTCTCTTTCACCCTATTACTGGCATTAGCGTTGCTCATGAACACACTAAAAGAAAATCTGTTATGGTTAAGCTTTAATACATCATTGCTTATTTTATCAAGATCATAAAAGAACAACAGAAGAAATTCAGTCACAGAAGTTAGATATCATCTCAGTACACAATTCAAAACGGAAGCCCTGAACTGCAGGGGAGTTTACAAGACAAAATGGAGGTTACAACTGAATACGGATATAATCCACATCGTTGCAATGTGCAATGTAATTCCTCAGTTCCTTGAGCACTGAGTCTATGTTTTTCTAAAATACTAAGCAGATTTTCCTTTGATCTGGTGCCTCGTGGACGCAGTCAGCACTGCTAACTGAACACCACCAAGAAAATCTCAGCACATCAACTTTATAAGACGTACAGTGCTAGAAAAGAAGTGACAGGGACAGCATTCTTGCAACAAAGAAGAGGTGCAGAGATGTTTCTCAGCATAGAAGATGTTTCGCAGCATAGCCAAGATTTTATTTTTTCCCTGATGACTGCCAACTCATTCAAAACAAAAGGAGGCAGCTGGCAGGACTTCAAAAGGAGTTTTGTGGATGAAGTAACTCAAGCTGCACTACATTACCTGGCTAAGCTTTTAGAGACCAACAAAGATAAAACATACAGCTTTCAGGTCATCCAGGAACCTCATTGCAAAACTACAGATGGAAAGTTGCCTGGTCATTGTAAAGTAACAAGGAATTCAAAGATGACAAACCAGTATGTTGTCCTTTAATTTTGGATGTTCATTTCTTTAAGAGACACATCAAAAGTGTGCTTTAAATATGAGAAAAAATATCTTAGAACAAAGCAAAAGAATACACACTCTACATGAATTTTTCCTTGATGTAAAGGCTTGTTATCAATTTCTTGTGCATTTTATTCAGCCTACGGTTATTCTAAAGTGTTGAAATTGCTAGCTTAGAAAGCAAGTATTTACAGAATCAAGAGCAAAACTGTCCAGTTTCTTTTCCTCAATGAAAAATTTTAACATTTGATTCTATTTGAAGTTGAACCAATAAGGCATCTCTGACTGTTTTGAGGCAAAGCTTAGGTAGTCACTAATGGACTAAATCAGCTCCTAGGGAGGTACAATGGTAAAATACCAATTTGATCTGTGGTATTTAACCATATTCTGCAGCCCTGCGAAAGCAGAAAAATCATTAAGACTGGAAAAAAATGGTGAACTCCAAATCCTTATGGCAATTTGTCAACTTGGCCTGTTTGTAGCAGTGTCTCAGGACAAGTAAGTATTTAGAGGAAGAAGCCTAAAGAGGATAGTATCCGAGCTTCAAGAAAGGCATAGGATAGGACAAGGAACAGCTACTGAACAGAAGGAACAGGTTCAGATGCCAGAACACAGAAATGCTCTGGCCCTCATAAGGTCCACATCAAGAAAACTGCTAAAATCAAGGAGAAACTTACATTTGATTGATAGGCAGAGAGAAGGAATTGAAGGAATCAATGTTTTGGAGCAGCAAGCAACAGGCAAGTGATAATTACTGTTAGCTTCTGGTTACCTGACAAGAGCTGAAGGAAAGCTCCAAGGCCAGAGAAGTTATGGCAGCAATGTACAGATGCCTATACATGCACATATGCATAATACAAGCATACACATGGGCATACATGTGCACGCACATTGCTTTTTTTCCTCATTGTCACCTGTGGTCATTTTGATAATATTGCAGACCTAACAATGAAAAACCTCCTGTTCCAAAGCCTGGAAACCTGGCCATCTGTAGTTGATTTCTACTAGATGATACTTCTCTGGAAGAATGACAATGTGAAGCTACAAAATCAGTTAATCTTATTTATAAATCCTGCTATGTTATATCTGTAATCTGCAAAATCAACACAGAAGAGCATTACAATGAAGTAACAGATTATTTTCCCATCATAAATTAGTGCAAACTCACCCAGCACCAAGCATATTTCAAACTTCGTTTCATTCTTATGAAGAATTTTGTCTTTCATTATGTTATAGCTACATACCCTAAACCCACTTGGAAAAAACAGATTCAGTATTTCAGCCAGCCTTTTTCCCTACCAAATACTCCACAATTACAGCTAAAAGTTAAAAATAACTACAACTCTTTTTAATCCCCTGAACCCATTTTATAGCAGATAGGTAGGGAAAGAAAGTTGAAGAGCAGCTTCTTAGCCAGCAGTCTGGGGAAGCTTTCACAGGCTGCCTGTGGAATGGAATATTCAGGGATCATAAAATGCTGTCTTAAACTTGTGTCTGTACACAGTGTGTGCTGTCATATTCAGCAGATCGCCCACAGCATATAAGTAAATTCTTTAGATTTAGTAATAAATATTATTTTTTTGACTAGTTCCTCTGGAAAAAAAAAAAAAACGACATGCTGACAAATAACCGAGTAGCACTTTTTATTCGATAACCTTGCTTATAGGCTCTTGTAGCACCACATAAATCCAGCAATTGCATAGGATTATTTGGCAGCACAAGTGTGAGAAGATGGCCAGGCTGGTATTGAAAAATAAAGTCTTAAGAAAGGCTTTGTAAGATTTATGGAAGGAAAGGCTGCCACTGGCAGAGAACTCTATGTGTCCTCTGACTAGCAGGAGAGAGCAAAGCATGTCAAGATATTTAACATCTTTCCCACAGCCTTGGAAGAGGACCAGTGGGTATGTTTCATTCAGTCATTCCTCAGCTCCTCCTTGTGCCCAGCCCTACAGTCTCCAATGACATAATTGAAACCCAAGGAGAGTCAACTGTCGGGGACATTGACTTGGGGGTATTTTACACTCCCTTAAATAGAGACTGAGTGCATGGACTCAGAGTTGATTGAAATGAAAATGGAAAACTCTGCAGCTCTTAACATTTTTTTCAAGCACATTTTTTCCAGGATTGGGAAAAGCAAGAGGGTTTTAAAAGCAACGTGGCCTGCTGCCAATGTCAGAGATGTATTTCAGAGTCATGGGACGACCTGGTATGATACTGGGAAGAATTTGATGAAGCTCACAGGACTGTACTACAGTAGGTGCTGTGGTTGGGAGGCAGGCATGACAGACAAGAGGCTTTGCACATGTAAGCCAAATCGGAATTGGAGATTTACTGTTATTCATCAGTGGTCTGTCAATGCTAAGGTGGGGAAAAAAAAAAGTCATATGAGCTATTTTCACCCAGTGGTGTGGGATGTCCTTGGGAATGTTTTTGGAATAGGTCAAAATTCTTACAAAAATGTCACAATTATCTTATTAACTTCTAGCCAGACACTTCCACACAAAAAATTAAAGCATGTACGTCGTCAGAAGGGAAGACTTTCACAGACCAAGGGCAGCTGCTTTGCAGATATGGAGGATACTTTATTATGCTTTAATCAGCATTATCTTATGTTTACTGGAAATATAATGTAAATATATCTGAAAGGCTTTCAAAAGATGTTTGCCCTTTAGATTCAGAAAGTGAGGAAGGCTTAGAAATCTTTTGATGAAGCAGAAAAGATAAGAAATTCTAGGGGTGGCTTGTGATCTTTTCAAATGGGTGCCTTTTTAACCACGGTCAACTTTTTACAAAGCATTGCTGTGATCCCACTTTCACAATGGGGATGATGGTTCATGCTGGGTGTATTTTAAACTTCTCTAGCCTTTTTCTGTATGCTATCCACAAAATTAAGGGGTCCACTGAAGTACAGCAGCATTAGAATGGTGTGGGTGGGAAATCAGGCTCCTAGCCCTGTAAGGGTGACAGTCAAGTCAATGTCGTGCATAAATACTGTGCTAACCACTATGTGTGAGTTGTATATGTGAATAAGTGTTCTTCAGAAAGGTTTAGCTTATTGAGGGACAATGATCCCTCCAAAGTCCTATAAATCATGACATAGCTGTAGCTCAGCTTCCCTTTCAAGGTATCAGAGGAAAACCATGTCTGTGGGAGCTGGGGAAAGAGAGTATTTCTTTCTTTTACAGCCAGTGTTTGCTGAAGCATATTGGTCCCCAGTATGGGGAAATTTTTCTGTCTTATTTTTGGACAGCATTAATTTATTTTGCTGTTGTAAAAGTCCAACCTTCATGAAAAAGTTATTGCTGAGTACTTATAGCGACAACTCTACCAATAAGCGTGATACAGGCAAAAGTTTTCAGTGAGAGAGTGACTATTATAACTTTGATCTCCACTGGAGACTCTAAAAACAAACTCCTCAGGTTTCAAATTTACTGGCAGTCTGGCACATCACTGCCATAAACACCAGGACAAAGAGAAAAGATTTTTTTTATATGTCTGCATATAGAAGGATATTAATTATAAATAATGAGTTGAGACTCCCTGTAGAGCAGTTGTGGTTCTTATAATGAATATTGTCTTCCAATGGCTGAAATAAAATGTCAAGACTGGTGGAGATTTGCAATTTGAAAAGCTATATAAGCTACTAATAAAAGCAAATCAACTGTAAAAACATAGTTGTGAAAGGTTTCTGGCTTCTATAGTGCAGCTGTACACTGAATTTCTTTGTAAAACATCTATCCTCATCACTGGTATAACCTCCCAGAATTAGTGTACGTGCGGTTTACTTGGTCAAGATTAGAGTTCTCTCTCCTGAAGCTGGACAATGTCTTTGTGTGTTCTATAAAGCTAAACTAAATGACATCAACCACGCTGATGTTTTTGAAGACCGGCATTAGGGGTGGTTGGCCGTGTAGTTTACCAAAGGATTTTCCCAAAAGTGATATGAAGGTGAACAGGACAGAACAGCTTTATAAAATAAACTGGATTTAATCATTCAAAATTTTGTTTAGACTAAACAACTCATCTGAAACTATGTAATTTGAGGCAAGCTACTATATTTCTGTAAAATTTCAGCAAGACTCACCATGGTAGCTTAGAAATAGAACAGCAAACAATACTCCAGCATGCCATTCTGGCTCTGCAGGTGTGTCGGTGGCGGGCAGGACAGGATCAGAGAACGCAGCTGACAGTGAGCATGGCCCTGTAAAGCCTTTTTGTAACATGCCAGGGATGACCGGTGCCCTCCCTGGCTGGGCTTTACTGTTTTGGGAGAACCTTCTTCTTGTCTTGGGCTTCCCCAGCAGGCCCAGCCGCCCGCCGCTCCTGCCTCCCTGCCCACCTCGCCTCCCCTCTGGGAGATGGCGGCGGCGGCTGCCCAGCTCTGCCTCCTCGTTGGGGATGTCGCGCCTTGTGGGAACCGACAAGGAACTTGTGGGGCTGTTCCAGTTTGCCATTGTTACATGCTTCTTGAGGAAAGTCCCAGGCAAAATATACAAACAAACTAAAAAGCAATGATGTTAGCTTGTTGTCATTAACCGCCCAACTGAAAATATGGTTAAAATCACACATTACAGGGACAGGAGAGGAGATGGAAAGGAGAGGGAGCACTGAGGGCATTTTAAAGCATTGGAGGAATTAATTTTCCTTGTGGAGGAAATTAAATGTTTCTGCTTTTTTTATTGTTTGGTTTGTTTATTTGTTCTTTTCCCAGTAAGTCACCAAAGATATTTTATGAAGTAAGCCACAGCTCAACACTCTGTTCGTTGGAAAATACTTTTGTTTTGGAGCAGATAAAACATCAGGAACGCAGTAAAAATTTTAAACTTAGAACTGCAACAGATACAGTAAATCATGTTGTTTGCCTGTCGGAGCAGGAATCCCTGGAGCTGCCCTCCCCATGGCAAGTTCACCCTGGGAAAGTTCCCGAAAGCGTCTTCAGCTTTTGCAAGGCGCCTTTTATGGTTCCTTGATTTTTCCTTCTGACACATAGATTGCAGTACTGGCTGCCAGGTAAAGCTAGCCAGATTTTAGGCACCTGACTTGTGCCAAATGCAGGAGGTGAGTAAAAATGAGGTGCCTGGGTTCCTTGATGGTTGACGGAAAGAACAGGCAAATCCAAGATCTAGTTCTGGAGGTGGCTGGCTCTCTGATGGCCGTACAAGCAACCTGCACCCTAACACAGGCACTGCAGCTTGATGTCTCAGGTGACCTCTGCCCTGGCTTTTGTGACCAAGTGTCCTTATCTTCTTCAGGCAGTGGTTCTTGCTGGTGCACCGAGCAATGCCCCACCTGATAGCTGTCAGCCAGAGGAAGCCAGTCAGCCAGAGCAAGCTGTAGCTGTCTCATTTCTAGATGGTAAACAGAATTAAAAGCAGTTTAAAACTCCCATTCCTGTCTGTTTGTGTTTTGGGATTTTTTTGTTGCTTCTCAGTTGAGTTCATAAACTCGTTTACTGTAGCTATTACAGAAATATTAGCTGGTTACTGGCGGGATGGGAGGTGGCTCGCAGTCTGTATGGGAGGGATGTGGTCTCCTTTAAGATGTGGTTCACAAAATGGAAAAGTTTGTGTAAAGGGAGTTGTCTCTGTTCTGCTCTTTCTTGAACAGGTGCCCACATTACAAACACCACTACAACTGGCAGTGTTAACAGAGAGGTTAACAAACTGGCTGATCCCAGCTACTTTTTCCAAATATGCTTGTACTCTGAAATGTAACAGCTCTGCTCGGTGAGAATAGCTCAGAAAGATGGTGGCCTGCAGGCACCGTCACCTCTTCTGAGTGTAAAAGAGTTTTAATATTTGCATACTTTTCTGTGTTAGAAACCTTTATATAGGTTATAAGATTTCTTCTTTCTTAAACTCTTTTCATATCTTTTTGCTTTTTTGCTCATAATAATTAAGACATGCTTACAGCGGGACATTACATCACCAAGGTTTAAATGACCTTTCCAAGTTTGCCTGTAAATTAAGATTGTGTCACACCATGGGGACAGGAGGAAGAAGGAACAGTTCTGTGACAAAGCCAATTTAATATGACAATTATTGTGTAAAGCAGAGACTGGCAGGAGTAAGCACCGCAGAGTCTAATCTTGTTAATTAATTAAGTTATTAGCAAACTTTTCAGAGTAAGCTGTTCACTCAGGAAATGAAATGACTGTAAAAGAGTAGCAGGAAAATGATCTTGTTTCTTTCCACAGTTCAAAGAAATTACAGGCTCCTTTCACTAATGTTCACACACAGTGAAACTGGAAGTTTCATCCCAGCTTTCTCTCAGTGTGGAAAGCATTAATTTTAACCTAGAATTGCTGTCTTTGTTAATTTGAACATAGCTGTACTATTTGTTTTGAAATTAGCTACTATTTAAATGCATATAAACATAGTGGTTTAAGGGTGCTACTCAGTAGATCCCTGAGTGGTTTACAGACTGGAAAGAAGTCCCACTTCACTTTTCCAGATAGCTGATCACAAATATGATAGTTTTTTCTGCTCATTCGGAGTGCATCCTCTGCTAGTGGAACATTTTTGTGCATAGTAGTAACTTGTGCTAATGGCATATGCATCTAATGTAGATAGATGTCAGAAGGCCATTTATCCTCATATTTTACTTACTCCAACTAAATTCTGTTCCGCTTGTTCTAATTCCACACCTGTTGGTACACACATTGCTGAAACACGTGGGATTCAGTGGTGATTTGGGGCTGAAGATGTCCTCCTTTATATTTTTTTCAACAAACACAGCCAGTGATGTCACACAGACATAAGTATGGGGAATGGAAAAGCTACTTGCTCAAAACCACTCGTGTGATATTATCGAAAAAGAAATGAACTGTCAGGAATTTGTCGGGTGCCGCTTCTAGCTCCCATTGTAGGTATCAGCTTTCCTGCTCATAAGGTGGTGTCCAGATAAGTGCTGGACTTTCAGATTCAGTAACAACAGTAACAATTATAGGTCTCTCTCCTGTGCTCCTAAAGCCCAGGCACCTCTGCCATTTTCTAGACGAGATGTATTTCTCTTCAGACTGAATTATTGCAACTCATTCTGTCACAGTTATGGAAGGCAGAGCCAAAACAATCCATTGTGGAAGAGAGAGCTAATACAAATGAGCTTAGGGTGAACACTCCCATGGAATTACTTTGAAGGGTTTCCTTTCTGTTGCTTCCTCAAGCAATACTTCTGTTGCTTGTATGTGAAATATCTCATTGATTTTAGTGCATTTTAGTTTGCACTTTTTAGGACAATTCAAATAAAATATGTATCCACTTATTTTTTTTAAAAAACCCACCACATTTAAGAATATTTTATCTTTGATTTTCCTAGTGTAGAGCACAACATATACATTTCATAAATGTTACCAAGTGTCCATGATATTACAACCCTCTGGTAAATAGAGACAGGATATAGGACATCAACACAGAGGTCATATCGCACTGGAAAGAAGTGCAGACACAGCTCTAGCCAGAGGAAGGAACCAGCTGATACTGGAAACAACTGCTGAAATCATTATCTATCTATATACATTTCAGGCATGAGTAACATTCAGAGTCATGTGAAAGCAGTTGATGTGATATTTTGGAGAAAAGAAATTCCTTTTACATCAAGTAATCTTCTCAAAGTAGGGGAAGTAGCAGATCTCTTTTGCAACACAACCACAGTGACATTTGTGCAAAGCTCAGGTACGCCTGGTTTAATCGGGCACCTTCAGTCTGGAAGGAGTTCAGCCTGTCTCCTTGTGGTCTCTGGGTGTTTCTTGTCACCAGTTGTTCCCAGTTTCCGCAGAATGTCAGGAGCAGAGAGGCAAATGTGAGTGCTTGTGTTCATATTTCCCCTTCTGCTGCATCGAAGGCTGCCACCAACTTGCTGGGGTTTACCCTTTCTCCCATCAGCTAGATGAGATGTAGCTGGGAGGGTTGTCTAGCCCATGTCAACCAGAAAGAGGTGGGTAAGCAATAATTCACTGTTTAGACAGGCTTTAACTAAGCTGGCTCATTTTAAGCAGCAATACCAGTAGTAGCTCAGCCAGAAAATCAGGACTGGGAGGGTGTGCATAACCTCTAGGAAGAGGGTGGTGACAAGTAGCTGGCTGAGGGCTGCATATGGAAACCACTTCTAGTGGCAAGGCAGCAGCCAGAGAAGAAAGTAAGACTATGCTGACGGTTGATATTGCTGGCGGCTTGCTACTGGCTTTATCTGGATGGAAATCCTCTAGATCCCTCACTTGAAAACTGCCTGCAAGTGTAACAGTGGGGTAGGGGGTGGAATTTATCATATTCACGGGGTATCTCACATTTTTCACATGAAAAAGAGAAGGCAAGAAACTTTCTTAATCAAAAGGAATAAAGTAAGGGCATATGTAGGCAGGATATCAAAAGCGTCTCTGCCAGTGAAAGCCATTAGCCTTGAAGTAATCTCCTAAGGGAACTGAAGACATTCCCATCACTTGGGGTATTTAAAACTAGGTTAGACAAAACACTAGGAAGTGTACGATGGGGGACAATCCAGAATCAGCAGGGAGAGGGATTAAATAGTCTTAATAAGCCTTTAACAGAGACTCTGTGATTTCAGTGCCAAGAATTCACATGTGCCTCTGCTCTCTCTCCTCCCTGCAGCTGCCATAATGGGAGATTATGAAATCACTGTAAATGCAGGCAATTAAGTATTCTAATAGAATTTAATAATGTAATGCTGGTACATTATTCTTCCTCTTAGTCTCAGCTAAGACTCCTCTACAGTGAATTTCAGTTGACTTTTAGTAGAACTATTGCGGTCTTGTGGTACACAAACTTAGTAAGATTACTTTGTGTTTCTAGTAATTGGCTTGGGTTTCAGACAGTGATTTTGTTTTTAGCTTAACCGAATTTTTTCCTCTAAATTTCAAAACTGCTAAGTTCTTTATCTAAAACTTCCATCTTTTACTTCTATGTTTAATCACTTGTTATTCTTATCCCATATTCTTCTAAATCTGTAGTCTTTTGAGAGCGTAGAAGAGCCAAGGGGTTCACTTCAGTAAGATCAATAGGTAAAAGATGTACTTTGTAGCACAGAAAGGAGTCAGTATTTATAGCTCTGTTCTGTAAACATTAGGTCACTGCTGAAGTATTCAGACCAACAATGTATTGTTTAGAAACACTAAGAAGAATTCATTGTTTCACAAAGACTAGTATTTGCTGTGATCTCTGATAATTTTTCACATTTTCCCAGTGTGTCCATTTGATAGTGTGTCCTTAGGTCCAGACAGTTGCTTAAATCATGTTCACACTGGAAAAGGGGGTACTTTGTTTAGTTTCACTGGAGGAAAAGCCAGTACACTGTGGTTTAGAGAGGCCGTACCGGAGAAGATAGCTCAGTGAAACCATACTTCATGATGCAAGTAAAAATGACTTACAGTGTCTTGTATTTGACACAACCTTTGAAATCCTTTCAGTTTATGCTCTGATGGAATTCCTATGAAGAATTGCTTTCTATGTGAACCTCCAAAAAGCCAAAGTCACACTGCAAAAGAATGAGGTTTCAATAACATGTTTCATTCTGTAGTTTCTTTGTGTAATTTTGCATGATAAATATTGTGCCTGTAAACGACTGCTAGTCATTTTTAGTCTTTTGAATATTTTAAAAATTCTTTAAGTAATACAAGAGATTCAACTTGGGTGTAAAACTGTCTTCAGATAGCTGGGAATTCACAGCTAGAATAAGAATCTTATACAGAAAAATGTCATTAAGGTCAGAAAAATGATGGTTTATAAGTGGCTTTTTAACAGAGAGTCTTTTACCGTTCTGTGGAGTTACAGCTGCTAAGGTGAATGATAGATGTACCAGTGGGGAAGGAATATAATGCCTGAAAAGTGAAACAGGCTCCATTTTCTTTTTCACACCCAAGTGGTTCTTGCGGAGAGAGATTCTGTTCTGTACCATCATTTTCAGTGGGAGTAAGCAGATGGTTACCTGCAAAACCTTTAAATGGTGCACACATAAATCTAGAAGCCTTCACTATAATTCTATGATCCAGATTGAATTTTCAGTATGTAACATCGTTAGCAAGAAAGCTCTGTGCTTGGTAATTGATTTTTTTTATGTCTTGAGAATTAATTTTGACCAGGAAAGTTTATCGTAGCATTTTCACAAATGAGGTAAACAACTATTTTATAGTGTGGGAGCTGGATCCTGACATACCTATCCATCTTAAGAGGACTCATTCTTCTCAAAATTCTTCAATTTTAACATAACTTTTTGGATGACAAAGCATCGTTTAGAGGTTGTGAGAAACTTATTTTATTATTATTGATCTGACATACAAATAAAGTCAGTGAATTTAGAACAAGAGTGAATTTGGCCTTTAAACTGTGTCTATAAGAATGTGGTTACTAGTGTATTTTCCCCCACGCGCCTTAAAACTCAGTACAAGTTGATATATTGGCATGTATAGTTGTTTTTAACTTTCTGCATCTTATTCCCTTGACAAAGAGAAAAGAGAACACAGGGTTTATAGTTATGCTAGTAAATTGAAAAGTGCCAGTGAATACTCTCTGGCATTGAAGAAGCTGGCATGGAGCATCCCACATCTACCCGATGACATTATTTTCTGAGCAGTGACCACCTGCAAACTGCACATCTCTGCACTGTGCCAGCTCCCAGACTCTGCCCAGTAACTGCCAGGAGAATACAAGCTGGCCCAGGCTGAAAGCACTGCAGGGACAATTCTTACAAGTTAACGGCATACATTTGTGCATACCATTGTATGCCATTTTTTCCACGTTGAGAAAATGAGTTATGAGCTAACACAATGCCTTTAGGATTTTCATTGACACGTTGGATGGGAGATCACAGATAGATATGAAACTCTTTTTGCTCTCTTTTTTTTTTTTTTTTATTCTCTTGGTATTTCAGAAAACTCCTAAAGATAAAAATTTAAGCTACAACACACAGGTGGCCCCTGTCAACATGGTCGATATATAAAACCAATCACAAAGAGGCATGCAGTGATACCGTCTATCCTACTCCTGTTCAGGTAAGTGACAACACTGCAAATGACTTGATAGAAGAATAATATTTTTGTTAATGTAAAGAGGCTTTTCTTTTTCTGTTTGGGTTCTGAGGCATGGAGGCAGAGGATTTTCTACTTGCCAGTAAAATGGAAGCTGTCTTTCCCTAGATAAAGTAATTACTAGAGAATATACATCAATACTAAACACCAACTGCAGTTATCCAAATTCTGTCCTCTGAATTCAGCAAATGTACTAAATGTTGACAGTTGAGAAAATATTTTACATCTTGGTGTATTTGTTTGCCCTAAGGCCCACTGTCACCCTCAGCATCACTGCAGTGATTCAAGGACTACGTGAGGATTTTGCCGTATCTAGGAATCCCTCCTCATTGGGAGAGACGTTCCAGTCCATAACCCTTTCCACCCCTACAACACACAGCTCTGGGAACAGCCCACATTAATATTCTTGTTACTGACATGCCATTGCAATGGTGTAGTGATTTACTTAGGAGACAGATGCTTTTGTGGTGCAAGTCAGGATCAGGCCTTTAGAAAACATCTCTTCATGTTGAAAAATGTAATCACAAGAACTTTAATGGGTTGTCAAATAGCTTACTGATTCCTATTTTAAATGAAATGTAGTTTAGTATTTAACTATTTGCTATTGTTCTTATAGACATTATAATAAAAAATTTGTACCTTAAAATTCTGCTGTCTAGGCTAGAATTTTCCATGAGTTTTAATATAAAAAACAAGACAAGAGCAGACACAGCTTGTGTGTCTTTTGGAGAAGAGCCCTAGCGTTGGCATAGCTGTGTGAATGCTTGGGAATTGCCATTTCAGGTGGCCCCAGTGTACGACAAAGAACCTGTCCAGGCACACATTTATTTCAGTTCGATGGTTTTGCTTGCAAAGCTGGGATCCCAAAACATACATCTGGAAAGCATACTGGAATCTTAAGGAAGCATAAACGGTGTTCCTGATGATGCTGGGAGAAACTGTCTAAGGAAATTTGGTAAGACTCCAATTCATGTTTATATTTAACCCGTTTTGTTTAAAATGTTGACTGGTTTACTAAGCCAGAAAACAATCAGCTGGGGTATCCTAAGAAATTTCATAGGTGTTTAATCTGGGTCACAGAATCACATAACAAACCAATGAACTCAGCCAAGGAAATAAGATAAAAGTGGACTAAATAACAAAATGAAGAAACTGGGTTTTAAACATAAAAAGTTCACTGCAGACTTACGAAGCATGTGGAGCGTCACTGGTCAATCACGTGCTATATTTGCACTCTAATGATCTTCTAACTGTATGTGCAGTTAGAAGTGAGGTGAGATTACAGTCGGGTGATCAAAAACCACGCTCCATTGCAGGGAATTTTCATGTTGAAGAAGCTGCCTGCGGTGTCCAAGTGAGTAAGGCTGCTTTGGGCATCGTGTCTTTCCTGTTAGTATTACATAGCCAGCTGCTTGTGTATGGGGATTTTCGTATGATGGGACAGATTATGTCTGCCTCAATGGGACGATGCAAAGAACAGACCCAATCTGAGGGACTGGAAGGGTGTGGCAGGCTGCTCCTACGCTTCTGTCCCTGACTGACCTCTGGTGCATGGCTGTTCCGGTTAAATACAAAGGATATTTTGTTCTGGCAGCCCTGCAAGCCTTGTCTGGGAGCTAAGAATCAACCCTCTACATCTTGTACTCCCTGTTCTTATGAGTGATCGTTCTGCAGCCCACACTACAATCATACTTTATTTTCAGATCATTATGCTCTGCCACACTTGCACAACATGGTTATCCTCAATGGAATTTTTATAGATGTCTCTAAAAAATGTGGCATTCAGGTAGAGTCTTCTTCCAGTGTTAGATATGTGAGAGGATGCTAAACCCATTGTTTTGTTTTCATTGTGCTGACAGTAGAATATGTAATAGAAGTATAAAAATGTTTTTGCTCCCTATTAAAGATACATAAATTTGAATACCTTGAGAACAGAATGATAATGGAAAAGGTGCAATTTTCATATAATCCATTCCTGGAGTAAGAATCCTCTTCAAGCAAGCTGATTATCAGTTTTATTTTATTTTTGGTGAAAATTCTATACATACAAGAAGATGTAATATTATGGGGTTTTTAGCTTAAACACAATAAGATACAATAAAAAAATAATAGAAAAATAGTCTGATTAAGTCATTCTTTTACTGAAATAATACTACTTCCAATACAGGTAATGAAAATATTTGTTTCACTAAAGTCAGTGGGAAAATTTCTTTAACTTTTAAACTGAGCTGTGGCTTAGATCCATTTTCTGCTTTGAATGCTTTCCGTATTGCATTACGAGGATTTACATTTAAGAAGGCTTCTAATATTTTCCAGTTGAGCATATATATATTTACACACATGTGTGTGTGTCTGTGCAGAAACAGGCTCAAAGAGACTTATCCGTTTGCTTTTTTGGAGAGAGCCATTAAAATGTCAGTTTTTGCCAGTGTATGCCACAGAGTTACCTCTTATTTCAGTGACTGGAGACAGCTGTGTCTTTGTAATACCACTACCTGAGTAACTCCTGGTAAACAAATGCTGGGTTGACAAGGAATGCTCCCAGCTTAGGCACCATGCCATGTTGCTAAATTATCTGACAATCCATTTGTGCCACTCAGGGAAAATGCTTCAGGCAGAAGGATGAGGTTTTTGAGCATCACACCAGTTTGCCTCCTCTGTCATGAAGTTGGTGGGAGTGTTACCCATGGCTTCAGAGGAGCAGGGCTCAGCAGTGCTGCTCACATCCCACCATTCGCTTCTTCCACTTATTCCAAAAGGAAAAAATGCCTTGACCTATGCATAACTTTCTTGTGTTTAATTTGCCAGCTGGTGAGTGTCACATGTTTAATTTGGGCAGTGTAAATAGCAGCCTCTTTAATAGTTAACAACACGGTCGCTGAGCTTAGACAGCTGATGGCTGCTGCTGTAGAGCTAAGTCCCTAAGCATTATCAAACTAATACCCTTGTATGGTCACACTGGCTACAGATTAGCGAAAACCATAATCCTATTTAATTTAACACAGACCTAGGGATTTTCCTCTACAAAGAATTTGGTCACATGCATACTGCATAATATTTTGCATAGTTCTTAAATATGTGGCCCCTCTCTAGGAGCAGGGCTGTCTGCCAATTTTAATGGCACCTATTAAATCCCATTGTACTCCACACCCCAGTCCAGATGCAGGTATCTGCCAGAAAAAAATCCATGGTTAGTGAGAATTTGTTGTGGCTTCGAGCTATGCCACAGCTCATTCTCTCAAGTCGGCTGTTTTGCCCTCTGAGGAGGAGGTTATCCCTCAACAAAGTTAAGATGACGAAGGACTACAATTAATTTTTCCCACAGTGCAGCCCAGCCAAGTCCCTGTCGTCTAAGAACTCAGACATATAAAAACTGACTGTGCATGAACTGTCACGGATTCTGGGGTCTGTGGTTAAGCAACTCACTTCTGAGTCACAGGAAAGGCCTGATTTTTATGTGCTGAGCACAGTTAAGCCCATTTGCCTTCAACACAATGTGATATCTTTGACACAGCAGCAGATTAGACTCATAGAATTCGGGCTACCTCGTGTACAACCTTTCTTTTTTTTTTCTTTTTCCCCCGTGTATAAAAATTGTCTGAATGGAAAAAGGAGACTTTGGCCCTCTGTCAAGATCTTATAGCTAACACCATTGCTTATCGTGGGCCAGCTGTATATTGCAAGGACCACATGCCTTGCTTGTCACAGGTACAGTGCAGACCATGCAGGGCACATGTGGGTACAGGTCTGTTGGGCGATACCAGGCAGAGGTACAGGAATGTACAGGAAAAGGGATGTGCTGAAAGCAGTAAACTGCATGGTCAGCTGTGTGTTCAAACAGCAAATGTCAAACCCCAACAGGCTGAAATCATAGGATGCTATGACACCTAGTCAGAAGCTGGATTTCTGAGCACAGCATCAGTCCAGCTAATCTTTCAGGGCTCTCAGTTCAAGTTTATTCCTGTTCTGCAATGCCTGGAGCATTTTATAGGCTTTCTGTATTTATTGCAGAGAAATGATGGTGGAATTGTGATCAACAGACTGATTGGGTAGTGAAGTAGCTCCAGACAGAGAGCAATCTTCTACCTTCGTTTTCCTGACAATTTCCAAGCATGTTGGGACAAATATGTGGCCTGGGTGATCAGATGAGAGTGGCCTTCTCCTCAAGAGTGCATGGTAGACAAAAGCAGATCAGGCACAGAGACTTCTCCACCTTCTCCAGCATCATGCTGGAGTTAGAAGCCTTCCCCTCCAGGAAACAGGGAGAGTGGTTCAGGTTGATTAGGTTTCCAGGTTATTTTCAATAACTTAGGCACCACCTGAATGGCTGTTGGCATAACGCACAGAGTAATTACTAGCATTATTACTACTACTACTATTAATAATAAAATAGTGCTTCTTCCAAAAGTGCCTAAGGAGCAAGCTAAGGTAAGCTTCATCTTTCTAGGTGCTCTGCAACTTCGGGCTGTCATTCAAGAACACAATAAATCCTGCTTCAGGGCTCCCACTACTGGATCAAAAGCACCAAAGCCACATGAGCCAAAATGCTGACAGTGTATGAAATCATTCTGCAAATTCAACAGTATTTTTAAATGCTGGTAATTTAGCTTTATATTGGGTGGCTTTGTACCATCTTTGGTATCATCTTCCCCTAGCCATCCAACGTTGCACCAAACCAACTGCAGCCTGTTCTCTCAGCACTGGTGCAGAGTCAGCATAAACCCTGAAGCGCGGTTGTGTGACCTCTTCTGGGTCAAATCTTTACTGCTTGCAGATCCGGTGTTAGTTTTCGTGGCAACATGGTCTCAGAAGATCCAGTGGTTTTCTTTTGAAGAGCTTGCTAATTACACAGGCAAGAGAGCTATCAGAGAAGAGGTTGAATGGAAAAGTTAAGGGGACAGAAATATTACAGCAAATCTTGTTGGTCATTTTTGGAGGGGTGGTGAAGAAGGAATGAAAGATTGTAAAGAGAGTACACATATGGAAAGGTGAGGGAGAGTGAGAGTACAGAAAAGCAAGGAGAAATAAGAAAAGGGAGGTGGATGCGGAAGCTGCTGAAAGATCTGGCTGAAAAAGAAGAGACAATTAGAAGGGAACTGGAAAGCCTGGGCGTAACTGGAAAGTTGCTGTACAATGCATATCCCCTGCTTGTGTCTCTTCTGTGGCTCTCTGTGTTTGGCTGCAGCTTTTTGACTTCTCCTCTCTGGGTTTCCTGTAACACCTTCCTGGAAGGGGACACAGAAGACACCCCTCTTACTCATGGGTAGCCTCCGGAACCAGCCTCTGCCACATCCAGAGCTGTAGTCCCTCATTTGATCTGCTCTTCTTATTGGTCTTTGTTGGTTCTTACAAACCGTCCTCTAGTCTGGTGGAGATAAGGAGGGTGTAAGGACAGCAGCTGTCTGAAGAGTTTTCTCATTATGAAAGGGTAAGCTACTCTGTCTTCTAAAACTGACACCGTAGTAGAAATGCAGAGTTTGATGACATTTATCTCTCATTGCAAATCTCGCATGTATAGTTCAGACATGTCAAATTTACTGCACTCAGTCATGCGTAGCAGAGTTTGGCTTATTTACAGTATGTTTTCACATGTCACACATCTTTAATCAGACTAGAGTATGGACTGATTTAATTTTTTTTCCATTGATGGTTCCTGTATGTAGATTAGAAGAATTGTTAGTGCTTTGGCTTATCTTGTGTCACACCATGAAGAAATTATTGGAGTTACAATTATTATTATGCCTGCCAGCTCCTTCAATGTGATTATAAAAGTTTGAATTAGTGACATGTATTTTGATTGCTGTGTCAAGATCCAACATTAGTCTTTTTTTTTTTCAGTATTTCATGTAAAAACTAGAAGGCAGTGATGTGCATGCATCTGTATACTGAAACCTGTTATAATAAGCAATGTGACTCTAAATGGATAAGGTATCATCTGGTATCAAGATTACTAGGCACCATCATACAGCTCTCTCATCTGCAATACCCACCTTCTGCCCTGTTCTGGCTTTCTGTTCCCTCACTTTATCCCATCACTTTCTGTCCCCAACTGGGGGCCGTGCTGCCCAGCAGCTGCAGCTCACCCCAAGGAGTTGAGAGCAGGTCTCGAAATGGACCATGGTCTTCCCTCAGGCTTCTCCTGGGTGTGTTGTACCAACAAATGTGAGGCATGTGGCTTGCAAAAGCAATGTTTGAAGACCACAGTAACACCTATCTTTCTTTAAAGGAAACCCCTTGTGCTGTTGCTTACAGTTGTGATACTACTGTGAGTATCTGTGTTGGAAAAGATTAAAATGCTGCAGTCTCTAACTACTGGAGGTCACATTATCCTGCCTACCTTTTTTAGTGGCTGGAGTGGCTGGAAAGCTGCCCAGCAGAAAAGGATCTTGGGGTGGTGGTTGACAGCCAGCTGAACATGAGCCAGCAGTGTGTCCAGGTGACCAAGAAGGTCAAAGGCATCCTGGCTTGTATCAGGAATAGTCTGGCCAGCAGGAGTAGGGAGGTGATCATGCCCCTGTACTTGGTACTGGTGAGACCACACCTGGAGTATTGTGTTCACTTTTGAGCCCCTCACTACAAGAAGGACATTGAGCTGCTGGAGCATGCCCAGAGAAGAGCAACAAGGCTGGTGAGGGGTCTGGAGAACAAGACTTATGAGGAGCGGCTGAGGGACCTGGGGCTGTTTAGTTTGGAGAAGAAGAGGCTGAGGGGGGACCTTATTGCTCTCTACAACTACCTGACAGGAGCTTGTAGTGAGGCAGGTGTTTGTCTCTTCTCCCAACTAACTAGCAATAGGATGAGAGGCAATGGCCTCAAGTTGCGTCAGGGGAGGTTTAGATTAGATATTAGGAAAGATTTCATTGCTGAAAGAGTGGTCAGACTTTGGAACAGGCTGCCCAGGGAAGTGGTGGAGTCCCAGTCCCTGGAGATGTTCAAAAAACACGTAGATGTGGCACTTCAGGATATGGTTTAGTAGGAATGGTGGTGTTGGGTGGATGGTTGGACTTGATGATCTTAGAGGTCATTTCCAGCCTATGATTCTATGATTCTGTGAAAGAGAGGAAAGGAGAATGGATCTGGTAAACAAATCACTATAGATCTACCACAGCTAAAATATCTCTGATTTACTAAAAAGAAGAGAATAGTAGCAATCTAATTTAGAGAAAATTCAAAATTTTTGAGTAATTCTAAAAATCTGAAGTAAGTATACCCAAAAAGAAAAATCTTTTAATAGTAAATAATAAGTGATATATTATGCATGTTACAAAACACACAGAATATTGTACCGGAAATATCTTCTGGACTTGTGAACTAATAGTAAGATCACTAGTCATATTCTTTGTTTCTTTTCTGGCTTTGAAAGTGCCTAACTACATAAATCTTTCTCTACATTAAAAAAGAAATCTATTTTACCGAAAATAGTAATGGACTATTTGTTGCAATTAGTGTGAGCTGAAAGTGCCACAATTTTAATTTTTTCTGTAGACTGAAGTAAATGATGAAATTATATTCCTTGAAACATATGTGGATTATTTTGCATTAGCTAAACACTAATTTTGCAACCCTGCTTCTATCAGAAATGAAACAAATCTGCAAAAGGTTAAAACCGAAGGGGATCTGCAAGTTAAGAATAAGCTCAGAAGAAACTTCTGTGATAGGGTTATCTGTCATAGTGAGATATGTATATATATACACATATATATTGCTGTCCTCAAGATTTATATGGCTTTAGGGAAATTCCTACCCCTTGCTCCTTCTGCTTTTCGAGGAACTTATTTTATGTGATGGCTCTTTACCTTCCCTGAGCTCCCCTGAGACTTTTCAGAGAGGTGGACCAGAATTTGTAATTCTGTGGGCTTCCTCCCCTCACCTGCCTCTTTCCCCTTGAGACTTTCACATTTTCTTCTAGAAAGTCTATTTTATTAAACAAATCAAGCTCAGATACAAATGTGTATGAAAACGTGCTTGCAAAGCTGCGAGTGCTAATAAAAGAGCCTGCAGGTGTCCAGGGCGGTCATGCTGCTCTCCACAGGGAGGGCAGGTAACCGGCCAGCCTCCCGCACTGCTGCAATGCACCGCCGCCGCTGAGGGAGACCATGGGGGAAGGAAGGCAAAGGGCTCCCTTCAGCCTCTTCAGATCATGCTACAAATCCTGTAGAAACATCTAGTGTTTGCAGGTTTGAAAATATTTTTTTCTGTATCATCATACAAATGGGGAAACATATTTCTTTACAAACTCTTGAAAATGAATGTCACCCACCACATATATTATGTCCCTGAAATGAATTAAACTGAAGCCAGACATATATTTCTCTTTGATGACTCCATCAAGGTATGTTTTAACTCCTCTCTCCAGTCCTTTAGCCTCTCAAAAGATACACGTGTAGATAAGGGAGCAGCCTCAAACACATGCAAATTTACAGCAGCCGAACAAGTGGCTTTGAAAAGAAAAAAACAACTTTTAAGCTCTCTCTTTCTGCAAACAATTTCCTTTTCCAGTTATATATTTCTCCTCCAAAAAAATTCCTCAGAAGAGGCAGAGGAGATAGGGAGATAAACAGAGTTTGAATGACCCTATGTATTCTGAAAGTAGAGAAATGTAACTCAGATTTTCCAGGCATCTCTCTCAGGCATACAAATGATCATGTAAAGCAACTCTAATTCGCCCGCTTGCGTGTCTGAGTTAGTAACTCAGACAGCTTTGGCATCTGCATCCAGTGGTGTTCGACAGGCTTGTTCTGCAGAGAGTTGGAGTAGCGTGCAATTGTTTGATAGCACAATTAGTGTTAACAAGACCACTGTTACTTGAGAAATGCTGCTTATTCTCTATTAACTCTTACTAAGTGTCAAAACCAGCCCACTTGCTTATCTATATTTGGCATATGCTGTCAGGTCTAAGAACCAAAAACTGTTGTTATTTATACTTTGAAATGCTGGACCTGGTGAAAGTATACCAGATACCCTCATCTGAGGCCAAACATAACCCTGCTTTTGCAATTTCGCCCAAAGACGTCATGGTTTCTTCCGAGAGAGATAAATGGCTATAACGGCCCCTTATAAGATCAGGAAGACTGCATGAATCGGCAGAAAATGCAGTTCCTCACCAATCCTCATCTCCATAGAAACTCCGCAACTCTGCTCTGTCTTCTGCCTATACAGATTAGGCAGCCTGGTTTTCCAATAACAGACAGTGAAGTCTGACACCTGCATTGTCTCACAGAGGGCTATCTGGAAGGGCAGAATTTAAGCATGAAAAAAGAACTTGGCCAAGTTCTTAGCATTGCCTCCCCCGACTTTCAAATTATTCCTGTTGCTTTTCAGGTTCCTAAGAAAATTTCTCATGAGAATCATCTGCATTTGCTGCCAGGGTACCCACAACTCTGGTGATGCTTTTGTCAACTACTTTTGCTTCAAAGGGTGCAGTGTCATTGAAAGACCAGTATGGACTCCCCAGTATCACAATTGATGTCTCTTTTTGGGAAGACAGGGAGTCATCAGGAGCAGACTATGGGATGCTGAGTTAAACATAAAGCTTTATCTTTAAATTCATTGAATAGTTTATGCATGAATGGATGTGCTTTTTCAGCAGTTCAAATAAGCAGATAAAGATAGTATTTTTTTAACGAAGTAGGATATATGAGAGAACATATACGTTAACTATTGTTAGGAAAAGAAGATCTTAAACTGCAGTAGATAAACATCAGCATGCAAAGTTCTTTTGTTAATAAGAATAAATTGATAGATTTATAGACTTTAAATTTTGGCGAGATCATTTGATTGTCTCATCAAACCTGTAAATCAAAGCCATTAAATCTCACCGTATTACCTCTGAGCTGAATAGAGCTAGATAAAACATGTTGGTAAAGCAGTACATGAAACAAAAGATGCAGATCACCTTGACAGAAGGTTTATAGCTTTGGGTCAAATCTACCTTCCGTCAGAGAGAACAACTAAAATTGAAGTGCCATTTTCCCCAGTTTTTCAGCTTTGGCTGAGTGTAACTTATTTTGTTTTGTCTGTGAAAATGTCATGTCTGTATTCTTTGTTCTAGACTTAGTCCATAACACACACACAGCACAATCATACTCCTCAAAAAGCACTCAGTTTTGACACTAGGATTTCAAACAACAAAGATTTCTAAAACTTCTCTTGTTTCAGAAGCTGATCACCTATTCTGTATGAAAACCCAAAGTGCATAATTTCTCACAGAAATATGTCCAGCTTCAGTATTCAACCTTCATCATACGTTTTTTACTGTTAAAGAGCCCTCTATTTTCTTGGCGTAGATGTACTTATGCACTGTAGTGAAGTGACTCTCTATTTTATATTTAATGGACTAAATCTGTTGAAGTATTTAAGTCTCCCCCAGTAGGGTATTTTCTATGTCCCTTGAACAATTCTGTGACTCTACTTTTAAAAGTTCCATTTTTTCTAAATATCTACCTTTCTAATGAATTCTTCTTTGCTATAGAGAAAAAATGAAGTCATCACCCATTTTTCCTACATTTATACATCCACAGTTTATGTTAGCCCTTTGGCCACAGCATCATAGTGGAATCTATTCCTTGTCTGCTTTGACTCTAAGTCATTTCAGAAAGGTTTCTTTTCAAGACAACACTCTAAATAAATTTTAAAATGCCATTTTAATATATGCCCTAGGTTTCTAAGTCTGCAATAGCCAAAACTCATATCAATTTTGTCCTTTGAAAAGAGTGCCTCATCCAGCAATTGAGATCCCTTTGTACATGTGCTCTGTCTTCATTAATATATGCCAGCGTTTGTGTTGTGTGAAAATTTTATCTGTAATACTTTGTATTCGACAATTATTTCCACTTTAGGAACAAGAAATTACATACTTTGATTTCTTTACACATGTATATTTAATCCCATACATGTGCTGCTGCTTCTGCATTCTTTTCCCTAACATTTCTTGTCCCTCTGTGAGATGTGTTTCCTGTCCCAGGCTCTCTGATTTGTTGCTCGTATTATCCTCACGTTCTTGTCTCCTCCACAAACTCTTCATCTCAGCTGCATTTTCAACACAAATTCTCTTACTTTTTTCTCATGATGGTATTTTCAGATACCTTCCCTGACCTGTAGTTCAAATTATGATATAGAAATCGCATTGCTGGGATAAAAGATGAAAAGTTGTGCACTGATCTCACGCTTCACCTATAAACATCTTCCCCTCAGCCCAGAGCCTCAGTGTTGGGCAATTTACACTGTATTGATTCCAAGGAGGAAGAATTACTGTCTGACAGCTATACCATGTCCTTTATTAGCATCCGAAGTAGAGTTGGGATTTAGCTAATGAGGCTTAACTATCTCCTTTTGCAGTGGCTGGAAGTAGTAGTCACTTTGCAGATGCAATTAATATGAGGGCTATGTCCTCTTGTCACGCTTAAACACCTGAAGCACATTGTCCTTGGATAATCTGGGCCTTCACCTGAACACCACGTGGCAGAGTTATAAATGATTTCTCCGTCTCTGCTCCATCGTTATTTCAGCGTAATAAAAATACGGAGAGAGACGGGATTTTTCTAGTTCAGAAGAAATTAATTGTTCTTTTTGTCTTTGCACACAGGACTTTTTTCCTACACATTTTGTAATACTGAAATAACTAGGTAGCCATGCGGTGTATTAGGCACAAAATAACTGTTCCTGAGACATTCTGACCCTGACTCTTGCTATGTCCAGTATTCCCAAAGCAGAAGGTGCATGTAGTTGTTTCCGGGAGCAGCCATTGGACTATCCTTTGTGCTTACACATTTGACAGGTTCCTCTCTGAGTGATCACATAACATAGTGACACTGTGATAAACTTTCTTGCTTCATGATTTACGAGCTGCACATATTAGAAAGTATTACAAGGCTAATATGAGTTATAATAGTCTGCTTGGCTCCCTTCTCATTCCTCTTGACTACTTAGCCTTTTAACATTACAAAATGGCTCTGGCACAAGCTATCAGAAAGCAGTGCACCAGTCACTACTACATGCGAGGCTGTCTGCACACACTAATAAGGAATTTACCACTACTGTTAGAAATCCCTGTTCTCATTCTTTTTTTCCTTCTGCTTAGGGAGCTCTAGGGTCACTAGATGTTATCATTTAAACCTGCTCATTCTTTGCACTGTCCCTCTGCATGCTCAGGGAATTCATGTGAATGTCAGTTTTGTTACTTCTCTTGCACAGCCATGGGTCAGCTGTGGCACTCCTCACAGCCAGGGGAAAACATTGGATTCATCACTTCTACATGAAAATACTGAGCTAGATACATAACTGTGAGCCTGCATTAGAAAGTAGTATTTTCTGAATCAGTCTCATCATAAACAGCAGCTTGGTGTTTGCTTTTCTGTTCCACTTTCTCTCTTCATTCCCTGTTTTTCTCCATCAGGAAATATGGAGTTTTATTTTTTTAAGAAGTACTCACTGCACTCAGGGTCCTGTTATCCCTACCATGCCCCTATGTAGGTATTATGTCAGATTACCCCTTAAATCACTGGTTTTTAAACAGCAGGGGGCAAACCGAAGTGCAAAAGGGAGGTGGAAGGAGCCGTCTTCCTCGCAGAGCTGGAACTCTTTCCTTCCTGGGGAATGGGGGAATAATGAAAGGATTTGGGAGGAGGATATGGGAGTGAGGGGGAATTCTTCTGACTCAGAGTGGTTGGGCAAAACAGCCATGTAACCTGAAGTAGCTATTCAAGTGTGAGTTTTATGTGTGATTTTTTTTTGTTCTATTTTTCTCCCATTAACTAACAGCAAATAAATGCTAATCTTTCTTTCCTAGAACCGCTTTCCCTTTATAAAACAGGTATGCCATGGAGGTGAAGTCACTGCTCGATTTTTCAATAAATACAGCCAGATGTTTGATGGAAAGTTTTGAACTGCTGAGCACAGGCTTCTGTGGGAATGTATGTAATCTTTACCACAGGGATGGGCTAGGACAGAGGGAAGAGCTGGTCATATTCTTACCCAAGTCAAAGCACATCCACGTGCCTGGTATGATTCCAAGCTCGATATAGGGAAGGTATTAGGAGCATCCACGGGCAATCGAAAGCAATAGATTACATCATTTCCACTCAAAATATCCTGATTTGAAAGGATTTTACTGTGAACTGCAGCACAGCTCTAGAAAAATTGTACTCTTCTGTCTGTTTTTCAGCAACTTGCTCGTTTTCTCCACTTTACTAGTCAAAATTCAGACTGTCTTGCTTTCCAATTTAAGGTGTCTTCAAATGGTTCTTAGCCTCTAGAGAAAGCTCAAATAGCAACCATATATTGGTCTTTCCTCAGCTGATGCCTGTCACTCCCCTTTCCTCATACTGCTGCTCCTGCGCTCTCCAGGCCAGCTTTTTAATTTGAACATAGAGCAGGCAGTTACCAGAATAGCTTCTCTAGGGAAACCTCATATACAGTCGTTCAGCTACTTTGCTAAGAAAGCTTTTCTCAGGTACCCTTCTGAGATACTTAGAAAGAAGAAAGACGTGTTTTGAAATTGCATTTTCCGTAATTTTTTCAGCTTCTTTCAATCCCTGCTTTGGAGAAATAGTCATTAATAGCTCATAGATACCTGTATGACTATTATTTTTCCCAGAAAACATTTAGCCCCGAGTCATTTATGTCTTTTGAAATATTTATCTTGAAAATGGTTCCAATGCACACCAGAACTTGCTCTGAATAAATTACGAGAAGAGTTTCTTTTCTTTCTGCGGACAATTGAAATGGAAATCCTTCTATTGACTGGTCAAGCATTCATACAATTTGTTAATGATTTTCTTAAGGGACGCATCAGTGGTATAGATTTACAGCTGAGGAGAGGAAAAGGTTCATTACTCTGTTGAAACATGAGTGCCAAAAAGATGATTGTTAAAGGTACCAGAGGTTGGCTAAACACAGCCTCCTCATGACAAGGTTTCTTGTGTGTGACTTCTCCCAGAAAGCCAAACTAAATGCTATATGCCCAATTTCCCATGTGTTTTCATTCACCATGACAACTAGCTAAATGTGACCTTGACTTGTAAAACCATGTGTTGCCATCTGTAGTAAAAGAGAGCTAAAGATGAAAAACTCCTTAGCATTTTTTCTCCCAAAGGAGAGGCAGGGGTATTATGTGATTTCCTCTACCTTTGGACAATGTGGTAGGAAAATTCTATTTAATTAAAAATAAGACAGAAAGAAAAGAGGCGCATTTGTGTTTAAGGCATGAAATGTTGAAGTCAATGGTAAGGCATATTTTACTAGGGTAGGTTTTAGGATTGTTCAAGCACTTTCCATTGATACTGTTTTTCTATGGAAAATAGGTTTTTAACAAAATTTTTGTGCCTGAAGTATTTGCTTTTTATAAAACTCTCTCCATCCCTCTGTTTTTAATGTTCTCATGTATTAAGTTAGAATCCATTTTCCAAATCAGGTTCTCTGGAACTGCTGTTCAAGTCTCTTGTGTCTCGTATGAACCAGGTTCTCAGCCAGACGTCACCTCCTGTGAGCAGTCATAGAGACCCCCAAGAATCAAATAGCCTGGGAAGAAGGGAAAAAGGAAAACACTTTGGGATTTTGAGTGAAGGTAACCCAAAAATGCTTCTTTTTTTACCTCTTTCCTTCTTCCCCCCCCCCCC
>Ga0065711_1000745_pt1 | contig 62109 bp, 37 predicted proteins | sample Hoacrofraction12_FD_59098 | JGI IMG/M metagenome (GOLD analysis project Ga0065711, IMG submission 59098) | Hoatzin crop microbial communities from Cojedes, Venezuela - Epithelial fraction 12 v2 (version 2) | ecosystem: Host-associated > Birds > Digestive system > Esophagus > Crop | place... | reverse complement strand
CACGAGAAGCAGAAGGGCCACTACATCGGGTGCCGAACTGCCCGGGAGGATCCCAAGCTGTCGTGGGCTGCGCGTGCCATGTTGCTGCAGAACGACCGCCTTTACAGGAAGGCGTACCACGATTCCAAGGCCCGGATCCACATTCCAGTCGACGCGATGTCAGTGCAGGCAGCCAAGGAGTGCCAGACACTAGTCAGTGATGTGGACTACCGCCACTACCTTCACCAGTGGACCTGTCTGCCTGACCAGAATGACGTGATCCAAGCAAGGAAGGCCTACGACCTACAGAGTGATGTGCGTATGTGTAGAGATGTGGCTGTTACTAGTGTTGCTATTTTATATGTTATAGCCTTTTTTTTTTCTTTGGTATTATAGAATCACAATGGATTTTTTGTTAGACTGTTTTCTTTAGTTTTTCATCTTATTGCTATTATCTGTTCTTTTTATCCTTTAAAACGTATTAGTATTACGTCTTAATTGTATAAAAGCTTCAGCTTCTATCTGCCATGTTACATAGGCTTTTGGGTAATTGTGATTTGGAGAGGGTGAGGGATTTGTCTCTGATGGGACTTACCAAATTACATGTTTGCCTCTTTGGAATCAGGTGCATTTTATTACTCCTGTTTGTCTGAGTCAACTTTGAAATTTATTTAATTGCGAGAAAACTGTGTAAGATAGCAGGTGAGATGTTTAAATGGCCAAATTCAAAGCAGGAGTCGTCAGTGCAGCTGATTTCCTGACTTGGCTTTGCTGCTTATCACTCAACATCTGTCACTCTTCCTCTGCTTCAATTATGAGGTTTGGAGGTGAAATTCAAGTTCCTTGCTGAAGGATTTGCTCCACTGAAACTTAAATAATGTTGTCTGATACCACTTCAGGAGTTATGCCAGCTAGCTCTAGTCCTTTTACCTCTATAACCCATTTTTTTCCTCCTTTTTGTCAAATTTCCTTGTCAGATGTTTGATTTTTTGTTTGGACTTGTAAATTGTTGAAGTGACTAGAGGAGCAATTATTTTGGAGGGGACAGGAAAACTCTTTTGAGTTATAATACTCATCATCATTAGCGGCAGTTTGGTCCACATGTTTCCCCTCTATTTGACTACATAAGGTTTAGAATGTATTGTTTATAAATGATCTAATTAAAACCTGGTTCCCAGATTGTATTTTACTTATGATAGTGAACATCTCTTGTATATAAAAAGAATTAATCTAGCTCTGACTGATTTGACATTTTCTAAAACATATACTGCTTTGTATAGCTTAAAATAACTATGACAGTCATTTTAAACATGATGGTTTCCTTTTCTGACCCTCTCTGATATAGGTTGTGTATAAGTCAGACCTAGAATGGCTGCGTGGAATTGGCTGGTTGCCTAATGACTCTCCAGATGTTAAGAGAGTGAAGCATGCCCAGGATCTCCTGAGTGATAATGTGTATCGTACACCCATTGAAAGCCTGAAGTACACCAGTGTTGTTGATTCTCCAGATGTTCTTCTAGCTAAAGTGAACGCGGAACAAGTCAGCATTGTACGTTACAATGTTTTTAAAGTTTTTTCGAGGCTGTAAAGAGTTAAAGAGAAATCTCACTGCTAAAATATAAAATTCGTCAGTGGTATTCTGAATCAGGATTAATGCTTTTCCAGATATTTTATATTTTAGAGATGATAATTCAGGAGGGATTTATGGGAATTTATGTTATTGGCAAGTGAAATTCCATTATTACAATATCATAAAATGAACTCTTTTAACAGCCAAAATACAAAGAAGCCTGGGAAAAGGACAAGACTATGATCCATATTATGCCAGACACACCTGAAATCAACCTAGCCAAGACTAATGCTGCTAATTATAGCCAGGTATGCTTATCATTCTATTTTCTACATTTCTAAAAAACAGTATGTGTGTTGTGTGAATTTGAACATTCTAAGATGTTACTTACAAAGCTGAAGATTGAGTCACGTAAATATCATTGAAGTCTGACGTAAAGGGCTTGCAACATTCCCTTCCCTCTGCTGAGTATTCTTAAACCATTTGGACATTTTACAATAAATACTCACATACAGCTGTTCAAAAATTATTAATATCATGCAGCATTGAGATAATGTTTTGTTGAAATGGATGAGAGGCCAAGGCATATAAATATTTTCTGAACTTTTGCAGCATGTACTGCATAGAAGAGTGTTTGTAAAACTGGTGTTGCAGCTACTGTACGTATTTGAAAGGCAGTAAGATTTGCAGCAGTTTTTATGTCTAGGAGCAAGAGTAGCACACAAAAAATTCTCATGGTATTTCAGCAAATAAATGGCAGTAAACTATGTGTTTCTTTAATGGCAAATGCCAGAATATTTAGCATACGTATGACATTTTGCTGTCTTTTCAGAAACTGTATAAAGAAGCTTGGGATGAGCTGAAGATCAGTTATGATTTGAGAGCAGATGCAATCCCAATCAAGGCAGCCAAAGCTTCTAGAGAAATTGCTAGTGATGTAAGTGCCAAAAGAGGCATCTAGCTCTTCATATGCTTCAAGAGCTATTTCATGATAACTGTTAGTGACGGTGATCTTTGCTCTTTACCCAGTATAAATACAAACTGGATCATGAGAAGCAGAAAGGACATTATGTTGGAGTTCCAAATGCAAAAGCAGATACAAAAATGCAGTTTGCCCTCGGCATAGGCAAAGTTCAGAGCGAATTAGAGTACAAGAAACACTTTGCCAAATGGAAGACACAGTGCCACCTGCCAGCAGACATGCTATCTATCCTATCAGCGAAACATGGTCAGTCTTTGGTCAGTGATGTTGATTATCGTCATTACTTGCATCAGTGGATCTGTCTTCCAGATCAGAATGATGTCATACAGGCGAGGAAAGCCTATGATCTTCAGAGTGATGTGAGTTAACATGAAAACTTAACTTATTACTGTATTGTCTGCTCATAGTCTGCTTCAGCTCTAAGTAGTGGGGATCTTCTGCTGAATTCAGTGTATTGGCTTTGCTGTTTATTAGGAATGCAACGTTACTGCTGTATATTGCCATGTTTGAAGAGTGATAAATTCAGATATAGTGCTTATGTTGTAATTACTGCACTTTTAATCAGTGGAAGTAAGTGCCATTATTTATGAATCTTGCTGGATTGTACAGTGAATTGTAGCTAACAGCATGGACCCTATTTTGTTTTCCCAGGCTATTTACAAATCTGATTTAGAATGGCTACGGGGTATTGGATGGTTGCCAAATGATTCAGTTGGAATCAACCATGTCAAACATGCTGGAGATCTCTTGAATGAGGTAACAAAATGTTTTTTTAATACTAAAATTTTCTTAAGAGTATTTGCAGTTTAACATATTTTTACTTTTTAAATGCATCAATGTTTTTTAAAATAAAAAATACAGCTAGAGTATTTCCACAGCATTCATTGTGTATGGAGAGTTTTTCTTTCCGTGTAAACTTTCTTGTCTATGTATTCAGAATTTCTGTGTTAACTAGAAAATATTCTAGTATAATCTGACTGTTCATCTTTTCTCCCATATAGAGAAAGTACCGTACAAAAGCTGAAACGCTTCCATTTACTCCAGTGGCGGACAGAGTTGATTATATCACAGCAAAGAATAGTGGTGAAATTGTTAGCGATGTAAGTTTTCTAGCATGTCTCTGGGCTGTTAACTTGGTCTGTGTATTTACATGGTAGGATTTTATCTTTAAAAGGAAGTTTATTTTATCTTTAAAAAAAATGCAAAGAATTCTTGATCCGTCTCTGGGAATTCTGTAAATGTACGACATAAAGATGAACAGGACTTTACTAGCTTATCTCCATCACTTAGGAGGGAGGAAGCTCCTCAAGCAGAGTATCTTTCCTAGACATGTGAAAAGCCAGTGCTAGTTCTGCAGCCAGTCCCTTCTTTCAGTCTTGACTGATATTACTGTTGATCATTGACAACATGAACACAAATAGCCTCTTGCACTCTGGCAACCATAATGTTTAATCCTTCTCACTTATGCCAATATGATCTTACACTTTTTAGTTAACTACCATGTAACAATAAACATGAGCAAAACTCATGTGCTGGCAGCTTGCCATTCTTTATATGTTTTTGAAGCTAGTCTGTGAGGAGCTGGTCGGTGAACATGAAATGACATGACCCCCTCTCAATTTGTGAGTTTGTGTTTCTTTTTCACTGTATGCTTCTGCCAGAGGACAGGCCAGGCTCAACACATTAACTCAAGGTAAAATGTTGGCAATAACGATGATACGGTTGAATTGAACGCCATACTGCCGTGCAACCATGTACACACTTGGGCATGTCCTGTGCTCGGGAGCGTGACAGTGCAGGTCTTTGTGGTTGGGAGATGCCAGAATGCTGCATTCACATAGAGGTCATGCTGAGTAAAGAGATTTGCTCTTAAAAAGCTTAAAATCTATTGCCCTGAGTCAAACACTTCTGAAGATTCTTCCCTGTCCATCCAGCTGCCTTGGAACAAGTTTTCAAAGTTTTCTCTGGGAAGTTTTGTAATTTCTTGTCTTGTATAATTTCTTTTTTTAAAAAGTATCCATTTATATGTATATTTAATGTCTCATGTCTAATAGCCTTGCAAATCCAGGGTTTTATACGTTATTTTGTGCATACAATATGGGTCTTGGTATTATGTTTTCCCAATTTGTGATGGTGTGCTGCAAGACGGTAATTTCTTTCTCTGTTCTAGGTTAAATACCACAAAGCATGGAATGAGGTCAAGTCAAATTACACTCTAACAGATACACCACAGCTAGATATGGCCCGAGAGGCAGCCAGAATTCTTAATCAGGTGCGTGATCTCTTCTGGACAGTTTCTACTTACATTAATAACTCTAAGGAATATAGAAAAATTGCCTTATTAAGAACATCCTAAAGGAAGGATTCATAGTCCTTATACTTTAATATTGGTTACACATATATGGTAATAGTTATTATTATAGTAGTGTTGAATTCTTCCTCACTTTTATTTTCCACAGAATTTATACAAGGAAAGTTGGGAGAAAGAAAAAGCCACTGGTTACCTCTTACCTCCTGACACTGTGCAGATCTCTCATGCCAAACACTCCAATGATGTCCAAAGTGAGGTAATAATTTTTCTCAAGTTCTTGGAAGCATGGAAATGTAAAAGGCCTTGCAAATTCAACAACAGACATAGAAAGCTTTGCATTAGGGGCAAATGTCCTCCAAACGATTCAGCCATCTATGTTATTGTGGGTTTTACAGATATCAGTGCTGAAAGGTCAGAGTCTCCTTTCCACCTTCACTTTCTCCAGAAGCAATCCTTTCAAAAGCAACTAAGGTTGACTTCCATATTTTATAAATGTTCAATAATTGAAGTGGTATTATGATTATAATATATAGCTCTTCACTTCTTGGCATATTATGGAGGCGTCCTCCTTGAAAAACTGTAAGATAGCACACACATTACATTTTAAACTTTTGCATAATGGACGTTGAAATTATTACCTGACTCTTAGTTTGAATATATGTTTTATCAAAACAGTGTGATGTAAGTACTTTAAATAAGCATCCACTCTTCAGACATTCTCAAATAATTTGTTACAAAAATCTATTACAAAACTGAGGCTAAATGCACTTATTAGCAAATGTTTTCCAACAAGGCTTTCTTCTTGTGTTGAAAATACTGTTTACTGAAAAATGGTAGCATATTGGTCCAGGAAATTATGTATTTTGAAGCGGAAGGACTAGACAAAGTAACATTCTGTTTGTGTCGTGTTTTCATCTGGTCATGTACCAAAAACCTAAGACTGGAGTTGACAACTCACTGTCTCATCTATTCTTTGTGTTGACAAGACTGTAGCTGTTCACAGGTTAAAAACAGAGCAGATATAATCAGTGCTGATTTTACACATATTTCTCCCCTCTTCCATCAGCTTAAATACAAAGCTGACTACGTCAAACAAAGAGGTCACTATGTTGGAGTTGCCAGCATGAGAGATGATCCAAAACTGGTGTGGTTTGAGCATGCAGGCGAGATCCAGAATGACAGATTGTACAAATCAGACTATCACAAAACAAAGTCCAAAATTCACATCCCTCCGGATATGGTGTCAGTTGTAGCAGCAAAGGAATGTCAGACCTTGGTCAGCGATATTGACTACCGCCAACACCTGCACGAATGGACGTGCCATCCTGACCAGAATGACTGTATTCAGGCAAGGAAGGCCTACGATCTGCAAAGTGATGTAAGCGATGTTACAGGCATACCGTGTAATTTCCACTTAGTTTGGTCAAAGTATATTGTCCATGTTATGTAAGACTGAAAAATGTCATCCTGAATTAAACAATTTCTTTCCTTTTTTATTACCTTTTGTGATTTAGAATATTTATAAGTCTGATTTGGAATGGCTTCGTGGCTGTGGCTGGATTCCTCTGGACTCAGTGGAACACAAGAAAGTTAAGAATGCACAAGAACTGATAAACAAGGTAAGAAAAAATATTTTAGCAGTTATGCAATCAGCTTTTCTTTGTCATGCACAGTGCTTAAGAAGGTATCTCATCTCTTTGCAGAGAGCATATACGAAAGAAGCCCTGGATAACTTTTCCAATTATACCAGTGTGGTTGACACTCCTGACATTGTTTTGGCAAAGATTAACTCTGTCAATCAGAGTGATGTATGTACTTTTTTTTAGATAGAAACTGTTGTTAGTAGACTACTTAATTGCTTTTGCTAACCTACACTATGTTTAGCGTTATGTATGTGTGTGTGCATATGCGTGCTTCATTAATAATAGACTTTTACTGGGGTAAATAAGCAAGAAGTGATAAACGAACAACAGAACATTGGTATCCAAAATAATTTTGCATTTTTCTGTAGAAGAATATAGCATATCCCTTATTTAGAGTTTACACAGCTTTTGCTTACAGTAGTTTAAAATTGAGTTCTGTTCTTGGTGAACAGCAGCTAGTTGTATAGTGCTAGTGGAGTTCCTGGTGTCCCTACTAACCTGTATTTACTTATTAGTGTGCTTAACTTCACTAGAATACTGTGTGGATTTTGTGGTGTGACATACTGATCACATTTGCCTGTGTACTGTAGTGACTGCAGTGTACTACACAACATTACTGAGGATACAATAACGTAACAGAAAATTAATGTCTGCTCCTGATAGATGGACTACTTGGGATAACTTATTTCTCATGTGTAATTAGCGTTGTGTTTGTTTTCTTTTGTAGCTGAAATACAAAGAAACATTTAACCTTGAGAAAGGCCAGTATATTGGGTCTGATGATACTCCTGCGCTGAACCATGCCAAAGACATGTCCTTACTATACAGTGAGGTAAAATTTGATAAATATCTAAATAAGCTTTAATTTGTTTGTTTTGGAAGCAACAGAGTGTGGAGTGGACTTCAGAAAACTGTTCTATTTCTGTTTCTCTCATTAGTCTACTGGGTGGCACTGGAAGGGTATTTAATCTCTTTTTTTTCGGTTTTTCCCAGTTTGATCATTGGGATAAGGATAATTACTTACTGAACTGATCTTAAAGCACTGCTGTGTGGTGTTTGGAAGTAGTAATAGCAGTAGTAGTAGTAGTAGTACTAGAGTTTGTGTGACAAAAACAATTTATAATTCCATCCAATACTATCTTCCTAGACTACTGATGAAATTTAGGTTTATTTTTTATGAGAGGAAAACTGTAGATGATATACATTATTAAGCAGTTGCTTTTGAGTAGTCTCAGTAAGTTTAATGGAAAATCTCTATTTTTGAAAATGTAAGTGACTGTTCATTCATATGAGTATGTGCTTCATAATTTAGTCTGAAGGTAAACATGTTTAATATGTTACAAAAACCAAAACATGATGTATTAGAAAAGTGCCACTGACACTGTTAATGCTCTTATAATAAACAATAGTGTTACTTGAAGATTTTTCACAATTTTGAACACGTATTTATAAAATTATCAATTTTATATGGCACTGTTAAGAATTCATATCTGCATTATGGGTATTTTCATCACTCTTCTGGATGAGAAATGCTGAATTCCAAATCCAGTAAAGAAAGCAGAGATCAGCTCAAATTTGTGCTCAGGTACCTTCCTGAATTGGAACGTTTATTCTGTTTGCCTTACTCCTGCTGAATAAGTGTTCAAAATGTGCATTCTGCATTTACTTTACTGGGACAATTCATGGAATAAGGAACTACTCTATAAAAGTAGTCATATTACACGTGCGTATAAATGGCAGGGTCAGGTTTCTTGGAAACTGTAATGGACTTTTTATCAAAACTTGTATGTGTTTTGTTTGTCTAGAAACTTTATAAAAATGCTTGGGAAATTAGCAAGCCCATTGGGTATACTTTGGATGAGAAATATATTCCAGTTGTTGGAGCGAAGCGTGCAAACTACATAAATAGTGAGGTTAGTATGATTTTTCCATTCTTTCTCTTTTTTTCCCCTATATGTTGGTAGAATGAACTTTAACATTTCTACGTTAATATTTTGCAGCTTAAATATAAGGAAATATATGAGAAGTTGAAAGGCCATTACCTGGCTGGGAAGGAGATTGGTGATTTCCCCAGTGTCATTCATTCGCTAGCATTCCAGAAAATGAGGAGCGCGGTAAGGAGAGAATTAGTCTTGCTATAGTATTTTCCATTTTCTTTATTTTAGTGTAACGTATCTAAACATAAATAATGCAATGCTTAGTAACATCAGTAAAAGTATTTTCAACATGTTTATGTTCTGGAATGGTTATTTTGTATGTGGGTTGGATAATTGAACTTGAAATTTTTTAGGAGGTAAGGAAGGGGTTTGTTTAGCTATTAGACATACTAGAATAGAGAAAAAACTTTTTTCTATTTCCATTTAAGAATCTGAGCAGTAAGAAATACTACATGACTTGGGATGCTCTTGCTTTACAGAAAAAAAAGTATTAATTTTGAATTGAAATAGGAATTTAAGAACTGGAAAAGCAAATGCACATTTGGTGTTTTGCTATTATCACTACTGTACTTATAGCATGTCATGCAGGGCATAAAGGTAGTGTAATCCCAAATATTCTGTCTTCATTTGGATAGGGAGATTTAACTAGATTAAAATCATGTTTTTAGCATATGACTTTTTTTATCTTGAAGTCTTGTTAATTTTCTCACCAGCTGTTAAATCTGCAAGTGAAGAAGGTCATTCTTGTCCTTCTAGAACCTCATCAGAATAAGTGGTGATTCATATCAAAGTTAAGATTGCATCCTGTTAAATCCCATTGGAGCTCAGCCACAAAGTCCAGAAAGCATGCCTCAGATTATGCTATAACCTGTAGCCTATCAAAATTGTGCAGAAAAACACTATTCTCTCTTCTTGCCTTTTCCCCAATCTTCCCTTTTTAGTTGGCATACAGAAAGAATTATGAAGACACCAAAGCAAATGTCCATATTCCAAGTGACATGATGAATCATGTGCTAGCCAAGAAGTGCCAGTATATCCTCAGTGATCTCGAATACCGAAATTACTTCCATCACTGGAATTGTTCACCTGAAGAAAATGATGTTATTCAAGCCAGAAAAGCCCAGGAAATTTTGAGTGATGTATGTGTTTCATTTATTTGTTTGACATTTTAATAGCCTTTCATGTGATTTTTTCGAAAGTATGTAAATAGAAAATATTTTCAAATATCTTCCATAGTATTTAAATATGAAAATAATAACCATGGTTTTAGATTGCTTAGTAGCATAATACCAAAAATTAAATTTTTACCATTTTCTTTGGGACATTTTTATGGTCTGGTTATTTATTTTTCACTTGTAAATTTGAAAAATTGTAAGTTAACATTTATGAAACCTTTGCAAAGGTTACTGCTGTCAACAGTCTCTCTTTGGCTGGATGACACTGTATAGAAAGCTTACAATCTAGCACATGCAGAGGAAAGATGTGAATGTACCATGGTACAGTCAGACAATGTATTGCAGCTGGGAATGCTGTAATTCGCACAGGGACCGGGACAGCATCCACAATCTGGAAAAGACTTCTCTGTGTTTGTTGGGGTTGTGTCAGTCCACAGAGTCTGAGCTGAGTGAATGGCACAGTGAACCACCACACTTTTTCGTGTTACGTAGTCAACAGTATGCCAGCTTGGGCCAACCAACCTTCCTAATGAAATGTGATGATGTGTTAGTTGCCTGGCCTGTTACTATGCTATGTTACTTGGTTTAGTTTCCCTTGCACATCCTGTGGGTAAAAATCATTCACTCAGACTGTGAGGTGGGCTAGTCTCCTCTGTGCTCACACTGGAATTTCTGAATAAGCCTGGTTCAGATTCAGTGGAAGATACTGAATACAGAGAAGAAACAAATACTGCTTTCTTCAAGTGGAAGGTAAGTTTCTTCCTAACTTGACAGTCTGTTTTCTTCCATGTAGGTGGTGTATAAAGATGACTTAAACTGGCTGAAGGGACTTGGATGTTATGTCTGGGATACTCCACAAATCCTGCATGCTAAAAAGTCGTATGACCTCCAGAGCCAAGTAAGCATGTTTTCCTTAAACGAGTAAATATTTATAGGATTTTTTTCTTCCATTTTTGATTCTCTGAGAATGACACCTGTCCTAGTCCAGAGCAGAATGAATTCCTATTACATCAGAAATACTTTATTCAAACTATTACAATACACTCTTTCAGCTTTGTCTGTAGAGACTTGATCACTTTTGTTATTGAAGGAGCAGAAAACTTAGGAGAATGGAAGGACAGCAAGGTATTGTGGGTTTTAGGAGTGAGAAGATAACACTTTGTCTTTCTGTATGGCACCCTGTGCATGAGATACCTCAGCAAGACATTTATGCTGGGAAAATAGTGTCTCTTGCCTTGCTGATTGTATGCTTAGCCTACTAGGTGCTGTAAAGTGAAGTGCAATTTTCACTATTCCTTAGTTCATACTGCCTATGTATTAAGTATTTCTTTTATATGGCCTGTCACTTTTGAAGTTGGTCTTAATTGGGCCGTAATCCTGGGCTTCGGTTGTCCAGAACTGATTTTAAAGGAAGCTGGCAGGGAATTTCCTGCTCATTTTCAGCATTAATGCTTTGTTTTGTTTTGTTTCCTTAGATAAAATACACAGCTGCAGGAAAAGAGAATTTGCAGAACTTTGGTGTTGTTACTGACACACCTCTCTATGTGACTGCAGTGCAGAGTGGTGCAAATGCTAGTGATGTGAGTCTCCCCACCTCTTCTAATCAAGCTTTTCCCTGTGCTCCTTCTGAGAATTGAAACTAACTAAATCTGTCTTTCACCTTACAGGTGAAATACAAGCAAGATTACCACAAAACTAAGGACAAGTATACAACTGTGACTGAAACAGTGGATTCTGAAAGAGTTCAAAATTTGAAACATCTCTTTAGCAATGTAAGTGTGTCTATGCATTTTTTTTTTCTCTTAAGGTGCTACTGTGTGGGATTCGTGTTTTATTTTGTTTGTGCACTCTGTTTGAAGATAAATGTCCAAACATGGAGTGTATCAAAGCCAGTGATGGCCCTCTGCATTGCTTGAGTATGGGGAAGATAGTGTATTTCAGGCAGAGAGCATATTTTCTAACTGCAGTTCCAGTCTTATCAAAAGAAGTGCATTAATAAATAGATTCCCTGAAGAAAATTGCACCTGAAAAAAATTAAGACCTTGTACGAGAATGGACATGAATAGTTAGAATGCATTTTTGTTGCCTTTTATGTGCATTGTCAAGATTAAACTAGTGTACGGCCTCTTGATAGTAAGTAATAGTTACAGCGTATAAATACTAACAGAAGGGCTTTTGATTTCTATTGGTCATTGGTATTACCCAGGAGGAGAACTTTGCCACTTACCGAGACTTTCTGTTTCCCTGTAGAATCTCTACAAGAAAGCCTGGGATAAAGTGAAAGCTACTGGCTATATAATGCCCTCTGATGCTGTATCTCTAGCACGTGCAAAAGAACTGAAGCATAATGCTAGTACTGTAAGTGAATAAAATACTTTCTTTTTTTAAATCAGATCATCAATTCTAGCAATGAAATCCTTCATGCCTTGCATATACTATAGGTATTAAAAAGGTGGGTTTTTTAAAAATTATCTTCTGTTTTTAATTTAGATATCACATGTATCTGTAGATAATCAGTTTTCTGTGATAGCATTTGGATAGCAGTGAGATAGTTCTTTGATGCTTCTTTTAATGGAAAAAAAATGTCAGATTTTATAATAATTGAAACTGTTTCTTGAAAATGTCTGGTTAGGTGTTTTTTCACTCTAAATTGTGTAAGTGTCCAGGTCTGAAAAACACCAAATGTGTTTAAATGATGCTTTAGCGAGTATAGAAGAACGTAGTCTTACGCTTTACTGAACTGAGGCTTAAGAGAGATCACTGTCTTCCTGGATAGCTTTAAATGAAAGAGCTGGAACAATAAATAAATAGCTTGTTCTACATCTGTTTATTTTTAAATTCTTCTGCTCAGCTGTTGTTGTTTTTACAACAAGGTAGTTATGATGTGCTTTCTTTGCCATTTTGCTTGCTGATGAATTTTGTTCCAAAAGTACAGTTGACTGATTGGAGTCAGTTATTTGTTGCCTTCCTTTGCATCTGCTTAGGTAAAATACCGAGAAGAATATGACAAGTTTAAAGCACTGTACACACTACCCAGAGGTGTTGAGGATGATCCCAATACAGCAAGGTGCCTCAGAGTTGGAAAGCTGAATATTGATGTAAGTGGTGTTTTCTGGTGTGTGTTCTCCTGATGAAGCCATTCTTATCTCAGAAGAGGCTACTCAAAGAATCCACATGCCTTCATTCAGAGATCACATTTCCATATGCATTTGGCAGTGTTCAGTATTTGTGAAAGTCTGTAATACACCTACAAATGTGTTTTCAAGCTTGTGACTCAACTGTTAAATTGCCTGCATGGCTAAACCTTTAGTATAATATGTTTATGTGTAAAATGGAGCACTACATATTCTACCTCATTTTAACACGTGAGTACAATAAAAATTTGACAAACCATATTTTATCACCCTTGTTAAGCTTCTGCAAATTATTCTTAGAGCAGGCAAGATGTAAATTTTAGTCATAGCCAAAGTGATTGCTCTCCCACTAACATTCCATGAAAATATCAATAATTTTTCTTCAAATTGCTCAACAGATGATGCTTCGGACAATTTGTCAGTATTATTAACATACTGCTTTAACTCTGCAGCGTCTGTACAAGGAAGTCTATGAAAAGAATAAAGCCAAAGTCCACATTATTCCAGACATGGTAGACATAATTTCTGCTAAGGATGCACAGAAGAAAATCAGTGAAATTGATTACCGCACACATCTCCACGAATGGATCTGTCTACCAGATCTTCAGATCAATGCCCATGTTCGAAAAGTAACTGATCAGCTCAGTGATGTAAGTTCACAATTCATGTGTTCATGGCTCACTTTTTAAAAAGATTCTTGCATTTATGCTCTGTTAGAAATGATTTAGCAAAAACTTAGTTGGAGCACTCTACAGTTGCCACTTCAATCTGCTGTACTACGCCTTGCTCCACAGCGTCTGTATCATGCTTTTGTAGCGCTTGGCAAGAAGTGCGTAGTTGACATGTGGCTTAGTATGCATAATTTCTGTGTCATCAGTGTAGACATTGGGTCGTAACATTGCTGTTCTACTAGTTCAGCCATTCCTGTCTGTAAATTGTCCTTTATTATTTGGTTGCATAAGATGTGGAAGCTTTGGAAGTTTGAGAAAGTCCTGGTGGTGTGAAGCTTCTGTGCACTTGCCTTGCATAGGTCAGCCCAGGAGTAGGCCAGCAATCTATCAGTAAATCATTGCCCAGTAGGATATACAAGTAGTTTTTTTTAAAAATCATTTGTTTTTTTTTTTATTTATTGGCCAGACTGAAGCAATGAAGGAAAATTATTTAAATTCCAAAAGGAATTGTTTTGATATTCTCAAGCAACAACAGAAGTCAAAATACTGGAAACCTTACTTGCCATCATTTGACAGTTGTGTTTCAGACTGATTTAGCAATAAGGGATTAGATCCTAGTGGAAGTCTAACAGATCACTGCTTTGCTCTGATATCTCAGGTGATATACAAGGATGATCTCAACTGGCTGAAAGGCGTTGGCTGCTTTGTTTGGGACACTCCTGAAATTCTCCATGCCAAACATGCCTACGATCTTCGCAGTGATGTGAGCGGATACGCTGGTTTTGCTGCTTTGGTTTTTTCACTCCATTGTATATTAAAAGGATGGAGGAGCTTTATTCTACTCCAGATACAATCTGGAAAATGTTATATATACTTCTCTACTGAAGTATTCATTAAATATCCATAGATGGTTATTTAAACTTTGCTGCTCTAGAAGTAGATGTTGTCAGGTTAGATCCCATTCAGGAAAGCGTTCAGCACATGTTTAAATACTTGTCTTCTCAGAAAAGCACTTAAAACAGTAATTCTTCATTCAGAACTTGAAGTAAAGCAGAAATGATGCAGAATTCATATTAAAAAAAGTATTTTGATGTTGATTTTATGATTTCTTTTTCTTCTCTCAAGTTCTTATGGCACTTCCTTAATTTGGGATTAAGCCATTAAAATGAGAGAATAACCATTCTGGTCTTTGAAAATGTATGCCCCTTGTATCAGAAGTATGTTGGATATTTATCATGTGGTACATATCACTATTCTGTGAATGAATATTGATATTTCCTAATATACCTTGATAAAACTTACCAGCTGTTCTTATCTAGTCAGGTGCCATATTCATTTATTCAGCCATAATTTCAATACACTTTCTGTTTAAATGCTGGTTTATTAATAGACTTGTTCTGTTTAAATGCTGGTTCATTAATAGACTAATTCAGTAATAAACAGTAAATATAGTAAATAATAGTATAATAAACTTAGTTAACGATGACTAGCCTTGCTAATTAGAGCTCTTGAATTTCTCTCTGCAGATTAAGTACAAATCCAAGGCAGAAAAAATGAAGAATGACTATACTGTGGTCATGGACACTCCTGTCTACGTCCAGAATGTCCTCAGTGGCTTGAATTCAAGTGAAGTAAGTATTTGTGTCACCTTTCAACCCCAAGATTGCAGATGCCATTACCTCAAAAGTTCTAGAAATGTGACTTTTAATATATTTTTAGTCATTTCATTTTAATCATTTAGTCATTGCTGGCTATCTACAACTCATTGTGTATAGCTTTATTAAGATATGAGAACACAATCAGTAAAATCATTAATTGCCTGAATCCATCCCATTTTTTAGGAGAAATTCCTGTATGTATACAAACAATACATAGTGTGAGAGAGCATCACAATTATGACTGTCCTCTGATTACTACTTCTTTTTCTCAGGCTGTCTATCGTGGTGAATATATGCACAATGTTAAAGGCAAAATGATTCCTACTGATAAAACAGTAGATTTGGAGCGGGCATATCATGCGAACAAAATACAGAGTGAAGTAAGTATAAAACTTTTGGGTCCACAGAGTTTCTGCGACTCAAAAAGCAAATTCTTTAAAAGTTAATGTTTGTCTTTAGCTTTTCAGATAAAGCAGCTAGATTTCACCGCTCTAAAATGGAAGTGAGAAATGTCCTCATTTAAACTACAAGTGCACATTATAATGCAGACATGGGGAAGTCTTTTGCCAGTTGTGATTAAGAGATTTCCTATGCAACTAATGAATACTATTAGAGGTCATCTCAAATATTGCACATGGTCATCATAAACCTCTCTTTCTCTCTTCCCTTGCAGAATTTGTATCGCTGGGCTGGTGTGAAAGCTCTGCCTACGGGATACAGCCTTCCCACAGATACCCCCAGCTTTCAGCATGCTAAAGAAGTCCAGTACATTGGCAGTGATGTAAGTAATGTACAAAGTCCTTCTACAACATGAGTTGCAAGGGAGTATTTGATGCCCATCCTGTATGAGCGCACGACTGTTTGTGACAGTTATTTCTCGGATACAAGACTGCTTGTCAGAGAGCAAGAGTGGGGTAGTTCCATGTGGATGCCTGACCCAGAAACTGAGGGTGGACACGACATAGGCAGTGGCCTCATCATCCAGGGTGAAGTCCCACTGTACCTGAACGGGGTGGGCAGAGCAGGGTGCTGACAAAAGGTTGCATCAACACTCCCAGACAAGGTGAGGAACCAGGGCCAAGGTCCATCGAGGGGGATCCAGTCAGGAGCTGTTGGAAACAGAGCAGAGACTGGAGACAAGCTGTCTACAACATAGGTCCAAGGTAAATAGAGGAGTCAGGGCTACAGACAAGTTACTGATAACATAGGACTAGTGTCCACCCAGGAAAGGAGGAAGGAGTCAGGGCTAAAGACAGATGCGCTTGCAACATAGCTCAGGCAAGGCCTGACATCCCAGGTGTGGCTAGTCAGGGCAATTAAATCTTATTAGTGCACTCCAGCCCCAACATTGACAAAGTTTGCCTTAACAGAATTTAAATGTTACAAAACCCCAGAATTATCTGAAGCAATTACTGTAAGAATATAAATTTCCTCAGGCAGATGTGAATACCTCCTTAGATGCAAGAGAAATTTAAAACATTAATAATCTTGGGCCGTGTGATAAAGGTAAAAATAGTGATGATGTGTAGTGTATTTGACTCTGATATAACTACATCTCACTTGTTTATCTCTAAAAATCTGACTCGTACTGCATAAATTACTGTCAGAGCTGCAGTATAAGTAGAATCACAATAAAATTTAATTTATGTTTTTGTTCCTTTTTCCACTTTATAGCTGAAATATAAAGAAGCCTATGAGCACATGAAAGCTAAAGGCTATACTCTGGGACCCAAGGATGTTGGCTTTGAAAATGTGAAGAAAGTGAATCAAGTCATTAATGAGGTGCAGTAAATTTGTGTATTTGCTTTCTGTTGTATTTGTAGTGCCCAAAATATGAATGATGAGAGTACATTGACTGGGAAGGTTGTAGGATCCCTGTTCGTTGAGGCTTTTCAGAGCAGTTTAGACAAATATCCATCAAGAAAGTCAAGGGATCATTGATCCAGGCTTGGAGTTGGGCTGTATAGCTTTTTAAGTTTCTTGATAACTCTAACTTTCTGTAATCCTGTAGAACTGTTACCATAATAGAAAATCAATTGCAGCTTAATTTTATTAACTGATCTGCTGCTACTTGATTAAAGTTGCAGAGAAATTATTGTATCTGTATGACACTGGGTCTCAATAGTTTTAGGCTTTATATATACATAGTTACTTCTTTGATCATTGGCTTTAATAGGACAAAAATTAAACATACATATTTACATGTTTGTAGGATTAGTGTGTCAGAGTCTCCATGTATTAGAGGTGCTGCTGCCAAAAACAATTGTGGAAAACCTTTGCCTGACTAGAAAATAGTATATTTGTTCCCTTTTCTCTGGTAGTTATGCAATACCTGGCAAAAAAACCTGCCCTTAAGAGAGAAGTACTTACACTCTGCCAAGCTGCTTGCCACGTTCAGTTTTTAACATGTAGAATGCTGTCTCCTTTGTTACAGAGGCTGTATCGGGCGACATACCACAAGTACAAGGACAAGATTCATACCACTCCAGACACACCAGAAATCCGTCAAGTCAGAGCAACACAGGAAGCTGTCAGTGATGTATGTGTCTTTCTAACATAAAAACCAGAAGATATTTAGAACATTCAGCATGACCAAACATGTGAAATGCTATTTTTTTCTTTGTCTTTCAGCTAATCTACAAGTCAGATTTCTTTAAGATGCAGGGACACTTGATTTCCTTGCCATACACTCCTCAGGTGTTGCACTGCCGCCATGTTGGGGACATCACAAGTGATGTAAGCAACTTCTGTTAAGATACCTGGCATTTGAATACAACAGGCCTAATACTTGTGTACTGAAAGTGGAATTAGGCTTCTATCATTTGCATTCTATTCTGTAATAGATAAATGCTTTGTCACTGTGTTTAGGGACTGATTAATGAAATTATCCCAAAAGTTAACTTTTGATTTTTCTTTTTCTAATTGTCTCATAGAATAAATACAAAGAGGATCTGAAGTGGTTGAGGGGCTTGGGTTGCTTCCTGTATGATACTCCTGATATGGTCCGTGCTCGTGAGCTGCGTAAGCTTTGGGTGAGATTTTTCTTCTGAGAATCGTGTATAACAACAATTGACTTCTTTACGTGCATGCTATGTACTTCCAGGAAGTTAAGTACATGAAAATGACTTCTGGCAGAATTTCTTGCCATGCAGCTAGTTAGTTGTTTCAAAGCACTGTTAGCTTATGCTATAAAATTTTCTTTGCTACCCAGAATAATAAAAGCTTCCTAAGTAATACTGCTTTTCTTTTTCCAGTCTAATTACATATACACTGATACTGCAAAGAAGATGTGGCCTAAATGCAATGTGGTATTGGATACTCCTGGATACAGAGCAGTTCAGGAACTAAAAACCCATTTGAGTGAAGTAAGTTATGTATTATTTTTGCACGTCTTTGTTAGCTATGATTAAGATCAGACCCTCTCACTGTTTTTTCTGAAATACATAATACCTGAGATGTTACAATTGCAAAGCAATGATTGTTCCACTGCTAGATGAACACATGTAACAGAAGAAATAATTAATGGACCTGTCTTTTTCCAGCTGGTTTACAGAGCTGCAGGCAAGGAGCTGAAGACAAAATACACTTCTGTCCTTGATACACCTGACTTCTTAAGAGCCAAGCAAGGACAAAAAATACAGAGCCAGGTGAAAAATTTTGTACTGATAAAAAAAAAATCAGTGGATCCCCTCTTAATATGCTCTTAAAGTACAGCAAAATCTTTCCAGGCCATTTCAGAGCAATGTAGAATTCCTAGAGATGATGTTTCAAATGACTGTTGCTCACTTTTAAGTGGCAATGAATTTTCGTGTTGACCCGATCTCTGTAATGGACATGTTCAGCTTTGTCCAGCTGAAGCAGAGCATAGAACCCTGGTACAGTTCTGTTCAAATTCTCTGAAACTCCGACTTTATCAGAAGAATAGATATTTTTATCCATCTACGTTATTCACCATTATTTCTTTATTCACGTAGTATTTCTTTGTCTGAGTTATTAGCTACAAATTTTGTGGAATTTTTAAATTTGCAGAACAAAATGAATATGCTCACCAGAGAAAAACAGACCTTATGGATGCTTTCATCTAAAGCTTGGTCTGAACGTAGGGCAGAGAGGTCATACATGTCACATGCATTTGACTTCTTGGTTTGAGAGCATGTGACTGGCAGCTACAGAATATCAAGGGTACTGATAAAGAAAGATGAACTGAGATAGTATGGAAGACAAAAGAGCACGTTATTTTTTCCTGGGGTAAACTGAGTGGTTATGTATACATTGTGAATGTACAGACATTTTTCACAGAGATTAAGAAAAACTTACTTGAAATGTATATTTTTTGATTCTTCTTGCTGCAGTACTTGTACGTGGAACTTGCCACAAAAGAGAGACCCCATCATCATGCTGGTGGTCAGACTCCCGCCTTTACACATGCTAGGCATGTAAAGGACATGGTCAGTGAGGTAAGATATTGGATGGTTTTATTTGGTACCACTGTTTAGAAGTTTTATTTCTGGTTTTAGTGATAGTTTCAAGGCTCAAATCTGTTTATCCTTCATTTGGTTTTCTGTCTCATATGCTTAAGTTCCACGTTTCCTTTAGAAGTTGTGGTAAAGGATTGCACTTTTTTAGTATGTTATAGTATTTTATAAGATATGTGTTTCTAAGTGCTTGGTTGCAGAATCCGAGGTACGCTGGCTGCAAGACCAGGAAGACCTAGAAAGAGCTGAACAGCTGAGTTTGTTTCCCAAAGTTCTGACAGAAGTGCTTTGCAAGAATGACTTTATGCACTGGGTGTAGCACCCCTGGGCATTAACATAATACCAGATTAGCAAATGCTTCTAAGATTAAACTTTTCCCTTTTGCTGTCTCTCTTAGAAAAAGTATAAAATCCAGTATGAGAAGATGAAGGACAGATACACGCCTGTCGCTGACACACCGGTCTTGATCAGAGCCAAGAGAGCATACCTGAATGCCAGTGATGTAAGTAGTCCATGAACACTTTCACTGCTCCTTTTTCTTGGTTTCTTTATGAAAAGAACAGAAAAAGGATCAATGGGGAACAAGCATGCAAAGCCTAGAATATCTCAGTGTGGGTCATAAAATAGGTCACCCCATTTGCGTGTATATTTCCATTTGATATTATGGAGATTATTAAATTTTCATTTATTATAATTCATTTTTGTTTTCCATTGCACTGAAGTGTGGTCTTAAACAAATCAAAAATATATTTGAAGTAATTTGCTTACACATGAAATCTCCAAATAGTACGGACTGGAGTGAAATAATTGATGCTAGAGCCAGAAAAGAATAGCTTTTATCAGATATTTTCATCTCAGTTTTGTGTTAGAGGTAAACTTGCATGTCATTGAGAATGTGCTCATTTTTTAATTTAGAAATAGATTAGTGAGAAAAATTGTCTGAGCTGTTGTACATAAGGTTATTAAGGTGAAACTGATTTTTTCTTCAAGTGTGGAATAGTGATTTGTGATTTAAGGCAATGGCTAAGAGTTCTCTACTCCTTTGGGAGACCTTTGCCATGTATTTCAGATTGCACATTGTAACCTGAAAGGATAGGTACTGGGCCAGTGTTTTGTTGTAGTGATTAGTCTTACTGCTCTCTTAAGAATGATTTTTAAATGCTGCAAAGGAGCATCCCAGTTCTTTTGCACATCTGAATTTCTCCTCAGAGAAAGTCTTTCTTCAAAGACTAGAATGATCTTCCTGCTTTCTTCTAGATCAGGACATGGCAGAAGGGATGAATAGTTTTTTTTATGCTGAAAGTGGCACTTTGGATGTTCTAGAGAGTAGTCCTGTGATACATGGATGTTTTTTTCTCAGTCTTTGGTCTGAACATGAATAGGATGAAATGTTGCTTTAGATGTGCGAACTCCTTTTCTCTCTAATTTTCACCATAAATCTCAATCAAATTGCAACTGATTGTAGGCAACTGTAGCTTCTAAAAATTCCTCAGGGCTTACATTAGGATGTTGGACAGCGATATATCTCTGGATGTCATTCCTAAGAGGTAGGAAATTTAATTAAAACAATTCCTGAGAGATGATTATAATACATTTTTTTGTATGTTTTTTTTTCTTACCAGTTGCGCTACAAAGAAACCTTTGAGCATACTAAGGGCAAATACCACACAGTGAAAGATGCTTTGGATATTGTCTATCATCGAAAGGTCACCGATGATATTAGCAGCGTATGTATACAACATTTTCATTCCTAATTAGTGTTTGTCATTTAATAACCTAGAATATGCCATTTGTGCTATTGTTCTATTTAAGTGTGTCAAATGATCAGAAAAATATGATCAGCACTATTAATATTAACTTCTTTCCTTCTCTGGAATATTATACACTGGATTGCCTTTGATGTTACAAAGGGGAATGCAAGTTAATGTCGTTTCCACTGTTTGAGTTCTGAGGTTTCAGAAAAAGAAATGGCTTGAAACTACATGGTCTAGAGTGTTCTGTTCTCAAGTTGTTTTACTTCATTCTTCAATTTTCTTTGTAGGTGAAATATAAGGAAAATTACATGAGCCAGTTAGGAATCTGGAGATCGATCCCAGACCGCCCGGAGCATTACCATCATCGCGCAGTCACAGATGCTATTAGTGATGTAAGTTCAGATAGTTTCTGGATGTGAGAGGCTGAAAATTATAAGTAGGTTTCCAAAATGAAAATCAAGTCTCATTTTTGGAGAAAGGGAAGGCAGCTGAAATTTTCAAAGTGATTTACACTTTCACCTGGAAGATCTGGGAAATGACAGAGCAAATCAGACGGCTCAAACTGCAGCCTATCTCCTTTGGGAGTTAACAGAACAGTCTTAATTCATTTCAGTTGCCTTTGCTTAGATTTGTTTGCTAACCCTGTAACAACCTTTAATTGTATATGTCTGTACCTATACAATAACCCCTTAATTGTACAAGAATGAATGTTTTTTTTAATTCACACAGGAACTTGAATAGCTAGTGGTAGATTAGGTCTGTGAATAATCTGGTTCTATCAGAAAAGCATTAGTAACTGTAACATTTTATAATGGAATAATAATGGGCATAGCTCTGTTTGCAACACCTTGTGTTGAGGTGCCATTTCAGCATTCATCAGCTACCACTTGGTGCTGCTTAAAACTGAATCCTTTNANTGTTTTTCTAAAGGTTAAATACAAGGAAGACTTATCATGGCTCAGAGGCACTGGCTGTTATGCATGGGATACTCCAACTTTTACTCTGGCAGAGAAGAATAAGGTGCTCTACAGTGGGGTAAGTAAAACAGTCTGAATTGTTGCTGAATGTTGTTTTTATGTTTGCTTATATTGTAGATAAATTTTTCACATCCAGTGAATCCAGTTCTGACCTAGACATTGATATGAATAGTTCATGGTAGAAGTTAATATACAGCATCTAAAATTTCAGTTCTTACTGTAAAACAGAGGCAAAATGATCTTTTGCTTATCCCCTGTGTTCCTTGCAAAGCTATCAGCCCCATAGTAATTTTTCTAGTGATTCGAGGTCTACCTTTAAAATTATTAAGATTCAAAGTCTCTATTGCTTTCTTGATATGATAGTTCCATCCTGCAAACTACTACCTTTACAACTATTTTTTGTTTGTAGATATTTTAAATGCACGTATGCAATAATTCTACTGTGGTTTTGCTGCAGATTGTTTCTAAAATCATGTTCCCATTGCCTTACCCTTCTTTGGATTAACATTGGAATGGGTTTTTGTGCTTTTTCTTTTTTCTCCAGTGTAAGTACAAGGAGATATTCGAGAAGACTAAGTCTCACTTTAATTATGTAGCCGACTCTCCAATTAACAAGCATTTTAAACATGCAACTCAGTTGATGGATGGGGTAAGTGTTACAGATTTCCATAGAGTCTCATACTGAAGTAGCAGGTGTGTGTATGTTAATACTGAGTTGGAGGTTGATCTTCCTTATGAAATTGTAAATAAATCAAAATACATTCAGGCTTAAAGATGTCTGAAGGTCAGACTGAAATCATGGAAGACAAGGTTGTTCTTATTGTTTGTCTAAGTATTAGGAGAGGGCAGGTTTACAGTACCTAAAATTGAAATCCTGACCTCTGTTCCATTACTTTGTCATTGCAAAGAAACCTCTCCTTTGCTGACAGGTAAATAAATGCTAACTTAAATAATGCTGCTTGCTTAGTAACACTGTTGATTGTCATGTGAAAAAGGTATAGAGAGAATCACAATTGCTTTCCTGAAACATTGAAACAAAACTTTGTCAGTATTAGGAAGACAGTATTATGTCCAAAGTTACCATTAGCACTGTTTCATTTTAGATATTTTGCCTTGAATTCTCCCACTCTACTACTTACATTTTCTTACTTTTCTCCTGTAGTACTAAAGAAACAATAAACACAACACAGTAGCAAAGGGGGTTAATGAATGCCCCTGGGATTAAGATTAAAATCACCAGTGGAGTTTCTAGGAGTAGTACTGTACACCTGCAGGACAAAGCCCGTTGAAAACCACTGTGTTCTAGGTGAATTCTCATCAGCTGAGAGCTAGCATACCACACCAGGCTCTGATGTGTTTCATTAAAGCAATGTGTATTTAGACTCTTACATCTTGGTATTTTATTCTTTTTCACCAGACATTATGTTATATTGTTTACCTGTCAGTAAATGTATTACAGTATTATCTGTATTTCTAGGTGAGAAAAGCTGTTTCGCAACAGATACCATTCCAGTACCATTGCTATCAGTTCATACTCAATTTGATAAGCAGAGAGCCATAATTTGTTATGGAAGATTGCAAGGATTCAGTCTTATTGTTCAGTAGAGCAAATCAGGGAAAATTTAATATGAGAAATATAAATGAGTAAAATTTTAGCAATGAGGTCTCCGTACATTGAAACGAACTTGCCGAAATGTCTTCTGTTATGTGATTTTTTTTGTGATGAGGGTTTAGAGGTTTTGCTAACAAAATGTCTGATGATAACATAACATTGTATTTTGCCCTTGCATCTCATTGTGTTCTCTTTGTACTCAAATGAAGAATCTGTCAAGAATCTAGTTCCATACAGAGTTGCTTCTACATTTATTTTTTATGAAGAATGTAAGTCTTAAAATGGCTTATTGAAGAGTGGATGGGACAGACTATCTGCATCCTTAAACTGTAGATTAGGCCATCCAGTGGAAATTTAGAAATGTATATACTATTTGGAAATATTTTCTCTCTGTGAGTTTTTTAATGTATTTTTCTCTTTTGGATATGAACTTCAATCCCAGCCTTTCAATAGTCCATGTAAAGAGGTGTCAGTGGTTAGAACTATGATCTCTGTGTGTCTTCACTCTCTTTTAATTTGTTACACTGTATTATGCCGTTCTGAGCAGAAATTATATAAAGCTGCCTATGAGAAGCTCAAAGATAGGTACAGCGTTATTGTGGATGACCCTAGGAACCTCCTGGCCAAGTGGGGGACTACACTGAGCAGTCAGGTACTGTAGGAGCACCAGCCGGTGCTGCCCGAAAGTGCCTGGTTCGCTGACAGCTACTCCGTCCGTGTGAAACGTCTATAGCTGGCGGTGTCACAGGCTTCACCTGTGCTGTCGTGATGTTTCGGTTCAGTCGATCAGACAGTCTTTGTTTTGCCACCCAAAAAGAGTTATTACTTTTTGAGTGAGCTAATATCTACTGTATGTACTTTCATAAATTGTGCATCAATTGACATCAGAATTCTAATGCCTCTTGAAGTCATTAGAGAGGTGTTAAGAAATGCATGTTGTATCATGCATGTATTTTTTTATTACCTCTCTTTTAATTACCTTTACAAACATTATCTGCTACTCAGTTCTAGATAAAGCATCAGTGACATATTTGGCTTTTGAGTGCCCCCACCTTAATCTATAATTTACTCATACCTCCTAAAAAAGATTTTTGCAATTTCCTTGATGGGATAGTATGCAAATCATTTAATACATACTCTTGACATTCTTAATTATACAGATGTAAGTTGTATGCACATTTGAATGAATACATATAGTACCTTGCCTAAATCTCTCCACTCTCAAAGTGTCTGGGATCTAGAGCTACGTTTTTGTTTATGGTGTTCACAAGTCTCTCTTGTGCTTCGTTGCCATTTGCATGAACAGAAAAAGTATAAATCGTTTGCCAAGATGCTCCTGCAACATGGATGTAATGAAATTCTGAGGCCAGATATGCTGACAGCACTCTACAACACATACTTATGGAGCCAGGTAATATGAAGAGCTGCTGCTGTAGGAGACATTATGTATACAAATATATATATATTTATACAAATTAGCTGCTTGGACTTCTAATATTTAACGTTTGGAGTTCTCTAAATTTCTACAGATATCACACTCCAGAGTTTTGTCGATATGCTTAATGCTGGCTATGATAAAATATTTTTGAAAACAGAATATCTGAAACAATATTTACTGTAACTTGGACTTCACTTAGCTCAGGCTGATCTAGCCTCCATTTTCTCCTTTCGTTATAAATAAGTGTTATATATACTTCAATATAATAGTTCCTATACTTACATAAAGAGCGATTTTCCATACATTTAGGATTTTGTACGTTAGCTGTTCTTGATATTTTCCTAACCAAATTCTCATTCTGCCACCATTTCTTGGACTGACCACCCTTCATAACACAAGTCCCTTAAATCAGTATGCGCATGATGAAGTAATTTGGTGAGTAGATTGCAACATTTATCTGGCACTCTGCCTGAGAATGGTCTCAGATTGTGCCTAGATACGGAACAGAGTCATGTCTCGCTTGTAAGTTCTTTAGAAATGGTAGAGGTACACAGACCTATAGTAAATGGTGTTTTCATCAAATTCTTTCTCCGCCTACTGCTTTTAAGCAAGGCTAGCAAAGCAGTCCTTATGCAGTCACATAATACAGTTTATGAAAAGGAAATACTCTCTCCTTTCACCAGTTCTAATAATCAGAAGGTAGAAAGTGAGTATGATTCATCTATTTGTTCATACAGAACAAAAAGCCTAACATAACATATTTCTGATGATATTAAAGAAAGCCTGTAATGACTCTGATATTATTGTGAAGAATTAATTTTCCATAGTCTACATTACTTTAATCTGGCTTCCTGCATATATATTTTGGTTGTACCAGTTGGATGAAAATGTGGCTCGTAACTGATACATATTTGTATCTGCTGTGTAATCACAGCTGCTAGCAGTAACCTTGTTCTTTTCAATGGCAAAAATGATTCCTCACCGGGCCAGATGAAACAAGAATATAAATTATAACCTGGAAATGCAACAGTAGAAAACAATTACAGGAGAGGGAGCGAGGTGGGCTTCTTTGTTACTATTAGCGCAGTTAATAAAATTCTTCAGTAATAAGATACTTGAAGGTCTTTACTTGACATTTTTGTTCAATTTATCCATGGATTTCTATTACCTCATTAAAAACTCCTTGCAGGTAAGTTGGAGTATGTTTGAAAAAAAAAAAAAAAAGCACTCTGCCTGACCTGCATGTTCATCTGAGTTGACTTCATGTTTTGACCTGTTGTTTGTATATATTTTTTTATATTATGTCTTAGTCCTGTTTCAAAAGCATGGTTTTATTTTCTGATGCAAGATAGAGCATGAAAGTTCTTTTTAAGTATGTTCTGATGTTCTGACCTTTTCTTCCTGCCCTAAGGCTATCTACGATGAATTATCATTCTTGATGTACAGTCTGTTCTCACTGAATTCTGTGAAAACAGGTTGAGAGTCCTGAGTAGGGCCAGGTGATCTTTTCTTTAAGAAAGAAGTTATCAAGACACAAATTCTGCTATCAAAGTCTTTAAAATAGCCTGGCATTATGATATATGCAGAGGGTGTTTTTATCTTCTATTGTGTAAGATGTTTTATGTTTGACTTCATTCTGATGAATATTTAAAAATGAGATATTGTGCAGTTACAAATTTTAGCAGTCACTGATCTGCCAAGATTGCTTTTTTAGCTCAATCTTGGAGTTTTAGGATAGAAGTGAAGCTGTTACACTCAGTGAAATAAACATAAAATTAGTTACATGAATAGATAGGCAGCCTCTTAGGCAAATAAAGGGTTTGCAAAGTTTAGCTCATTGTGCATGTTCAGCTTTCATTGGCTTTAGTAGAAGGATTTTGCAATTTTATGTGTGAACATAACCATATCTCCTGAAGATGTTTTATCTTGGCTTTTGTTGTTAACATACACTCTGTCCCAATCACCAGGTTGAATACAAAAAGGACTATGAAAAGAAGAAAGACAAGTATACGACAATTGTGGATACTCCAGAACACTTAAGGACTACAAAAGTCAACAAGCAGATTAGTGATGTAAGTGTGGTCCGTCCTTTTCAAGCATACCTCCTGCTCTGAATGCTGACCTTTGAAGTACGATAATTCAGAATACAGCATTTTCAGTAGTCCATTACACAATGTTTCTCATCCTGATTTTTTCAATTGACACCAATAATGTCAAGAAATAATATAATTTATAATTTATGTCTTCAGATTATTTACAAGTTGGAATATAACAAAGCGAAGCCGAAAGGCTATACTACAATCCATGATACACCTATGTTATTGCATGTGCGCAAGGTCAAGGACAGAATAAGTGATGTAAGTAATACTTTGATATGTCATATTTTTAATTCATATGTAACACTGTCATTAAAAAATGGCTTCTTGTTAGAGTGTATTGGTTTTCTTTGCATGTAAAACTCCGTATGTATTTAATGTTTTTTCTAAAAACAAAAAAGAATATGAATGTATTCAGGAAGGTTTCTCGTGTAATGTTCTTCTGTAGCTCTTGGAACATTTTTGCTGGGTTAGAGCAGTCCTCACTAGTAATAAAAGCCATGAGCTGGAGCTGGTACCTAACTAAACTCTGGATCTGGGGAGTTTGTTTCTGGGTTTTCTTCCTCTATTGTCTAGTGGCTTTAGTGGAGCCTTGAATAACGTACTTGATACATGACTGTGCTTATTATTCTATGGATATTGTGAATATGTAAGGTAAATATTCTGATATAAAACAAATATGTGTTTTGATTATGGGGCAATGGAGGGCTAAAAAGAAGAGAGAGAAAGGAAGATGAAGTGGATAGAATACTATCATAGGATTTGGGAGTCCTGTTCCTAATTCCTCCTCCTACCCTAGGATTCTTCTCTGACCTTTGTATTGCTGTTCCTTAGATACCCGTAAATAAAATGAGGATACTAGCACTTCTGTAACTCAATATAGTACTGTGAGAATAAATAGCATGAAAGTCATTCAGGTACTACATGGATTATCTATATAATGAGTAAGTCTAGGAGGAAAAAAATAACAATATTATCCAAATACTAATGTGGATCATTAAGAGACAAAGTTGTTCAAAAGCGATCTGTGAATTGAAGTATGGTTTTTTTGGTTCCAAACTGAGTGCTGAACTTGAGATTCTATAAAGAAATTTTCAGAAAGCATTGAATGTGCCTATCAGAAGACAAGCTTCTTTAAAGCATTTCTATTAGGTGCAAAAACCTGGAAACAGGCAGAACTGCTGTTCATGTGTAGGTTTTGTTCAATCTTCGTCTGTGCTTCATGGTGAGCTACACTTGTGACTTTTTCTGTTAAAAGAGAACTGCTGCTGAAGAGGACCCTTCTTTCAGGCAGATGGTTGATACCAAGTTGTATTAATAGAATTTATTTTTCTTCTGTTAAGATTTTGATCTTGACAGGAACAATTTTTAGTATTATGTTTTTCATATTTTGATCCTTTCTTGTTGATGATGATATTATCTTTGTAAACATTTTTTATGTTTGTCTGTCTTTAGCTGAAATACAAAGAACTGTATGAGAGGAGTAAATCTCACTGCAATGTCATAGCAGATTCAGTTCATATCAAGACTCCAAGGCATGCATACAAGCTGAACAGCAATGTGAGTTCAGTTTCATTAATACTTTAATTTTATTATGATTAGTGTTTGGGACTGGCAATGAAGAGCACGAGAAATTATTTTCAGTTCCACTGAAATTTTTTGAGCTTAGACATTACTGCTAATTCTTATGCTGCTTGAATAAAATATATGTTAATTTATTTCATATCAAAGTGCTCACTCTTGCAAGTTGTCCTTGAGGTCACTTGAGGTTCCTCATATGTCACCTATCTTCTGTTCTTCTAGTCCCCCTCTGTTTTCCTGACAGAGATGTAACTGTCCCCGAAATTCTCTGTGTTGATGTTCTTGTAGACAAAGTTAGCGCTTCACGGGAAGCTTTCCTGTATTTCCCATTATTGGTGGCCCAGCATCCACTTCAATAGGCATGGAACTGAAATCACTCACCTTCTTCAAAGTCATGACATGTTTTCAGTCATTCACAGCTTTCTCCACCCAGCAGTGGAGATGTGGATAGATTGTGATTCAGAGGAAAGCCCTAGTCTGATGGAGCTGCACTTTTTTACCTCTTCTCTCTTTAATTGGTCTAGACAGAAAGAGAATTTGCATCTATACGTAAGTCATGTGTAAAGTACACAACTTCCAATTAACTTCTTTTTTTCTTGTTGTTTCACTATAAACAGCTTGATTATAAGAAGAAATATGAAGCAGCCAAGGCCCACTGGCACTGGATTGCTGATAGGCCAGACTTTGTTCAAGCAGCCAAGTCATCTCTGCAACAGAGTGATGTAAGAAAGTCAGAACAAACTGAATACTCCCTTTCCCCACATCTGTCATGTTCAGAAAAAAAAAAAATTGTAGGAGATTTGAGACTCTTCTTTTATTTTTTCTTCCTGCAGTATGAATACAAACTGGACCGGGAATTCCTAAAGGGATGCAAACTCTCTGTCACAGATGACAAAAACACAGTATTGGCTTTAAATAATGCCATCTTGGCCAGTGATGTAAGTACTTGAACACTCTTTTTTTTCTTTTTTAGTTCTGCTAGAACTTCAATCACCACATGAACTACTTTATCGGAAAGATGATTGGACTGAGAAAGAAGCTTTGAAAAATTGTTCTCAGTCTCACTTCAGTATTTGATTTGACTTGTTTATTTCATTAACAAATTCTCAAAATCTGAATAAATTTGGTCTCATAAATGTCACTGGCCTAGTTCACAGACTAAATAAATATTCAGAGTTAACATTGCCTGAACACCCTAGACCTTTGGTATATCTCTTCATTCCTGTTATTGAAGTGAAAATATTATCTGGAGAAAACAACAAAAACAAAAAGCTGCAGGTATAACTTGTGTATAACACAAAGTATCTTTTACAATTACTAACAATTTATTCAATGTATTAATAAAATTCCAAGTGAGAGCTATAGGAATATCTAGATGGAAAGGATTTATTATCTTGGAAAACATCAAAATCGGGGACTGTCTGCAAACTTTTGCACTAACAAGCAGTCACAACTATGATAATTTCTTTTTAAATTGCCACAAGACAAGACACACATTGCTTAAAATGATGTATTTTCTTTCTGCTAGATAAAATACAAAGAGAAGCATAACAAAGCTCGGGGAACGTACCATGTTGTTCCAGATACACCTCAGATCCTCCTGGCGAAGAATGTCAGCTCTCTTGTATCTGAGGTAAAACATCGGACAGTTGTTTATTAATCTACATACATCCTTTGAATATTGGGGGGATGGCAGGGTACATGGACCTTGCATTGCTGTTTTTTACCTATTTTTATTCTGTGCTTTTAGAACAAATACAAAGAACACAGCAAGAAGCAGCTTCCACATGGGTCATATACAACCCTGCCAGAGACACGAGACACTGCTCATGTCAAAGAGGTGACCAAGAATGTCAGTGAGGTAAGTAACTAGTGTGATAACAATTTATGGTGTGATTATTATCTGCTGCCTATAATTGATTAGAGTGTTACGTGTTTTAGTCTACACGCAGCACATTTACTGTCTCATCGTAAAATGCCTAAGGAGTCAGAAAAGTTTAATTCCTACCAGAATGAGACTTTAACAAGGAGCTAAACACATTTTGTTTGGAATTTGTTGAAATACTCTGGAGAAAAGTGACAGGCTGGAGTGCTAATGGGTACCCTTAATTCAGATTTTATTTTTCACAGAACACAGTTTAAACACAAATCATTATCTCCAAATAGCAAGCTTTTGTAATCTGAAGTGCAAATTATGACAAACAAGGCAGGGACCATACATTTTGAGGCTGAGGAGACTGTGTTTTATCTGTCTTAACAGTTTCAGTGAGCTGATTTCTGAGTTTTAGTAGCATTTATCTCTATGTGAAATTTAAAAAATCACACATGGCCCTTTTTGCTTTTAACAGACAAACTATAAAAAGAAGTTTGTGAAAGAGAAAGGCAGGTCTAATTATTCTGTCATGCTGGAGCCTCCCGAAGTAAAACATGCCATGGAAGTTGCTAAAAAACAGAGTACGGTAAGTTTGTCTTGTCTTTTCATGAATGAAATAACTTGTGTAAATAAATTCAAACAAAGTCAGCTGGCAAAAGCAAAAGTTTACGTGCTTCCAGATTTCCTCCCAGCCTCCATGTTCAGGGTAATTCTGAAAGATGAAGGTGCAAATATTTACAGATGTAAAATTGCACTGAAATAAAGGATTTATTTGAAAATTGTATTTCTATGTAATCATGTGGTAGGATTTAAACTTAATTTTTTTTTTTTCATTCCTTCAAATGCAGACAGACTTGTATGTGCTTATTTCTTCATTTGTAGACAATTAGCAAAAACAGATTCCCAAATCTATTCCTTGGGAAATTTTTTTTTTTAAATTCCCATGCACTTTCGCAGCAATTTTGCTGTGTCATTAGGTGTATTCCTCATGAAAAAACCTCAGTAATTTTTTTTCCTCTGTCTATCATCACGGATTAGATTGAGTACAAGAAAGATGCAAAGTCAAAGCTCCACTACACACCTATAGCGGATCGACCAGATATTAAGAAAGCAACTCAGGCTGCCAAGTTAATTAGTGATGTAAGTGCTTTTTATATCTTCTGAATAATTCTTTAGCAATAATTTTTCTATTAAAAGCAGTGTCAGTAAAATAATTAAAATGGAATGTCATCATTACTAAACTATACTTTTTTCTTCTTTGTTAGATTGAATACAAAAAGCGTGGAGAAGCTGGCATTGGCGTAACCATGCTGGGACGTCCAGACATTGAACTGGCAAAGGAGGTGTCCAAGCTAACTAGCCAGGTAATAAAAAGTTGGTGAAACTTTGAATCAGTGAAAGAAATGAGACATGATATGAACTTACAGAGTAATACTAATATTATGACTGAAATTATTTCTAGATTAGGGCATAAGGGAATATTTTAAAGGGATTGTTTTAAAGTACAAATTAATTCCCAATGCAAAGTATTTCTCTGTTAAATAAACTTTTCTAGTGATGTACTAAATGCCAGTAATGGATGTATAGAAACTCCTTAAAATGATGCTGTGACAAGATCTTTTAAATACTAAGGCTGAAGTGCTAGCCATATTCTCTTATTTCAGCTTTTCTGGGTATTGGCTTTAAAAGAAGCAGCCTTTTACCTAACTCTTCTTATCCATCCTTTATGTGATGGACATTCAGTTTCTTTCAGCCACTTTCTCTCTATCTTGTGCCTTTAAAAGCATCTTCTGTTTTGAAGCTAATATGTTATGGAAGCTTCCTGACTTTTATACAACGCTTGTGTTCTCCAATCAATCTGAAGCACATCCTTGCAATTTTCTGTGACAATTTTTTCTGCCAGGACCTCAGTTCACCTTGGTTCTTTCTCACCACTTCATGCTTTAATCCTGTAATAGTTTGCATTTCTGATCTTGCTTTCTTGCTACGCATTATAGGCAGAGTACCTCAAACGACATATGAGAGGGCATGGAGCTGCATCCTATGATACCCCATGGATGAGAACCTTTAAGAAAGCTAATATGCTAAGTAGTCATGTAAGATAATTTTAAGTGACACATCTGGGAATGCCATTTTTATGCATCTGTCTCTTGCTTGCATATTATCTTACAATTCCAAGCTGATAAAAGAGTTTCTGATGCACCAGTTGCGCTGGATCTTTTTTGTGTCAAAGGTGTTGAATGTCGCAAAACTTGTGAGTCTGCTCCGTTAGATGTGACCTGCTTTTTTTCCTCTGGAAAGACAGTGCATGGGAATTCTGTGGGCAGTGAATTTGTCTGTTTCAGAAACACCACATGAAGCTTGAAATGCTATTATGCCCTTCATAGTGGTTTTGGAACTTCCAGTATTTTTAATGGAAGTTTCTGATGCACTCATGCAGTGTGAAAACTCACTTTTTTCACAAAAAAAAAACTTAAAAACAGACATACAAGCTTGAGCTAGTTGTCCTGGAACTGTGCAAAAAATGGAAATATGTGTATATGACAAACCTGAACAATGGTGCTGGTAATTTTCAGTGAACAGTCATACCATATGTATAACATTCACACTTGAACTTCATTATAAGTATTCAAACTTCTATTTAAAGTATATCAAGCTTAGTGTATGACTGAGTCAGCCCCAGAGCCTCTGAGAAGTGTAGCCTGCAGTGATTGGATGGCACATAGTTTGGTATATTTCTTGCCATCACAAAACCTTTGGAAAACAGAAAAACGATGGCTGCATACCAGTTTTTGAAGTAGCTGCAGACAGATTTGTGCCATTTCAGTTTTGCACGTGTGTTTTCAAATGAAAAAAAGGGGGATTATGATTTTTCCATGTCTAGCCATGACTGCTGCATGTAACTGTCGCATGTTTGAATGTCAGCCACTGTTTGTCAGAAGAACCAAGAATCTTTTCAGTAGAACCAAGGATTCTTAAACTGAACAACTGAACTACAAGAAAAAGAACTACATTTATTCCCATTCAGTGATGATGAGATCCTCCTTTTCCATGCTTTTTCTCTAGTGCTAGCCAGTTCTCCTCTTAGTCTTATAAACATGCTTTGATGAGATAATTTTAGTTCTGAGACAAAACTAACTATTGTAGATGCAGTAAGGGAGCAAAGAATAATTGGCATAATCTTTAACTTTGATTTTCTCTTAGGCATTTCTTCTCTTAACCTTCTCCTTCATAAAGCAGTATGTCCAGTTTGTTTATCCACTTGCCTTTTTTATTTGGCTTTCCTCTGCCTGTCTGGCACGCTTGCTTTTAATTTTACATAGATCTTCCAGTAACATTTCTTCTGGGCTTAGAAAAAATGAGCTGTTTTGCATGGTGGTCTGATCTTGATCGTGTGTTGCGTAGCTTGGAATGTGTAACAGATTCTAGTACATTTCTGCTTGGTTTTAGTATTTGTGAGGTCAGAACCAATACTGATTTGTTTATGTCCAAACTGTTAATGTTCTTTGTTTTCTTATAGCAGCTATATAATTTCTGGATTTGCCTGTTTCACTGTGTGCTTTATCTGAATGTTGGCTTATTTTGCAAAGCAAAAGAGTGACAGTGGTATCCAGCATGAACCATACGGTGCTGTATGGACAAGAATGTGACAATGAATTCAAAGTGTAAAATGCGATTGTGGAATGTGATTGAATTCTGCATTCAATCGTCTTTCTTTTTTTCCTAATATAAAATCATCTGTTTACATTTCTGTAATTGTCATAAAAAACCTCTAGCATGAGTCAGCTGCTCCTCAACTTAGCTATCAGTTCTTCAGTATTTTACTTCTTTCAATTTTCACATAAATATTGCTTGGGAGATCAGGGCTTTTTCTGAAGAATGTTTAATCTTTTTTCCTCATCAGCCACAGTCTTACATTTCTGCATGCTCTTTATAAGTCTATTTTTTTTAATATATTTGGTCCTCAACAAGATCAAATTCTTTCAGAACGATTGATAATGGTTTTTCAGTTCTTGTTCTTTGGATCAGAGATGGGAGTTGCTAGGTTGTTTAGTACAAAGTATCTCCAAGGAAGTGTAGACTGGTAAACAGAAAGAAATGTTGCCTCACTGGTTTCCACACCAGGCAGAATGCTACTACAGGGAATATACGACAAATCCTCAGAATTCTGCTCGCTGTTTATGCTAATGGTGATGAGCAGACATACTAACTATGGGATCCATTTAGATAAGCCAGAACTTAATCTTTAATACTTTGAGTTTTTCTTGTACTCCTCAGTAACTCCTCTGAGACAATTTTATGTATCTCTGATAGCAAAAAAAAATAATAAAACCAAAATATTCTCAATGGAACCGTCCTTTTTATAGGTGTACAATAAATAGTGACGAATTAGCCTTCAGCTGCACCTGCAGCAGTGGGATGGGACAAGTCATGGTGGATGAAGGACTCGCCCTCATTTAAGTCATTAGCAAAACTCTCATTCCTATCAATATTTCTGTGCCTTCAGCCTGGGTCTGCTGGAATATCGTGGCGTACATGACTATGGTTTACCTTGCTGATACTAATCTGGTTTGGAAGTATTACTAAGCCTCTAGCATAATCTAATTCCTAGTAATTAATTGTATCACTGTTCTGTTTGTGATCATTAACATCCTTCTTCATCTCTGATGTATACAGAACACAGTATGTGTATAACAGTATATATAAAAGTATTTTATATATTGCCATCTTCAGTGTTTATATGTCTTGAGGGAGTTTTTAAAGCTCATACTGCTCCAAGAAGAACGTAAAAAGTTCTTTTAAATATTCTTCATACTTGTGTCAGTTGTTGTCTCTTTGTGAAATAGGCTGTCTTTCGTCTATGCAGATTTCCCATCAAGTGAAAAATTCTTCATCTCCGAGGGTCAGAATTTAGCTGTATTTTGTAAACATACTTCTCTTGACTATGTTATTTTTACAGTGAGGAGATGTAACCTGTGCACTGAAACTGCAAGTGGTATTTTGTAAATACAGACGGAGATTTTCTTTCCATGTCGGGTCATCTTTAAAATAGCCTTTTTTCCAGTGGATGCCTTTGAGCTGCTGCATTTTGATTCTTCTGCTTACCATCAGCATTGAAGTAGGGTCTCTCTGCCTTGTGCACCCAAACAAATGAGTACTCAAGAGCAGTTGTAATACCTGGTTGTTTTTTAATTCAGGTGAAATACAAGGAGAATTTTTCCAAAGAGATGGGTAAAAAGCCAAAGTATGATTTAAAGGAGGCTAAAATCTACAAAACCATGAAAGATGCTCACAACATGGCTAGTGAGGTATGTTTACTTATGCTTCTCGTCAAGCAAAATTAAAAGTTTCAGATTTCTTTAACAAAGACCGCTTTTCTGTTATTAATACATTCAACATCATAGGGTTTATTAGCAGTCTCCTTTTCTGATTTTTTTTGTCCTTTCTTTCCTGCAGGTGAAATACAAGGCAGATTTAAAGAAACTGCATAAGCCTGTCACAGACATGTCTGAATCGCTGATCATGAACCACGTCCTGAGTACCAGCCAGCTCGCCAGTGCCGTAAGCTCATTAACCTATCCCCAATCCACGTGATTTTTCCATTACTGTTGACTCCATTCTGAATTGATCTCTGCTAACTGTTTCTGTAACAATTACTCCTGCTGTTATTGGTAATGGGAAATCACCTGGTAGTGATCTCTTCCTCTATGTTCTAATGACCATTTCCTAGTTAACTAGCGACTTTGCCACTTTTGTCCTCTGGGAAGTGAAATCTTTATTAGCTGTAGAACTGCTAATATTTAAAATCCTCTAATAACTTTTAGTGGATTGGTTCTTTATTACATTTTAACTGATTACATCACACTAACAAATACTATTTTCTTATTTTTTTACTTTTTTCTTTACTGCTTATATATTTAAAATTTTTATTTTTGTCTGTTTTTTTCATTTCTTGTTTGTTTAACATCCCCTTGTTGTAGATGTACAGAATTATGCCTAACAAAAGATGTGATAATTTTGCTGACAAAAGACAAAAACAATTATTGCCTCCTACAGGCTTTTCATTTATCCATTGTGTTTTCTTTTTTCTTGTTCTTTTTTTAATCCTGGTTTTGAAAAAAATCTTTGTTGCAATGAAAATGACCAAAAAAAGATAACTGTTCGCCCACATCTTTAGAAGTGATGTTTGGTACTGGGAGTTAAACTTCTGGTTTTTGTTTTGCTTTTTGTATTTCTAATTTCTCTTTGATGTTCCATTGAAGTGTTGCTTTGATTGGACCTAAGAAGTAAATTTGCTGAGGGATTTTTTTTTTTATTGAGATGATTTTTGACACCTTCCCTTCAGTACCAGTACAAGAAGCAATATGAGAAGAGTAAGGGTCACTACCATGTGGTGCCAGATAATCTTGAACAGGTTCATCTAAGGGAGGCATCAGAACTACAGAGCCACGTAAGTTCGTCATGTGTTTCTCGTTAACCCCACTCACTGAGTACCAGTTTCCATCACTGAAGTCATCCTAGCAAATTCTCTAGTACAGAATCATCTCTGTGCCTGTTTGCTTTATAAATGCTGCACACCTGAGTACACAAGTCAATGAGAAACTTTTGCACATTTGAGAGTTTAGAACACGTATAAAATATCTGTCTGGTTTCTTTATTCTAGTGTAGATCTCACAGGTATTTATGTCTGTTGTATCTGGATCTTTTTACACAGCAAAATACATTTATCAGGGTGATTTCTTCTATAGAATAAAGGACATAGTAAACACAGAAACTGGTAATTGAAAGAAGCAGTGTTGTTGCTGACAGTAGATTTTCAATTGCTATGTGCATTCCAGCCTCAAGTGATAGAGGAGAGCTCTGCCATGCTTTTTCTGCGTCCAAAATTGCTTTAACCAAAACAATACCTACTGGAATACAGCAAATGATGAATCATTCCAGAGGAATCAATCAGATTTGGTCTCTAATCCTCTCTATTCCAGCTATTTACTGACTGTAAAGCAAGAGAGAAATTACTGCTAGAACATGAAGGGCCATAGTTATTGTTCTGCTGCCTGGCACAGAGAAGCAAAAAGGTTACATAGCAAAGGACTGTAAGAAAAAAGTTGTTAATCAGTTTGTAATTAGTTAAAGTCATGACTTTTTGCTCCAGTTTGAGATCAGGATCTGTCTCAGCTAAAAACATAGCATTATCTCATTCAGCAGTCCAGAAATTGATGCCCTAAAGGCTGAGTACTGTAACTTGAAGCAACAATACCTTCATCATTGTGGACATTTTATTTCCTGGACATCCAGGCACAGAATTAGTTACCAAGATGCTAAACTGCATCTTTTCAAGCCCTGCCTCTAACACTCCAAGAATCCATTAACACGTAACGGGCTGAACTCAGCCAGGGTTCTGAGCAGTCTGAGTGCCTTCAAGACAGATTTTCACAGCTACCTGTCTTCCTTCTTATCATCAGTAATTTCTTGAAATTTGAGCTGACACTTCTTATTCTCTGCAACAGGAAATAAATAAATTGGTAGAATATTAGGCCACACACATTTTGCTGCAGGCCTGACTTTTGATTTTTCATTTTATGGTCAATAACAGGGATTTCAGGAAGGTAAACAGTACTAGGCGTTCATTTTTTACCAGAGATCTGTTGACCAAAGTAGGCACATGCTAGTCGATGAATCAGTTCTTTGATGATTCAGGAGCGTAACTTTTTTTCCTTTTCTTCTCAGGTGAAATACAGAGAAAAGTATGAGAAGGAAAAAGGAAAGCCTATGTTGGACTTTGAAACTCCAACATACCTTACTGCAAAGGAATCGCAGCTCATGCAGAGCGAGGTATGGTTAAAATCAATACTGACAGACTAAAGAAACCTTAAAATTGATTTTTTTTTTTATCATTGAACTTTCACAGTGATTTAGAGAGGCAATTATACTTGCACCTTGTGCATGCTGATAGACTGAAAAATTATAGCTATATCATATTTCTTCATATTGGTTATGAAATACTGCATTTAAAATTCATGAAGCTTTCCTGTGTCATGATAAAGAGTAGATTATCTGTAATTTTTCATCAAGAAGCTATCAGTAAATGAAAATTAAGCAAGTCTTCGAGTCTTTAGAAGAAATGTAATATGAATTATATTTCACTTAAACTCTTGCAGCAGGAGTGTAGTATGTGTGTTGGTTATCATAGTCCACAGAAAGTACCCTGGCTATTCTTTTCATCTCAGAACTCTGTTTTTGAGAAACCCATTTATTTCCTGTTTGTCTCCACTGTCATAATGTTCTTTGCTGACCTGTCATTCTATTTCCTCGAGCAGTTATTTTCTGTTTGTTTGAAGTATAACCTCGTTCTGTCAGATGAAGGCTTATGCATGCTGAAAAACACTTGTGTAAGGCCATTAGTCATTGTGTTTGAGTGATTCCATTGAATGCTTTCTCTACATATACAAATAAGTAGGAAAAAAAAAAGGCAGGGTCAGGTCATATTTCCATTGGAAGTAATGAGCTGCTTCATGGGCTTCAGTAGAAACAGGATTTATGCCTGTAGGTGCCTACAGCGCTAACTGTAGCAGATTGTCATTGTGACAGTAATGCCAAACCACTGCTCCATCCTCCCAGTAGTTTTTCATGTCATTAAAAAGAATGTAATAAATATTTGCTATTTTGCTTTTTTTCTTCTTACTCCCATTAGAAAGAATATAAGAAGGACTTTGAAGAGTCCATTAAGGGCAGAAACCTTACTGGCTTGGAGATTACACCATCCTTATTACATGTCAAATATGCAACACAAATAGCAAGCGAGGTAGCAGTTATTCTGTGCTTATTTCCTCTGCCACGTTAAATAATTCCACTAAGTATTCTCAGCAGCTTTTCTTCTTCACCACTTTCTTATTCCTAACCATTCACTTTAAGCATGTTAACATATATTTTGTGTTGTGATCTAATTTGTCATGGACATTTATTTCATTGTTTGTTAACTGTATTCATATTTACTGTGTCCCTTTGACATTCGTCAGCATAACTGTTCCATGGCAGAGTGTACATGTGTGTGCAATTGATCTTGAACAATAATGACGATACTCTATTCCATTGCAGTAGTTCTTATATAACCCTATACAATATTCTTGGGTGTTTTAAAAAATTCTTTTTTCTTTTGGAGCTTTTGGAATTCTTATTTAATTTTTTTCTTAAATTTTTGCAACAAAATTATAGAGTGCAGCACTCTCTTCAATTTGGTTTTGCAGTTTTCTTTTTTTTTCTTCTACAGAAAGAGTACAGGAAGGATCTGGAGGAAGGTGTCAAAGGTAAAGGACTAACAGCCTTAGAGGAGACTCCAGACATGTTAAGAGCGAAGAATGCAACTCAAATCCTGAACGAGGTGTGTCCAAAAGCTATTTAGATGTAACAGCCTCCAACTGATAAATGTTTCTGGCTGTAGAACACTAGCATGAACTTTGTCATTCCCTAGAAACTCGAGTAGAGAGAAAAAAGAGAATGTGTATGGCTGGCTGAGGATGGAACTGGGAGCCTGAACTTGTAACTGAGCTTTTCCTGGCTTTGCAGTTACTGTCAGGAATATAGGTGGGAAATGGGTGCCGTGCTCAGTAGTCAGCTCAGTCAAGGGATAGGCTAAACCTGCACCGTGACGCAGCAAGGCGAAGTGTAGGAACCAGAGGCGTCAGTTTTGTTAAACAGGTATCTTAGGTCAGGAGCTTTTACCAAGGATTAGGAACTAAGGACCAAGGCTGAGGAAACACGAAGCAAAGTGAGAGATCGGAACAGGACTACAATGAGGGACCGCCAGTACTGGCGTACTTCTGCTCTGGGAGGTGTGCTGTGCAGCAAAGAGCCCTTCTTGGATGCGTTACGCCTGATGGGTGAGTCGGGAACTCCAGCCACGCTCACGAGCAGCAACCCCTGCCCAGGACTGATGCCCAGTCATGAGGCCGAGGCAGTCCTCCCCACTTTGGTGGAGAGCGCTGGCCAGCAGACGGTCAGGGTGCAAACCTAACAACGACTTTATTTATGTGGTGGGCTGGTTTAATAAATATTTCGTAGTGATTGTTTTCATAGGAGAAGATTAGCTCGTATTTTAAGGGCTTTACCATCATCAGGCTGAAAGCCGAAAAAAGTAACGTTCTAGTGTAACTTATGATTTTGTTTCTTAACAAAATACTCTTAAAATAAGCATCCTTACCAACAACAGCATTCGGTACTTAGTAGCGATGAGTTTTTCAGTTATTCAAAGAGCCTATATTTTATTACCAGAATATTACAGACATATTCAGTTAAATTCAGCAGAGTTGGCATAGAGAGATATGAATTATACCGATCTATACAAAATAAATCTTTTAGACCTTAGTGGAAGATCTCTTTGGGAAGAGTGGCTGCTGCAGCACTGAGTTCTGGGGGAGAGTATTTGTTCCAAAGGGCCCAAAATGTCACGGAGAATCCTGACACCTTGCATCTTTTGGACATGCTCAGTGTGAAACGTCTGTGACCACTCTTCACTACCACGTGTTTCATGTGCTGCTTGCTCTCTGATGCTTCTCTTCTATACAAGTTATTGTTTTGCCCTGATCACCTCAAGGCACTTACACTTTCAGATTACTGATGTGAGAAGGAGAAGTGACTTAATGCAGCTGGCCTGTAGGGTGCTCCATTTACTGCTGCAGTAGGGCTGTTTGTCCTCAAGATTTAAGTGATAAAGTCCACACTTTAAAGACATCATTTGTGTGTTTACTTGTGAGTTTATTTTAGTAGTATTCCTGTTTTGTGGTGTGGTCATGAAAAGTTCTGAAGTTGCTAAATGTATGGCATTCATTTTGACAAAGTATCTATTTACTGTCTTCATCTGCAGAAAGAATACAAAAAGGCCTTAGAACTAGAAATCAGAGGAAAAGGTCTGACAGAACTGGCTTTGGAAACTCCGGATTTTGTGAGAGCAAAGAATGCCACTGACATTGCCAGCCAGGTCTGTGTGAATATCTCATATGTCACATCCGATGCCTTCTTTAAAGGAAAATTTATGAACAGGTTTTTTCTGATTAAACCAAATGAAAATTGTTGTTGAGGTATGATTAAGGTGCCTAAATGTGAGCTTTCCCCAACAGATCAAATACAAGCAATTGGCAGAAATGGAGAAAGCCAACTACACCAGTGTTGTTGATACTCCCGAGATTATTCATGCCCAGCAGGTCAAGAACCTTTCGAGCCAGGTATCTTGAGTGAAGCAATTTAATCCTTGTTCACGTGGGAACCTCAAGTGGATGCTAATTTGGAGCACCTAAATAACGACCTGTCACAACATTCAGGAGACAGACCAGAAAAACAAATTTCTCTAGAGCTGTGATGTGGCATCTCTTACTCTGAAATTCCACTTAGATATTGAAATTAATTTGTTTTAATACTGTATAAAATCAAACAATAATTTCTGTTGCTTTTGCAGTACCAAAGGTAATTTTGTTCTAAGTAGATTTAGCTTAATTTTCCTACTCCTTCATAACCTAATGTTTAAAATCAATCTTACACAGAGGCCTAATCTGAATTTATATCAGACACAGAAGTACTCGTGTTTCCGTAAAGACGGGCATTATGCAACAATAAGTAATGCTAGATTGTCTGTTACTGCTTTGGTATTAATGGAATATATTTTGTATTTTCTATCAGAAAAAGTACAAGGAAGATGCAGAAAGGACCATGCCATACTATGTGCCTGTAGCAGACACACCAGAAATGCAGAGAGTCCGTGAGAATCAAAAGAACTTCAGCACAGTACGTATATAAATCATAAACACTGTTACTGTCAAATAATAAAAACTGTTCAGCTTTTTTTCATTCAATAAGGTCCCGATATCACACTCTAATCCCAACTAGGCTGCCTTTATATTCTCAGGGATCTTCAGTTAAAGGGTCCGCTACGTATGCAGCAGCCCACTTACGCGTTACCCAGGGAACCAAAAGGATTCTGTAATTTTCTTGAGAAAACTTTCTGCTGCACTGCTTTGGCAATTTCTTTGCAAGCCATAGAGGATTATCCTTACAGAAGTTGTCTGGTTTTGTCAGTGGGACTACCTGCAAGAGTGTATGGTCAGCGAGGGAACTCCACAATCTGACTGGAAATCTTTAACTTTCGTTCTTGAGACTTAATTGTTTTAGATAGATACAGTCTGGCACCTTTCAAGATTTTCAGTAAGTCTAGTTAAGGATCTCCTATTGCTAATTTGAATGAGAATACTTGTAACTGTAGAACACCTTTATATCACTAATGGTGGTTTTAAAATGACCTCCTTATAAGGTGTACATGAAAATATTTTTTTTTCTTGTCTTCAAAGAAAACTCTGTGAGTAAATTTTTGTGGCATAGAGTCAACATTTGACATTTTACTTTAACTTTTTCAACAGCTTCAGTATCAGTGGGACCTACAGAACAGTAAAGGAAAAGTTACAGTTGTACAAGACACACCAGAAATGCTGCGTGTGAAAGAAAACCAGAAGAATTTCAGCTCGGTATAGTTATTTTCTGTTTTCAGTTCTCATTCCAAAAAATACAGTTTAATGTGTTTAATAGAATAACTATTCTTGGCTCTTTTCTTACAGGTACTTATGTTCTTGATCTGCTAAAATGTGTATAAGAATTTTGTCAAACAAAACTAATACTATTCCAAGTAGATTTAGTTGTGTTTTTCTGCCCCTTTTTCTCTACTGCTTTTTGTGGAATGCCCTGGTTGCACTCTTTCACATATACATAGCTGTGGTATAGTTATCAATCCTGTACTTAAATTGGTATTACTAGTGTCCACCTTTCTTTTGTCCTGGTACCATGCAAATTGTGTAGTCTTGTGGCGTTGCAACTGTCTTCTTTCAGTGAACAGTGAGCTGTCTGCCTGAGTTTTGTCACATTTCATGTGTTGCCGTGAGGCACCTAAAGGCTGCTGTCTCGTTTTGCCACTAGCACCATTAGCATAGTAAGTAACTAAGTGGAAGACACTTGTGTAAAACATAGTAAAACAAATCAGAACAAAAAGAACAAATCAGAACAAATACCAGTCTTCAATCCTAAAATCAGCCTCCAAATGTTTGTACATTCTGCTTAAAATGCATTCCTAGAGGTAGCGGTGACCGGCCCCTTTTCGGCACAAATGACGCTCGCAGCAGGACAGACTGCAGATCTGCCAGAAGGCAGTGACTGGAGAGAATCCTCCCAGCTGGCTTTCAGCCTGCACGGTTGTGTACAAATTGCTGTCATGAGCCTGGATTCACTCTCTAAAAGAAATAATGTTGTGTTTTGTATGCTTAACCTTGTTGTCTTCATTCTAAATATTAAGATTTTATATAAAGAAGATATTGGAACTGGAACTACTATTGAAAAGACACCAGAGATGCAGAGAGTTAAACGAACCCAGGATGCAATTAGCTCGGTAGGAAAGAATTGATTTTTAATACTCTACGAGTGCTGATTCAACTTGAAAGAATGTATTTTTCCCCCCCTCTCATTTCTTTAAATGTTGCTAACAGTGTTTTGGCAATAATCCATACAGCTCAGAGTTATTTTCTAAGTTTTTCCTGTTCTTGCTACTTAAACGGTACACTTTCTAACGATTAGCATTCAACTTGTTACTTACAAGCCATTTCTCAAATGTGAAAGCTCTTGCCATCATTTTTAATCTCATCCCAAACTTAGTTTATTTAGCACAGAATCAAAGAATCATTTAGGTTGGAAGGGTCGTCTTGAGATCATCTACTCCAACGATATTACTTGAGCAGGATCAGCTAGAGCAGGTTGTGTAGGACCATGTCCAGGCAAGTTTTGAATATCTCGAAGGATAGAGACTCCACAGTCTCTCCGGGCAACCTATTCCAGTGTCTGACCACCCTGACAGTAAAAAAGTGTTTTCCTGTGTTCAGACTGAATTTTCTGCTTTATTTAATTTGTGGCCGTTACCTCTTGTCTTGTCACTGCGCACTACTGAGAAGAGTAGCTTGCTCTTCATTCCTTCTCACCGGGTATTTATCCACATTGAGAAGTTCCCCCCGAGCCTACTCTTCTCCAGTCTGAAGAGTCCTAGCTCTTGAAGCCTCTTATCAAAGATACTCCTGTCTCTTACTCATCTTTGTGGCCCTGCACTGGACTTGCTTCAGTAAGTCCACATCTTTCTTGTACTGACAAGCCCAGAACTGGATACAGAACCGGTGCTGAGCAGAGGGGAAGGATCACCTCCCTTGGCCTGCTGGCAATGCCCTTCTTAATGCAGCCACGGATGTTGTTGGCCGCCTCTGCCATGAGGCTGCGTTGCTGGTTCCTGGTCAGCACATTGTCCACCAGATCCCCGAGATCCCTCTCTGCACAGCTGCTTCCCAACCAGCCAGCCCCCAGCGTGTACTGGTGCCTGGGGTTATTCCTTCCCAGGTGCCGGACTTTGCCTTTCCTCCTGCTGATCTTCAGGAGACACCTCTCAGCCCATTTCTCCAGCCTGTCGAGGTCCCTCTGGGTGACAGCACAGCCCTTGGGTGCATCACCCAGTCCTCCCAGTTTTATGTCACCTGCAGACTCGCTGAGGGTGCGCTCTGTCCCAGCACCCGGGTCACTAGGGAGGCTGCTAGCAGGGCTAGCCCCAGTGTTGACCCCCAGGGTACACGGCGACTGACTGGTCTCCAGCTGGCCGCTGTGCCACCGGTCAGAACGCTCCGGGCCTGGCTGTTCAGCAGTTTCCAGTCCATGTCACTGGGCACTGATCCAACCCGTGCGCTGTTAGCTGCTCTGTGAGGACGCCAGGGCAAGCAGCGTCAAAAGCCTTGCTTAAGGCATGGCTCGTAAAGCCTGACTGTTAGGGAGAAAATTGTAGCACTCTAAAATTGGAATAATTGCATATATTACTTTTGAAACTTGTAAATCTTTTTCGTGCTTTTTGGAATGCTGACGTCATTTTAGTATAAAAGATACTGATATTTTAGCCAATTTGTTTCATGCATACTGTGTTAAATGTGGTCCTGTGAAATGCTATTCTTTTTTTTTTGTTATGCTGAAGTAGAAATGCAAATTGCAGTCATTGTTAAAATGTATGGTGACTCTCACTTTTGATGAACATGATAGATTTTTAAAATTCAGAAATTCTTCTTTTGTTGGTAGAAAGACCAAATGGTATGAGGTTCAGAGGTATTTACACTTGTTTTGAGAAAACCCATGTAGTGAAGTGCCATTCCCAGTGACACCTCATCAACAGCTAAAGCTGCCTTCTAACAGGTTGCTTGTAAAGATGATGCGAATACTTTAACAGCAGCTCTCTGCTCATGTTAAAGCCAGCGAGATCTTTTTAATTTTCAGTCTCCTTGAGATCAGGATTATGCTCTTTCTGTGGCCGCATAGGAGTCTAGGTGCCTGTTCTACATTAGGCTAAGATTTTTAGAAGTTATTTTCATGTTTTCGTGTCACAATTTTTTAGAACTCAGTGTAAGAAACCTTGAAATGGTTCAGTTGTTATAAATTATGGGGTTTATTCTTGCTCAAATTAAGCTCCTGCGAGATGTTAGATGCCCAGATTTTAAGCTTCAGTTGAAAAGTTCTGGCTTGAACAAGCGTCTGCTTTTTTACCCTAAGCTGAGTTGTTGTTAAACTGCTTTGCAGAAGCGTGGCAGAGTTTTAGCCATCCAACGGCTCTAACCGAAGGCTCCTTGATGATTCCCCGCTATCAGAATGGGTTTAGTACCGGAGTTTTGAATGATTTTGCAAAGTGTAAAGGACCTGTGTCTCTGTATTCATCTAACTTCTTGCACATACCTGTGTCAGCTGTGCTTTAATGCGAGTCCTTTGACTTTTTTTCTGGTGTCTGCATCTTTGTAGATTAAGTACAAGGAGAGCATTGGAAAAGGCACTCCAATTCCCGACCTCCCGGAAGTGAAGCGTGTCAAGGAGACACAGAAGCACATCAGTTCGGTAATGGCCGATGTTTTCTACTTACCTGTATGCTCATGCGGAGCTCAAGCTCCAAACTTGGATAGAGTTTGTGGGTATTTTTTTTTGAAAAGAGAACAGATCTCTTAAATCTCTGTATTCAGCAGCAGGAAGTTCAAATACGTGAATGCTGTAGTCATTACAATCAGCCACTTCCCTGTATTACTCCTGTGATCTTTTCTAAACGCAGACCTAGAAACAAAAGATACCCAGAGGATGTCTTACTTACAATTAGTCTGAAAAAATGGATCAGCTAGAGAAAACTTTGTAGAAAAAAATAATTGGAGCCTTTTTTGTAGTCACAAAACGTAGTGACAATTTTAAGTGGAAACCGTACCTGGCTCTTCCCGTATCTAGTTAAGTAAAGATTTTAATAACCACAGTGCAGTGTCCTGATTTTGAGCTGCTGCTGATTTATGTTGATCCCTGCATTCAGAGTTGAGGCAGGATACGGTCCTGTGGTTACTGGTTCTTCAGATGTTTGGTGTACGATGCTGGGGAGCAGTGACACCCATATAACATGTATCTTAGGATTCTCCATTTCTGATTTTAGAAGTACCATTTCCCTTTTGAGCTGTTTATGATACTAATGTTTTCTACAGCTCACTTTTGCACAACTCAGTTGTTTCTTCAGATGATTCTTCATTTTTTCTTTTATATGATTTGTTTTCCCTTGCTGTGAGTGCTTAATTTTTGTATTGTTTTCATTGTTTCAATGACATCAAGCAATGAGAACTTTTTTTGTTAGCTCTTTTTGTTGCAAGTATTTTACTAGTTGCAAGAAGAACTGTTAGTAATGTGTCTCTACATTTGTAGTTGATTTCTACATGATTAGGTTTTAAAGCAACCGATGCTTCTCCTGTGCAACTCCTTTAATGAAAAATGCAATTTTTAAAATAAAACAATTTTTAACAATGTTTTTTAAATCAAACAATTACAGATTAAGTTAAATCTAATAATATGAGAGCTACAACTCAATTGTTTTTCTTACTAGAGACTTAAACCAAAGTAAAATAGTGGGGTTCTGAACAAATAGCCACAGAGATCAAAATGCAATGGAGCCCACAACTAAGGTCTTTTCCAACCTACGATTCTACGATTCTATTCTCATAGTAAACATGTCTATCAAAGGTTCAGCTGTTTGTTAGCACAATTAAAAAAACCTCCAGAAGTGCTGACGGCCTGAAAAGTAATGCTATTACTTTTCCTAAACCGAGGTGAGAGCAGAACATGCCCACCTTTCGTGCCAGGCCAGCAGAAGATTTAAACTCGCGTCCCTCTGTGATGAAGTATTGACTTCAGTGTGCTCCAGCACCTCCACAGAGACACGGAGTACTTGGCTAAGCTGGTGACTGTACGTAAAAAGATGCACACTGAGTAAAATAAATTGTGCACGTATTTACAGATAATCCCAGATTGTATCTACCTATAAGCCAGGTGAATGATGTACCCGAATGTACTGTAGCTGTGGAAGGAATGTGATCTTCTCACCTTGCTGGGTGCTTGTGTTCCGCAGGTGTTGTACAAAGAGGACCTAGGGACAGGTATCCCAACATCTGTCACTCCAGAAATAGAGCGAGTCAAACGCAATCAAGAACACATTAGCTCGGTATTTAAAAAAAATAAAATTATAACAACTTATTTTTGCATAACACCCTAACATATAATCTGTTTTTCTTCAGTGGTTTAGAATCTCACCCTGCTCCTGTCTTTCCCCTGGCAGTATTTTTAACTCATTCATATTCCACCTTTTTCTGCTTTAACTTTTTTTGGTGATTTACAACTTTACATGCATTTCTTTTAAGAACCAAAACTGGAATTCTGCTGTGGCATTAACGTGGTGTTTCTCTCCATGTTTGCTTTATCTTAAACCCTTCATCTTCTACTGTCTGTAGTTACGTATTTACAGAATAATCAACCCTCAGCCCCTTCCTTAATATTTGCCTCTAGATCAAGTGTGAAATTAATTCAAAAGTGATCCTAACGCTGAACATAACTCACAAAACAGTCAGATTTAATGACTTTTGCCTGTGTTGAGTGCCTTTTTTGTGGAAACTTTCTTGTACCTCACAGGTGTTGTACAAAGAGGGCTTAGGGACTGGCATCCCCACACCGGTGACTCCAGAGATGGAGAGAGTCAAACGCAATCAAGAGAACATTAGCTCGGTATTGCTAAATAAAACAAAAGCTACCATTTCCGCTCCAAATCCAATCCCTTTAACTCCTCCACATTAAATTTTTCTTCCAGTTCTTTGCTGAACTTTGAAGAACCCTTTCTTAATCAAATGACTAAAACCCTGTCCGTATCCTTGTATTTTAAGTTTTCATGCAGTCCAGCTTAACCATCATTAAGTTGTTCCAGCTGTGAGATTTTTAACCTCATTTGCTTAAAGCAGTTAAGCAGGACCTGATTTTTCTCCCCAGTGAAATAGCAGGTGTCGGAGTGGCGTCGCTCCCCTCCTCAGTAACGGCGTCGATCCTTCTAACAGTCCGCAGACTCACCACGCTGGCTGCACCGCAAACGAAAAACGAACTTTTAACGCTTCCTGAAGCAAAGCAGTCTCATGCAAAGAGCGTGTGCTGTCTCCTTCCCTGGTTTTGCTGTGTTGGGTGCTTGCTTATATCCTACAGGTCTTTGTGAGAAAACCTTGGTGGTATCCCCATACCGCTGCAATATGAAAAAATGATGAAAATTGTAAATATGAGGAAAAATTACTGTAGTAAGGGATTTCTGTCCAGATTGTTTCTACTCCTGACACATGCCAGTCAAATGACCATTACGGCATCATTTTGTTCTATACTTCTGTTTTAATTAGAGCAGCTTAGGACTAATTTTGACTGACTCTGACCCGATTCAGACATGACCGATGCAAAATTCAGTCCTGACTTGAGATTAATAGGGCAGCTTGGAGACGCCACTGCTGCTAAACTTTCGGCTGCATTATGTTGTCTCTGAGGTTGTCCCGGCTCTCTCCTGCCCTGGTGGGCCTGCTCAGAAACCTGCAGGGCAAAGCTGCTCGTGCAAGGCCGTCTGTTAGAGGAAGGAACCTCCTTTGCGGGAGAGTTTTCGGGTCGCTGGGCTCCAGCGGTGCGTTGCACCGACCGCTCCCGCCGTTCTTGCTGGCAGCGTGTGAGTGCGCCCGGGTGAGACGCCGACAAACCGCGGAGCACCGTTTGCTGGTTACTCTCCTTCCCCTTTTGTTTGCCAGCCTTCGGACCGGGCTGACAAAACTCTTTTTCATACTTTGAAGTTGCACTATATTAAATTACTTGTCTTCTCTCTCTCTCCTCCCTGCCCTCCTCTTTCCTTTCCCTCCTTTCTTTTTTTTGTTTTGAATACCCCCCTGTTGCCACACAGGTGTTGTACAAAGAGGGGCTGGGGATCGGCACCCCGGTACCTGTCACTCCTGAGATGGAGAGGGTCAAACGCAATCAAGAAAACTTTAGCTCGGTACCTTTTTTGTCATCTGTGGAAAAAAGTTCCCTGTAACTATTTAACACCTGTAAATTTTCTACTCTCTCTAATGAACTTACGGACATAGAAACATCCCTTCCTGCTATCAATTTTTTTTTTTAGTCCTTGTTAGTTATAATTTATGCACTTAGATTTTAAAAGTTTTTTTTGATAATCATAACACTTGATGCTTTATGTCCTTTAATTTTTAAAAGTTTTTTTTTTGTGAAGCTCAAAGGATTTTGCATTTCTAAAAACCACTGGGTTTTTTATTTGCTTAATTCCATTCCTCTAATGCTTTGTTATTCTGTGGAAGCGTATCTAAGGATTGGGATGCAGTATTTCTAGCTATCGATCAGAAGGCGTCCTCTGAATTTTTTAACTGGTTTATACTTCCTAAGTTTTCCCGCTTTCTAGTATATTTAGTGGGCATAAAAATTATGTGTTACAGCCATCAAATGCAGCAAATCTTTTGTTCTTACCTTTTTTTAAACTCCCATGTTACCCCACAGGTGTTGTACAGAGAGGATCTGGGGCGAGCAACCCCCACACCTGTCACTCCTGAGATTGAAAGAGTCAAACGCAATCAAGAAAACTTTAGCTCGGTATTATTTTTAATTTGAAAAGCAGCAATTTCCTTTTTAATCAATTTAAAAATAATTTTAACACCAAAAAATTACTCTCGTATTTCCCCATAATCAATTTACGCAAAAAAAGAATATCCTGTTCCCCATGTTTTGACATTTTTTCCTCCATAATTGTCACTGACTTTGTTTTGACTAGATCATCCTACTAATAACTTTCAGATTCCATGTTTCCATCTTTCGTCTCGGAACATATTTTTTTCTTCTTTAATGTCTGCTTTCCCTTTTGTTAATGGCTTCAGTCCTTGGTTGTTGGTTTTCCTCCTGGTTTTACCGCATATAAACACTAAACTCTTTTGTTGCCTGAGATGAGTCTGTGGAGATGACCTCGGTGTAAGAGTGCTCTGCTCCGTGCCGGTGTCACCTGCTGTGACGTTGATGGAGCGGGTAAAGGCAGCGGAACTGATTTCTTTAGTCCTTCTGTGTTGTCTTTGATGCCTTCTTCCTTTAGGAAGCCTTTAATAGCGTTGCCCAGAGACAGTGGCCCAGCTGGTGTAAACTGCTCCAGATATGCTGGTAGCACAGGTTTGCAGGGTGAAAGCAGGAGTATAGCATGAGGATGTTTCTGGGGGTGAGGAAAGTTACAAATAAGGTGGGACAGCACTAGTAATGACAATTTCTCAAGGGACCATTTTCACACACACCCCTGTATCATGATCAAGTCTCTGTGTCCCTCCCGTAGTGAGCAAGCTGGACTCTTTGATGGTAACCTGTGGCCAGTAAGTAGCGTTTTACTTGCGGAAGGGATGGCTCTTCGCTGAGGGTGTGTGTACGGAAAAACTTTTAGGGAGGCGTATTAGGACCTGGTCTTCCAATGACTCAGGTGCAGCCAGGAAAAGGTTTAACCTCACTGTTGGTGAAAAGACAATGATACACTTAATTATAATTTATATAAGACTTTTATCTTCTAAATGCTCACTGGTTTTAAACGTCCACCTTGAGAAGCACTTAACCAAGTCGGGAAGGTATTCTGGCATTCTGGTAGAAGTCACACTGGGTTTAACTCCGTATCTTCACAGTTCTAAGCTAGTTTTTTATTTTCGTGGACTTTTTAATCCCTGTGTTTGTTCAGGGCATCTCAGAAAAACATCTCCTGTTCTGCGTGTTCTCTCAGCAGAGCGTTGCTGTTGTCTGCTTGTTCCTTTTGCTTGTGTTAATGCAGCCCTGTTACCCCACAGGTGTTGTACAAAGAGGACCTGGGGACAGGAACCCCCACACCTGTCACTCCGGAGATTGAGAGAGTCAAACGCAATCAAGAACACATTAGCTCGGTATTTTTTAATTTGAAAAGCAGAACGTTCCCTTTTAATCTATTTTAAAATCCTTTTAACACACACAGACAAAAAATTCTTGTTCCCCTATAATCAACTTACACAAAAAATAATATCCTGGTCCCTCTGAGATTTTTTTCCTCCGTAATTATTACTCACATCATTCTTATTCCTCCTCTTTTATGACATCCCCTTAATAACTTTTAATTCTGCCTTTCTTTTGAGTCTAAATATCTTTTTAATTTGTTTTTTGCCTCTTAAAAACCACCCTGTTTTTCTTTTCTTAGTTGCAATAATCCTTAGTTTTGTGTGGTGGGTTTTTTTTTCCTGTTTTTACTTGCTTTATATATGCGAACTAAACTCTTCAGCGCCTGACACAGAGCTGTGACCTCAGTGTGACAGTGCTCTAATACACGCCAGCGCAACCTGCTGCGAGGGCGATGGACCGGGTAAACGAAACGGAGCTGATTGCCTTGTGCCTTTTGTGTTGTATTTGGTACCTTCTGCCTTTGGGAAGTCTGCAACGCTCTGCTGTCGCACAGCCACCTTCCTGCGTCGCTCCTGGGAAGCAAGGAGGGAAGGTGTCCCCCCGTCCTGCCCAAAGGCGTTGCAGAGTGTTCAGCTGCGTAGTTTGGAGGAGCACTTTAATTTTTCTCTTTTAGTCCAAGCTTTGGCTCGTGGCGACTTTGAAAAACACTCAGTCTGTTTTCTCAGCAAGCTGCGTGTTACTGTTGTCTGCTGCTTCTTTTTTTTCTTTTATTTAATGCAGCCCTGTTACCCCACAGGTGTTGTACAAAGAGGACCTGGGGACAGGAACCCCCACACCTGTCACTCCCGAGGTTGAGAGAGTCAAACGCAATCAAGAACACATTAGCTCGGTATTTTGTGGAGGAAAAGAAGTGTTCCCTTTAACTCCACTTAAACAGAACTTTTTAACCTTTGTTAAAAATGAACAATTCCACTCCTTACTCCCATATAATCCACTCATAAAAACATCCTTTCTTCTTCCCTGTACTATATTTTCCGATGTTACTGACCTACCACTTCTTCATATTTGTATTTATTTACCTTATTCTAAAGATTTTTAACCATTTTGCTCCCTGTTCCAACCTCCTTTTTCTTTTATATGTGGGGTTTGCTTTTTAATCCTATCGGTTTCCTGTTTTAACGGCGTTACCGTAGAAGAGGGAGGGTCTGACTTTTTCTAGCAGGCTTCCGTGGCAGTCTGAGCACGCCGCTCCACCACGCGAATGTGGCAGCCGTAGGAGGCTCCTGCGCTGGCCGTGTCGCACCTGCTGAGCTCACGCACCCATCCGTGGACCTCTTTGCCGTCAGAGCCGCCGGGGTGCAGCCCAGCCTTCGGCTTCGGGCACGTTAGAGCAGGCTGAGCTCCAGCAGACTCGGTGTTTGACTTCATGTGGGATGTGATTGTTACTGAGACGTGACGATGTTTCTGGATGCTTCTTGTTACCACGCAGGTGTTGTACAAAGAGAGCGTGGGGACTGGAACCCCCACTCCTGTCACTCCGGAGATGGAGAGGGTCAAACGCAATCAAGAAATCTGTAGCTCGGTACTTTGCTAAGAGGAAAAAGTTCACTTTAACTCTGTTTAAAAGAACATTTTAACAGTTTTAATGAGTGGGCATTGTAACACTTGTTCCGAAATAACGCCGACCCGAGCTCTAAAGCAGCTGACAGAAGTGACTCCTTACTCACGCCTTACTGTGGTTTACAGTGGTGACTTTAACTTGTTGCAGTTTTTTGTTGTTTTTTAAGAGTGACTTTAATGCCCTATTCTAATCCTAAAAACACTTAACAAGCTCCACTCATTTTCTCTGCAATGCTGACATTCCTTTTTTAAAAAAAATATATTTACATCTTCATAACATCCTCAGCCTCTCCATATGGTATTTTTGTGGTCTCATTGACGTAGTACTCACACCATTTATTACAAGTGATCCTGTAGCTGAAAAGCCAGTGTGCCAAACCCTGCGTCTCTAGTAGAATATTGCTAAGTACCTTCTTTAGAAATATGTCTCATACCTAGGCCCTGAGAAAATAAATACAAGAAAAAAAATGCCTCGGGCGCGGGGTTTGTCTGCGGGTAGCTGTTTGTTTATTGTCGCTTTCTTTGGCTCCTTTTTTATGTCTCATAGGTGTTGTATAAAGAAAACATAGGGAAAGCAACCCCGACACCTGTCACTCCCGAGATGGAAAGAGTCAAACGCAATCAAGAAATCATTAGCTCGGTATTTTTAACAGGAATGCGGTTCCTAACGATCGGAATGAAGTGTTTAACGTAACCGTCGCAGTTCAGTGGTCTGTGCTTTCTAACTTGAAACGGATCTGCCACGTTTAAAAACCTCCTACTGTGCTTAGGAACGAGCCGCGGTATCTCCTGTTTGACACGGGCTGAAGCAGGGTTTCACCAGAACTCGGTCTGACCTTTTCTGGGAGGGGAGCGTTTCTCTGCCGCTGCGTTAACCCCTTCTTACCGCAAGTGTGCTTGCACGCAGAGGTGGGGCCGTGCAGGGCCCGGCTCTGCATCCTGGCAGGGTAACGGCAAAGCTCCGATGCGGCTTTTAGAAGAGCGCTGTGCCCCAAGTCTAACTCTTTCTAAACATAATGATTCAAAAGCTGTAGTGTATGTAGTTTGGGTCTGGGCGTGGGGGTGGTGGTGGTGGTGCCTTTGTAATGACATTTAGATACTCCCTTGTGTCCTGTAGGTTTTGTACAAAGAAAATGTGGGGAAAGTGACCCCAACACCAATCACTCCAGAGATGGAGAGAGTCAAACGCAATCAAGAAATCATTAGCTCGGTACTTTGAAATAGATACATTTCTTTTTTTCTTTTGTGCTTAGATCTTTAAAAAGTAACATTCTAACTACCTACTGGAAGTTGATTCTAATTTAAAAAATAGATATACTTGTTTCTGCAAATTAATCACTCCTCTTCTAAAATAAAATGACTCTAATGTTAACAGTCTGATCCAGAAACGTAGGCCTGTTCCACCACGCGGTTTGTGTACCTGTGGGCTCTATCCAGACAATATGAAGTCCTTAGCACCCGTTGGTGAAGATATTCAGGCTTCTCTCTCTCTCTATGCTCAGCCAAGCTTTCCCTGGCTTCTGAGGGCTAGCTGACTTCAGCAGAAAACAAACCAGAAATGCCACCGCTCCCCTCCCCCAACCCGCCCTCTCTGCCCCACGTGCGATCGTGTTGCTGTGGCAGGTGGGGCAGGAGGCCCTGACCCGAATGACACCGCAGGAACGAGACCGTTCTGGGTGGCGTACCAGCCACAGCTTGGACGGGGACAGGGCCGGTGTGGAGGTGTAATGGTGCAGCGATGCCAGACACCCGCCCTCGACACCCTGCTTTATTTGGCTGCCCAGTGGCTGCGTGGTAACAAAACTCCCTCCTCCCTGCCCAAAAGGTCACGAATTCCTTCAAACAGAGACAAAACCGCAGGTAAAACAGTTCCCGAGGGCCTGGGGCAGCTTCCTCCCGCGGCAGAGCCATTGCTGCAGGCGTAGCTGGATAGAGCCCTTCTTTCTTAACCAGAAAAATAACAAGCTGCTCTTTCACGGTTTATTTTCCTCACCCTTCTTTACAGCAGTAGCTGTTTGGCTTTTGTGCAGTGCTGCGTATCTTAATCAGTCGTGACTTTTCTGAAATTTGATAACCAAGTAATCATTTGTGGTCAAATCCTTTTGATTTTGGGGGGGGTTTAAGATACCGGATACATCTTCTGCATCCCACAGGTGTTGTACAAAGAGAACTTGGGGCGAGCAACCCCCACACCTGTCACTCCAGAGATGGAGAGAGTCAAACGCAATCAAGAACACATTAGCTCGGTATTGTCTGGAAGAACTAAAGGGGATATGATAGAGCACTTTTTTTTTAATAACCCAAGTCTGCCTGGTTTTATTTAACCCTCTAATTTTTTTTCCCCTCAAACTTAGAATGTAATCTCTTAATTTTATAGCACGTAAGAGACTTTTTATCAATTAACTTTTTAATACTATTTTTCCTCTGACCTTTTTTTTTCTTTCATAATGGGTGGTGTGTACTCTAAACCCAGTAACATTACGGTTCCCAGTCTGTCCATCTGTGACACTGCGTTACTTTGTGCTCTGTAGGCCGCCTACAGAGAAGGCTTAGGGAAGGCAACCCCCACACCAGTCACCCCGGAGATGGAGAGGGTCAGACGCAACCAAGAACACATTAGCTCGGTACTGAAAGAACAACCACCACCTTGTATTAAAAATAACCATTCTGAACAAACCCTCCACTTCTAATTTAGCCTTATTTTCTCAGTTTTCCCTTATTTTTGCTTATTTTTCCCTTTGGTTTTTACCTTTTGCTCTAGCAAATAACTTCTTAGATGCTTTGTTTCCCGAGATCTTTTCTACCCCTGCAGTGATGACTGTGCTTGAACAGTAACACCGTTTACAGGAGGAGCTAGGAATTATTCCGGTCTGATTTGTGGCCGCCTTGTTGTACACTGTAGGTTTTGTACAAGGAACATCTGGCAAAAGGAACTCCAACACCAATGACTCCGGAGATGGAGAGAGCCAAACGCAATCAGGAAAACATCAGCTCGGTAGGTTCTGTTCCGCCAAGAAATGAAAATATGTTAAAAAGTAACATTGCAATCCCTGAAATCCTTACTCAGATGAACGGTGCAGGTGTTGACATAACTGCCTCGTCTGGAAGTGTGATGCAGCCATGTTGAAATCAAATCCTCCAATGCTTGCTCTTTGCTTTCTGCTGCAATGGAGTCTTTCTTTCTGTGTCATTAACTGCTTTAGTTCAGGGTTGTTTTTTTTTTTTATACAACAGTTGAATTTTCAATACCATATGTGGCCTTCAATTGTCTTGCAAATATCTTCTGTTTTTACTGGTCATATACCGTAGGAGATAGGAAATGATCATCCTTCAGTAAGAGTGTATTTTATGTTAGATTTTTGGACATTCTGTACGGAAACACGACAAATCAGGAAATGGCCTTCTTCAGGCCCTTCTTTGCTAACCTGCTACTCCCCAGGGTAAACCCCGACGTATCCCACCCTGTAAGTGTTTACATACAAACCAGATCACAGGCGGCTTTGGGCTGGAAGGGACCCTTCAAGGCCACCCAGCCCAGACCCCCCGCAGTGCGCAGGGACATCTTCAGCTGGATCAGGTTGCTCAGAGCCCTGTCCAGCCTGGCCTGGCCTGTTGAATAAATCCAGTCATAAAATATCTGCAAAAAAATGTTTACAGAAACATGACACAACAGTTACTCAAAAAAGAAACCCTACAAACCCAGCAAAAAGTGTAGTATTTCAATGAAAGACACAGGCCTAATGCATTAGGTCTGTTTGACACTGGTAACATCACTGATGCTGGTGAGGCACAGGTCAAATACATGCAAATATCACCTAGAATATAACAACTGCATTACCTCTACCTGTTGTTACCAGGTTAAAAAAGGTAAGGGGGGGTCTTTTAGTTAAGAAAAGCAAAGTTTGGGGTCAAGTCCAGAGCACTGTCTCTAATTATGAAGAAGAATTTTGCTTTGCATTCCAGTGTTAATCACCGCCACAGCTGCTGCTCCCCCCCTTTTTGCCAGGTTGCTTCAGCACAGCCCCTTCCTCGCGGCGCAGCAGCAGTGGTGTGCCCTGTGCTCACGTCCCGTTTCTCATCCGGCAGGTTCTTTATTCAGACAGTTTCCGAAAACAAGTACAGGGCAAAGCTGCGTACGTACTGGATACACCGGAGCTGCGGCGCGTTCGAGAGACCCAGAAACACATCTCTACAGTAAGAGCTTTTCTAGATGTATTTTTAACTTGGCAAGTGATTTAGCTGGAAACCATTTTGCTGAGACGTTCCAGGACTGGCAGCGCAAGGACAATGTACACGTACCAAGCTTAGTTACCCAAATTCTGAAACGCTAAAGGTAAGAGTGCCTGCCAGAAAGGCACGTCTGGGCTTAGGCTCTCTCTCGTTCCCTGGCTCAGAGAAAGCAAAAGTTCAGACAGCAGTGCACCTCTCTGCTAGAAACTCACCTGAGGTAAGCAGGAATAAAAATTATTCAACTTAGCTACGGGGAACAGACATTCCTTTTATGTTGCAGGTGAAATACCATGAAGATTTTGAGAAGAACAAAGGCAGTTTCACCCCCGTGGTTACCGACCCCATTACAGAACGCGTGAAAAAGAACATGCAGGACTTCAGTGACATCAGCTACAGGGGCATTCAGCGGCGAGTAGTAGAAATGGAGCGAAAGCGCGTGGACCAGGATCAGGAGACTCTCACCGGTAAGCAGCACCCAGGTTTTGTAACGGCCCGAGCATGTCACTTACACAAAGCACAAGCTGACCCTGATGAATCGTTTTATTCCAGCTCAGCCGTAGCAATTCAAATTTATCGTGACTTGGAGATGATGTTTATAGTCAAAGTCCATTTTGAAAACGTTCCCTTAGCAGCCGTAAACCGGCTGTGGTCTGCCTCTCCCAGCCTGCCCAACTTTGAAATCTAATGCTGAATTTTCATCTCTTACTCGTATTTTTAACTTCACCTCTGTGCATATTAGAGAAATACTGTAGCTCACTTGGTGTGGAGAAATTTATTTTTAAAAAAAGCTTAATCTGTGCTGTAGATTTGAGAAATACTTTATGAAATACTGCTTGCCCTTTTCTGATGCGTTTTCACTCCGAGTGAGGACAGACATGTGCTGCTCACGCTCTCTAGAAGCTGCTCAAGCTCCACCTTCTCCTCAGAAAACGCGCTCTCTTGCAGGTCTTCGTGTGTGGCGCACTAATCCCGGGTCCGTCTTTGACTACGACCCAGCAGAAGACAATATTCAGTCCAGAAGCTTACACATGATCTCAGGTTTGTCCCACCGGCTGCACTATGTGTGCAAAGTAGATCCTGGACTTGTGCAGATCCAAGCAGTAAAACTGGCGGCTTGGGGGTACTGAAGTACCTACGCTTAGCACTCTACCTCTGCAAGAATGCAAGCATAGCCTTGTGCGCTGCCTTCCGCCACCGTGTTCAAAAGAACAGGGATGTAACAGAGCAGTATGTCCCTGCTCACGGCAGGGGGGCTGGGCGCGATGACCTCTGAAGGTCCCTTCCCACCCAAACTGTTCTATGATTCCATGAACTGTGCCTTCCCGAGCAGAACATCAGCATGGTGGCCAGAGACTGCTTTAAAAACCCGTGGCAAATACATTAAGTAACCATAAAACCAGACTCTGATTAACTCACGCTTTTTCCCATTGATTTTGTAAAGTACAGTAACCACTGCAATAGCTGTCAATTTTCTGCTCAACATACGCACAAATTCCATGGCTTTGGTAACAATGGTAGAGCGTCGGGTGTTTTTTACACATGTATGTGTATATATAAACAAAGTAACCTATATATGTGTGTACGTATATACATATATGTGTATATACATGTATTTTTACACGTGCATCTCCTTACAAAACAAAGGCATAAATTGGTTCGTGCTGCTTCCTCCCTGCAGTCCAAGCCCAGCGCCGCAGCCGGGAGCACTCCCGCTCTGCCAGTGCCTTGAGCCTCAGTGGTGGTGAGGAAAAATCCGAACCCTCAGAGGGTGTGGATCAGCATTTGTCCTACTACAGCAACGGGGGCTTCTTTACCACAACTGCAACAGGTAACAGGAGCACAAACACACCATTTATCCACGTGTGATGACCAATGGCATCCAGCCCCCCCGGCAGGGCAGTACTGGCCATGGGCTCACCTGCAGTAATTCCTTGTGCCAGGAAAAAGCACAGAGTCCACCTGCGAAATGCTGAGCTATGGGCATACCCAACAGCTGTAAACTGTATTTCATGCACCCCACCTAGTGACCTATGCCGTGATCTTCATTCAGAGTAACTCTAACCCTATTGCCAATTCTGTAATAAACAATACAAAATATATTTTCCTTTTGCAGTGGGCTACAAACATGCTAAAACCGTGGAGTTGCCACAGCAACGGTCATCGTCAGTCGCCACCCAGCAGACAACGGTGTCGTCGGTTCCTTCCCACCCATCCACTGCTGGCGTAAGTAACACTGCTCAGCTGCACGAAGACGCGCAGCCCCAGGCGTGCTGCGGGCGTCAGTCTGCCTGCCAAAGGCCCTGGAGGTCCCTGGGGCTGACGGTGCATGCTCATCATGCTCCCGCTGGTGCTGGTCCAGGAGTGAGCCCTGGGCTGACGCTCCGTACAAAGCCAGGTGAAGCCGTAACTGATTTGACTCTAGGGGGACAGACCCTCACTTGTCCTCGTACACTTTCCATTAACTCTTCTGCCTGCTCCTGGGACAGAGCAGATAGATGACAGCGGGTATGGCACCCCCTGCCCCCAGCAGCTGCAGGGAGGGAACAAACACCTCAGTTACGGCTGGAGCTACCGGGTGCCGATGCTGCTCACACACACTCGGAAAACACCGTGTTCAGTGTCAGTGCCACTGAAACACCTGGCTCTACGCCGAGGGACTGGGGTGCTTGGGTAGCTGAGGCCCTTAGTTACTGGGGGAAACATCCTATGACCCAAAACCAGCTGAGTCTGAAGACCAGCCAAAACAGAACCTGCCCCGAGCCTGCTCTTACATTTCGATTCTCGCCAGTGCTGACAGCAGGGGTATAAACCTGTCGCTTGTTTTTTTGCCCACCTCCCCCCACCCCCTTTCTTCAAACTACCAGAAGACGTACCGGGCCATGTATGACTACATGGCAGCCGACGCTGACGAGGTTTCCTTCAAAGACGGCGACACGATCGTAAATGTACAAGCGATCGATGAAGGCTGGATGTATGGGACTGTCCAGAGAACCGGCAAGACGGGCATGCTGCCGGCCAACTACGTGGAGGCTGTCTAACCCAGAGCACGTCCTTCCATAAAGCGTATCCGCACGGCACCGACACGCCGGCACCCCTCACGTCAGCCTCAGAACAGGGGCTGGAACAGCGTTTCCAAAGTGCCGTACTGTCTTCCGTGCTGATAGTGCTTTATGAACCAACAGGGGGGTGGGGGGGGGAGAAAGTAACTGCAGAGCAAAATACTCTCGAAACATCCTTTCAAAACATGTTTGAAAGCTACCTGTGAACACGCCAGTAGGCATTGCTCACGGGAACTCTATTTCTTCCAATGAGAAAAAAAAAAGCTTTTTAAACATTGTCTGGACCTCCAAGCATTTCACCAGCGCCTGCCAGCGCAGTGTGTCACCACGCTAGAGCTGCAGTCCCGTGCGGCGTCTCTGAAAATGCTATACGTGCACTTAAGACTAAGACCACCAACTATTGCGTTATTCATTCTCCCATTAAGAGAGTATTTTTCTGGGCTAGTCTAACATGTTTGAATATATTCACTTTTCCATTTAAGCCACGTTTAAGCTTAGTATCTCCAGTCAATGTTTAGCTGAGGGGGGAACCCAAAACCAAAAGCCTCTCCTTCTGCTTGCTGAGCTCTTACGCATCTTTCTCATGCAACTGTTCTGGGGTCAAAAGCTGTTATTACTAAATAAAGCTGATGTTTCTGCAGTACGTTTGATGTATTTACTCATGCTGCAGCAGCCGCACCAGAGGGCAGACAACAGGGCTGTGAATGAACAGGGGAAATTACTTCACAGCTGAACACAGTGGTTATCTGCTTTGTCTGCTGAAGCTCCTGGTACCAGCCAGGCTCCAAGCAAGGAGGAAATCAGAAATCACTGTACCCTGCGTCCACAACAGACTAAAGGTTACAGCCATGTTACCAGGAGGAGGAGCTGCAATGCTGATGCCGAGGGCTCGGTTCAGCCCGTCACGGTGCACACGACCAGCCGGAAAGGGCCCCGTCCCTCCTCCAAGCAGGACTCAGGACTGTCAGCACTGCAGGGTAGTTGTTGGTTAAACCAAGCTGTTAACGCCCTTTCAAGATGGGTTA
>Ga0065711_1000909_pt1 | contig 62160 bp, 24 predicted proteins | sample Hoacrofraction12_FD_59098 | JGI IMG/M metagenome (GOLD analysis project Ga0065711, IMG submission 59098) | Hoatzin crop microbial communities from Cojedes, Venezuela - Epithelial fraction 12 v2 (version 2) | ecosystem: Host-associated > Birds > Digestive system > Esophagus > Crop | place... | reverse complement strand
TGAAAAGCAGATAGACTTTTTCTCCATTTTTCATTCCTTATATATTTTTCAAAAACATATATAAAAATACTCATACGTGCAGAACAAAAGCAAGTGGCATATCCTGTAAATAGACTTTGTATTTTTAAAAGAAGACAAGCTTAAAGTGAAGGAAAATGAATGCTAGAAAAAATATAATGGAAAGGAATAATGAGAACATGATATAAAAAATTATTCTGAAAAGCAAAGAAAATATGGCAGGTTTTTTTCTAGGTAATATGTCTAGATGAAAAACAGTGCTTCAGTGTAGTTCAGCTTTTGGTATTATGGATACATGTTAGTATAAAAAATACAGGAATGCAGAACTTTTCTAAAGTCAATTTTTGAAACCACTTCTGGCACAGACACATATTCAAAACATAAATAATATGGTAAAGAAGACTTTCTCGTTCAATCCAACACAATATAGAAGTGCTTAGATTAAGTAATAGAAGTAGAGTACTTATTACAGACAGAAGATGATAACGAATATCAGCAGAGTCATATTTGCTTTGATCAAGCAATATGTATGCAAGTATGAGTGCAAAGATTAAAAAAAAAAAGAGTAATCACTCTTACTCTAATAAAGGGGAATTTGACTTGGATGGTAGTACAAACAGAGTAACTCCAAATGTCAGCCTGTGGGGAAAAACAATCTGGTTGGTACTTGGGTATTGTCTTGAAAAAAACCAACTGTATTCATGATGAGAACAGGCAATCATATCATAAAGGTTTTGTTGTTGTAAAAGGGATTATGAACAAATTCAGCTCCTTGTGCAGAAATAACAACTAGCCATTTAGTCTGAATGCATGATAGTCTCAACACATAATGAAAAACATGTATAAGGAAAAAGCTTTAAAAATAGAGAAAAGCTTTATGCATAAGGATACGTTTTTTTTACTGTAAAGGAGACTGAGAACTGGAACAGGTTGCCCAGAGAGCTTGTGGAGTCTCCCTCCTTGCACATATTCAAAAGCCATCTAGATGTGGTCCTGGGCAACTTCTCGGTGCCCATGCTTCAGCAGGCAGGCTGGACAAGGTGACCTCTAGAGGACCCTTTTATACTCAACCATTCTGTGACTAGGTGATTCGTTATAACACATAATTAAAAATTACTTATAAATAGAATGTAATTTATATATTTTTTAATATTTATATAGTCAACCTAATAGTTGTGGGATTTTACTGGTGAAACTAAAAGCTTTGAAGAGATTTTTGAAAAATTTTCTTATAAAATAATTTTAGGAAATCTTTTACAAAAGATTTTTTAGAAAAAGGTTTTCTAAAATCTCTTTTAAATATTTACACAATCTTATTAGAAAATCTAAATGTGGTGATAGTGGAAAAAAGTACAATATCCCTTACCCCACTGCTTTAAAGGGGGTTGAATCTGGTTTGCAGAGGAAAGCAAGCCATGCAGGTAGATCACAGGAAGTCTCAGCATGTTTTGCCAGTTAAGTCACGTGGCTTTTTAGGGAGCTCTAAAAAATTATGTAAAGCTCTGCTTTAGAGATTAGAGAACCTGCAGTTACGAAGTTGCCTACACGAGTTTTTGGGTTTCTGTGTATATCTGTGTTGGATTTGGAAAAGGACTATGAACATATATTTTTCCAGTAAAAAAATATTTAAATATATCATTATCCTTCTCCACCTATGGCATTGTCTGTGTTCTGGGTTTCCATAGATTTTTTCTGCTTTTTTTTTTTAAATTGTTTGTAATAGACTAAATATGAGGACAGATCCTTTAACAATTATAAGGTATTTCTCACACTGCTTTACATAGAAAAGGAACATGTAGCTCATGCAATTCTTATGCCACAGTTGCATGGAACTCATATCCTTCTTCAGTGGTGGAAATAACTAGGAGAACTGGTATTATTGATAGAAATCTTCAGTTCTGCAATGTGTAAGAACCTGCATCCAGTTTTTTTCCTTTGAAAATAATTGTGCTGCCTTTAAGTAACCAGCATTTTCACTAACAATTGAAACCGTAATTGTTCAGTCTCCAATATTCCACTTTTTTGTTAAAACTGTACAGAAAATCATGGTAAAACATGCTTTAAGTATGTACATAACTAACTTCTGAGTCTAGACTGCAGGTTTCCTTGGCTAAAGCCAGAGCAATCAGACGGTATGTGAAGTTGTCATGTTTTGATACTAACCAAAAGTTACATCTAGTGCTGTGGATATTGCCATTTTTCCAACTTTGCACTGCATACCATTTAAATATGCAGCAATTTCTTAACATGTAGAAATGCATTTTTGTGTGTTTAACTTGATCTGTAGGAATTTACAGATTATTCTTCAGTAGACTTTCTAATTTATCATATGCTGTGTTAATGAAAAGTTTCTACTTTGAACAGTTTTCGAACTTCATTATATATTAGTTGGAACTTCTGTAGTATTACAGTGGAATTTTTAATATCCAGTACCTACGATGAGCTGCTGACTTTCAAGTATTAGGTTTATTTTTCTGGAAATTTTCTGACAATATCTGTAATAACTTATAAAATATGCCTCTAAGACCTTGCAGCAGTTCACACCTAAGTTACAATTATGGCCCAAATTATAATTATAATCATGTTCATTAACATAGTCATTATAATGGCCACGAAGATCAAATGTTTGACTGCATGGTTTATATACGAAGTAGTCAAAACCAGGAAGAACTGAGTTGCCTTGAACTAGAACAGAGAAAGAATATTACAAATCACTCCTGAAAATATTATTTCCAGTTCCCTTCTGCTGTTAAACTGCCATGGCTTACACTTACACAGTCATGCTGAAAAATGTTAGGCTATGTCTGAAGAGTGTGTAAATTTCTTGTTATGCAAGTTAATCCTTAGTTCTTCATTTGTCAAAACACTGGGAAAGTTTGTAAGGGACTTTTCATTTGGGAGTCTTCTTGCATTGCTGCTGAAGTACTGTAAGCAATTTATTAATACCTAGTTCCCACCTGAAATCATTAGGAAATATTTCTAGCATCCTAATGAATTTTCTTCTTGTAATTTGTATGGCTCTGACAGAGAGAAATGTTTATGCAGTATCTTCAATCAGAAAAACGTACGCTCTGAGATTTCCAGGTATAAACAGGAAGGTGGCAGCCAACCGAACGCTGGCCGTTGGTTTCTGATTCTCTGTCAGACAATCAGAAATATGGGATATAATCTGTACATTCATATGTGTATTCCAGAGCATGCCAAGTCTGTATGTCTAACGCATGCACGCACAACCCTCCTCTGCAAGCCAGGTGACTCACATGGTTTAGTGGGGAATAATATTAACACTATGCCTCACTGTTAGTGGTATCATTCTGGGTAGGGAGTTTGTTTTTAAGGACAATCAGTGAAGATTGCTACTGCAGTCATCGTCACCTGCATACCTTTTACTGAGGTCCAGTTCTGATGTGATGGAGTTATCACTATAGTCAGGGTTTTTATCCCTAACAAAGAGCAAGCTCTGGAGAGTGGGTGGGGATAGGAGGAGGAGCAATGGTCAGGGGAATCTGGGTAAAGGAGACGGAAGAATCGAGCGAATTGGAATTCGGCCTGGGCAGAAACTTCAATTAGGACAGAGCTTTTTGTCCAACTGAGCAGGCGGGTACAGAGGGTACAGCTTTTTTTTTTTTTTAACAGATTTCATGGACTTCCAACAACTGATTTTGTCATACTGATTCAAACTGTTTCCAGACTTGCCCTTATTTTGGCTTGTTTTACCAAAGGGCTAAGGGGATCAGAGTCAGATGTGCAGCAGTCACTGTTGTCTGTGTTATTCCTCCAGACCAAAATTTAGCTTTTAACTTCTTGTGGAAAAACCTGCCTCTCTCCCTTTCTCTCCTTCTCTTCTTACTGTTGCATTTTGCTGTGAAGTTAGGCAGTTCAACTGATTCTCATTAATTTAGGCCTCAGAATTAAGTCATTTTAGAGGTGTTTAGGCAATAATGACTTTGAATTAAACAAAACAAGCGGAAAAAAACACGTAGTGGCATAAGCATGTTCTCCTGGTTTAATAAAGACAGATTTGAATGTACAAGCACAAAGCATAGAATACATGTTCTGCAGTTAGGTTTTTGCCCAAAGGTTATAAAACATTCTCCCTCAACTAATAGCACATTCTGTGTTATAATGAAATGCCTGTAAAATACAGACAGGCTGAGTTTTCAGTGACTTTATGTTCATTTAGGGTATCATAGCCAAGAAAGAAATGCACAGAAAGTATTACTTCAGGACTTAAAACCGGCCTGAGCTTTCCTTGTGTGGTCTGGTCTCCAAACAACCTGAGGTTTAGAGTTCACAGTGTTTATCTGGAAAGTCTGTTTGCCTGCAGGATCTGAGAAGTCATAAAATTTGATCCTCTAAAATCCTTTATCCTAGCGAGAGGGTAAAGAAATCTGTTGCAGTAAGATGCAGCATTGAATTCTGAGGACTAAGAACAGACCTTTTCCTGAGCATGTCAATGCTGCTCTCAGCTCTGAGTTAACAAGAGATTTTTCTTGCTTCTAAGGCTCCTTGAACACAGTATCTGTGTCCTATGCAAATTCCAGGATTTCACTTAAGTAACAAGACTTGCTTTTTGTTTTCACCACCCTTAATCATTCCTCTGACTGTAGTCAAGAAGGTTTATGAAACTTTTTAATTTTATTTTGCTTTTCTCAGGGAGAGGGAGTACATTCTGCATTCTAATCTGCTTTTTCCTGTTGGCTATAGCATTCAAAAGGCAGGGCTATTTTTTTTAAGTTCCATTAAAATCATTGTATATTCATTAGCTGATATCAATTAAACATGTTATTTTCATGATCTCTCATTACTTGCTTAAGACTTTTTTCTGAAATACTTTAGGAATATTGCTTGTAAAATCTCTGTAAAATTTCTTCTATAGTCCTTCTTCCAACTGGTGATTCACTGGGGGTGGAAGGGATGAGAAAGTCTGAAATTAAGACAAGTATGAAGTTTTTCTTTCAAGCTGCCTGCCGATGCTTCCATTGCTAACTCATTAGCAACATCCAGCTGTAAGCTTTTAGTCATGCAGTCTATGGGGCTAGCGAGGGCGAAAAGGTGCATCTTTACCATTGCACTGAACCTCTTGCTGTACCTACCTTCTGTGTTCCTGCTACTGAAAATTACTGGTGTGGAAAAGATTACTCTGACCCAATTATTTTGAGGGATGATGAGATCCACATATATTATCTAGCTTTTGGTTAACATTGATTTTTTAATTTCATGTGACAGCTCGACAACAAAGAATAAAGTAGTGGTATACAGAGGTAGTGTAATTATCTTCTACAGTACTCAGCTTGGCCTTCTCACGCTGCCTTCTAGGAACAGGATTTGCAGTTAGCCTCTGAATAGATAAGACAATGGTTTTGAGGCCTTTATGGTGTTTGAGAGTTGATGCAAATGCAATTTATATCAGCTATTATTTGAGATTCTTGGTGAGTGTATTTTTTCTTATTCTATTGTAATGGCAAATCATCATCGCAAATTGCAATCATAGTGGTATTAAAGCAAATCCAGAAGAGATTTTTATATATATTACTTGGGATGCTTTGCTTCTGCTCCAATTTTTGCAATTTGGATTTCTAAGATCATGAAAGATACTTCAAGTCCATGTTGCTAAATTAGGTTGTGAGATCTGGCTCTGTTCCAGGCCTTCCTTGCTGTCTCTTATTCTTCAGGTCCACAAGACTACACTGTGTATAATTCAATCCCTTTTAACTTTTTTTCTATCAGCAAAATATTTTATTTCTTTTCCACTTTCTTTTTCCCAGTAATTTTTTATTTTTAAATGAAATTATTTATCTACTTTAAATATTTGTTTTAAACACAGTATAGAATCATGGAATATTTTGGGTTGGAAGGGACCTTTAAACATTATCTAGTCCAATGTACCTGCAATGAGCAGGGACATCTTTTACTAGATCAGGTTACTCACAGCCCCATCCAGCCTGACCTTCAGTGTTTCTAGGGATGGGGCATCTACCACCTCTCTAGGCAACTTGTGCCAGTGTTTCACCACCCTTATAGTAAAAAAAGTCTTCCTTATATCTAGTCTAAATCTAACCTCTTTTAGTTTAAAACCATTATGTCTTTTCCTGTCACAACAGTAGGGCCTACTAAAATGTTTGTACCCATCTTTCCTATAAGCCTCCTTCAGGTACTCAAAGGCTGCTATAAGGTGTCCCTGGAGCCTTCTCTTCTGCAGGCTGAACAATCCAAACTCTCTCAGCCTTTCCTCACAAGTGAGGTGCTCCATCTCTCTTGACCATTTTTGTGGCCCTCCTCTGGACCCGCTCCAACAGCTCCATGTCTTTCCTGTGCTGCGGGCTCCAGAACTGGATGCAGGACTCTAGGTGGGGTCTCACCAGAGCAGAGGAGCAGAATCACCTCCCTCGACCTGATGGCCACGCTTCTTGTGATACAGCCCAGGATATGGTTGACCTTCTGGGCTGCGAGTGCATGTTAGTGGCTCATGTTGAGCTTCTCATCCACCAGTACTCCCAAGTCCTTCTTGGCAGGGCTGTTCTCAACCCCTTCATCCCTAGCCTGTATTCATAGCGAGGGTTGCCCTGACCCATGTGCAGTACCTTGTGCTTGGCCTTGTTGAATCTCATGACGTTCATGCAGGCGCATTTCTTGAGCTTGTCCAGATCCCTCTGGATGGCATCCTATCCCTCCAAAGGGTCGACTAAGCCACTCAGCTTGGTATCGTCTGCAAACTTGCCGAGGGTGCACTCTATCCCACTCTCTATGTCACTGATTAAGATATTAAACAGCATTGGTCCTAATACAGACCTCTGAGGGACCCCACTTGTCACCAATCTCCATTTGGAAATTGAGCTGTTGACCGTTGCCCTCTGGCTGTGACCTTCCAACCAACTCCTCATCCCCTGAACAGTCCACCCAATGAATCCATATCTCTCCAATTTAGAGAGAAGGATGTTGTAGGGGACCATGTCAAAGGCCTTTCAGAATTCCAGATAGATGGCATCCATAGCTCTTCCCTTGTCCACTGATGTAGTCATTCCATCCTAGAAGGCCACTAGGTTTATAGTGATATATCCCCAACTGAGTAAATGCAGCATTGACACACAGCAATAATGTTTTGCAAGAAAACTGTTAAATACATTGGGCTTTAGTATAAAATTAAAGTACAGTATTTGTGTACAAGTAGACACCATTTAAATTGTCTCTATTTAGATTGCCCAAATATTAGGTGTCTCATCCATGTCTCCTTTCAATACCTGTTTTTTAAAACATCCTTAAGACTTTCAGTCCTGTACTATGTGTGGTAGAGAAACAAGTTCAGAAAAAACTTATCTTTTTAACACTAGGAAAATATCTCACTAGTTTAAACTCTTTATTCTTCATTCATGTGTCCAAGGGTGTTTTTTCAGCAGCAATTCTGAACTGTGATAATTTTATTGAGAATGTGATGTGCAGTGAGAGCACAGTTCTGATATGTTTTGGATAAAACCGTATTTGATGAAATGCCGCTATACCTTTTGCTTTTACAGTATCAACTGTGCTGATGTCGTGTTACCAAGAAGTCGGGTTAAACAATTTATCTGTACTTCATGTGAATGATGGCTTTTGTTATCTTGCAGTAAAAGTATTTGCTATTACAGTATGTAAGCTATTTCTCTAACACTTAGTTTCCTGATCAGCTTATTTTTTTCATTTGAAACCTTTGCAAGGGAATCATGGGAAGAATCATAGATCTATATGTATGTCAGGTTTAGGTATATTTTATTTAGTTTCCTTCAGCAGCCTTTCCTTTTGGGAGTTTTGTAACTGGAAAACTCATTCTGAGATTTTGTTTAACAAGCAAAATATCAGTAAAAGTGTCATAGACTTCTGTACTCTTACCTTGTAGATCTTTGTTACTGAAATACACTTACGCGTACCTTAAAATACCTCCAGTTCTTGGTAGGGTGACTCTGCACAGATTACAGTAGTTGTCATGACATCTTATTTTTTACTCTTCCTCTTATGTTTTCCAGAGGGATCATATAAATAGTCCAGCTCAGGGCATTCTGTTTGTTTCTGATAACTGATTCCATGGTAAATCTTCCAGAGAAGGACATGACATCAGTATGCTCAAATCCTTTCAACCAAAAGCTAAGGGAATATTATGTCTTTCAGGTTCAGATTTGTTTTCCATAAATAAAACCAAACTGTAGCAGCAGCAACAACAACAAAAAGAAAACAACCCCAACCAACCAAACCAACCTGCAAAAATACCCAACTCCAAAACACTGGTTTCATTTGCCTTTCAAATAATGGGGCTGAACATTAAGATGCCCCTTGTAAACATTAAAGGATTTGGTAGCTCTGCTCAGGCCTGACATACAAATAAAATGAGACTCTAAGGACAGCTTAATTAAAAGATGTCTTAATTATGTCTATTTCAATTCTTATGCATTGATATGACTATGCTGTAATGCTTTTAAGAACATGGAAGGTTAAAGCCTACAACATGAAAGTTAAAACAAAGGTCTCCCGAACTTTAATAATAAAAAATTATTGCTTATTGACTTTATTGAAAGTGATCCAAGAAATGAGCAAGAGATTATTGTTTCACTTGACATGTCTTTTTAGCTCTTCAGCATTTTGAAGTTTTCATTTAATGTACTTTATTAATTGTACCACACATACTATTCATGTCAATACTCAGATAATGTATGAACAATGCAATGTATGAACAATTCATTTACATAAACTAAGTATAATAGTAATAAATATTTCTTTAACCAGTGTATGATATTAATAACATCTACGTACTGTTCATTATTTATTCTGTCAGATAACTTTTTGCTATTGAATTCCCCTATTCAGTGCATTGTAAAAAAATATTATCCTGAAACTAGAAAAATGTAACAAACTTATTCCTGCTACATCCCCTCTTGCTATGAAAACAAACCAAACAAAAATTATCAGTTATTTTTTTTTAATGTATAGCCTATAACTCTGGGTATATAATCTGGAATAAGCAGCCTATAATTCCAGTGCAAATTTTAAGGAGAAGTAAGGTCTATCACCTTCCTGAGGGAACAGCACGATCTTCCATTCTCTAGAGTGGTTCATGGAAATGCTATTAATTTCTATTACTCTTACCTAAGGATTATACTCTGCAAGTAATACAGAATTAATATTACATTATCTTATTAGAATTTATTTTATTTTGTTGGTATATCTAACATTATTTTGGTGTTATATCATTTGGTGTAACAATTCTACCGGATAAAAAGCATGTTAAAATTAATAGCAACTACTGTGTTAAAATAAGTTGATCCCAAAAACTGTGAAAGATCAATCCCATTGCAAATAAATTTGTGGGTTTTTTTAAAGATCTTGGAAACCATTACATTAGGCAGTCTGACTTTCTGTATAAAGGTCTCCCATTCATTTCTGTATTCCTTCATTCCTTCTGTAGCTGGGGTATGAGTAAATCATACCTTTCAAAAAAATTACTGAGTCTTCAAATACTTTCTGTACCTTAATATTGTCAAATAATTTCCCTTGATCGTTTATTCTTAACAATTAGTTAAGAACAGTTTTTGTCATTTGGATACATCTGTCTTCTTCCACTGACTGCTTCCTGATGACTACTCTATCACTAGACAATGCAGTGAAACTCTTTGCTTTGGTACTCATCTCTTTCCTCTATTTAATAATGTTAATAGCATATATAAGTGAAGTAACACATTTTCTTTGTTTAATTAGCTGTGATATCACTAGAAAAATAAGAATGAAGTTGGTAGTCAATGTGGATGCTACCAGGAAACATAAGTTCAAGTAAGGAATGGTATGGCAGCTTGGTGGATTTCCAAGTGCAAAACTTTCAAAAAATATAGCTGTATTTTCAAAGTCAATACAATGGAGGGTAATGGAAAGAATAAGAAACAGACAGGAATTTTGAACTGATATAAGGCAACGTTTGCAAGATGTTATTAACAGTTTATTGTTAAAAAGCCTTATTTTAGCAGTGTCTACTAATATCAGTCTAGGGCAGTGAAGAAAAGTAGATACCTTTAATATAAAGAAGGAGCTAACTATTGTCAATTAGATTAGAACTTCAGATATTTAGTGAATTGTTATGTTAGCTCTTTGCAGATATTTATCTTTTTTAAAGCTACTTACTTCCAACAGAAAATATCTAAAAGCTTTACAATACACTGCCTATTTCACAGTAGGGAGGCTATAACCAATTGTTCATAAATCTATAGGGTGTATAGCTTTATTTCATGATTCATTTTGAAAAGTCAGTTGAAATTCAACAATAAAATACTGAGCTAATCTTGAATTGTCTAAGATTCAATAGAAAAAAAATCATCTTAATTTTACTTTCTAGTTTCCTGAATGTCACACAGTGGGTAATAGAGTATAACCTTTCATCAAATCTCTGGCTAAAATGAATGTATTCCTCAACTATATAGATGGACGCTTTACAAAAGGGCAGATGCAACCGATTAATATTCATACCATAAGCTTCTCTTCCCTGGAAACACTACCTTATTTTCCTTTGTAAGATGAATGGTAGAAATAAAACATTATCCCTAGAAATTTCTCAGCGTATTGGTTTTAATCTGTACTCGTAGATGCGCTACAATTTTATCCATAATTTTGCCCTTACACCGACTAAATATTACTTGCATTCCTGGATTGTAAGGTGGTAAATGATGTTGACATGCTCATGTCTATACTCTAATTGTCATTCTTCCTGCAGATTTTCTTTCATCTAGACAGAAATTTGCAGAGGAAAGATAAGAACTGAACGAGCCTCAGACAGGGTGAATAATAAAATGCAATACACATTATGTGGTTTTTGGAGAATTACACTTTATAAAATTACACTTAAAAACCATCTCTGAAATTTAAAAAAAAACCACAAACAAACCAAAAAAACTCCCCAAACAAATAGGGGTTTTGGGCAACTTACTCCCGTCAATGTCAATGGCAATTGTGCAGCTAAAATCTGCCTGTGCTGGGTTGGGTGTGGTTTTTTTTTGTGAAAAAATAACACAGTATTTTAAGGAAATATAATACTTTTCAGTAATTGTGAGGGTAGCTGGAGTTTCAGGAGATCACATGAGGGAGAAGATAATAGAATACCTGTTAAGTGCTGTCTCTGAGAATTTCCAGTGATAGTTCGCTATGCTAAAATATTGCCTCTTAGCATTATCTCTCCTCCGTCTATGTCTACTCAAATCTGGAGTGCCCTCAGATAATTTCAAAATAAAGATTTATGCTGAAAATGATTAGTTTATGAGATATGGGATAAGTATATCCGTCTACGGCACCTTAACAATTGTCCTATGTTATCTCATTTCTTTCTTGGTAGGCTGGAAGAAAGTAAATCTTATGGTGTCCATACATGGGAAAGTAATGCTGCACTGGAGATCTGAGCATTTAAAGTTTAATATAAATTACGCACAAATAGCAGTAATATACTTTTTTATAGATATCATTTACGGACCATCCATAGCTCCTCCAACTTAGCTAAGTAGAGTTGTAGCCTGGATTTGACTACATAAATTGGCTTATACGGTCTTCAGTGTATAAACTGTTTTAGTCATAGTGGTACATGTTTTGAAGTACAAATATATACTTCTTCCACTACTTAAACCATGCATTAAGTGTTTTAATGATTAAAGCATTATAAAAACAGCAGCACTGCACAGCCATATAAAATTGGTAGAACTTTTTTCTGTCATGTTCTATGAAACTGCTTATAAACTTAATATGTATTTGGTCTGTCNTCAAGGAACAAAGTACGAAGTTGCCGTACGAAGAAACAGAACCTTAGTTATGTTGTATTTCTGTAAGAGTGAGCTGCCTAAAAAATTTACCCAGAGTAAGCTTCTATGCTTGTTCCTTTGATTTTTTTTTTTTCCTATTCAGCTCAAAACTGTGGCCAGTCATTTTAGGACAACTGTCCTAATGAAAGCAGTGTAAGTATAGAAGGGTAACAACCCGTGGAAGAATTGATTCTTAAAGTCACCGTGAAGATTTTCTTTGATTTTTCTGTATCAAGTAACACAAAATTTGGAAAACAGGCCCTTCTCTGCTTCAGTAAAATGAAGGAAAGACTATATTTGACCTTTGCCTACTGTTTTATTGGGCCCATAGAATCCTTAAGATTACTTTTGGACAAGATCTTACATAGGAAATAACAAGACAATAGAAAACTTTACAATCCTACTAAAATGTAATGATTTAGTGAAATGAGAATCCTTGAATTCAAAGATATGATAAAAATCAAAAATACTTCTCAGCTTCTTTTCACCTGCAGTAGTAATCTGGGCACAGAGGCCTGGCTCTAGGGTGCTGCTGTCCCTGCACCAGGTCTCTTCGCATCAGGCAGCAGTTTTAGGAAATGTGTCCACACGGATCATAAGCAATTCTACCAGAAGAACAGATGTTTTTAAAATGCATTAACCTTTCTCTCTCTGGCAATTTTGGAACAGAATTCTTATTTTCTAAAACGTAATCGGGTTCCCAGATATCTATTTGGTGTACACAATGTTACTGTGACATTCGCATCGAGCTAGTTCCGTGCAGCTGGTGCTGAAGAGCATTAGGAGTTAGACTGTAACTTTAGCCCAGAGCAATTGTTTCACCTTGAGGACAAAGGCTTTGTCTGTTCTGCTTTACATGGTCAGAGGCTGCCTTTAAGACTAGTACATGCCCTGCCAACACATGTATACAGTTTGCTGTCACACATGCCTAAATAGAAAAATTTAGCCTTTGTGTAGAACTTCTGTGGATGGAAAGTGGACAGAAGAAAACGCATGCTTTGTTGAAGGCTAGTCTGGAGATAGTTTTCCTTAAAAGTACAGACAAGATGACATGGAACTTTATTTCTTCTCTGCTTCCTCTTTGCTTTGAGGGATTGTAATTTGCTGCATGCAAAAAGGAACAACTGCTTCATGCTCGCCTTCCTCGGTCTGCCATGATTGTTCTGCATATTCCTCAGGGACCTAAATCAGCAAACCAAGAAACAAATCAGCAGATTTCAGTTTCTCCCACCACCCGCTCTGTGGTTGGGTTTTTGTTGTTGTTTTGTTTTTAATGAAACAGATCTTTTGCTCTTGTATCCAGGCTTCCCAAATACTGTTGGGATATACTTTCCCAAATAGGCTTCCCAAATACCGTTGGGATATACTTTCATAAGAGTTCATGAATTTCCAGTTTTTTCCAGAGGCCTCTAAGGCTTGCTCCAAGACTGTAAAATCTAGTAATATACAATCCTGGGAATGTCATTAATTCCAAGAATTTCAACAGCTTTCTATTTTTCCTTATTTCTGCCTAGCTACCTTGCTCTGCATCTTGTTTCCTTCACACAATCTTACATTCACGTGACACATTAATTGGTACAAGACCAACCTGTGACATGTTATTTTCCCAGAATTTACTGCCATAAATGGTGGAAATCTCTAACAAGACTGAGCTATGTATACAGAACACCAGTGCAAGAGTTCTGGTGCAAACGTTGAATGACAAATTTCTCTAGTAAATAGTGCCTTGACAAGAGGAACTGGAAAATGGATCTCTTTTTTGCTCATTCTTTCTTCTTTACTGTAGTAAACAAGGCTTTGTTTACTGCTGCCTAACAGAATAGCTTTGCAAATATAAATGTTCTTGCTTCTGTTTTGCATGTATTTTTAGATTAAATTGCAATTGTACTGCAGTTGCTGAGAGTCTGATGAAGTCTGATTCTGTGAAACGTTTTTGAAACATAAATGTTCAGCATAATGTCATTGATCAAATTAGTTCTGAGAACAGTTTACCAGTTGTCTTGTGCTGTATGTGCTCTTGCTTGCTATGGCTATGACCATGCTACTATTTCATCCATGAATAAAAGGTTTCTGTAGATGTATAATACGATTTCTTTTAATTAAAACTGTTGTATTAATATAAGCTAATATGTTGTTCAGCTACCATAACTTGTATATGTTTTAACAACATGGTAGAAATAATTATCTTGGTACCTCTCTCAACGAAATATTATATTTAGTAACAATTATTCTTTTAATTATTTTTTTAAAGTTACTATATAGTAACAAAGTACCACGGCTGCAGAATGAACATTAAAGGTAATGAACACAAAACTAATTTTCTGCATTTTAACTATACTTTATGATACGACTAATGATAAATTTTCATTAGAAAATGTTAATCAAGCAAAGAAGTTTGCACTCCCTCTTTCATCAGAATTTCTGTAATTAGTGGTTTATGTTTATTAAATTATTTTAATTTTTGTCACATATCAAGGACTATCTACCATATGTTTTAGACTAATTAGCACTTTGTTTATTTTAAGAATTCCATTAATTCAGCATCTACTTTTTGAACATAGCCAGTGGGAAAGGAGACTCTGCTCAAGTTCTGCAAGAAAGAAATAAGGCTCCTTTTCTTTATTACTAGCCCACTCTGGCTGATACATACCCAGATCCTCAGCAGATGATTCAGGCAGAGAGATGAGTTCTAGACGCGACACAAGTGTGTAGCCTGTCTTTTAAAAACATAGAATTATGTGGAAGTCAATATTTTCTGTGTGCCACATCCATGGTTTATAGATAACAACTATTCTCCTTTCAAAAAGGGAAACGCAAACAGAATGCACATGTCATTTAAATGGTGCTAAGAAACTAGCTTTACTGTTTCTCAAATAGCTGGTGGATTTTGTTAGTCCTACAATATTATCTAACTTTACAGATCAGCACTGGTCTTTTTGTAAATAGCTATGTACCTTCTTTGGAATCACTGTACATTAGGAGCCCCTTTGACCAAACTGATCTACTCCCCTTACTGCTAATCTGAACACCTTTTTAAAATAAAATCTGGCATTATGCCTACATTAGTTACCAAATGTGCAATTTCTAATCAATTATCTTGTCAAAAGGTCAGCATGTTTTAAGAGATATTGGTACTATGTGTGTTAAGACAAAAAGAAAATAGCACAAGAAAAGGTGCTTTTTACCTTGCAAGAACATTCCTCTGTATATTTAAACTGGTTTTTCTTTTCACAGAGTCTATTTTAATATATGTTGCTAATAGATTATAACTTATGATTTGCCAGAATAGCAATTTATGTGGTGAGCCATCCGTGACCTTTTTTTAGTTCAGAAACACAGCATAAAAATAGACATTTTCTCCACTTTCATCCACTGTGCATTGAAAAGTTTACATTGAATTCAGTCTGTTGGACACAAATGAAAGGTTTCTTTACAGTTCTAATATGTTCTGCATTGATCCATTTCATGCAGCTGATACTATACAATACAACACAAAACTATGCAAAAACATGCAACTTGTCTGATTAATTTGGTTGGAGACTGTTAAATTCAAAAGTATTTTGCTGTATTGAAGCAGATAAAAAATCCTGGGATGCAAGACTATTTGTTCTGCCTACTTGTAGCAATAGATCACAATATAATATTGTGGTTCATGTAATCATTCCAATGTTATTTAGACAGTAAACATATAATTTCTTTGATTGTTAACAAGTGAGGTGAAAATATTTTGTTTATATATCATAATGCAATACAGGAGAAAAATAACATAAATCTGTGTAAAAGCAGGTCTATTAACTCCTCCACACCACGATGTTTATACAGAATTAGTATGTTTTACTTGATACAGTGATGTTTGCACATTTACAGGTTTTATAATAGCATATGGGTAGAATTTTTTTATTTTGAGGCCAACTAGCATCAAAACCCTAGCATGCTGTACAAATGCAAGTAGAAATATCTGCGTGATGAACAATTGTTTGTTTACCTCTCTCACTTTCCAGTCCTCTGAGAGGTTTATGTAGTTGTTTTGTTGCCCACCAGGAAGAGCAGTTCCTATTTCCCTGAGTATCTGAACTTAGTTTTCCTATTTATAGATACTTATAACATTTACTTACTAACATAAGTCATTGCTTCTTAGTGGCTTTCTACACAAATTAATTCATATACTTCTAATAATAAGGAAGAATCTATATTTTATGCACTTTTAGTATAATTTTTTTTTTATGTTTTTAACTATGTTTTCAGTTGAAAAAGCAAATATTATGGCAGGCTTTCTCTAGGCAGAAGGTTAATTTCACAGTTCAGCAATGCTACACCCAGTCTAATCACTGGTTAATCTTGAAATAACTCACAGCTTACAGAGTTCTCTTTTTATCTGGATGCACTTTGCTGCTACCAAGGGCATTGATGGCACAAGGCGTATCACACTGAGGCCAGTCTGTGATCTGCTAGCAAAGTTTTTTCTTAATAGTGTCAATGACAACTTAAAATTAATATTCGAGTCTTTTGAGAAAATGAAGTCATGCAAAGCTGCTCAGAAATCTTCAGCTGAAATTAAAGAATTTAAAGATATAAAACAGATACTAAAGAAAAAAAGGTATTTTCAGCTAGTGTCTTCTTTCCTAGCAACTTGTTTTTTTGAGTCACTGAAATATTAACATATTCCATTAAAAAAATCCTGTTTTTTTAATTCTAACATTTCATCTGAGTCATTTTTCTTTCCTCTCCTAACTTTGCCAAGATTGTTGCACTCTCTTCTCCCTAAAAAGTCTTTCTCAGCCTTTTTGAATGTTTCTCTTCTTCTTTGATCCCAAGGTTTGATTTTGAAGATTACTTTCCTGCAAGGCTACTCTGATCTAGTAATCAATGCTTGAATTAAGTCTTCAGAATCTTCTTATTGTAGTGTAAGCAGCAGACATTATAGGCTTTGCAGCTTTGTTTGGAAAAAAAAAAAAATCCATTCTTCTAATTGCAAACTGAAGGGAAAAAAGACCAGTCAGCTTTGTGGGACTAAATAGTGTTCATGAAGCCTACAAATGGCAATATCTGAATGCTAGCATCTAAATCTTGGCTCTAAATCTTTTTTTTTTTTTTAATATCTGACGAGTATTTTTAATTTAGCTGCGGAGAATTTTGACAATGTACTTTCCAGATTGGTACAGGTTTTGACACACTCCTTTGTTTTGAAGCAACAAGAAAAAGTCACTGAATTAGATATGGAAGATCAGGTTGCAGGAAACACAAATATTGTATCACTACCCGTATTACTTTACAAAGTGAGAAAAGTTGAAACAATATGTTTGTAGATTAGATGGCCTCGTTTAAGCTAATGCTTTCTAAACTTTTCTATGTCCCTCTGAATTATAAAATACTTTTGTATTATTGATTATACCTTTATTCCTTTCATCAGTTTCGAATCTCCTTGGAAGTGGTTAAACAGCTTTGTGTATACAGAATTAATTTCAACTGATATTGTTTTATATCAGACAAAGATAGGTAATAACTCTTATTCTGAAATTGCTTGCATGGTAACTGGAAACATGCTATAGAAACGTATACTATTAAAATACCTGTGTATTGATGTAGACATTAGCTTCTTTCCGTAGACTTGTATGTACAGTCTGGACATGTTCTAAATGAACCTGATACGAGCACCATAATAACAAATCCTTGGTGTACATAGAATAAAAACAGTGCAATTAGTACTGAACTGTAATCAGTATACTCTGTTATCAACAGGTTTACTGACTATATGCAGTTACATCCAAGTGTGCTGTTAAGGAAAACTTCGTGAGTTACATACTTCCAAACTTTCATGTTATATGGACTTCAGCATTTCTGAAGAAATAACTTGTCAGAAAATAAAATAAACCTAAAAATTCAATTAGGAGGACATGCTATGGAAGCAGTTAGTTCTGGAGTGGGAAATAATTCGTCAGTGTTTGCCAAGCAAACAACAAGATGCATGTCAGAGAGTGAAAGCAAAATGAATAAACAGAAGAGCTTTCAACTTTAGGTGTGGTTTGCTTCAGTAAATTAAATTAATGAACTTGTTGACTTTTATTTTCTTTTTTTTTCCAATTTGAGTGTGTATTTTACTTGTTTCTTTCTTATGAATGAGTTTTTACTACTAATACTAAGCAGAGAAATAGGGCTTTTTAGTAAGACCTTGTCATAGTATTGTAGATATGGAAAGCAGAGCATTTGAAAAATATGCTGCTTTGAAAAAAATTTACTGTGTAAACATACCACTAATTTTCAAATGGATTTTCATTCAGTATTTTAGCATGTGAATTAAGTAATAAAACTAGATTCATATGTATAATGATTTTACAACAGTTATTGTTTTAACTATAACATGGAAGAAGTATCTACCACTGTGAGGTTTTAAACTGCTCATGAGTTGTTTCATACCATGTGTGTGGGTGGTGTGATACTGATCAGTCATAGAACGGTTTGGGTTGCTAAGTACCCCAGCGATAACTCTTGTCTTAATTTTCTCTCCTGATCTTTGCCTTCCTTTCCTGGTCCTCATCATTAGAAATAATAACTAAAAGACTTATATGACCAATGTCTCAAACACAGACTTTTTGAGGTATAATAGAAGTACAAATTTAGTCTTTGAGATGTAAAAGATAGGTACTTTTGCATAATGGGAAATATAAAAACTCCTTCTCCATGATCAGCTTGCTTGGGTTTAGCCTTCTGGATGTAGGTGTGAGAGTGACTTGCTCTACTTAATCAAAAAAGAGATCCAGATGCTTTATCAGGTGATTGTTTTCGAAACATGGAAGTTTGCATCCATTTTTGTGTGATATTGCCTCAGGAAAAGGAACATTTTCCTGTTACCTACAAAAAATTTTATGTGTTATTTTTAAAGACATTTTTACAGAAAAAAATAATACAGCAGTGTTTTAAAGAAAATCCAAAATGAGAAATAACTAGGTAACAGTGCTATGGGAAAAGTTTGGTGGGTTACAGTGAACAACTAGTTGACTGTGAGTCACTTGTCATTCTGGCTTTTTTGGAAGGGAAATATTATTTTGAAATATGCCAGTATATGTTATGTGTTGCTGATGCAGTGAAAGCACTGACATATTTAAAAAATTCTTAGTTCTAGATTGTTCTGAATTGGAATATTGGAATATAGACAATGCATGTTAAAAAAATTGTCAAAAATAGAAGGAGAAGACTGGAAGATAACCAAGAGAAGGTAACTTTGTTCTACTTTAACATTGAAAAGTTTTCTGTGTTCATTTCTGTGATGCAAGCAAGTCAGGAAAAATATAAAAAAAGAAATAGTGGTTGAGGGGATTTTGGCAAAATTTCATTCAGGATAAAAATGAGGACAGTTCAGCACTGCGCCAGGGTTTACAAGGGTCTGCAACACTCTCTCCATCCCATGGAATAATTTAGGCTGACAGTGGCCCCTACGGTTGCCTTGTTGAACCCATTGCTTAAAGCAGATCGAACTTCAAAATTACATCAGGTTGTACAGGGTCTTGTTCAGTCCTCTTATGAGCATCTCTCAAGATAGAGGTTAAGTGACAGAGACTGGACAACTTCTCTGGACAATGTGTTTCAGCACTAACTCACTGTCACTGTGGAAAAAAAAAAAGTGAAAAATACTAGTGGAATTTAAAAACATGTTATATAGGAATCTTTCTGCAGCAGGCAATACGTAGCTGATTTTACCTTGGAGCAGGAAGGACTATGAACTAGATTAAGTCTTTTTTGGATCTGTATGTCTATGATTTTTGTGGTAACTAATTCTGTTAATAATATATTTTTCTACTTTTAATTACAGCAGGAAAAAAATCAGGAAAGCTCAAGAAATAAAGGTAAGTGCTAATTATTTTCAAAACATGGAGATTCTTGTAATTATCAGAAATCTAACATCCATTGTTGGTAAAAAAAATTATCCAGACAAATTGCATATTTTGATATATGAAATGAGAAAAAAATATATCCAGGAAAGGGAGATGAAATGTGGAAAGCAAATGCATAAGCTACTATTTTTTTTACCTCTGCTGGAGATGAACAAAGCTGACTGCTGTAGTCTGGATGGGGTGGGCTACACAGCTTCTCACTAAGTTTGTGACCTCGGTCATGGATGCCTATTATACTTCAGTGAAACATCAGTACTGTCACTTTAGCTTCTACTTTTCCATTTAGTAAATCAGTAATTGGATGTGATTCCAAATTATGCACAAATGAATCATGCTCTTAGTAGGCTGCCTTGCAAAACTACTGTCATCTGTGGGTTTTACATGCAACTTTTTTATGCTTTCACTGCACCCTATTCTGTGCCAGTGGCTAAGCAATGCAAGAAATAGAATACCCAGGTTAAAGAAACAGCCTTGTATCAAGAAAATTAAAAGATTTCAGAAACCCAAACTGTGGGTTTCATGCTTCTTTCTAATATAAAGTCTGTTAAGAAACAGAACACCTAAATCTCTTGGTTAAAAATTTTGTAAACAAGCAATGAAAGGCAAAATTGGTAATAGAGGCAAAGATTGTTGTCTTGATATTGTAGTTGCTTACAGAGGTAGGCTATCAGGTATTTTAAAAAGGAAAAAAGGGAAGGTAGAAGGAGAAATAATACCAGTTAAAGATTACAAAGAGAGAAGGAAATAAAGTGACAGACTAACCTATACCTTTTTTAATGCCTTAGGAAGTAATGCTTAAATGCATCACCTGAATTAGCTGTTCTTATTTCAGTTATTTGTATATCACAGTACTCATTAATCTCAACTTCCTTGCTTTCCCTCATGCTAAGACTATACACGGGCACCTAAAGATGAAGTAAATCTGATGGTTGTTTGGAGCTGTGTTAAGACAATCTCATTTTTCGTGATGATATGTTAATTTACATCATCTCAAGAAAATATGGTCCTTCATTTGAAGAGTATACATGGTAAAACAAAAAAATCCCCCTTCAGTTTCAACCAGTTTGTGAGTCATAGTTTTCTTTTCTGAGGTAGTAGGATATGAAGTTGAATCATCTGTAGATGTAGTGAGTGTATGCCTGACGTACTGTTCAAAAACCTTTCTTGTATTATGATTTAACACAAATTATATAAAAGATTGTGAGAACTCAGATTAGATTACAGAAAGTGAATACTTAATACTAAATTACAAACTTTCGGCCTCTGTCTATAAAGAAGGGTATAGAAATTGGCCATTCTTTTGGATTTTTATGATTTATTTCAGTTATATTAAGCTGTTTGACGCTCCCCACCCCCCACTCAGTTGTCCAATGCAAGGTCATTATGGTATATAGGTCAGGAACAAGTAAAAGTAGGAACAAAATAATGAGCTATTTGGGAGTAGACATCATGTTCATTCGCTGTTAGTTTACTTAACTAACCACAGATACAATTTTCAAAGTCTTATAAAACATTGCCTGCAACCACAGCCAAAGCACAGCATTAAACTTTACTTGAACGGAGATATCCATTAGCTCCAAACAGGCAGTGGAATTAGTGCTCAGCTGCACAAAATTTATTGTGATTATATCCGTAACATCTCTTGGGGAAATTTGTAATCTACTAAACTCCCTGCATGCTGTGGATGTCTCTGCCTAAACTGACAATTCAACTTGGAAGGTTGCAGTGGTCTGAAAGACTGCTCACACACAGGGTGGGCTTTGGAAAAATTATTCCATTTGTCTATATATACAGATATGCTTACCTGCTTAACGTTTTTTTGGGTTTATTTTGTGGTTAATTTTTTTGGCCTTCTTTTTTCATAATCTTTAAATTTCTTATTTGTTTTCCTGTGTTAGTTTTTCATGTCATTGCGAACTTTCAGAAAGGTATTTTTATTTCACTTGTAACTTACGGCCTATAAGTTGTTAAAAGATTTTCTGCTTAAAATAGTGGTTGGTTTGCATGAAATATGGCTAAATTCAGATTTCAGCTTAAACATTTCTGTGTTGTCAATGAGCATCTACCCTTCATATGCAGTATCTAAATGCTTTATGCTCTTCACGTGTTTTTGTGAGATAGGTAAGTTATCCCCAGGTTCTCAGGACAGGGTTCTAACAGTATTCCTTACACTGCTTATGGAAGTTACTGTATACAGTAAAAGATCAAAAACATTTTCTGTAGTTCCTTAAATGTTCTGAAACTTTCAGAACCAATGTTAACTTCTTAATTCAGAGGGCAACTAAATTACAGCCTGTGTTAAAGATCCCTACCAAATGAAACTCTGGAGTCTCTGGTGTGCCTCATAACTTCTATTGATGTCAGTATTTCAGTGTCTAGTTTTTATCCGGTGTTACTTTAGGATTGTATATTTATAAGAGGAGGATATTACCGCAGACATAAAGTCAAATCCCTTTTGACTTCAGCAGGATCAAGACATTAGTAACAAGCACCGTTCTGTGTCTTATTATATTATAAATGCTTATTAATTTTTCATTTTATTTCATTTATCACTATAAAATCTGATTCTTATTCATATTTTAGTAATGATGTTATTTTTTTGCAGTATTTGTTTTTTCCCCTGACATTTTTCTGACCCACTTGTTTTTCCCATCTGTTACTTCTTCATTTGGCCACTCAGTCAATCACACCAAAATTGAAGCCAATACTCAAAAATGGCCTGTTCTGACACTAGTCCCATGTCTCTCTGATCTGTGATATTCTTTCTTGTTTCATTTAATGGGTAACAGAACTTTGTGTACACTGTTTGAGAAAAAACGCTGGTCTTGTGTAAAACAATACATTAGCATTTTACAATTTTAGTGTACACTGGAAAATTTCCTTATACTTCTGAGAATTTTTCCTGCGTGAAAATGATTATCACCAGTGCAAAATAAAAGTGAAATTAGTTTCATAGCACATGTCTTTAACACAAAAGAAATAACCAGGCAAACAATCACCAGCTAAAATCTTGATAAATTTTATTTGCTAGTTTAGAGTGACAATTTGACCTTCGTTGCCTGTCTTTGCCACTCTTGACGCCTTCAGACAGCTGAAAATCTTAGTCCATACCTATAGTGGATTGGAAAATAGATATTTTTGCGATGAATTGGAAAAATGTTTAGCAATATCAGAAATCGTGTTGTATTTAAGCAGTATGCAGAATTTTCTTCCCACCTTATGCTTAACTTTGGAGACTTTCAGGTGCCTTTAATAAAGTACCTTACGAACTTGAAAGTGGAAATTTTTTCTGACAACATTATTCTGGATAACTTTTATTTCTGAAGAACCAGAGGGTCGTCTACTGACAAATATCAACTTTTTGCCAAACTTCATCATTTTAATGCCTTTGCTCAGATAAAGCATGGGCACATTGGAAATCCCCAAACACCCCCAGAAAACTAACTTAAACTGAGAAATCCCCAAACACCCCCAGAAAACTAACTTAAACTGAGAAGCATCTATACTACTGGATACTTCAGCTGATATGTTTTAATCTCGAACTACATTACACTTCCAAATCTTGCCTAATCCAACTCTTCGAATTGGAATGGAAATAAAGAAATGCATGGGAAAGGCTCAGGATTTCCTGCTATTTTTACTGTGCTTGCAGTAGATGACACAATACCTTCAAATGTGTCTTTAAATATATAGATTTAAAGCCTATTATATTAAAGGTTCACAAGAAATGCTTTTTCCTAAGTTCTCGTTTCTGTTCTGGGTAGATATCATCTTTCTGCACAGTTTTTACTGACCACAAGGAGAAAATAGAGAGATGCTACAAGATAAACTTGGAGTCACAGTCTGGAACATTTTCCAAATAAGTTTTTTTTTCTTTTTTATCAAAGACTAACATATTGTTTTTATTCATCATAGCAACAACATCTGCCATAAGAAATCTGAAATTCATGTGGTGCAGTCTGCACCAAAAACCATCTTACTCTTCCAGTCTTCACTACTGACTCTGTATACATTTTGGAGTATGCCACATTCTTTTACTTCAAAAGTAAGGAGAAACACAGACAGAGACATATTTTAAACAAAGAACACTCCCTACACTGTTGAAATACCTGTGAGAGAAGCCTTTGAGAAACAAATGATTCCATTGCTGTGTCTCTGGAAAATTTGACTCCTGTGCACTCTGAGTTACTGTAAGGGTCCAATGGCAAATCCTTAACTCCATCATCCACTAGATGATAAGGTCGGGTGTTTTGGTCTTTGTTTGGGATTTTTTATTTATTTAACATTACCTTCATATGAAGGCAAAGAACAGAAGGATCAGAAAATAAGGGAAACAAATTAATTCCCAGTTTTCTGGAGCAGAAAAAAGACTATACTCAAGGCTTGTATTAAAGAAGTTACATAAAACCTAAAAAGCCTGTTGCTAGACCTCACTTTTGTGACATGTCATGACATTGCTTTTACTGTTACGTAAGGGCAACCTGACCACTTCCCTCAAGAGAATGAAATGCCATATTTCAACAACAGTTTTTCTTTTACACTGAGTTACTTGTCAAAGCAAACATTTAAATTTCAATTGCAGAGAACTGAAATGGGCCATTCAACATGTGATAACAGTCACTTTTAAAAATTGCACTTGGTATGGTCAGTTATATTCGCTGTTAAAAACTCTTTATACATTTTTCCAACCAGAAAGGCTTATGAGGTTGTGAAAACAATTTATTATTGAGTAACTTTGAAAGATTTTTGTTTGCATCATTAATGTTTAGAGTGGTCTCTGTTAAGCTAATCATATTTTTAAGTCAGAAATGCACAGAACAAAGAATCGGCAGTCATAAGTAATTCACTTCGAAAGGGACTTTGTGAGATCTCTAGTCCATGCTCCTGCTCAACACAAGGTCAGGCATGAGGTCAGACCAGGTTGCTTAGGGCTTTATCCAGCCAGGTCTATTTCAAATTTGTGCACAGTTTAAATAATGACCAACCATGTGCAAAATTATCTGTATTAATATCAGCATCCATCCCAACATATAATTTAAAATAATCTTTACCACGTAGACAAATTTCTGAGTTCAGCATCATTATCAAGCTTTCTATGGAAAATAAGTTTCATACTTGTACTTGTTTCAGTATGTTTTCTGGCTGTCCTTATACTAATGCAAGGTACAGAAAATACTTGTACTGACTGCCTCAAATATCTAACTTAAGCTTCTGATTTGTTTTTTCATAGGTAGAAACTAAGTTTTTAAACTTAAATAGAAAACAGCAAGTACCTGCATAAGGGTTTTAATTTCATTAGATGAACACATAAAAAAAGAGTAGATGATGTGAAACTACGTGAAATCCCCCATTCTGTTACATTTTCTTACATGTCCAGATGTAAAGATAACGAATGTTTCACTAATGTGCAAAAGCAAAAAAATATAAAATCTAAACTGGTCAATTAGTGTCAATAGATACTATTAAATTGCATTTATCAGGTTGTAATAAGAACACTTTAAAGCTAAACTGCATTTTGATTAAAATATCGAAGAGCTTAGTGACTGTGCCACTCATCATTGTGAACAAGTGGGAGCCTAGATTCATCCTTCACACAATTAATTCCAGACTAAATTTGCAAAACCCAGCAAAACTAAAACCCCATCTATTTATGGCTCACTCTGGACTTTTTACATGTGTGTATGTCTGGGAACATATATATGTGTATTTCTACAAGTTTATTAATGTATATTTACATAGGAGCATGTTGAAACACCCTATAAAGACTGTTTAAGCAACATAAATGCATTCTCTTTAGCTTTTATGATTCTGTAAAACTTCTGCCAATTTTATTTTATTAATCATATTTGTAACTCCATATACTGCTTCTATTTTGAGATGTCAATAACAATTATAAAGAAATTTTTCAGTGTTTCTGGGGAAAGAAGGTCAGATTACCACGAATTAGACCTGAGTGCAAGCTAGATAAATGATTTTTTTGAGTGAAGAAATTATAATACCAGAATATTATTTTATTGTCTTTTTTTCCCCATTTCTTGTGCATTTTTAGTGAGCAATTATCCTTAAAGCTACAAAATCACAGCTTTTACATTTCATGAGGAAGAATCAATGTGTGCTAGTTAGAACCTTGGTGGCACTTATAATACAAATGGGATTTTTGTATGCCTTTCTGTTTGCTGAAATTCATTCTTCTTCCTTTCCTCCTGAGAGCCTTCATTTAATCAGCTCTATGTAGGATTTTATAAAGCTAAGAAAAATGCTTGCCTCAATATTCTCAGATTTATTTATTTTTTAACCATAATAAAACTTTTTCTTAAATTTCTATTCAAGCAATGTCATCAGTGATTTTTACAGGAGTTTTAAGAGAATAAAAACCATCAAGATTTCACTGATTACTGCTAATGGGCGAGCATTCTCAATTGTATCTGTGTTCTTTGTGTATAATTTAAATAGAGAGTAATTTGAACGTTATTATCGAGAATTTTTGTATTGAGACCTTGCCAGAATAGAGAGTTAAGTCTATGCTTAGATTAAGTCTAGACAGGAAGCCAAATTCCAGTTAAACAAAAATTTACAGGCAGTGCACCATATATGCAAATAGATTCTACGTGCTACGAAGTCCAGCAAGCATGAAGAGGAGAAACATTCCACTACATTTTGCTTTTGAATACAAGACACTTGCTTACAGAATGGTATTTAAATGTGTAGTCATTTGTGTCAAATCTCTTAGATTATTTAGCCAAGATCAGCCAGGACTTTATCAACCATGGATATACCTTTTAACCAATTTCTGTGCAAGAAAAGTCTGATAGATGTATAGACAAAAATCTATCCTATTGTCTTTCATTCCCAGGCTGGAAATGCTGATAAACAGCTTTTTGATTAATAACTGTTGCCTAAACAGCCAAATGCCTCCACTTATAGTTATGCATGACCACACAGAATTAGTTTGTTACTACCATTGCCATGATACCATATGGCTATCCTTTCAGTATATGAGCAAAACTTACTTGTCAGCTATTACACCTTTGTAAGACAAATTTTTTCTGACAATTATCCATATCTCATATACATTAAAAATGTATAAGGAATTTATCTTTAGGATTTCAGATAGCATCTTACAGACTAGAAAATATTTGAATGAATATAAATTAATAAAATACAATTCCTTCTTGAAGATTAATCAGGCACTCCAAGGTGATGGAAGCATAGGTCAAATGACAAACAATAATCAGGTAAAGACATGATGCAAATTGAATGTTCACCTGAACTGTTTTCACTGAGACTATCCAATAAAGTCCACTCCTCTTTGGACTCTAAAACCGAAAGTGGTGTGTCCCATGACTATGAAAAAAGCTAGCAGTGACTTTAAATACTTGATCTCTAAAAAGCTTTGGAAGCTTAAAGGCATATTCTACCCTTGGATATTCAAGGCAGGTTGTGTTTTAAAGCCTTACACATATTCTCTCCTGAGAACACGGATTACTTCATGCTGTATCAAATCATCAAAGGTATGAGGGGCTGGTATGAAAAATGGAGACTTAGCTTACACAAAATATTGCAAAGGTGGGAAAGAACACTGAAACGAAGGCTTTAAAGAAAATGATCCAGGCCTTGGCTACGCAAATAGAGTTATCTTTACACAGGAAATGGAAGGCTGCAAATCAGAGGTTTCATCATATTCCAAATGAAGCTTATTATCTTGCCCTGTAAACAGATTGCCTTAGATTAGTCTTCCAGGTAAGGGAAGCTTTGCTACCATATTAATTCATGCAAAGAGGAATAATGTGCACGTAGAGAAATGTCTTTCTGCATGCAAGGAGAACTGCCTCTTGTTGAAAATAATGATAATTTAGCTAACTTTTCGTCTTGGGAGTTCCATACTCTATTCAAGCATTTTTACAAAAATGCTTTCAAGTCTTCCATTCCGCTAGGCAAAACAAGCTGAATTCTTGAGTTTTCACTTATAAAATACTCTTTGCAGTAGCTGCAGTAGCCCATCTCTGTACTTGTTCAAGATTAAATTCAATTCAATCTGAAACATGAATATTCAGACACAAATAGAGTATATCAGATTAGATTGAAGTATTGTCATATATAATACATCTTAGTATTTCTCTGTCTCTGGTAGGAGAATTGTTCTTGATGTGTTATGAACACACCTGTTTCTTTATGAATGGTTACTCAAGTCATCACACAGCTGATGTTTTTTTCCTTTTCTGTTTCAAAATTATAACCTTGATTATTAGAAAAAAGGTTATTCTGGTTTCTTGAAATTTGTGCCATCATATTTAATCTTATTTTCGTTATAAACCTGACAATCATTTAATTCCTTTAGCAATATATGCAGATCTACATCTTAGTAACTCTACTGGCAACTTATTGCCAAATCAGTAGCTTCCTTTTTCTTTACAGAATGCTGTGACTTTTGTTAATTTATGTGGGTACAAAGAAAAAAGCAAAACAAAACAATTTTGTTTTACAATGTCAAATTCATTTTTACATTTTAACAAAACTTTAAAAGCTATTTTTAAAAATACCCAGAATTTTTATTATTAGGGAGAAAGGCTAAAAAGTTGCATTCATTTACTAAACATGTATGCAACTGCATAAAAAAAGTGCTCTATCTTTTTGTACTATTCACTTGAAGAGCTGCAATTTAAACATAGGTTTTAATGTGACTCATGTTAAATTTTAAGCTTTAAACTATCCACAGTTTTAAATTAATTAAAATTTTTAAGTAGTTAAACTGCTTGTAGTTCTAAGCTGTGGAATATCTATGGCTCGCCAACATCTATATGGTCCAACTTTAGAAAATAAAATTTTCCTCATTTAAAGCCTATTAAAGTCTCTTTGTGCTGAAATTATTTTCTGAAAAAGTTTTGCATAAATGGGGATCAGTTCCAGTGTAAATTTTCCGGGGAAAATAATTGTTCTTTACCTGGAAACAGACCTGAAATTTATTTTCCAAATAATTTCAAATGCTAGAACTCTTAAGTACCAAATGGGCAATATACCTGTAATATTGTTATGTTCACTTGTGCAACCCCCATGGGATTTTGCTTATTCCTATATCAAGGTACTAGATTATTACTATGATATTAGATAGATAGATTTATATCTGTACTAGATATCCATGCAACTAACATTTTTCCTTAAAGATCCCTATGTTCTTCACAGTAGGAACAATGACAGAGAATATTTTTTTCGTGTTTCTGTCATATAGATAAAATAGCAGGAAATTGTTGCTGTTCTTGTTCTGGGAAAAAAACTCCACTATTTCTTTTAATAAAGTTCTTGAAAATTCTTCTGAATCACGAAAAAGGGAAAGAGGGGGAAAAACAAACCAGAAAGTTTCATTAAGTTGTGTTCAATGGGTCTATTTTTAATATTTGATGCAGATTAGTTTTTAGCTGGCTCATCTAAGGAATTCTCTCTTCAGGTACTTGGACAGCTATTTAAAATTTAAGGATTAGAAACTGAAATGAATTTATAAAAGAAGCCTACTTTTTATATTTGTAAATTGAAAAGCATAAAGACGTGATCAGCAGCAACCTCTGTTTTGGATCTCTTCAGAAAAGGGTCTAATTGCCCACATTTAAACTGCCAGTTAAAATGGATGCATTCATTCCTTACAAAGTCTCCTTAGAAACACGAGACTTTTAAGCATAATCAAAACAGACAGCTGGGTCCACCCTTTATGATAATGTGCCATGCAGCTTTATTCATCTGACCTTTGGAAACAAATGAGAAATTTAATACTGCCCCACCATAATTGTTAGTGGCAGGCATTTTAGCAGTCTTTAATTTGCACTTCACTTTAATATCTGCTTCCAGTTATGATGTAAACGTTAACAGGATCTGACACTGTTAATCGTGTTCTAGTGTTTGAAGCGATGGCAAACGAGTTCACTTGGAGTAAACTAGAACACGACCTTGATGGATAATGAAATGTATCAACCCGTGCTATGCAACGAGTAAGGCAAAACACGAACATTGTAATTGTTTCAACCGGCACCTGAGTGATCTACAGTGCTGCATTAATTGGGAGTGAAGGTGCGGGTGGAAATCATGTTCACTAGACTCATCTTTCAAGGTGATGCAGGTTCTGGTTGTTCTTTAAGTTGCTTGCAAGAGATATGTGATATGAAAAAGTATGTTCCCAATATATAATCAAAAGCATTCTAAAGAATGTACAATGAATGCAAAAAGTAATTCTGCTTTAGATGGTACGAGTAAGGAAATTTCTCCTGCGTAACACAAATGCGTTGTTTTTTTCTGCATAAGTATTTTTAAAAGAAATGGTTTATAGCCTATAAACAGCACAGAAAAACTACCTGTAAGTTATGTTGATAGTTATTACACTTTAGTGTTATAAATGTACAATAAAAAACAGTGGCATGGTACCTGAATTAAAAAGACATCTATTTACATGTATTTATTTTGAAACAGTGTAAGTTAAAAAGGCTTTATTTCTGAAATACCTGTACACATGGTCTGTTGCTTCTGAATGTTATACTCTCCTCCTGGACTTCACTTTTTCTTTCAGGACAACCATGCCTCACCTTTAAATACTCCTTTATGAACAGTGTAATTGAACTCTTGTCTATATTGGGTTTAAAATTCATATCTAAAAAAGCATGCTTGTAGACCTTATAAAGATCTCTGGATTTTTAAAAGAATCTCGAAGGATATCTTTTTCAGCGATATAAATATCATAGCCTCCTTTTTGTTCAGCATCAAGGTATCACAGCAGACCATTTTAGATAAGCTTACATTGAGATAATACTGAGATCTTCTGATAAAGCAAGGGTCATGCTACAGAAAATTAAAAACAAATACTGAAAGTTGCTTTCCCCAAAACTTTAACGTTGGTTCTTTAACTATTACATTGTATAGATATTTACAAATACAATGTATATTTCTAGTGTAACAGTATTATAATAGTTTCCAGCATACACTATTTTTTTCCAGTATCTATTCTAAAAGGAAAACTTCAAAGTGTGAAGATATGAAGATTATCTTACTTCAACAGTCCGCAATGCAAAACACAATTTGCTCTTTTTTTAGCATTCTGATGATTATTTTTAGGCATAACAATTGCCTTCTACATCACAATTAGTGTGAAATAACCTGCCCCCATTGGCTATTATGTGCCAAACTTAATTAAGATACCTATGGTGCTGATACTAATCATATTTTGCTCCTCATTACAAGAATGGTAAGGTTCTGCAAAGGAGCAGGGTATGCAGAAGAGGTGGGTAACATTTTAAACCACAGGACCTAAATGCACCAAAGCCATGAGAGCTCTAAGCTTCACAGGGAATGACCCATTCTATATTCTTAGATTTCTATTGTTAGTGTAATCAAATCAATATTCACTACATGTGAGAAACATGACACGCACAGCCCTGAGACACTGCACTGGTGTTTATATTAAGAGTGTTAAAGAATCCAAGTATACTTTCTCATTGCATTGCATTCTCTCTACAAATTTAGTTCAAGTCTTCAGTGCTCAAACGCTAAATCAAATTACTTCATAAAGCCACCTGCGATTTGTGTACCTCTTAAGAAGAAAAAAAAACAAAAAGTAAACCAAAGCTAGTATTATTAAAAAACACATATTCCAGAATATTTCCTCTTTAATGTGAAATCTAGTCTTGTCTTAAGGGCAGAGGAGAATCTGAATATATGAAATTACAAAGTTTCTCTCTAGTAAAGTTCAAAATGTCTACTTTGAAATAGATTTAACAATTCAACAGAATGTAGTCTAAATTTTAGAAGGACATGGAGGACTGAAAAAAACTACATAGGGATACAAATCCCTTGTGTGAGCTCTACAATGCTGCTACACACAGAAATAACCATTACATCTCTAGTTAGTATAGATATATCACTTTGCAGAAGACTTCTGGAATTTTGTCAGGGGCCATTTTTCCTCTCTAAGTTTCTGAATAATGTGAATATTACATAAAAAAAAAAAATGAAATCAAATGTCCTTTTCTCTGCCATAAAGAAAACCAAAAGAAGAAAAAATTTATTTATGTGTACAATTCCTAAATCTGCTAACAAGTCAGATAAATCTCGTATGAGTTTCATTCTATTATGAATGCCATAAACCACACCTGGAGTACATTTCTGTCTTCACATTTTCTCCATTATCATTATATATATAATACATAAGAATATGTTAATATATATGCAATATGTATCAGTAGGTATCTCTGTAGTGGTCATCAGGATATGTGTAACCCCCTCTCAGAGCTCTAGATTAGTTGAAGAAATAATGAACATGTGCATGTAAGAAAAATTACAGACATATATTGTTATTCCAATGCACTTATTATATAGTAACAGCTGTGAATTTGAGTAATTTACATAAACATTTCAGACTCATTCTGTCTCTTTTATTTTCTAGTTATTATCTTTTGAGTATACATATTTGTCATTGGAAAAGTGGACTTAGAAACTTTGGAGCTAACAAATACAAAGTTAGAAATAACTCTTACACTGAAATATGAGCATCATTTGTAACATAACACTCAAGAGATTCTATAGGATGCTGTTCATCCCCTGACACCACCACACTAAAACTGCAGACAACTTTTCACTGATATGGAAAGTATGCGCGTATTTTAAAATATGGTAAATGCTGCAATTCCATTATATTTGAACCATACTTTATTCACTTGTTATTACTTGAGTACTTTTACTTATTTTTTTGACTAAAATAAAGAACATTTACCTCAAGAGAACAACTGGTGAGTCAAATATTTTCTTGCAGTTTACTCTGTTTTTCTCCATGGTATTACAGTGGTAGCACTACTGACTAGTTTACTGTACAACCACTGTGCTGTGTTGACAGACAGATCTCAAAACTGGAATTCAGCTTAATCATTTAATGCTTTGTTTAAAATAAATAAGAAAGCCTACTTACAAAGATGTATAGTACAACATAGACCTTGCTCTTAATGTATACCGTCATAGTCCGAGTAATTGCATTGTTACTAAAGAAATTACCTAGAATTGATATCTGACCCACAGACTTCACTTTTTCACTGTGATCTTCAGGTCTGTTCAAAAATAAGATTGTAAGATTAACTGTTATATTAAAATTGTTTTCACAGATAAAGAGTTTTGTTTCTTTTCAATGCATTTCACAACCTGACTCTGAACTGATTCAGAACCTAGGGGAAAAACGAATGGCATTTTTACAAATGTTAATAATTCTAAAGTTATTCCAAGATAATAATAAATAAATAAAGCCCCACAACATTCAGTTAATAACACTGTGTCTGCAGGTCTTTTGTGAGAGCATGGAAAGGTAAAAAGAACAAAGAATTGTTGAAGTGGAAGACAGAGCTGCGTTTCTTTTGGCAATTCTTAAGTGACAGAAGAGATTTGAGTTTCAATTGACTAGGCTTTGGAGGAGAATGGAATAGGATAAAGGGGATAGTATTTGGCACACTTAAATCAATCCTCACACACCTCTTAAAAGTTTATTCACTCTAGTAAGCTGGAACATAATGACAAAGAAAAGAACATCAGAACAAAGAACACCGTAGGTCAGATTATTTCGCAGCTGCATTCCATTGAAAACACCACCCTCAGACAAACATTTATTAACCTGCCTGCTGTTACGTATATTCTCTAAAATACTACATTTTTTTCTGATGTGTACTTCTCTACCAGAGAAGGATTACTGCAGTTACAAACTAAAACGTTAATCAATGCCGTCCAGGATGACTGCAGTTCAGATTCAAACCATACTCACGTAATACAATTCTGTTGAAATACAAATTTTGGCAGACTTAATAAGTCATTGGATGCATTACAGAGAGTAATGATGTGCTTTTTTGGCCATAGTTAATTGGTTTAACATGACATAGGACTCCAATGCCATGTGCTCTTCATCAGAACATACACAGCTTTGTCCATTACCAAAAGTAATAACAGCTAGATGTATTGCAGGATAGACATAACAGTTTGCTCACCCACTGGCATTTGAAAGTTTCCCAAGACAAGTTGTCACTGTTAAAAGTTATTTATTTAATTAAGACCTTACTGGTTTTGTCCCTTAAATTCTTTCCATTTTGAACAGTCTTAAGCTTTTCTCACTCCTTCTTGTCTTACATTTATCATTGTATAGAAATCCCAGACAAGGCCACAAGTGTTGTGCAGGTGTGCTAAGTTTTTCAGCAGTAAAAAGCAAGCAAGATATGCAAGTGATGCCCATATGGTATCCTCTTTACTTTTGATAGCTAAAGATTATAAAAGGAACAGATGTTTGCTAATGATGTCAGAAGAGCCTGGCAACATGTTTATAATAATAGAGAACTATATATCTGAAACTGATCTGTGAGTCAGCAATGATTTCACATCCAGATTATTAAGGTAAGCATAAAATGAGAAGGATTGAATACAATTGGAAACTCGGGTTGTAATTAAAATACTGTCAGTCAATATTCTCTTATTTAATTTTGGGTGTTAATGATGTTCAAAGCTCAGATCAATAGCAGCTAGCAAAAATTTTAACAGCACACTATACAGTTAGTCTCTAAAGTGTACTTACTTGAAGTAGAACTGTTCAAGTTAATACTACTCAAATTATTTATATGCACATTTTACAAGTGCTATGAAAAGTGTATGTATTCCAAATCTTAGCTGAAGCAATTTTTATATCTTTCAACAATTGTTCTTAAAATTGCTGAAACAAATACCCAAAGCTACACAACTTGTGTACAGTATCGTCTCGTCATTCAATATCAGCAAAATGAACGCCCTACTCTCAGCCTGAATTCAAAACTGTTTTTTTAGCTTTTTTGTTCTGGTAGATTTTCTCTGGGTTTGCTGTTGGTTTTTCTTAGAAACATATATTACACAATGCTTTTTTATAATTAAATTAAATTTTAGTTCTTAAAAAAGAAAATTATTGTACTGTAATTCAAAATACCTGTGACTGGGTTTGGGAACTGATCATCTGAAACATTACCAGGTAACTAAAATATTTTGTGGCTAATTATTTCCAATGTGCCCATTCTTTATCTGAGCAAAGGCATGTCACCAAAACACAGCTATCTTCATAACTGTATACACTCAGTCTGGATGAATGCTCTTTAAAACATTATCATTTTTCATATGTCTATATTCTAACCTATTTGTTGGCCATACTGATTGCTGAGCGTGCAGATGTGTGACCTGTTATGATCCCCTTTCCTTGCTTACTAAGAAAAAAGAGTCTTTTTATGTGTCCACTTATCTTTATAAGCGGTCAATTGCAAATGACATTTCTTCCTTTCCTTGCCTCTCTAGAGAGCTATTGTGAGACGTGAAGCCTGTTTACTTTCTTTCAAGCTGTTCTGTACTGATTGAGACTGCCCTTTTCCACATGTCTACTTTATTCTTCCAGTTGTGGCAAATGCTGAGAGGTTAGGGGAATCATAAATGCAAGCAAGCTACATGCTAGCCATATTGAGCTTGAAGGTCAGTACTGTTTCCCACAGTGGGATTACAGTGTCCCACTAGACACCTTAGCAATCTGATCTAGTCGCTATCAGAAAAGTCAATATTTACATTTTGTTGAATATGCATGCCCACCAGTGTTTGGAAAAAGGGTTATTTCGTGTCTGTGCTTGTATGATTATCTTGTTTGCATTCACAAGATACGATCTGCAAATCCTCTAATGATTCAAAAACAACGCTGTATGGAGTTATTTTATTATTAAGATTAATTCTTTGCTATTCTAAATTAAACAGGCTTAGAATTTGATGTTCTTTAATTCCAACTAGGTCACTGGAAGGACAACTTGAAGAAAAGTGCTTTCATTCATAGAATACTAAGTGTACACAAACAAACTATTTTAGTTCATAGTATGTTTGCATATCACTTTTTTAAGAACTCTTGGGCGACACTGGTTACTGCGAACACTAGTTTACCTTCAAACAGTAGTGCAATATAGGTTACTGCTTTTTAAATGGTCTAAAAATTATCTAATCAATGCAATTTTAATGAAAACTAATTTGAATACAAAGATTTTTTTAACTGGTGTGCAATCATATTTTGCAGGCCATGGAGTCAAAAGGTGTTCTGTAAGGGCAGAATCTTACATACATATATTGAGCCTGATTGACTTCAGTGGGATTCTGCAGGTGTGCCAGACTTTGAGTGCAGAGACTTAAATCAGAGCACATCATTCTGCAAGCTTTTATAACGCAGAAAAAAAATCCTTTTCGAAATCCATGAAAGTATCTTAGCAATACATTTACAAAATCGCTCCCGTATGCTTTGGAAAATATGGAGTAGAAATCAGTCATTTAAAAATTTGTACCTCTTTTTGACTGATTCTGTTCATGAAAATGTTCTTGCTTTCCAAATACCAGCGATACAGACTATCATAAGACATTATGAAGTCACTTGCCAAAAGTGTGACTTTGCATCGAAAACTTCCATATTCATTGATTAAGATGAGGTACGAAAGGTGGGCTGTGATTAACATCAAAATAGGGGACAACAAAATCCTACCATCTTCCAGCCACAGACTTAAACAATGCATTTTAAAGTTTTCTTTTGAAATTAATACCTGTCTGTTAAACATAATTTTGAGCAGCCAATTTAATCACACCTCTTTTCATCCAAGATGGCATCTGTAGAAGATGGAGCAGGACATCAGAGCAACAACGGAAGTGTTTTAAGATACTAAGAGGGAGACCTGGGCAATTTTTCTGGCATCATTCTCAAAATAAGAGAACATCTGGACACCAGTGAAGCAATTCAGTTATCTGTGCCATAATTTTTTCCTTGGTGTTGGACTCTGGACTTGTGAGCTGTAGTAAGCTTTATATCGACTGTGTGAATCAAGTCATGCATACAAAGAAAACTAAAAGAATCATAACTTTTTACTCCGTCTTAAATGTTTTGTAACTTTAGACGGTGGCACTGCTTTGAGAAATATGAGAAGAATTTCCACTAAACAAATAGACAGAAGGGAACGCATTTCTAGAAGTCAGTGAACAGGAGATCCTACGTTGTTATTTTCTAAATAAAAAATAAACAGTAGCAGTTTATCAGCCACCACATACAACAGAAGAAGCTGCAAGGATAAGATTAAATTTCAAACTCTCTATAGGATGTAGGTCCTCTAATTTGAAGGAATGCTTATGTCAATACCTGGTTTTGTCAAAGTTACGGAGCATACATGTAACCCAGCCACTGAAAATGACCTTTATTTGCAGTATGTGTATGCCCTCAGTTATTAGTGGTGCTTTTTTTCCCCAAGAGCTCTATGAGTTTGGGTAAGCCTTTCAGAAGCGGGAACTGAAATCCATATTACATCAAGTGAATTCATTAGAGCCACGCGAAACCTGTGGTGAAGCGACTGAGAGGCAGAACCCAGCCTACTGAATCTGTGAGTCTGCTCAGTCTTTCCGCACAGATACATGATGAAGAGCTTGAAATATACATTGCGTCCATTTAAATGCCAATGCTTATATATGCATTTTTGAAACTTGGTCATGTTGTGTGTAAAACAGAGGCTGAAAGCCAGTTTTAGGATACAAAAATCAGAAAAAAATTAGATATGTAGAATTCTTCAGCTTGGCTCTTAAAGGCACATACAAATGCCTTACTTTTAGTATATTCCTTTTCCTTATTATTTTCTCACTACTAAGTATTCCATAGTTTCATCTTTTTTTGTTTCTGTGTGGGTTTTTGTTTGGTTGGTTTGGTTTTATTTTCCTGAGAGAAGGAGAACAGGGTATGTCTTGCTTCTTTTTTGTTCACCTTTTATATTTTGACATGTTTTTCTGGAGCTAGAAAGAATGTCATCTTGAAGAATATCAAAATGACTTTTTGTCTGTTGGGCCGAAATGTTTGGCTAGCCCTATACTAAATAAATAAGCAGCAAATGATAAATAATGGAGTAGTCATTTTATTCTACTAAATAATGAAATTCGTATAATGAAAAAATAAACCATTCCATTTTATGTTATCTGAAAAATTGATAACTAGTTTGTGGTTTTTACATTATTCAGATAACAGAAAATGTGCAATACGTTCTGATTTGATCCGCTTCTTCCCTTCATTGATACAACTACAAGGCTTAGCAGAATATGTATCATCTACTGATTTCTAAAACTAGAAATATTTATGTTACAAAATAGATATTTGAAAAATCAAAGTATATTTCTTTGGCCCTCAATGAAGTAACAGTCTTAGGCTATCATTTAGACTATAATCAGAATGGTTGCTGGGATTTCTTCAAAGAAAAGAATGTATTAGCTAATTGCTTGGTGCTAAAAATATAGTTGCTGTTTGTATTTTAATGAGAGCTGCAGTTAAGAGATGGTATAACATTGCTACTATTTCAGTAATAATTAAAGTCTACGAAATTAGTATTACCTTAATTCCAGTTTGTGCATATCACCAACAAAGAGCCATGTGCTTGACATGCAAATTTACACAGAAATTTCTTAAGGGGATGTCAAATGCTTGACTTTCTCTTCTGTAGTAATTGTGTTTAAGATAATGTGTTTGCTGTGTGTGCTTTAGTTGTGAATTTCAAGATGTGCTGGAGTTTCAGCCAAGATTTTGCAGAGTGTTATCATTCTGAACAGATTTGGTATAAAATATACAGTGCAGCAAAAATGTATTATGTACTTCTGTTGTTCGCATTTCAATATTTTTTTTTTTTTTAGAACCTCAAAAGTAAATTTATTGCCAAAATGATTTTAAGCTTAATCCAGAACACAAAAAAAATCTGGAGTTACCTATGAGTTAAAAACTGTAACACTTCTATATTTTTGACAGATTTGTATTTGTTTTCTATAAAAAAGTAATAATTTTACTAAACTAAAATACAAGGAGAAATGAACATACAAGAAAATCGGTCTTTTCCAGTAAAGGCCTTGTACTATAAGAAATGTAAAATCTCGTGGTTATATTCCAGGCAAGCAAAGCTTATTTTCCTTTCCTTTTCTTAATTTCTCTTGTCTTCAATATCTTAAAATTTTGAGCAATGCTGTGAAAAATCTATTTAAAATAATTGATTAACATCCACCAAATCCAAGCAAACATTTTTTTAAACACCATAAAATAAAGCTAGAAAAAATTTTTACATTTTTTTTTTTAAGTTTAAAAAGCAGTTGACATACAAACATTTGGAAAGATGTTGAAGTTAAGGACATAATGCATTGATATTTGTTTTAATTATTTTCATTTAGTTTTCTGAGCTTATTTTTTGGATAGATAAATTCTGTATTCCATATAATCACTTCATTTCACCATTAAGGGAATGGGAAACTTTTGAAGAGAAATTAGAATATATAAAAGTTTCTTTTGGTATCCTAAAGGACCAGTGAAGTAGTGCCCATATTGAGGTTGCTGAAAAAACAGTTGTGTACTGTCTAACGCTTTTAATACATTACTGCAAATCAAAAAGCTACTAAATGACATGGAAACGTTTTTTTTCACTCCAGACAATAACACATTTTTTGGTACAGGAGGCGGAGATTACAGGATTGCATTTTTTAGAATACTTCAGCAAAAGCCATGCATCCTGTAAATGTCAAATGGGTTAAAGTAGGAGATATTTAGATTCCTGTGCAAGCTTTCTGAGTAAAACTTCAGTGCTTACAGGTTTTCAGGCATCGACATTAGGATTTTTTTTTAGGTTGCACTTTCAAACTCAGTGTTTAAACTCTTTATATGTAAAGCCTGTGCAGAATAGGAAAGTATTTTCCTATGCTGCCACATTTTAAAAGCAGAAATGCAGGTCTACTTTGAGTTTACATCAGAGATACTTCCACATATATGTCACTATTTTAATGACATATATATGTATATTTGATGAACTATAATTCCAAAATTATTTTCCACAAATATTTCCAAAGAAAAGTTTGAATTTTTCTGGAAAAAAATTCAATTTATTAATGGTGGCCAATGAAATTATCTATAACACTCAATTTTTATGATATTGTCTATCATGGCACTCAGGAAATAATCTGGCTTAGATATATTTTGCTGCCTTTTGTAGCATGACTTTTCAGTGGCTTCCAGATAAGATATAAGATCTTATCTCAAAGATAGGTTAAGCTATATAGCCCATGAACTGAGAATGTGTGTGTGCATAAATTATGGTAAAATAAAATGACTCAGGAATTACTGAAAATTATAGGAAGAGAGTAAGTAGTCATTACAATTCTTTTTGGGTACCTGGAAAAATATCCGTCTTTTTTCACTACAGTAGGTGCTTGAGTGAAAATCTTTTTGGGCAGGGTGAACACAAAATGTTAAGTATCTTTTACTTATCATGTAGAAATATAGCAACCAGTTTAGGAACAACAGTGAAATACCATCAACGTGATAGAAGAAAGCCTGTGAGAACTGTAAGCCACCAATAGATATGTAAAATGTAAATACAAGTGCGTATCAAAGATGAAATTGGTTGGAAAAGGTTGATTTTGTGGTTGTAATTAAGAATTAGATAAAGATATGTTTGTAGTCACCTGGTTGTATAGTCTGGCAAGAAACACATAACCTAGAGCCTATAAATGTTATCTGTTGACAGCTGTCAGAAAGATGGCGACTCTAATGCAAAACCAGTCCAACTGGTGTTATAAAACATGCATTTTTACATGGCTGAATTAGTTTGTTAGCTAGTCTTGTGTTGATTAATGGAACTTCTGCCAGCACAGAATCCAGAAGATGAATTTAATTGAATAAGAAGCTGCTTTAATTCTGTAAGCACAGTGTGCAGCTGAAGCAGTTGAAGGGAAGATTCAGGAAATGGGTATGAACCCTTAACGTTGGGTTTTGAGTAGCTTACTCAGGATGACTTAGAATCATAGAATCATAGAACAATTTGGATTGGGAGTGACCTTACAGGTCATATAGACCAACCCTCCTGCAGCTTGCTATCCTTGTCACTTAATTTTCTTTTTTTTTCCCGCTAAACACTGGGCAGGAGTCAATTTCTGAAATTAAGATTATGCTTCCATTTTGTCACGTAGAGGTTAATGTGGTCTTCTAGGATGTGAAAGATCTGAATTCAGGTTGGGTCCTGCTCACTTTGCTGTTGAAATTAGGCCATAATACTGCTCAGAAAGATGGGCAAGACTGTAAGTGAGAGAGAATTTGACTCTATGTGTTAGAAGATACTTTGTGTTAATTCAACCTTAGGTGACTTTTATTTGTCAACAAAGTCTGATCAGAATTTATTCTAAAGATTACAGTGTTGAGTTCATGAAGCAGCTGCAGATGTTTTGTGGTTTAGTGGCTGTCATCCTGTAGTTGTAAAAAAAAAATCCATGAGAGACCTTATAAATGCTTTTAGGCGGCAGAACAACCACTGCTTCTGACTATCCTGAGCTTCCTTCCTGCATATAAACTTTTGTAATTCATGTAATTCCTCTGGTCCAATATGTTCTAAAATGTTCATCTGGCCAATGTAGGTACTATCTGCGTCTATAGGATCCCACATACATCTCTGTATTGAAGATTCTTGCGTGTATGGGCTGTCTAACCATAAATATTAAAGTCCAGTAGTCTCAAATGCAGAAATTAGTGATAGCCCATGCAGTGTTCTTGTGTAGCCAGTTCATACTCCAAGAGTTCTACTAAAGTTACAAGCTTTCTGTGTTTTTATTTTTGGCACTAAATGACGGTACATATTGTGTATCGCATCGACTGTGGTCAGATTTTCATGGAGAAATCATATATCTCTGGAAAAATTATACGCCTGGGCAGAACTTGCTTGTCCTTCTTTAATGTCTTTACAAGTTTTAATCTGAGAGTTTCTTCTGTACTTCTTTCTGTCAGGCTTTCTCATGGTACCTCCTTACCTTAGAATATACAAAAGCATCCTCCTGACTATTAAACACTAGGTAGATCACACGTCGTATTCTTCTGTGCCTAACAGATATTTTGTTGATTTGGTAGAAGATTTTTGAAGTGAAGAGCTAGCCCCAGTATAAGATTACATTTGTAATCCTTGCTTGCATTAAAGGAATCCAGACTTTTGTCTCAGAGGAAACCATTTAAATATTTGCAAACCACTAATCCGCTCAGGATATTTTCTGTTGTTTATCTAGGGCAAGTCTACTGGCTAGTGATTCTCTTTAATATTTCCTTATTTGGAGGAAACACTGTTGAGATAAGCAGGACAAAAATAGTGTACCAGATAGAAATTTATGATAAAAAAACCCCAAACTATCATGAATGAACCCATATAGAGTCTAAATTTGGTGTGGTCACATGTTTATCATTCAAATGTAAAACAAATAACAAAAAGCAATTAAAAATTCTAGCTTTGATCTTGGAAAATACTTCTCTAGTTTCTTAAAATTGTCTTACTTGACTCAGCTGGACATAGTTGAAATGTCTAATTACAAAAGAAAATGGCTGTGCTATTGTTAAATGTTCATAATACAGTGCAACATGCCTGCAAATGGAAAAAGATTATATTATTTGGTGAGAATGTTTGTAAGTTTGTTTGGGAATCACTAATTTTCACTGAAGAGAATTGTTGAAAATTTAGGTATGCTGGTTTTGGATGGGGTAGAGTTAATTTTCTTTATAGTAGCTAGAATGGGGCTAAGTTTTGGATTTGTACTTGAAACAGTGTTGATAGCACGGGGATGTTTTAGTTGTTGCTGAGCTATGCTTAGACAGCATCAAGGCCTTTTCTGCCTCTCACACTACCCCACCAACAAGTGAGCTGGGAGGGGGCACAGCTGGAACAGCTGAGCCCAATTGACCAAAGGTATATTCCATGCCATATGACATCATGCTTGGCAATAAAACTAGGGAGATGGTTGGCAGTGGGGCCGCTGCTTGGGGACTGACTGGGCATCGGTCAGTTGGTGGTGAGCAAAACTGTTCTTATCTCGACCCACGAGTTTTTCCACTTTTACACCTCCAATTCTGGTCCCCCATCCTGCCAGGGGGTGTGGAGTGAGCAAGCAGTTGTGTGGTACTTAGTTGCCGGCTGGGGTTAAACCATGACAAGAGCATGGATAACAAACATTAAAAAACTTAGGTAATCAAGACTACATGCTTAAGGTATTATGTTTTCACTGAATGAAGTGTATAATCTACAGGAGAATTTGCAAAGGAAAAACTAGATTTATGTCAACATGCAGGAAGATGATTGCATTCATATTGAGGTTGCCTAACATGACAAACAACCTTCAACTTGAAGAGATGAATCGCATGTTTTTTATTTTTCATTTCAGTAGCAGAGATCTACTTTAGTATTTCTGTTGTTCTGAGATGTGGCACTCTGTCATAGAGAAAAGAGGCAATTTTTCTGTCTCCCACAACCATCTAAGGTTAAAATTATAATTAAGCTTAATTCTCACCAACATTATCTGTACACCTTGAGTGTATTTCTACACAGTTTAAAAAAAAATTTGCAAGCAAAACTAGAACACCTCTACAGTTTCAATGAACTATGTGCCCTAAGTTTAGAGACAATGGTAGAAATTCAACAAAACCCACCAGACGTCAATCCCAGTGTATCATACCTTAGACAATGTGGTTTCTGAAACATATCTATACCTACAGGTATCAGAATTTTCAGTAATATGAAAAACAGTGGGAAAAGTTGAAGATCTAAAAACAATATTTCCCTTTTCTTTCCCAATCTGATTTTATATTATTTCTTGAAGCTAAATATGGATTGTATACCATACAAATAAGAACAGCTTTAATTTCAGTAGTTAATGTGTGTTGTTATGGTACTAATTCCCTTTTTTTCTGGGACCTGGTCACTTTACCCACCACAATACAAAATAAATTTTCTGTGCTACATTTCTTTGTTAATAGGGATTTTATGCTATATCTGCTATGTTAGCAATCACTTTCCTTCCATTCCCCATCTGTATGTAATGTCCATAGAAAAAAAAAAATATTTGACAGGTATATTCTTTGAGTATTGATGCTGTTTTTTCTTTCTGAAAGGTTTCTATTTGAATTTATTTTTTTCTGAGGGAAACATGGTGAAAATGCAAGTAAACTAGATGATGCAAAGTACACATGTTTAAAACTAAAATGAGATGAATCCACAGAAGCAGACAAAATACGTTTTTACGTTATTGCCTTACTGCAGAAAAATTTTAGGTTTATGTGAAAGTCCCCAAAGCTTGAGTACTGGAGCTTGGCTAATACATACTGGGATTTCTTTAGGTGAGTCTTCAACATACAGCACGAGTTCAGTATTCCTAGTTAAGGCATTTTTAATCAGAAAGTGTGACCTAACACAGGAAATGTTCTGATTTCTGAAATCCACTGAGCCTTTGTAGTAGTAGTAGTTCCAAGGTACCATGCAGCAAGAACGTATGATTATTAGGAACAAAAAGAGCTAATATTCCTCCTTAACACTACTATTGTAGTGTTGATGATGTACTCAAAGTACAATGCATACCACAACTATAGGCACCAGTCAGGCCTGAAAAGTCAGGCTGCTACCAAATTTTCTTGGCTCCACAACAAAGATAACTAAAAAAGACAAATGAGAAAAACACAGAGGGACTTGCGTTCCTTCCCCTCTCTGAAACTATTTCACCTGTAACCTTCCTATATTCTGTCATTTACCCTGATAACTCTGAATTTGCTTCTGTGGTCTGTAAGTAAGTAGGGTGTCAATTCCACTGTGGTTATAGAGCAGAGATACACCCCTAAGCCTGGTTATGATGGGATCACTGAGAAAAACGAAAGCTTCTAAACCTGAAGAGAAACTACAAAGATTGGGAGGGGTTTATGTTGGTGTACTGAGAAAACTGAAGATCAGATAGAGGAGATTTCAGGCTGACACATGACTTTTAGTACAGCTTTCAGCAATAATATGTTTTTCAGTGGTTGATTTCACAACTGATACTTTAAAAAATCTAATCTACCTTAAATACTGAAGGACAAATTTAGCCTATTTGCAATTTCAGGCTTCGAAAGTTTGATGTCAGTGTTTAGAACATGAACTATTCATGTTCTTCTACTGCATTGCCCACAGGTTACTCCGAAGCACTTGGGTCCCTGCCATCCCCTTCAGAAGAAAAAGATGTATTTTTTTATGTTTTAAAGTGATCAGGAATCATACTTAAAATGCATTGCTTCTGAACAGCAGCAGGCTTATGAAGTTTATTTCTGTTGCAGAAAATATTTAAGTTTTACACCATGCATACTGAAAAAAAAATAGTGAAAAAAGGCTGCATATTTCTCCGTATTAACTCATATGACATGAACATTGCTACAGAAGCCATCTATGATTCCAGTACAAGTTGCAGAGAGAAACGAGTTTTAAGAGGATTGCATATGATGGTACGATTGTAACTCTGACCTTCCCACACTTTCAGTAGGCCACAGATAAAAACAGATATAAATTTTTAGAAAATTTAAGAGTTTGCTCTTCATATGGAACTTAGGGCTATTTCAATGATTCTGCAGGTGATTAACCTTTAAGGGAAATGACAAGCAAAATTATGCACTAGTGACTATAGCTAGCAATTAAATAGGCAAACAAATCCAGTGACAGTACTAAAGTAAACTCACCTTGCATTCATAAGATAATGACTGCCCTTGATGAGTTTAATGAAAGTATTTACTAGCATTGGGAATGTGTTTACTTAGGAGAGGTCTTATAGACCTACCACAAGGAGTTTAACTGCTGGATCAGTTTTAGGTAGCATTAAAAATTTTGTGAAACCTTTTTTGATTGAATTTGATGATCTTAAAGGTCTTTTCCAACCTAAACAATTCTATGATTCTTTCTTTATTAGAGCTGCTGGTGGTTATTCTACCTCGTATAGGTTGGGGTATCTTTTCCTGAATAATCAGTGCTGTCCAAAAGTAAATTAGCTGCTTCCTAGTCAGTACATCACTAACTACTTATCAGCTACCTGAGGATTCTTTTTTTTTTTTTTCTTTTATAGTCTGGCTTCTTTAGAAAATAAAGCTTTTGTAGTCATCTTTTTTTTTTTTTTTTTTGCTGTCAGTTCTTTCAAGATAGCTTTTTAAGCCCATTGATCAGAGTAAGTCAACTTTGGAAGAGAAATCAGAGTCTCAGAAGTACATTCTATCAGTTTTGTCCTAATCAGCAATTTTACAAAATTAACTACTTAGTAGTGTGAGAAGTATCTCGCAGAGAGAAGGTGACATGCTCATGTGAGTATCAGCAGGCCAGCCACCATATACATGCTGGCCTGTCATTTGGCTTATATATTTGGTCTAGTCACCGTGTGCTCTGCCTGTTATCTGGTAGCATGCTATAGCAGATATGTTCACTGTGAAAGAGGAGAAAATATGGGGGCAAGGGAAAGTAAAGACAAAAGGCAGAGCTAAGAGACAGAAAGTAAAAACCCAAGAGAAACCAGGTTTCATTAGGCTGATGGCTCACAGGGCAATCTATATCCTTTATTTTTAGTTCTTGCTGGATGTTGCCAAATGATTGTTGTTTTCTCAATAAGGAACTGATGTTTATAAAAGATGGAAAAGGCAAACTGGATCATGAACTGCATTTTTCTGCAGAAGGAGGACTGAGTACCTTCCACAGAGTATACCTCAGATGTGGTGTAGGTTGTACTCAGAATTTAAACAGAAAAGTGTTTGAAACCTTGAATCTTAATGCTTATACAAGCAGATATGTGGACCTTCATATTAATATCTCAAGGCGGAATCACGTGGGCTTTGAACACCTGATTCAAATTACTTATTACCCAGCAGGGGGTAACATGCCTGTCTTCCCTTTCTGGCTTGCACATCTTCCTCAGAGAAATAGATGACAGTTCGCTGTCGACACACAAAGTGGTATGAACTGCTCTGTATTACTGTAATGACCACGAGAGTGCCTAATGTTTAGAGAACTAAGTTAGCATTAACACAGCTTAAATCTACCTTCTGAATGATTTGTATTAAATGAAGCTTGGCTATCATAAATATTTTTTATGGAAAGTCATCCAGAATTAGTTTGCACATGGTGTTATTATAATAACACTACATTTTTTATGCAGCATCTTTATTATTCTGTGGTGTTTATATGTTGTTTATGGGAGAATTGCTGTGTGATAACAGCTGCAGTGGTACAGTATTCTATGGGAGAACTAAATTATTAAGATTCCATCTTCCTACCTTTACTAGAATTCAACAAATTAATATGAAACTTATCTTGGGGTGGGTGAAAACTTTTTTGCACTTTTAAAAAAGTTTAACTTCAAAGGAATAACAGGAGGCATTCAGAAGATGTGATTATTTAAAGGTGGAGTGGTAGAAATGGGAAAAATGGAAAGAAAGAAGTACTAGGTTCTGTACTTTAGGAGTAATGAGACAAAATTCTGTTCTGAAGTATTGCAATTGACAGCAGAGAAGAGAGATGTGCATGTGTATTAGTGCAGAATGAGCAGTATTCGTCATTTTCTTTTTCTGAAATGACACTAGAAAGAATACTCATTTCACTGCAAGAGGATGGAAGAGATGAGGGCTCTGAACAGATTATAAGACTCCTGTACTGTGTCATCTGTTGTCAGATTTTTATATAGTTAAAGCTTAACCCTAGGTGTACCCTCTATAAAGAAGCTTCATACTACTGCGTACCATTAATGTGAATAGTATTAATGGAAAGCAAGCTGTGAATGGAACAGGAATTGCTTTCCAATACAGAAACTGACTGCACTATTTCAGAGATATATGGAGAAAACTTTCTCAATATGGGCAAAATCGAAAGTATACTCAAGCTCGAACAAATTTTCAACTGAAGTTGCTGGTCCCCTTTTGTTTCAGAAATAAATCAAAATTCCACAGTGACAGTGAATTGAGACTTCTCAGAATTTATTGTAATTTGTTCAGGGCCGAGGGGATTTTTACCCTCAGTAAATCCTATTGCCTTCAAGTATTTTAAATATGAGCTGCTTTATTATCCTGTGCCTTCAGCAAAAATCAGACTACTGTCTATTACAGTCTCAACCACTTTACCTGGTCCATTTTTTCAAATGAATGTCTTCCTATAGAGAATTTTTTTTTCAAAAAATATTACATTTTCTAATAAAAATCCATGTAACTGAAAAACATTAACCAATTCTGACAAGAATGGTGTTTTCCAGTCAGCTTCACTCAATATGATTGCTGTTCTCTCAGTTTCCTTAGCATCAAAGTGTTTACTAGTGCATTTTAAACTCTTCTGTTACCCTGAAGTATAGTAAATAAAGCAACTCAGATAATTTTCATTGTATTTTGTGATTTTATCACATGCTGGAAAACATGTGATGAGAGTTGAAAATCTGAAGTTAAAGTTCTCTCGCGCAGAAAACTGTATTTATACCTATTTTTTCACCAGGATTTTTTTAATTCTTCAATATTTTGGCTAATTTCCTTTTGATTTTATAAAGTACTTAACAAAAGCATAAAGGATCATAATGATTTTTTCCAGTGTTCTTTATCAGAATCACTATGAAAAGGAAGAATCACTTTTTAAAAATGGAGTTTTAGTTATTCCTACACATTGCTAAGTGCATCATATTTCCTCAGTCCCAGTTCAATTTTGATTTTGTGAAATTACTCTCCATGTATTATATAGACTAGACGGATAAGAATCCTAACACAGCTTGAGAACCACTGTAGCAGAGTAACATATTATTTACCCAAAAGGTCTGCTTTCTCTAATGAAATATTTAGCTTTTCATCTTAAAGATGTACTTGAGCCTTTTTAAATAACATACTAAAATCTTCCTCACCTTTTGAGTTGCTTTTCCCTTTAGATCATCTTCTTCTACTCTTTTGTCATGTAGAGCAGTTGTTTATTTTATTAGCAATTACTCTAAAATTTACCGCTTATGAACGGAATTACTCACAGAGCTGTCTACCATGTATGACGCATGGCAAAAGAACCCAGGCCCATAGCAATACCTGATAGATATTTTACAATGATTTTGCTTTGATTTTAGTCTTTAAATATTAGTAGCTTTTGACATGTTACTCTCTTCAAGCCAACATAAATGACACTGTTATTTAAAAATTGGGTTTGTCTGACAGATATGCCAAGTAATAGAAGTTGGTGAAATGTGGTGTTCCCTCCCTTCAGGTTTAAAGAAGAATCTGTGAGAAATATGTCAAGTACCAACAAAAAAACCTTGATAATGAGGAGTATACCCTACTGTGCACAAGAAGAATTTAGGTATTACTAGGTTCATCTGGGTTTTTTAATGCTAAAATATCAATTAACCATTTTTTTTCTAGTTTTGTTGCATTACATATATACAGCAGTATTTTACATCCAAGTACAAAGTGCTGGACTTCAGGACTGATTAATCCAAAATTTGAAAAGAACTTAGATCATCTTTTTAATCACAAAAGTGTGAGATCTATTTGAAGTGCCTTTGATATGCCCAGAAGTCCATTTGTGTCAATTTAATATTTTGATTTTAGAATGATGATTTAATTAGGATGATCTTTTGAATGCTATGGATGAATAGAAAATGGGCTGGGTCAGCAGCAGCAAGATGTGTAATTGTCAATGCATCCTTCTTTTGCATTGTTCTGGTACCTCACACAAGATATTTTTCTGGAGGAATTCTGGCAACTGACTGACCTCTCTTCTTGACCTTGAACATATGAGCAATGGTACCTTCCCCCCATAGTTGTGCCCCTTTGTCAGTAACAAGGATGCCTGTTTATCCGAACTCTGCTCATTAGGTCCTTCAAGGGCTCTTTGTGTTCTGTATCTTTACAATTGCCTAAGTTCTGAGGAAAAAAGGCAGCTCACTATTTAATGATCGATATTTTCTTCTTCACTTGTGTTAACTGTTGACATCAGTGTGGTCTGGATGCTGGTTTTTAGTTTAACTATTGCTCCCTCAGAAATATTCTGCTTTCATACCATAGATTTAATGTCATTTAATTTCATAGTTTTATTTAAAACTTGAATCATCCTGGCCTTTGGGTTGTGGATATTTTACTGTTTTCTACTTCAGCTTAGGGTTTACAGACCTTCAATTTTCCTCACATTTTTTCACATGCCTGTAACATTTAGCTTTTCTTCTTTGTTTCTGCATTGACTGCTCTTCAGGAAACCTACATTTTCAAATAGATTGTTTCAGAATGGTTCAACAACAATAACAGTAAAATAAACACTGAGTTTCTTTAGGTAACTTTATTTTCTTATTGTAGGGGGAATGTGTAGAAATTGTAGTCTTTCCTCACATTCCAGTCCTTGTCACTACTTTTTTTTATTAACAGCTGCCACACTTGAGGGAATTCATCTTGCTCACAAAATTTCATAATCTCAAGAATCAATTTCTACTGCTATCTCCAAGTCTCTTATGATTACTTTTTTCTACCTGGAGTAGAAACTCAGGCTATTCAAAGCCCAGAATTTACACCTGACTGAATTAATGAAAATTGGAATATCTTCGAAAATATTAGGAAAGTTAGGGCAGGTGAGAAACATATCCATGCAAATTAAGGTTCTTGTGGATAAGCAGTAAAGAAACGCACACACCCTTGCATTACTTTACATTGCAAAATTGAATTTTGTTTTTTTGGTACTGAAGAGGATAAAGCCTGTAGTTCAATACAAGGCTTCTGTCTTTTATTTTGTTTTCCAAAATAGTTGCCTTATTTAGTTCCTCCATTTTCTTAGAGTAATCTGAAGCTAAATTGTTTTCTGCATGATCACGGAATGCTTAATTCAAGTCCACCCAGAACGTCTGAACATCGCAAACCGAAGTGGAGTGTTCAGTAGAAATCTGACAGATAAATGTTTCAAATTACATCAGGCTAAAATATGAATGATTGTTGTTTCGGTCTACAATTCTCTTTCCATTTTTTTTATAACTTATTAGCAATGGATGGTACATCATATGAATACGAGGGTATTCTTACCACTGGAAAACATGCCCAATAACTTGGTATTGAAAGCAATTGGACATTTAGATTATTAACACGTCTGAGATCATAACACAGATTTTCCTTTTTTCTAAAAGCTTTAGCTGAACCAAATAAGAAAAAGAAACCTGATATTTTAATATTTCTTTAGCTGTGTTTTTTGTAGGTCCTTAGATGTGAGCTTAGGAACCAAAATCGCATGCTTAAGGTGTTTCACTTTTACCTTTTAATCTTCCACCAAAATCAAGTTTAGTCATGACAAATTGATTTTCAAAGCATTACACTGTTTATTTCAAGCTGATGACTATCCCCCAAGAAGCCTGAACTGTAGCCTAGGTTCTTCCTCCCTTCCACAAATTGAAATAAAGAAAATAAACTTAAGGTAGACAGAATGATCTCAAGGCCGAGTTCAGAAGTGAGAAGTAGGAGTACGTGCCCTTGATGTTGATCATTAGATTCTAGGAACTGAATTAAAAATTGGGGGAAAAAAATAAATCATTGTTCGTCTGCTGTTTCTTGTGGAGTGTTTTGTCTTAAAAAGGAGTCTGTTAGATATCGTTGTAAGATTGCACATTATTTTACAATCAGAAGCTTATCTCAGAATTATCTGAGAAACAGTCGAGATAGATTTTTCCTTTTATTAAAATAAAATCTTAAAAAATAAGAATAAGGTTTGAATAATCACTCTACTAAACAATTTTTGTCAGTTGTTTTGTTATTTATTTATGTATTTATGTATTTATGAACTGAGCTTGGTCTCAGTATTGTTTTTAAAAATCTGCTGTTCACCATGCATGAATTCAAAAACGAACACAGCTCGATCCAATAATCTGGGAAGGGTCACTCGAGCTATCTGCTAATGTCTGTACTGTAAATGACATTGCCTTGATTTCAGTAAAAAGGAACTGACAGAGGCACACAAAACACACAACATGACTTCTCATTTTTACAGCCCTGAAATTAAGTAAATGCTAAATTAAAATAGTAAATAGTCCATTTATAGGAAAAAAACCCCACAAACAAACTAAGCAAAGCTCAGACCTTGAAAGTCTGCCAAGTTTAGTCATTAGCACTTGGTATGCTGTGTTAGTTCCAGGAATCAGATGGTACCAGTACAACTTCAGATGGTGCACTTAACACTTTGCTCAATTATTTTCAATATTCTGATTTCATGTCTGTATTCTTTGTATGCACTCTGAATGTTCTGCATAACACTACATATACAATTATTTTCTTCTAGTTGCAATTGTTCTGTGAAAGCCTGAGCACAAAGACAGAATATTTTTCTGTAAATTGGCACACAAATGTGGAGATTGTGCATGCAACGGAGATAGACTGAGTTTAGTAGAGAGCGCCAACTGTATCTGTTAACAGCAGTCTTTTTTTAATATTACACCATCAAAGAGTTAAAAGCAGTTGTGATTGAGTCCAGCCATTAGTGGCTAGCTCACTAATGAAAACCAACATGAATATGTTAAACTTCTTGAATTTTAATCAGCAAAGCACATAAAACATTTAAGACTTTAAAAATTAGTAGAAGACAAAGAATTACAAATATAATCTATTTTTATATTTATCAAGTACTTTTACCCAGGAAAAACTTTTTGGAAGGCTATTTTTTTCTCCAGAATATGTTTTCCCCCTTGGTTTATTTTGGCTTTGTACTATGGTTATTAACGAGATGGTAGTAATGAGAGAAAAGAGAGAATGTTGATTTTACAAGGTCTCAGGCTGTTGATGCTATTGAATGCCTGATTCTTTGAGCTTAAAACAGGATCAGCACAGAAAAACAGTACTAGAGAAGGCAGAAAATGCAGCTTCTGCCTCTGGGAAGGTTTCACTTGTACCTAGTTGCTACAGAAACACAAAACAAGGATGTGAACTTATGAGCTATTATCATACCTGGCAAACTCCTACAATTGTTGGGGGCTGTTTAGGATAATGCTTTAGGTCAAGAAGTCATAGCAGTGCTCATAGCAGGTAGAGTAGTCCAGAGCAGACAAACCAGTCTCTTCCTTGATAATGGTAAGAGATTATCTTCAAGGCGAAGTGAAAAACCAAACCAAAGCAAAACAAAAACCCCTAGCAAAAAGACCTTATAACAGATCACTTCTGTATATACCTTTCATCAATAATTATTTAATGCTCATACATTGGTTAAATTAAAACTACCGTCCTCAGCATTGCCTCCTGAGTGGAACAGTGACTCGTGATGCAGATTTAGATATTCATATTCTCCATGGCCATGGATGCTTCCAACATCCCAGCGTTCATCATTTCAATCTAAGCTCTCTATGTAAACGTGGTAAGTGGTGTAGACCTAGTCTGAATACTATTTTGCAGTTTATATAGAATATAAGCATGCTTTGGATTTAGATTTTTGGGACCACAGACCACCACAAAAACTGGAATAGCAGCAAAGTCACTCCTCAGGAGTCCTACTGTATATGTATGATGTATGGAGCATTAGAACAGATTTCTCAAAGAAGAAAGCTTTCAATTTCTTGTTTTCATGGAAAAATATAAGCTTAGGAAAACAGGATGTATTGGGGAAATGTGCCAAAACATTTACTGGGATAGAGTTACTGCCTCCAAAAGCAGGCGTTTGGTCAATAGGGAGACAGCTAGTCACTTTACAATAACTCGCTTACAGCAGTGGAAAATGCAGGAATCCCAGAGTCAGAGTCATTATTTGATCAAAAATTTCTGCATCTTACTGGCGCACCAACAGATTATTACTGGACTGACAGCTCCAACAGATCGAAATGATCGATTATTCCCTAAATCTTGCTTTCAAAAAGCTAAATTTACTTCAGTCACATTTTAATTTCCCAATACTTCTCTAACAACATGGATTTTATAAAAATAATTTTTAAACTGTTCTAGGTTATATGCATCAACCATGATATTATTTTGGAGAGCGATACTTATGTTTGCTTGTAACTGACTGAAATTTCCCTTTTACTTAGTCAAAAATTAGAAAGGCTTTTAGGATTTGGTCTTAAATGATAATCTGTAACTATAGCCCTAGATTAATTCACATGTAGTAATGCTACTGGCTTTTATAAATGTCTAATATTAAAAAAATGGCATTTTTGCCACTTTTATAATAAGGGCAATTTGTCACTAGACAGAAGTTATATCAAATAATACAAAAAGCATGGCAGTTCGAATATCTGACTGAAATTTTTCTTTCTGTTGAAAGCTAAAAGCTTTCTCATTCATGAAGTTATGTATGTGTTTTCCTATAAGATTGATTTTCCATGATGTAGGAGATAGAACTGTTTGTATTTTTACTTTAGTTTTCTTTTACATATTTATCAGAAGAACCAAAAGAATAAAAATAATCAATTCTGTAGTGAACTATCTCCACAAAGAGTACCAGACTTACAAAATTGAAACTTACTATGGTTTAGCAGAAAAACTATTCTTTTATATATATATATTTTTAAGGAATTATATTTCACAGAAAATAGCTTTAGTTTAAGGGCAGAAGTAGAAAAATTTTTCAGTAGTCACATTCCTTGACTGAGTCATCTCACTAGTGCATTATAATTTGTGAAAAAAAATACTTTTATATTTATTTGAATGCATGTGTCTGGTTTAACAGGTAATTTTTAATAATTAAGGCATATAAAGACATATATAGATGTAGAAATGATTTTAAATAAGCAGTTTATGTGAACTATTGCTTTTGTAAGTTTTTCAGAAAGGGATATTTTCATATCATATGTAAAGATGAAGATTTTTGATACTCACTTTTCCATGTATTTTTGCTTTTCATGGAGCAATAATCTCTCCTAAAAAAGATCTGGATAAGCATTTTGCCTTTTCATTTTAGTACAGTCTAGCTTTTTGGGTGCTTTTCAACAATTGTAGATATTTTGGGTTAACTCTAATGCCTTCAGAAAAAAATGCAACTTTGCAGAATATATGGAGCAGATAGGATCAATTCTGCTCTGAAGAAAGAGGTGTATACACAGTGCATTTTACTATGCATCACTTCATAGCTAACTTAAAAAGTCAGAACAAAGTCGTGAGACAATCCTGAGATAAAGGTTTTCTTTTAACAAGGTCCAGAGGCAAATGGTGTTGCTTCATCATGTATATGTCTAGTCTTTGTAAAGACATTCTGTTTAAGACTCCGTTTGACTGTCTCTAAAATGTTATTTTCAGATATTGCATACCTTTTGGAATGACATTTACATTTGGTAGGGTTTATTGGGTTTTTTTTGTTTGCTGTTATTTCTTTCAGAAACACATGGGTTATTGGTGTCAAAGTTTATTAGCTGAGTTAAGTGTCTTTGAGGGCTATACTCATATATGCAGTACAAGTATGCACTGTTTTGATATTGTTCTTTCTGAAGGGTTTATAAAGATCATAGTCTGCCTTAATATCCCTTACACTGTTAGATTTTGTGTGTTTATGTTCCATACAGGTAAAGGATGTGGAAAATATTAGTCTCTTACTGCTTTTGTCAAAGAAATTGAATTAGAAATTCAGTATATAAAAATTGTCACATTCTTTTAAATATACCTTTCCCTAAAAATTCCACAGATTAACAGTTTAGATTAACTTCTCCCTCCCCCTTACCTTGCTAGATTTACTAATGCCTGCAAAGCTCTCACGCTGTGTTTCTGCACTGGCACTGTCTGGGATGAAGTTAATTTTCTTCACAGCAGCCCACCTAGTGCCATGTTGTAGACTGCTGACCCAAGACAGTGTTGGGTTTTAGCTGTTGCTGCTCAGTGCTTGCACAGCATCAAGGCCTTTTTCCCACTCTGCCCCTCTCAAAGCAGGAAGTTTTGAGGGGAAACGGCCAGGACAGCTGACCCAAACTGACCAAAGGGATATTCCGTGCCATAGGGCGTTGTGCTCAGCAATAACATCTGGCATGGCCCTGTTCAGTGTGCTAGCTTCCAAGAGGCTGCTGGGCATCTGCCTGCAGATTCCTTATGGAATTCCTTCTGAATTCCTGGGGGGGATGAGCAAGCAACTGGGTGGGCACTTACCTGCCATCCACCACAGTTCCTTAGTAAGAACTGAAAAAAAATGGGCAATGTCAAATTTACTAGGAGCGAATGGTTCTAATCAGTAATAATGAAAATGCTTGAGGTTTCTTTTAGCTTTCCTTGAACAATAATGAAGCTGCGCTTTAACCACATGGTCTAAATGCTGCTCAATGTCTATACTACTTTTTCCACCAGAGGTCCCAGGGGAACGTAGCAGAAAGCCATCACAGCTCTTTTCTGGAAAGAGGGTCTTGAAGTTAAAATACCCAACAAAACAGTGCTATTTCAATGTCTAACACAGGAATTGTATAGTATCTGGATTATGGTATGCTAATTTGTACATGCATAATTAAACAGCCTTTTTAGTGCCAGTTACTTGATCAGGGAATAAGTTAAATTTTCTCTTTATAATGTTGTTTCACCCAGGAGCATATTTAATCCCAGAGAAAGCCACATATGCCTATGGACGATACAAGAGTCTTTTACTATACTGTTAACTCAAAAATGACAAGTCTGTTCTTCATGTGAAAAGTTACCATAGAGGAACAGTTAATATTGGTGTGTGATACAGTAGTTTCTACCTTAGTTCTTAAGACCAAATCCTAAAAGCCTTTCTAATTTTTGACTAAGTAAAAGGGAAATTTCAGTCAATAGTTTAACCGAGAGTTTTGTTTATTTTGAGCATTGTTGCTAAAACTAATAATTTTTTTTTTAAATAAAAAGTGAGCAATACTCAGGTTGTTTTGTCTGATTGAGAACTAAACTAGCCCTTTGTGATTTTCAGCAAGCAGTGTTTCAAATACGCATTAAAATGTGTGAAAGGTTGTGCAAACTATGACCTTTTCAAAACCGCTGTCGCAGTGATGCACATTTCCTGCTCTTGGTGACACTGTGTAACACATTTGGCAGAAGAGAGGATTGCCTGGTGTGCTGCAATTGAAAAGCAATCAGCCATTTGAGTAAAGGTCCATGGATCTGTGATGAGGCAAACGTGTCCTTTCCCATTTTTTTTTGGAGGATACACTGTTTACCACCGGTTTGATGTTAAATGAATAATAAACATTTTTCAAAAGGCAAAGACGATATCTGAGAAAGAAAAATACAGTAAATGCTAGGTACAACTAAGGATTTAATTGAAAGTAATGAATTGTGGGCTTGAAACTGCTCGAAGGACATCAATCTATAGTTACACGTAGACCCAGCGGTGCTTTGGTTCCAAATCTGTTCAGCTGTTTGTTTCAGATCTGGATATGTTTTCCATTCTCCTGCGTAAGGCAAGTATCGTGTCTTGATTCCACAGACAGTTTTACCAATTTAATGGTCACTGGTTGAGCGATAGGAGGATAATCAGCAAGGGTTTTTTACAAGGCTTGGTACCTAGGCAGAAGATTGCCTTCTTGGCGTGAAAGAGACTTTGGCAGCACTTTCTTGGTTCCCACAAGCACATGAACAGTCCTAGCCGGGACAGTAACTTCACCCAAGGGAATCTGCAGACCCCTGGGCCAGGAGCTTGCACGTAAGACCCTGCTGTCTGGGCGCTGGGCCCGGGGCGAAGCATTGCCCCGCAGCACTTCAGTGGCAAAATCGACTTTGGTTCAGGCAGAAGTCTGGCCAGGGTGCTGCTCCAAAGGAAGGGCCATGCAGTGGAGCTGCCACAGTCATTTCTCATGCTCCAGTATCAAAGCAGGTGCTGCGTGAGCGAGGAGGTTTACAGAGGCAGGGATTTGTGGAAAGTCTTCTCAATCATAGGGGTAGAAGGCCAGGCAGCTGCTGAGCCTCCTGCTGTGGACTGGGGCAGCACTGGGGCACTGGGGAAGGAGCAAGGCCGTCGAGCATCAGCGGGGGGGGAGCAGGTGAAGGCTCTGGAACGTGAGAAAAGTTTCTGCTTAATAAGCAGAAGATTATTTTTATTTACGTAGTGCTGGCGGTGTTTTCATTTCTTCTCTTTTTCTGCTGTGGTGTTTTGGTCGCTGTCTTCAATTTGATTCGAGCTGGAGAGGTATGACTTGATTTTTTTTTTCTCTTGTGGAGGAGCTAAATTCTGTGAAATTTTCTCAAGATAGCTGCAGAGTGTTAGTAAGAAAAGGGGGTTCATGCGGGCAAAGATGCTAAGCTGACCATTTCTGACAAACAGATGCACTCGTTTGGGAGATTTCAGTATTTCAGGTTAATGGCTCGGTATGCAACACTTCCAAATCGTTTTGGTGTTACAGGGTTTTTCTTCTTTCACTTACTGTAGTTTGGCATGTTTATTCCTTTAGAAGTGTGTCACTTTCTCCTATGTTGTTCCTAATTTACCTTTGCAGGAGAATAAGAGAGTAGTTGTATCTGAATACACAAGACAAGCATTCTCCTAAATGTGTTTAGCCTGACTTTTAAGGTAAAAAAAAACAAACCCCACACGTGTAGTCATAATGTCCCTGTCTATCTCTGTTAGTCCTCATTGATAAATGTTGAGAAAACCAGAAGACTTCAATCAAATTCTGAGTATATGCAAATCCTTACAGTACTTCCAGTCCCCCTGCGAAGTGGGGAGAGCTTTTTTTGTGTGTGAGTTGGGGGGTCGGGCAGGGCAGAGTAGAGGAGACGACAGTACAAGACCCAGCCAAAAATTGACTGCAGGCGCAGGCAAAGTGTTGTATAACGTACTGCAGCTTACTTGGCTGATGCCAAAAGAAGACCGTGGCACAACAGACTGATGTTCAGCCCTGCGTGTGATGGACTGTCACCCCACTGGGTGGGAACCGCGCTGCGGGGCGCGAGCTGAAGGTGGTCCTCGCCAAGGGCAGGGGCTGCAGCTGCAGGTGCTTGTCCTGCCCATGTGGTGCTTGATTTTGGCTTTTCTCTTCTTTCCACCTTCCCATCTTCGAACCACTAGCGCTGCAGATAAGAACTTCTGTTCTGCCTTCGTCTCTGAGAAACTTTGAAGAGATCCAAACTGCGGCTTTCAATGACAGCTAGGGCTAGCAGAGTTATGGGAAAGAGTACGCAACAAGGAATTGCTTGACAGTGGTTAAGAGGAGCTCTTTCTGGTGTGGAAATAGGAATAGGTCACTATTCTTCTATCTTCTTCAAAGCAGGTTTGCACCTCTGGTCTTGAAAGCGTCCTGGGAGGAAGGATAATGTTCTAAAAAAGTTTATTTCTGCCCCTGAATTTTTGAAGAGGTCTTGCTGTACATCTATTTTACACTTGTAAATCATTGGAAAGTAGAAAATACTAATTTTAAGTAAACCTCACCTTGTTTTATCTCTGTGCAATTATTAACTTGAGCCCATAATTTTAATCCTACTTTGTGGTTTAAAACTGTCCCTCACATTTTCATAGAATAGAGTCATAGAATGCTTTGGTTTGGAAGGACCTTTAGAGGTCAATTAGCCCAACCACCCTACAGTGAGCAGGGACATTTTATCCAATTATTTTTTTTTTTTTAAGTCAATATGTGCAGGCATTTTGTTGTAGTTGATTAGAGCGTAGCAAGGTCTCGTTCCTATATAGTGGTCATCTTTTGAAGTTCTTTCTGCTCCTATTTCATTACCTTAACATTACAATCTTACAGTCTTATACCTTAACAGTGCAAGGCTGCAGAGTCCCTCAGACTTGTTCATCTATAATTCCATATGCTGTTGAACTCCTCCTCAGAAAAACTCTTCATGTAATCAGCCTTTTATGAATACTCTTCCGCCTTTATGAGTGTGGATCTATGCCAGGTGGCACTTCACTATCTTGTTTATAATTATTGTATTCAGACTCAACGACTGTGCTTGAATTGCTACTGTAACAATTTTCCCTGTGGTGATGGACCATAATTTTAAGACTTGTGCCTTCCATGAGATTTTTTCCTTCTTATCTGTGAGGTGACAAGTCTTAGTTCTTTCTCCTCTTCTGAAGTTAATTAGACAAAAAAGTGGCTCTTTGTTTCTGTGAAGAACAATGAGCTTTGGACTTGACTGTGGTACCTTGGGTATTTTATTCTTGACTTTGTTATGCTGCAGTCAGGAAAAAATGTGACTATTTAAGTAGTCTTTCTCAGCTATAATTTCTTGCCATGGCTCCCTCTTTCTCTTGTGTTGTGCTTCTGCCTCCTCTACTGCATGTAGACAAAGAACTTCAGAATGTATTGGACAGTTAATTGATTTTTTTCTTTTTTGGGGGGGAGGGGTTCCTGTGCTTAAACTTAAGCTTCCAGACAAATTGAGGGGAAAAAAAACCAAAACCCAAAAATAGTTGAATGTAAAGAAATGAGAAAGGACTTTTAAGTTGAAAGACTAGAGAGAAATCTGAGTTTGATCTTACTTTGACAAGAATGTCAGATTGGATTATATTTAAGGCTGGGTCATTAAATGTTTGGGTTTTGAAGGTGATTTTTGGAGCTCTTGAGGTATATTTCCTTCTACTTCTATGAGCTTCATGTCATAGATAGTGGTACGAAAGAGTTTAAACTGAAGATGCTCTGTAATCATCTAGGAGTAAGTCAGTCACAGAAAAAGAAAAGTGAATAAACATGGAGCTTGAAATTATATTTTTGTCACTTTAAGGATTTGTAAGAAATACTAATGTGTCTATATAATTTATAGAAGACACATTAAAATTACTTTGCAGGCAAATCCATGAACATGAGCACAAGTAAGAATCATAACATCATAGAATACTTTGGGCTGGCATGGACCTTAGAGGTCATCTAGTCCAACTCCCTGCAGTAAGCAGGGATATCTTCTGCTAGACCAGGCTGCTCAGAGCCCAGTCCAACTTGGCATTGAATGTTTCCAGGGATGGGGCCTCCACTACTTCTCTGGGCAATCTGTTCCAGCGTTTCACCACCTTTATCATGAAAAATTTCTTGCTTCTATCTAGTCTAAATCTATCCTCCCTTAATTTAAAGCCATTGCTTCTTGTCCTATCACAACAAGCCCTGCTGAAAATATTTTTTCCATCTTTCCTATAGGCCCCCTTCAGGTATTGGAAGGCTGCTATAAGGTCTCCCCACAGCCTTCTCTTCTCCAGACTGAACAGCCCCAACTCTCTCAGCCTGTTCTCATAGGAGAAGTGCTCCAGCCCTCGAATCATCTTTGTGGCCCTCCTCTGGACCCGCTCCAACAGGTCCATGTCCTTCTTGTGCTGGAGACTCCAGAGCTGGATGCAGGACTCCAGGTGGGGTCTCACCAGAGTGCAGTAGAGGGGCAGAATCACCTCCCTTGGCCTGCTGGCCATGCTGCTTGTGATGCAGCCCAGGATATGGTTGGCCTTCTAGGCTGCAAGCGCACATTGCTGGGTCATGTACAGCTTTTCATCCACCACTACCCTCAAGTCCTTCTCGTCAGGGCTGATTTCTTGCCACACTACCGCCCTGCCGTAGATGACCATATTCCAGAGGTCCTGTCTCTTCAGAAAGACATCTGAAATACAAATTCCTTGTAGTGTGTACAAAAGCTTGGCTAAGCTGGTTACAGTTTGGAATGCAGATAATTTAGTCAGTTGTTAAAACTATATTGCTTGCTACAATATAGGCTCGTACAACAAACAACCAACTAAAGATGCTACAGTTTGAAATCAAGGCAAGTGCTATGGTAAGGCACTCTAATACCACATTTAGAGAAAACATTGGTAAGGAGAGTTCAAAATCCTTTGTCTTTTAGTTTATTAAGATATGTGCTGTTAGTTATGTGGGAGAACTTCATTACCATAAGCATTACATTGACAAATTATGAATATTTTTTATTTACTCTCTAATAATCCACTGTTTTCTTTAAATTCTTTCCCCTGCCCAAAATATTCGTGACCAAGATAAAAAATGCTAAATTACTGACGAAGTTCATGTAGCAAGAGTGCTGGGTAATGAGTAATGTAGAGTTAGTGTCATGTTCAATCTGTGTAATTGCAAGCTGTTCTTGCCAGTGTTATAAAAATTTGTTGAAGAACTGCTGTTAAAATACTACTGCTATAAAAAAAGAAAGTCTAGAGGTTTTTTTAATATTTATGAACAGATACATTTCGTGTTGAGGACATGTTCAGTTTTAATGCCCTACCAGTGTTAATAGTAGGTGGTGATCAATCTTCTTTTCCTCCTTTTATTTTTAAACTTTCTTCTCCCCACTACTATCCCCAAGATATTTCTGCCTCATGTGAAACTTAAGGCTACACTAAACACTTACCAACATTAGGATTACAGTCTTGGTTGGGCCTTTAATAGATAGTATATTGAACAAATATACAACTGTAGAGTTGGAGTTGTCATTTACAGAATCCTTTTAAATAAAAGGGGGCGGGAAACGGGATGGGACATGGACTGTTGACCTCAGAAATCTGCATCAGTTATTTGTACACAAGATATGGATGTGTTGTCTCCAAAAATAGCTACCACTTTGTTTTAGATGACACGAAGATAATGTTGGAAGTTATGGTAGAGAGTCCAGCACAGGGCTATGAGGATGGTGAGGGGACTGGAGCATCTTTCCTACGAGGAAAGGCTGAGGGAGCTGGGCTTGTTCAGCCTGAAGAAGAGAAGGCTGAGAGGGGACCTAATATATACTTACAAATATCTGAAGGGTGGGTGTCAGGAGGATGGGGCCAGACTCTTTTCAG
>Ga0065711_1002012_pt1 | contig 62165 bp, 38 predicted proteins | sample Hoacrofraction12_FD_59098 | JGI IMG/M metagenome (GOLD analysis project Ga0065711, IMG submission 59098) | Hoatzin crop microbial communities from Cojedes, Venezuela - Epithelial fraction 12 v2 (version 2) | ecosystem: Host-associated > Birds > Digestive system > Esophagus > Crop | place... | reverse complement strand
GTAGGTGACCGTGCTTCGGCAGGGGGGTTGGACTAGATGACCCACAGAGGTCCCTTCCAACCCCTACCATTCTGTGAGTCTGTGTCGCAACTCCGGCCTGGAGGGAGGCCACGGCCTGGGTGAGCCTGCGCTGCCGAGGGTGAAAGGTTTGGAGTTCGGTGGGAGCTGAGCGGCCCGCTGGTCCACAGAGGTCGTTTCGCTAGGACTGAGGCGGGTTGCCGCAGCGGCGATGGGGCAGCTTGTGTTGGGGCTGACCGCTTTGTGCCTCTTCGGCGTCAGGACTTCAGTCTCTGGTGTTCCTTGGACATGGTATTAACCGTGCTCTCACTGGGTCTGTAAAACCCAACAAAAAAAGAGAAATAATGGGCTTGAAGTAACGAATGCATGAAAGCTAGCCTATGCTTACATCTGGCACTGTACAGCAGCTCTGTGTAAATGAAAACGAGCTCTTAGGACATAGTATTTCATTGAATGTCTACTACTGAAGGAGTGTTTTCAGCTCTACCAAATTCTTGGGAAAGGGGTCTGGTTTTAAGGATATTTTTATATGTGCAACAATTTGAGGATGCTGAAGCTAAAGCACCTTGGTAGCTTTAAGGTATTATATAATATTTTAAGTCTTATTATGCAGAATGGAAATTGTCAGAGACTTGACAAACAAGGAGTAAAATGCCTGTGCGGTAAGAATTTGTGTAAGGCGGGAGCACAGCAGGAGGTGGCAAATACGAAGATGAGGTTTGTAACAGTTAAAACTCATGAAATTGGCTTATCGTTAAGGCTCTATATTGCTTACTATGTTTCAATTATACCAACATAAAATCCTCCAGTCTGAGTCAAAAGCCTAGCACTGGAAGCATTGGATATTCCTTGACCCTAACAGGAAAGGGTCAAGAAAGGCTGGGGAAAAGAAAAACAAAACCAAAACTCTCCAGCCACTGCCAAGAGAGTCCAGTTGTCCTTGTACTTTCAGGGCAATGTCGCTCCCTGAGACCAGTTAGGGTTAACCCACAACAGTTCCCTTACTTAATGCTGCCACTACCACCTTACGATTAGGAGTAGAAATACCCGATTTAGCTTTATGTCAGATATTGAAAGCTAGGCAGGTGTGGTAGCACAGAGTCTGGGGCAGAGTAAACTGCTATGGAGTTATACCCAAACCTGATTCCTCTGGATGATGATGTATCGGCTGACACAAACTCAGAAATGAAGCCTGCATCTTAACGAGCTTTTTCAGCCTCGTGAAGCTGACTCATTTAGGCTAAATGACTTAAAAGAAGGTGTTGCTTGGGCTTTGATTTATATGCTTCTGCTGTATCTTTGTGTTTCCGAGTTAAGACATTACTGCTCCCTGCTGCCCATTCTACAACTCTGGCAGCATCTGTAAGTAATTCTGCAGGAAAGTTGGTTTAAACTGTGATGTCAAGGTTTATATGGCAGCATCTAGGCAGGTTTGCATCTGGGATGGTCACATACCTGAAACCCAACGTCCGCTTCGTGAAGGAGCAAGTAAAAGTTTTTACTATCCATCAAGGACAAGAGATGAGGCGAGTTGTGGGTGCTGTTGAAGAGGTTAAATAGAAGATTAAACCCAAGTAATTACAGAAATGCAAATAGAGATACGTAATTTACTTTAAAACTGCAACATAATTCAAATAAGCTAATTACTCATTGTTTAACTGACTCTAAAACATGAGCAATCTTAAATTAACCCCTTTGTATAGTTACTCATAGCAAGCAGTAGGGTTTTTCTAATATCTTCATACATCTCTTGGATAAGGCTTATTTAAACTTCTGTGCATAGTAGGAGGAAGGAAATGGGACCTTCCTAGCTGTAAGAATTACTTAATTACTCTCTGGATTTATTCCCACCCTTCCATCATTTTGTCAATGGGAATAATAAAGTCAGAGTTATTAACTTGCTGCAAGATCTAAGGATGTTTAAAAAAGCAAACTGTAGCAAGCTGCAATGAGCAGAACTGGCAAGGAAAATGGTGACTAGCACTGGAAAAAGTAAAAATGTTAAAATGCAGTGCTTAGCTATGTTTTGCATATCATAGCTGTTAAATGCATTCTCTGGTCCTTAGCTTGTGCTTTCAAAAAGGTTATCGTACAATCTTCAGATAGCATTCAGTTTACTTCAACAATTGCATTCTGCATGTGCAGTATTTATGACGCTTTGTGGGTGTAAAGGTATGAAAATTGGAAATAACTCAGAAGATATGCTTTTCCTGATTTTTTTTTGTTGTTAATTTATCTCCACACTACTTTAGTTTTCTGTATTATAAACATGTATTTTACTGCAGAAAGGATTAATGAGAAGAATCAAAGCTGTACAATAAGGGGCTAAACTTACACGTCTCAGAATTAAGATAGCCTGGGTTGCAGCTTTTGCTTTATGAGACATATTGTTTGTTTCTGTGGGACTCTACCTTGGTATCACCTCAAGTGCTGCTTTTTTCCCCCCAGATCCTCATGCTAGTTGAATTTTCTGTGCGGCTGTGTTTTCAGTTCAGTTTGATGTAAGATGAAGTCTTTCAACTCCTTTCAGGAGTGGCTATTCTGGATACAGCACACGCTCGCTGGTGGCCTGGAAAGTTATAGTAGACTTGGAATGAAGTTTGGGTTGGATTCTGCAAAGTGAATTAACAACGTATTGTTAAAGTTACTGCTCCTCATTTTTTTGTGCTAATATGAGAGCCTCTGAATACAGTGTAACTGTGAGATAGAATACAGGGGATCCACTTTGGTGGTCCTGGTTCTGTGCTGGACTGCAGACACCGATGGTGATTAAGTTGCGTTGACATTTACGTGTGGTAAATGTGTGAGTAATGAGGCCCCAAATATCTTTATTTTTGCAGTATTTCCTGCAAATGCTTTTACCGTATAATTTACATGTGAACTGCTCAGGCATGACAATAACAGATGTGTCATAGCACTCTTTGTGGAGAAGAATGGAGTGGATTTGACTGCTGGCGGTGGCGTCGTGGTTGCCCATGTTCTTCCTCTACCCTTGTTAACAGTTATGCCACCCCCTTGATTTCTGCTGTGAACGGCAACAGCGCTTGGCCCTTGCAGTGTGTGGTACGGGTCCCCTTTTTTCCAGTCCGTTGTTATGGTTTCTTTATTTTCAAGACTTCCTTGGAGATAAAACTTTACCACTTTTTCCTGTCTGAAGGTTGTTCCTCTGTTATGCCCATCTTGGACATCCTTTGGTAGGGTGTCTCGCTGTTGTTTTGATTGTGCTTTTAGAAAACAAACCAAATACCATATAAAGTCATGCAGTGTGGCTTATTCAGTATGCTGAATTGGTAACTTACTCTCCTTTTTCTCCTGGTTTAAAGTGAGTGTGCTTTACCACCACTGTCTCCTGGGAAAGTTTTATCTTTGGTGCCTCCTCTGTTTTTGATATCTGTTTTTTGGTACCTGCCTGTTGTAATGCAGCTGCCTTCCAGTCTCTTGCATCTTGACTCGTATATTTGCTGTGAAATTATTTTCCAGTGCTTGTTCACTTTTTCCTCTTTCATACTTTTCAGTAACTTCCTTCTTTGAACATGGTGTCATATTGCAGGTCTTCCTCACAGAGCCATCGTCTAACTTGCCAAGCTATATCTGACGCCATCTCTTTTTCTTCATCTTTGGTTTGGTTTTGCCTTCTGTTTTTCTTCCAAAAAGCTCACAGCTGTTGCTTTCCTTAGCATATTGCCTTTCCCATATGTACTCTTTGTGCCTTGTACTGTTGATTATGTAGTCGGACTCGTTTATGGTAAACCCTATGGAACTGTGCGATCCCCTGTAATTTTTGGCTCTTACAATGCTGTCTGACCCAGCGCTTTTGTTTACATCAAAGAGATACAAATGCAAAGGGAGGAAGTAAGTAAAGCATTCAAATACTTCTATTTCCATATAAAACAACAGTAGCTCAGTCTAGTGTAGTTTCAGCTTTTCTAAATCTGCTGATGAACAGGTTTTACTTAGTGAACTGAGATGTCATCTCATTTCATATTCTGCTCTAGCAAACTTGCCTGTTTTGCTTGTTGACTGAGCTGCTCAGAGAAGAAAGTAGTGTTTGACACGGTCACCTCGCCCATGTCCCGGCATCGCACCGCCAGAATGGCGGGAAGGAAGCTCTGAACTTCCTTAACTCCTCCACTGTTTGCACAGCCTGGCACAAAGCAAGCGCGTCTCTGTAATGCTAGCTCACAAAAGTGTGATGTATTTACTGTTTTCCACCCGTCTTTCACAACTGCCAGACCTTTGTGAGAACCTGTATGCATCAGGTTGGTTGGTCGTATCGCTTAGGCGGCGAGACAGCTTGGAGGGCAGTGACCTGTTAGGTGACCCTGCTTCGCTCATCTTGTAGAAATGCAAAGTCATTGTTTGCTGGGCTGCTACTAGCAGGATTAAATTCTTCCGCTCAAGTCCTTTTGTTTTTCAAAGGGAAGAAACTTTGATTACTTGGGACTAAAATAAGTGGGGTTTTTCGGCCCTCTTAAAAAAGTCTGCTCAGTGGGGGGGAAATCACAGGCTTCTTGAGCCAAGTACATGCAGTGCAGTACATGCCTTAAACTCCATGCCCACTCTGGGAGGTTGCCTGCAAAAAAACCTGTTTTAACTGTGTTCACTTTTAATACTGGCTTGTTTGACAGAAAAACTGATTGTGTGAGCTGTTTACTACCATTTTTTGATGCCCTGTGACTCAAATGCAGCCGTGATTACAAGGAGACTTGTGGGAATGAATGAACGGCTTTAGTTGTGGTAGAGACAATAAGGGCATGTTCAGGGGCAGTAGGGATTAATAAGTGACACCAGCAACAGGAGATCCTGTTCCAGCCCTGTTGAGTGCTGTTGCATCTCTCTGTGCCTCAGGTGCCACACTTCAAGTGTGGCTGCTGATACTTACTCCTCTTGTCAGAGAGTTGTTTATGGACTGACCAGAACAAAAAAATGTAGCAGGAGAGTGTTAATCACAGTTTATGGGAGACACAGGTTTGTGTTGGCCACAGGAATTTCAAGAAAAAAATTGGGAAGCTCTGTTTTTTCAGGTCATCCCAAATAAAGGGTAAGCCAGTATGGATGGCACTGTGAGCATCATACACCCGCAGGTGGTCATACCAGAAATCAGCTTCCTTTATTTGATTTGGACTAGATGAAGCATTATACTAATATGGGTAAATCCTAAAGCAACAGTGACTTTTGAAGGGAATAGGCAAAAATCCATGTTAAAAATTATTGGTATTGTAAGGTGGTGTTTTCCATAAAGTTTGCATATAAATTTTATATGAGACATTACAGCTTTTACTACAGTTCCAGAGGCAGAGAAGCTTTATATTAAGTTTTTCATAACCTAGTTAATTTGCTCACAATGAAATAGATTGGAAGATGGAAGTTGTCAAAGATACCTAATTAATTTAGCATTACCTGCCTTCTTACTGAGGAAGAGATAATCTGAAGTTTACCTTTGTTTAATTTATACACGTTGGTCTGTTTAAGCCAATAGAGTTTGTATTGTAGATGTTCTAGAAATATTTGAGGTCAGCATGTGATGTTGTGCTCACAGAAAACATCCATATTAATGCTAATTACAACAACCTGGCTAATTCCTATGTGGTTTATTGTAAGCAATTACATAAGAAGCGTAAAGGCTGAAGGCTCTCTAGGACAAGTACCAATTGTCTGATACTGTAAGGGCTTTGGTGGTGAGACCACTACTAGGGAAGTCTGCAAGAAAGCCTGAGTCTTGCTGGAGTTGGGTTTCAAGTTCCATAATTATGGCAAAAACATGTCTTGTAGGACTTTTCATAACAAGCCAAGAAGTACAATGATGTCCCCGTTGAAATCAGTAAAATACTTTTTCATGTTACAGTTTTGTGGTAGCTGCATGGATATTTAGAAAAGCAAAAGGAAAAGAAATGCTTGGAAGTAGGAATTGCTGCTTTTGCTAGGAACTAGGAACTGAGGGCAATTTCAGAACCTCTTTTGCAGACTGTCAGGATGTGAGAGGTTATGAGCTTGAGTGCCTGGTTGTGTAGAGGCTGAGAAGGAGGTATTTGTGTGTTGAGTTTCTTGCTCTACTTTAGCAACTCTTCTCATTCTTCTTGGATGTAAAGGTGGTGGATTGCAGCCTTTTGCAATCACAGTGCTGACCCATCTTGAGCACAAAGCAGATTGGAGGATGTTGCTGAGTCACTCTAGGTGTTCATTAGAAAATACGATTGAAAGGGGTGAACTTTGTCACTTAAGGCTGGTGTTTGGGTGGGAATTTTTCCTTTGGGTAGAGAACTTTGAATCAGGCCCTTAGATAGATGTCACTTGAAAATTTGTCTTTTGTTTAATGTGGCATTCGTCATTCCTCTGTCAGCGTTTCTTCTTTGGCTTGTGTTGGTTTTGTAATGCTTGCCCTGCTATGTAGAGGTTAGATTAAAAGTTCTCAGTAGATTTTTATTGTCCTTTGAGAAAACAGCGCTATGGAGCTTTCTGTCATTTTCTGCCTTTTTCGTATAGTTGACTGCACTTGATTTGCTGAGAATGATGAGGTTTTTCTCCTCTGGCTCAGAGAACTTAACGCTTAGGCCGAAAAGTTCCCAGAAGAGAATTTGTATCTCCATGTTTTGCCACTTACAAAAATGCTTTTAAATGCCTCTTGTACTCCAGTAGTTGTGGCAAGAAAGAATTTATATTTTCCTGAAAGAGATAGATGTTTTGGAGTAACATTGTGGACTAGAGTCCAGGACTGTTAACAGAAATCTGTGCCAAAGTAGAGCCCTCCGGTTTCTGTTCATGTACCCTGTTCCAACTAAGTGCAAAAAATGTATTACACATTACCTCTTGATGTCGATCCCATTCAAACTATGCTTTATTTAAATGGAAGAAGTCTTAAGCTCTTAGATATGAATAGTGGATTAATGAGAATACAGTGAAAACTAAAGCACTTTGCAGCAACACTCTGGGCTTGCAGCCCAGAAGGCCAACTGTATCCTGGGCTGCATCAAGAGAAGTGTGGCCAGCAGGTCAAGGGTAGGGATTCTGCCCCTCTGCTCTGCTCTGGTGAGACCCCACCTGGAGTCCTGCATCCAGCTCTGGAGCCCTCAGCACAGGAAGGACATGGAGCTGCTGGAGCGGGTCCAGAGGAGGGCCAGAAAAATGACCAGAGGGCTGGAGCACCTCTTCTACGAGGAAAGGCTGAGAGAGTTGGGGCTGTTCAGCCCAGAGAAGAGAAGGTTCCGGGAAGACCTTATAGCAGCGTTCCAGTACCTGAAGGGGCCTACAAGAAAGCTGGAGGGGGACTTTTGACAAGGGTTTGTAGTGATAGGACAAGGGGTAATGGCTTTAGAATGAAAGAGGGGAGATTTAGACTCGATATAAGGAAGAAATTCTTTACGATGAGTGTGGTGAGGCCCTGGCACAGGTTGCCCAAAGAGGTGGTAGATGCCCCATCCCTGGAAACATTCAGGGTCAGGTTGGACGGGGCTCTGAGCAATCTGATCTAGCTGAAGATGTATCTGCTCACTGCAGGGGTATTGGACTACATGAACTTTGAAGGTGCCTTCCAACTCAAACCATTCTATGATTCTGCGAACACACTGAATAAATATAAGCAATAACATAGTTCAGAAAACTTCTGATTTATTAGGAAAGTGCACTTCACATTTCTATTTGTCAGTCTTGAAGCTTGGTTGTTTTTGAATTTGAGAGTGCGTCGGAATCAAATTTTGCATGAAACACCCTGTTCGCATTTGTTTGTGAATTCGGTAGGCTTAGGGAGATGAGAGTGGAAAAGGATATCAGTGAGCCAGATTACACAAGCATAGGGCTGGTTTGGGTCAGCTCTAATTTATATTAATAGTCAAGGATTGCTAAGAAAAATGCAATAACTTGATGAAGTAACCCTCACCAACAGTTTTAAGGGCTTCTTGGTCAGACATGGAGAGAGCATAAAGCCAAGAAAACCTGTCCATCTAGTTTCTGATGGAATGCTTCCTATCGTAATAATTTCAAACACTTAAACACCTTTAGGTCAAGCAAATCACTGACAGAACCAGAGGATCATCAAGGCTGTTTTCTGGGCTTATGCATGTGGTGCTGTCTTTGTGCTACATGAAGACTGCATGTGTGGGAAGCCAGCAGATCAGAAACTAGACCTGTGATCCAGGGAGTAAAGGATGAAAGTGATTTCGCTGTTCACTCTCATCTGTTAATGTTTGTGCACTCTGCAGGTAAAGGAGCTGTTCAGATGCCCAGAAGTTCTTTGTTTTTCACTTGAACTGCACCAAACAGATAAGCGAGCAAGCAGTCTTATGCACTCAGTCTTTCTTAACTTCTCATTCCTCAGTGCTTGCATATGCAGACAGTGAGACTTTGAGGAAAAGATGGCCTTTAGCCATGGCAAAGATACATGGATTTGTGCTACTGGTGAAGTGGGTTTTTTTGTTACACTCACCATGGAACTTTTTCCTTGCAGGCTGAAATTATGAAAGAGTATACAAGGATATTATACAAGGAGTGTATACAACTGTTGCAAGCTTCTACTTATATAAGTAGGTACAAAAGATGCTCTGAGGTAGGGTTTTTTTACTTTTTGGGTTTTGTTTTCTTAATATTTGACACTTAAGAGGGAAAGTAAAGATTTTACTCTAGGTATGTAATTTCTGTGCAGTGATCACACATGGAGCTTTACACATAGTTAAGGACAGGTAGCTAATTTGAGAGAGAAGGCTAAAGGTACTTGTAATGGTGTGTAACATATATCTTGGTCCTGTGTGTAGACAGCAGGATTCAAGGCTCAAATATACCAGCCTTTAGAAGTAGCGTTCATGGGACATCAGTGGTTCGCTCTTGATAAACAGCACTTGTCAGTGAGCGTTGAATTGTGTGTGTGTAAATAATGCTGGCTTGGCCTGTCCTAAGATAGTAGACTTGTTACAGGTTCAGACTTTAGCTGAGTTCAGGTTGGGAGGCAAATGTACCTCTAAGCTACCTTTATACTTCCTCTGACAGGGCAGCCAAGTACTGAATCAGCACTTGGAAAGAAAGAGAATAGCCACAGGGCTGTGCTAGTTTATCCTGTCAGAGGTACCAGTGGTTCTTGGCCAGGATCACTAGAGCACAGCCCGTGCAGCCCTTGTTTAAGCAAGCCCTGACACATCTTCAGCCATAGCCAATTCTTGATTCGTTGCTTCTCAGTTAGCTGTAAGGCTGCATTGTGTCTCTGTCACAGTAAAAAATAAAGCATGAGGTAGGCTGAAAGTCTAACTTACACCAAAATACAGTTTCTAAGTATTAGTATTTTTTAATCACTCACTGATCCGGGCCCTCAGGGAAGTGCAGGTGTGCTGTGATTCCTCTGGAGCAAAGGCAGTGTAAGAGATTCTCATCCTTCCCTGTGTCCTGCCTCAGGTTTCCATTCCTTCGCAGTTTTGTCAGTTCAGCTGATAGCAAGGCAGCCTCTCAGCATGGATTCGTGATACGATCCAGGCTGGAGTTGTGTATTTTAAAGGCATGTGTTTTTTCTCTTATTGTAATCTGGATGATATAATGGCTCTGGTACCATCAATTCCAAAAGTTTGAGTTTATGCAAGGAGGAGGTAGTGGTCTGTGTTGAAGGGGCAGAAATGAGCAAAAGTGGCAAAAGGAAGAGCTGAAACTTTCTTCACCCAAAAAACTAACTTGAGCATAAGGTAAACTTTTATCATCATAGGAAATAGCCTTTACTTCTCAGATGCCTGAGGATAAGGCTGTAGAGCAAGTCACATGATTGTTCATAAGCATTACAAAATTAGAGGCGGTACTGGAGTAGAGACAGCTATTTTTTGATTACATTGTTTGTCAAAAATGTGAAGTTCGTCCTTGTTGATAATATCCTTCTGTGTGATACAGAAGATCTATGTAAATCAGTGAAGACCTTTGCCTTGAAGCATCACTTACAGACTTTCATAGCGAGTGGCTGAAGGGCAGGTGCGCTCTGCGGGTCCCCATGTCCGGCCTCGGCAGCCCGCTGGATCCCTGGGTGGACGCTTTTGCAGGGTGAGGCGATTCTTATCCTGGAGCAGTTCTGCTCACGGAGCTGGTCCAGGCTGTTGTGCTGGGCAGGTCGTGTTCCCGCCTGGTCAAGGTCTTCCGAAACCAGTCGTGCCTTTTTTCATCTCTGCCAGAACTTACACAACTGACAGTCAAGAGTTCAGAGGTCTTGGTACCAGGGAGGACTTTGGTTTTTGAGGAAGCTCACTCCTAATAAGGAAGAATATGGATTAAAATTCCACAGTTGTTTCCCTGTATTTATTTTTTTTTCTCTGCCCAAGAAGTGGCAGTGAGGCTTAGTGTAATCTGCTTCAGAAGTGGATTCATATAAATGCTTAAAAGGTGTTTTTTTGGCTGTTTTAACAAGCTGCTGAACAAATCTGGCAGTTTAGCTGCCACCAGAGAGAGAAATGTTGCTGCCTCCTCTTCCTTCACCCTGGTCTGCTTGGATATGCCTTCTGCCTGTCACTGGCTGAGGTGCTCATGGGGTCCTTCCCTGAGCTGGCTGAACTTGTTAGGCTGGTGGGAAACTGTCCACGTGTCTTCTCCTGTGCTAGTTTTCATCTAGGTTAGTGAATTGATTTAGCTCATGTAAGGGTCTGTTGGCTACCAGAGCTGGTGCGAGGTATGCAGACAGCGTTTTTTGTCAGCAAGAAGAGGAATAATAATGGTGTGGTGGAAGAGAGTAGGCTTGTCCCCTTTTGATAGTACTGATTTGTTAGACTGGTTCATCCCATGTGAAGGAGCGCTTGGCAGGTCGTCGGGGAGGTAGCACTAAACAGCCACGCTCTTCTGGGCTGGGACTAACAAAACCCAAAGATGATGGTAGTGCAGGGTAAGAGCCTCGCTGGATCTTCCTGCAATGGCTGTGACTTGCTACAGACTTGCTGAAGGAACACTGATGCTTACGGGCAAAGAGAGTCATCCTCACTGCTAGGTCTCCGAGGATTATCCAGAGCAGCTCTGTGGTCCAGGTTCTCTTTAGCAGCCTTGCTCTGCAAAAACGTGTCTGCCGATGGGTTTCTGAAAGGTGTCAGTTCACCAGGACTGTGGGTTGTTGTAATTGCCATTAATGGATGGAATTTTATGCAGAGCAAGCACGTGATGCGCACAGCACTTTCTGCTTTGTCATCCTGCCTGTGGCAGGTTGCCCGAACCGACAAGGGAGAGGCCCCTTGCAGCAGCAGCCTGCATACAGACTCTTTCAAGTCTCTGCCAGAGGTTGTGGTTGCCTTTGGGTTTTAGGGCTATTGCTAAAGCTGGGCACCTCTAGCACAGATCTACCTGAAAATAATTAAGAGATGTTTATATAAATGCCTGTGTTGTCTAACGACTAGATTTTTATCATATTGAAGATAGAGTTTCAGGTGAACATTCCTGAGGTTGTTCATACTTGTTACAGGGGTAAAACATAAGGCTTCGGTTGCTTCAGGTACATGCAGGACTGTAGCTTTGATAATATATTGAAGAAAAAAAAATCTCCTTTGTGAAGATTGTGGTCAGTGTTCAAAACCTGTGTTCTTGCTTTTTTTTTTATATGCGTGTGTTTATACACAGATTAATTCCTCTGTTCCTTCCCCAAGCTAGAGTAGGGCACGTATTATCCATCATTAATATTACTGTTAACTATTGCATAACGATTGTGATCTTTAAACCCCTTTACCAACTTCAGCAAAGTACTCTTCCCAATACCTTTGTGAGATGAAGGAATTTTGTCACCAAGTTTCAGAGAAGAAATGAGAAGCGACCAGATTACAGACCAATTTTCAATGACTGCCTTTTCACAGTTGTGTGTGTGTGTATGAATACTCTTCAGGTTTGTGGGCTCAGCACCCAAGCGATGTATACGGATTCACTATGGCTGTTTGTCAAAGTATGTGCACGTGTCAGAGTTTGCTAATTAATGCTGGTTGTGCAGTGCAAAGTATGTATGTGATTAAGTACAGACAAGTATGTACTGACCTATTTATTGGAAATTATGCTTAACGTAACTCAGAGTTACATGGAGGAAGGCAAAGCTGATAATGGATTCCTAGTTGCAGGAGAAAAATTAAAACTTTTAGTTCAGTTTATAAAGTACAAGACTGAACTAAATGAGAGCACATCAACGTAAGAAAATCACTTTCTGGGCAAGAAAGGTAAAAATCATCATTTTCTTTTAAGACTGAAGTTTCAGGCTTAGCCACAGCAAATCTTATTTCCTTGCTTTATTCCAAGCATACTGTTAGAATGGCAAAAAGTACTGAAATTCCAGCCAAATCTCATATGGGATTTTATTAAAGAGAAAAATATAGCAAGTCATCCTAACGTTGCAGATGACTCATCGGCTGCCCTTCGGAAATGCTCCTCTGAGACAGGCATGCTGCTGATGAGGAAGCGATGAAGCTGGCAGGCCACTCCCCCAGACAATTTCGCTTGAGGAGCACAGCCTTCATAAAGGACGTCTCTCCAGACACTATGTTATTTTGTTCTTTATTTCACAGAGGGAGCACAGAAGCTGCAAGAAGGGCAGAGCGAAGTAACGGCAGAAACTACACAGCCAGTTGTTTCTGTACAGGAGAAGCAAACAGGAGATCATGAGAAAACTTTAAAGGTAGGGGGAGATACATTTTGAAGTCTGCAGTTTAGTTTTGATGTTGAAAAATAAAGAGAATGTGGACTTTCTTTTAAAAGTTGTAGTTCTTGGGAGAAGAATGGAGGAGATCCGTTCTCGGGATGCGATCGTGGTCAAGAAAAAGTTCCCCTGGTAAATGTGAAGCGGAGCTTGTCAAGATCCTGGCCACTTCGGAGCGGGCTTCTAGGAGGTGGTTTCAGAGGGGAAGGTTGTAATTTACTTTGTCTAATCTAAACTCTTCATATGTTTTCATGAAGAATGACTATGAAGAACTAATGAAAAATGAACCAAGCAGTAGGGAGTAAAAGCTGAAGTTTCTTAATCCATGTGAAAACATAAAGCAGTTTTCTTAAAAGAAAAAAAAAAAGCATGATATAAGTAGTGATCTAAGCAAATTTTGAGAGTCGGTATTGTGGTTTCCTTATACTCATCGTAAAGATACCGTTCTTGGTAGTTGGGCCGAATGACTGTGTGGGAGTTAGTCTGCCCTCAAGCTTCACACCATCCTGTTTCCACTGAGCAAACAAGAAGGTGTGCTTTGGAAAAGAATGGCACACCTTCTCTAATTTTACGTCCCTAAATACCAACAAAGTGAAACTGCATGTCATAATACAATATATGCTCCTTTTTTGCTCTTACTCTGATTGCAGTAGGAAGTTTGAGCCTGGCCAATGGCCGTGTTAAAAAAATAGAAAAACGAGGAACCGAGCACCAAGTAAATTCAGTGGTAGGGCTGTATATTGGGGTGGCAGAGCAGGAGGAGAAGAGGAAGGAAGATGAGGTATTTTTGGATGTCTTCACAATAGCTACAGGTGTTTTCTAGGTTTTGTTTCTACTGTTAACATGCTACCCAGGGTTATGAAATACTATTAAAATGTGATTTTCTACAGGCAGATGCACAGTCTGAATTTCTGCTGACATTGCTGTGTAGTTTGCTGGAGGGACAGGGGATTTTTGTCAGTGATATGGCTGTGCTGGCAGCGGTCTCTAGGGTAGCCACAGTTACACTTACAGAGAGGGAATGACCTAACCTCAGAGGAAGTTGACAGCAGAATGGCTTGAGCACAAAGGGCTGCGTAATGCAAAACAAAATTAAGATGGAAAGAGAAGGGAAACTTCTTTGTTTGTTTTTTTTCTTTCCTTTTATTTACCATGACTATTCCAGTAGTACTGAATCAAGTCCTACCTTGTTAGGACAATAGAAACACTTCAATAAAAGCGAGCAGATTTGTAAACTGACTAAGTATGGTTTCTTTATTTACTTTTTTTGTGTTAAAAGTTTTGTTGTGACTTTAATTGATACTCACTGATTTACATCAGCTGAGATTCTGATTTTTACTCACTCCAGATCTAGTCCTGCAGTTTGAGAGGCACTGAGAATTTTGCCAGCAACTCCAAAGGCTTGAAGGTCTGAAGCCCTGATAAACTGGAGCTTTGCGAATTAAGTACAAAGGCTCATTTTAGAAAGAAGATACAAAGACAATACCATGTTCATTGTGGCATACAGCTGTCAAAATGCATATTAGGATTTATGGGTTGTTTTTTTCTGTGGTAGTAGTCACCTGATCACAAAAAAAATCTCTCATGAGACTGCAGTGATCACACTTGATCCATTTGATGCCAAAGTTAATTGCAATGCTAAACCAAAGCAATAATAAATACAGGCAGGTTACAAAAATGTAGTTTTCAGAAACTGTTTTCTTCATTCAGTTCTGTTCAATCAGTTGGTAAGGCTGGTAATTGCAGATTATTACAATGTTGTATATGATGGTTGCATTTTCCTACTAATATATGCAGGAGGAGGGGAAAAACACTAATTAGGAAAGTCTAGGGCAGATGAAAAGAATAAAATAACCTAATGGAATGCCTGTGTCAGCAGGTACATATCTCATCCTGGAGTACACAGTATGAGGAGGCACTGGAGTGGCGTTGATGTGGAAAACTAAGCTCTGCAAGGAAACCCAGGGCTCCACTGAACAAGAGAATTCATAATTCAGTATCTGATAGATACCGAGCTGCTCAAGGATGGATTAAGAACATGAAATTTTGAAAAGCTAATTAAAGCAGAGCTCGGAAAACTCAGATGCACTTATGTTCCCTTATCACAATATTTGCTGCTGAAAATACTAATTTTTGAGCACTGTGGGTAACATTTCAATGTTCCCTAATCCTTTTTGTTCTCACTTTTCAGGCACATAAGGAAGGCAAGCCTCAGAAATTGCTGGAAATGAACGGGCATACATCGGTGCCGCACTCCTACGACTATGATCTCATTGTCATTGGTGGGGGCTCAGGTGGTCTGGCAGCTGCCAAGGTATGGGAGAGAAAACACAAATTTGTACTTTCCCTGTAAGTAGGTGGGTGACATCCTCAACGTCTTGGATCTGGGTATCTTTAACACTGGGGGGCATAACATCTGCCTAATCAGTGGGTTTTGTTTTGAGGTTAGGTCCGGTTATACAATATTCTTTTCCTTGTGTTCTGAAGAAGAAAAACGTAAAAATGTCGTGGTATACTTAATAGAATGAAACTTGGTCCCCATTAGTGGGAAATGATGCTGTTGGAAAGCAACAGGTAGATATCTCAACTGATAGTTGAAAAAGTTTTAAAAACTATTTAAAGTTAACATCAGGGTTGTTTTTTTTCTGAAAGTAATATCTGTTCAGAAATAGTTGTGTATGCCATTTTAATTCTTAACAATGGGAGAGATTTTGTGATTTATGAGCTTATATAGTTGCATAAATGGAGATTTTGCCAATACTTAAGCAGCATTAGCATCTCAGCCTTCATTTCTATGGTCTGATACTTCCTGCCTGTAGCCAAATAATTTGATTTTTTTGTTAGGATATTGCTTTTAGAAGCAGATCTAGAATTAATTAAAAGAATCTACAGTGGTGCAGAATATACCAGCTCTTGGAGTTGTCATTATCCCAAATATGTGAAACTTGCTGAAATTTAATGTAAGTCTGTAACGCTCCTTTATATCAGTAGTTAGGCACAGTTTGCCTGTTCTTGCTGTGGTGGAATTAACTATTTAGAACTAAATTGAGCGTTTCTAGAAATAAAACTATTTCGTTGCTCAAGACCTGGAGTTGGATTATTCCTGCAGACAGGAGATGTTTCTTTTGTTCTTGAGAACCAAAGGAAGTCATTGGGGAGTGAAAGAAAATGAAGAGAAAGTATTTCACCATAGAGCATTGGATTCACACTAAACCGTGGTCCCTTAGAAGAACTTCTGTTGTAATGGAGGACTGCAGTGCTGAGAGGTGGATTGTAATGTGCCGTACGTCCATAATCTTCTTCGGTAGTTTACTGCTCTGCCATCGACAGCGGCACTGTTGTCATGGTGTAGGGTGGAAGATAAGATCTATAAAAATTCTGAGACCCCGCAGAAAGAAGCAAACACTGGTTTTCAGAAGATAGGGATGTTTTAGGACAGAAGAGAGTAACAAGTAAAAGTACAGTACAGTAATGCAAAGACAGTTTGCAGTAATAAAAAGCCATCTGTTGAAATTTCTGTAAGGAGTCTGCTCTGCTTCGTTGTGTACACATGCTAGGTGGTTAAGCTACAGCAGTGATGTTTATTGCATCATTTTTCAACTGTGGGACAGAAAACGTGTGTAGCCAGGAAGATAAATTGCCTTATTGCTTCAACTCAGTGTATAAAGTATATTGCTTCTTAGTGTTCTCAAGTGATTGTAGAGTAGTGCAGAAGGTAGTAGATCAATAAAATCAACATTGCTGTCAGTAGTAACGTGTGTATTTCAAATCAGTTTCATGAAGTTGAGGTGAAACTGTTCTACGCGCGTAAACTTCTGACTTACATTATTCCATTTTTTTAAATGAATTAGCATACAGTGCTTTAAAAAGCAAAACAAAAGGAAAAACACCCCAACTACACAGCCCTTACACCAAGTTCCAGATGTCTACACTCCGGTTTGCAGCAGTTTAACTAGGTTGATTAAATGTGTGCTTTCACAATGACACATGCAGCTCTGTGTGCACGTCTTCGCTTTCGTCTCGATGTTGTGCGCAGAGCTTGTTACTACGGAGGCACGTCTCCACGGTGAGTGCCGACGCTGCCAAGCTGACTCTCTGCAGCCCAACCACAGACCCAAGTGCCAGGCCACCATGATCAGTTCACACAGAACAGCTCCAGCCCGAGGCAGCCTTGTTGTGCTCATGCAGCGCTGCACTGAACCCAATAAGGTTTGAAAGCCTGCGGGGCAGGTTTTGTTACTGTGGGCATATCACTGCAGAAGCGATTCTGTCTGTTCGTGATCTCTGCCGAGCTGGCGATGCAGTGCTGGGCTGGATTATGTGAGCATATAGCTGGGTGTAAGCTTGGGAATCCATGCATTCTAGTTAGCTAAAGCCAGTAAAGCTCTTCTGAGCTGTATGTAAGAGTTGTCATTATAAAGGAGCATTAGTAACACGTCTGAGTCCTTAAGCACCTTTCTGAGGAACTTTCTCAGAGGTGCTGCTAATGGATAGAAGTTAGCTGCTTGGCCAACCTTGACCTTAATCAGAAATCCAGTACATTAATATTTTTCAAAGCTATTTACAGCCTGCATTGTTTGAAATGTGACTTGTATTTTGCATGAAGACAAATTTAAAAATGAAATTCTAATTTTCAACTATTTGGGTTAACAAGTATTGCTGGTGATGTAATGCTGAAGGCTGTCCAGCTCCTCCCAAACCAAACCCAAGGCCTTAGGGTAATATACTGCGCCTATAGTTGTTAGTGCTCACATGTCTAAGAACTCATGTGATGTAGCACAGTTGTGGCTACTCCAAGTATCAAAACTATTTTGTTGCATGTCATGGTGGAATCTGTCGTTGTTGTTTCTCAGCTATATAGTACTTACTTAAGTGTTTTTCTCTGGTACCAGGTATCGCCATCGATTTTTGCCTTTTTCTCAAGAAGCACATACAGAATCAATATAAAATTTCCATTTCACAGTATCGTTTAAACACATTGCTTGTAGATTTGCTAATGGAACTTCTCAGGGGGAATATCATGAAATAAACCACTTTTCTAGTATGGATGACATCTTCACATCCGGATTGTAAATTCAACTTGCCGCAGGTTGACTAACTTGAAGAGCAAGAGCTGATCCTGACAACTACAGATTGTACTCAAAATCGAGTGTTCCATTCTACTACAAGAAAACAGATTGGATAAGCACAGTTGTAATACTTGTCCACATGTCTGCTTCTGTCATTGTATAATGTGGTTTCAAGCAAATGTTTGAGAAACCATCTTTGAAGGGAAAGCTGAGTTAATGAAGAACTTTTAAAATATGTTAGAAGTAAATAGCATGTAGGGAAATAGTACGAACAAACTGACAGGATGGAGGAGAGAAGACGAGGTTTGACTCTGAGTCCTCTGTGTATCAACTGGCGCCATGCTGTTGTGTAGCAAGATGAAGGCCTTTTTTTTTTTTCTCCTTTGTCTTTTTTTCCTACTGAGTGCACAGATTAATTCAGAAGATTAATGACTGTCTGGCTGTTCCCTTGCAAATCATTCATTATTACTTAATTAAAAGTCACAAAGCTTTTCAGCAATGCATGATGTTATCATGTACTCCAAATTTAACCTCTAATATTTACATATGTGTCTTATTTAATTTGTTTTGCAGGAGGCTGCCAAATATGAAAAGAAAGTGATGGTACTGGACTTTGTCACGCCTACACCTCTGGGAAACTCATGGGGTAAATTTCTCTTTGTTGCAAACCTGTTGTAAAGGAGCTTTACTCAGAGACTCTGATTCTTCTTTGAGATCAACCACACTGATGTGAAAAACACATTGTGTTGCTTTCTCTCAGGTCTTGGAGGAACATGTGTAAATGTGGGCTGTATACCTAAAAAATTGATGCACCAGGCAGCTTTACTAGGACAGGCCTTGCAAGATTCACGCAAATTTGGATGGCAGTTTACAGAAGAAGGTAAAGAAGGAGAACACTTTTTTTCAGTTTTGTCATTTGTGCTGAAAATCCGGAGGTTCTTTTCACAGCCAAGTGCTTGTTGCACTTAAATATGTGCTGGCTTTAACAATGTGAAGCAACTTCAGAGAGATTACACATAAACTTAGGCGCTTTTCAAGTCTAAAGCCATGGGGCATATTGCCTTGCAGCATCTGATCTGTTTATTAATAGATTCTGATCATATTAGTATTTGATAAGATTGCTGTGTGAATAAAAGCAGTAAAGTAGTACTCCACTTCTGAATGTAACACCACATCTAAGAGAATACCCCAGAATGTCCCCTGTTAGAAACTTACTCATAGTTGCAGGCAAGGATTTCCTTTCCCTCAGTCTCTGTCACTAAGAAGCTGAATTTTGCTTTGTATTAGCTCTAGTGTGCATGATTATAGGATTGGGATTTGTTTAGGGTGTAATCCTGTAGTGGGGAACATGCAGAGGCACCTTTCAGAGTTGCATAGTCTTCATTTGTTGAGCAATGTCACCTGCTCACGGCATGCATCTGTAGAAAACTGTTGTTAATGCACTGAGTCTAAAATTTCCATGTTTTGAAGTTGTATCTGTTCTACTGTGACCTCTTGTGTTGTCTGCGCTGATGTAATTCCTTGAATTTCGGTAGAGTTACTCTGGAATAAAAAAGGAATAAGACAGCGGAGACTGGGTCATGGAAAAAATCTGTCTGAGAATACAAGGTTGGCTGTGGAAAAAGAAGAAATCAGACTGAAAGATGAGCCTTTCTCTTTTGTTTCTAACAGTCAAACACAACTGGATGACTATGACAGAATCTGTTCAGAATTACATTGGGTCACTGAACTGGGGCTATCGGGTTGCACTGCGAGAGAAGAAGGTCACATATGAGAATGCATACGGAGAATTTGTTGGGCCACACACAGTTAAGGTACTCCCTAGCCACGTTTGCTGCGTCTTCCTGTAGCACTTTCTGAATAGAGGTGCTTTTCAAATAGAGTTTTTTTTCCCTTGGTAAGACTGTGAAATACTCACTTTGGACTAATACTTTGTCCACAGGCAACAAATAAAAGAGGAGTTGAGAAGCTGTACACAGCTGAGAGATTTCTCATTGCCACTGGTGAACGGCCACGTTACCTGGGTATACCGGGAGACAAGGAGTACTGCATTAGCAGGTAAAAACAGCGAGGAATATGAAGTCATTCACCGTGCATAATTGGTTCACCTGTGAGAGAAAGTGGTGAAGCACGAGCAGGGCTGCTTGGTTGCTGGTTTTCTTTCCTGTGTAACTTTTTGTTAGGGGAAAGTAAGCGAAGGAGAATAGCTATAGACAGATATCAGGCTGCCAAAAATATTGGTGTCTAGTTGACATCACAGGACTGTGGCTGGCTAGGACGGTTCTGTTTCTGACTGATAACAGCAGTAACAGAGAATACCGTAAATCATGTGCGTGTCCATCGTAAAATTAATTCATCAGCTCTGCCCTAATTAGCATGACACCCAGTTACTTGCTATTCCTTATGGTCTTTTTGTTCACATATGGAAGTTTGTTTTTTTTTGTAATGGAGAGCACAGTCTGCTTGGAAGAAACCTCCCTGCACAAATGTCAAGGAAAAGGGGAGCTGCAAAGCAGTTGGTGTTGTGAAGCTGGCTGAAATGTATCTGTCTTCGTGGATTGGGGCAGTCTTGAATCTCAACCCAATTTTTTCCCAGCTACTCAGTGAAGTGAATTCAGCTTTTGGGAGATCCTGTTTCAAATGTCTTGTTAATTGAGAAGACCAAGAAATTCTAGCACAATTTTGACAAAAAAAAAATTGATAGGCAGATGAAATGTATTTTAATATCAGACTAACTTTTAAGTTACTTAATGTAGAAACAGGTTGAATTCAGGCTTGAAAACCTATAGCAATGAAATAAGTAACTGGCATAATTCCCGTGAAGCCAAAACACCATGTTGTATGTTTCCCTTCTAATAAGTAGTAGTGAAATTAAAGATAATATAGCCTATGAAGTGGTGCTTTAAAATAACAGTAAGGTGGAAGAGTCAGGAATGCCAGTGTTATGGACGATCAGATTGAGGCTGTCTCTGTAATATTCACTGGGTTCCCCACAGGATAGGAACTATGAAGTAGCCTTCAGTTACGCAATCATGTTTTATTCCACCACAACATTTGCAGAGAACATCTTTGTTTAGCCTTTGCAGTTGGCTGAAAGAGAGACACTTTAGATGTAAATCTCTGGAGAATTGCATTGCCAAACTCTAAGTCTCTGCTGAGCAAGTGTGATTATGAATCCCTGCTTCGTGGAGAAGCCCTGGTTTTACAGTCTAGGTCCAAAGTGTGCTAGAACTGATGCACCTTGATGAAGCGGTTGAAAGAAATGGAAAGCAGGCAAATAAACATGTTTCCTGTGATTTCATGCTTCTGTCTCTACCTGTTACTGTGGTTTGCATTAATTTGTTTTATTGTCTGTGTATATTTGGCACTGTGTATGTGCTTTAGCGAAAGGAGAAGTCTTCAAAGAAGTCAAACTGGCATTTTTATCTTAAAACTGTACCCCTTCCTCTACTTTTTAGCTCTCAGGAGCTAAAATTTGCAGCAAAATGTTGGAAGCAAGATTCAGAGGGGAGGAAAAAAAAACACCTACCTTTTTTTAACAATTTGTCACACGTTTCTGTAAAGAAAAAAACCTCAAGATTTTTGTGGTGATTCAGAAGTTTCATACGCTTTTTTTTTGTGTGTGTACTCCTAAATAGAAATTTTTTATATGTCATGTACTAATCTTGTATTTCAGCTGAGTTTCGGAAAAATTGTGGTTTTTAAGTGAGTGGGAAGAGGAATAGAGTCCTATTCTTACAGAAGAAATCAGATAAATACAAAGCACAATACATTCTTCTGGTTGTCTCTAACTTTCTTTATTTTTTTTCTCCTCTTTTTTTTTTTCCCAGTGATGATCTTTTCTCTCTGCCTTACTGTCCAGGGAAAACCCTGGTGGTTGGAGCTTCCTATGTGGCCTTGGAATGTGCAGGATTTCTTGCAGGTCTCGGATTAGATGTCACTGTGATGGTGAGATCCATTCTCTTACGAGGATTTGACCAGGATATTGCAAACAAAATTGGTGAATATATGGAGGAACATGGAATCAACTTTATTCGGGAGTTTGTGCCGATCAAGGTAGGCTTAAAGTGGTACCCTGTGATAATGTTTTAAGGTGTAAATAGTTTTAGTGAATGCAAAAATAGAATTTGCAATACAGGATCTGCTTTGATATAGTATGCTTAATTTTTGTTTTAAACTGAATGAGTCCAGGAATGTTATGTAATTGAAAGGTACCATTTAGTCTTAGTATTAAGATTTTGTGAGATTCTGGAATTCCTTGTCTTTATTAGAATTAGACGGGTTAGTATATGTTGCATTCAAAATGTTGTTCCTGTTCATTCTGGTCCTGCAAATGTTGTATATACTTAAATTCAGCTGTTGTCCTGAAATCTTTGAAACTTCTTGCAGGCTCACAGTTAGGCAAATATATAATGTCCTGTAAGTTCAGGGCCAGTGCATCACAAACAGTCAGATTTTTCACTGCCAGTTCTCAATTTCTCAGCCAGCAAATACTGCTTATTGTGCCCAGGACCAATGGACTATCCAGAAAAGTAAATGGGCTTTAGAAGTATCCATCTATATCCTTTACTTGGCAGAGTCCTTAAATACTTGCTCACTTTTTGTTGAATTTAGTGGGAGTAATCATGCAGCTAGCTATGTAAATGTATAGGCAAATTCAGGTTGAAAAGCAGATTAGATAAATGCTGAAGCTTTTCTAATTTAAAATCGCCTTATCAAAGACTTCAGAGGGTGCTGACAGTATTTTTATTAATTTTTTTTCTCAATAATTAGTGCTTAATTATTATAAAATAGGAAATAATATATTAAGCAGTTTTCAATTTGACATTAAGCCAGCATGCTATGAAGTTTAACACTTTGGGGATTAAAGCATTAAATTGAGTGAAGACTGTTCATTTTCACCCCTAGCAATATCAAGAGTAACTTCAAAAATGCTCTTGTGGGTTACCATGCTGTGGATCTGACCCCCTTCACTGAGTGTGAGAGATGTGCTGTGAGAAGTCAAAGTGAATATGCATGTTTGTGTTGCACAAATCTCCATGTTGCATGAAAAGCAAGGGTGATTATCTAGCTTTTGTTTCACATGTAGCTTTTTCTAGCTGTTCTGGGGGATGGGAAAGAAGGATGCTGATTTTACAAGAAGCAGATCATTTCAACTAAATAGCAAGCAGTCTCCTCCAGGTGCACCCTGTGGAGAGGAGACCATCACCCTAGTCACAGAATGCACTTTTTGTGTATTTTACCCTGTCCCTTCACTAAATGTCTTTGACTTCAATGGGAATAAAATATTTGCCCCTGTTTTTAGTTGAGCGTATCCTTAAACTTAAATTGCTGGATGTGTTTTTAGCATATCTTCTCATCTCTTTCAAACATTGTGTTTGAAGTTGTGCATGTTGTGCTTATTAAAACCCTTCATTGGGACGTTTGACGACAGAAGATGAATTATTATAAATAATGCCACCTTTGAATAGGAGCAGTTTAACACAGTTATCCTGTAAAGTTGGTAGCATGGCACAGATGGTCTGGGCTTTTTTAAATTAAAAAAGGGGAAGAGAACTTCATCAGAAATTTTGCTTTTTCTGTCTTTAAATACTGAATATGAAGTAGGAACTGGGACAGCTTTTGAAAAGTACTTTTTCTTCTGCAGAATGAACACTAAAAATTTCCCAGAATTAGGTTAAGTGTTGCAGACATACGTGTCTCTTGTATGTGCAGCCAGCCATAGGAAGCAGCCGGGCACCGTGCCGTTCCCTGGGAAGGTAAGGGAAGGGCTGCAGCTGAGGATACCCAGTCCTTTCCTCACAGTCCAGTGAATATTGATGAGGACAAAAAAAGAATCCACCTATGTAACTTTGAAGTCCGTTCAGTAACCTGCTCCATTACTTGAGAGAGAATGTGCAGCTGGATCCATAGCTAAAACTAGGAATATTTATTTCAGTTGACTCTGCGGAACTCTGAAGAGGTTGGGGTTTTTTTTCCTAAATTGCCGATGTTTTTTCAGCCGTTTAGAGCCAGCTGCTGCCTTTTCCTGCAAGGCCATGGCAGCTTTACGTGTTGCACTAATACCATTCAAACAGGGCAAAAGCCGGTACTGCTAAGAGCTGGACTGAGACTGTGGCTTCCCATGGGTGGAAGGCACGATGGTCCTCAAGGTGCAGTTGAAGAAAATGTCTGATGCTGTTTTCGGGTTTTGCAAGAGCTCCCTTCATCCTTATCTTCTCTGTCCCCAGCTGATACTAGCAGCTCACATGGTGGGCTTGGACAAGAACTTCGCTATCAATCAACTTTTATAAACAGAAACAAGGTCTCATTGTGTTGGTCATATGAATAAATGCATGGAGATGAAACAAAATTGTTAAACATGCAAGTAGTAATCACAAATGTAGAGAAAGGTGAACGTATCTTTAGAATGAATGTTTGAATTTGAGGTCATGGTTAAACACTCATTTTCAATGATAGGATATGTCATGGGACAAAGATACATTTGCATATCTTTATTTGAAACTGAATGGTTTTTGTTTTTTTTCCTAATGTTGTAGGTTGAGCAGATTGAGGAAGGAACTCCTGGAAGACTGAAAGTTATAGCCAAGTCCACAAAGGGGGACCAAATAATTGAAGGGGAATACAATACTGTGAGTCCTGTCTGTGTATATAAAGAACATGAAATAGCCTTCCCTTTAATGTTAAGATTTTGTGTGGTATTTTTATCCATAGTTTAGATTTTTTGAAACTATTTTTAATCATTACAATATGCTAATTGCAAACAATCAACAGGTAATTAATGTGACAAAAGTACCAAGATCCATGGGCATGAGTCCATGTGCCTTCCCTGATCATTTGAGTACTTCTGAAACCTGTTTATTAGCTTAGCGATGTAGATGAACTTGGTCATGTGGTATCAGTTGCAGGACTTTTCCCCAGTGGGATATTTGTCATAAGCTATAAGTAATGATTTGTAATAACTTTCATAGTAACTAAAGCATGCTGTTCTGGAGTTAACACAAAGCACTGGTCTGTGCAAGAGCTAAACAAACAGGTTTCCTGTCTTCTCGGGACCTGTTCATGCAGCGTCTTCACAAAAACAACTAATGCCCTGAGGCACGTCTGACAGGGAACTTCATTACACACTTAAAACAGTAAAATTGCAGTGTGCAGGTGTGCCATTATATGTTTGATTGACTGTTTCCATCACGCCTCACCTCACTCATTTTCTTAGTCCTTGATGCTGAAAGGAGAAGAAAAAAAAGAAATTGTGAATAGAATATTTGGAACTATGCAGAAAGCATACAGACAAGCATTGGTCAGCCTGGCGTTTTAGACTGCAATTACTGTGTGCCAGTGACCTCGTTTACCTGTGTAGTGCACCGATCATCCCATACCAAGCACATGCCTCAGTGCATTTGAGTGCAAATATTATGAGAAAGTTTAACAATAACAGTGCTGTTGCACAGTGTTGTAGTACTATTTTCCCTGGTCCATAGTAGTGAAAGCTTTTTAGATAGCAAATCAAAGCAATTTTTTAATTAAGGAAACTTCTTATTTCTACTATGTCTTTTGCTGAAACGCTGTCACTCCTCATAGAAGCTATGAGCTGTGTGTGATGCATTTTGAGACCTTCAGCTCTGAAGACCTGGCCTGCTGCGTCGTCTAAAAGACTTGAAGCAGATCTTGGATTCCTGCAGCACTGTTCTTAGTTGTCGTATGGGAAGCATTGTGTAGTTACCTGGGCAGTTGTCCAAGACTGCTAAGCACATAGCTCTTTTCCTTGTGGTAGTATAGGCTGGAACTTGTTTTGCTTGTTAAGGTAGTCAAGTTAATAGGATGGGTAAGAATTTGACCTGGTCTGTCCATCGTTCTGAAGAAATGTTCAGACAAATAATACTCAACAAATAATATTCTTTGGCAGTGACTGGGCTGAGAGCCTATATAAGTAAATTATATTTTCTGATCAATCCAAAAATTATTTTATGGCCTTTTTCTTTGCCTAAACATCTGAGTTTCCTTACTGAAGAGCCCTTTCCTTATGGAGCATTTTGGGGTCACCTGCTATGGTAAGGATATGGTATAACACTTTGTTATAAAAGTGCAAGGAAATAAAGAATCTGACCGTAACCGATTTGTTTAGAATACTCTTGGGGTGTTTTTCCAGGGAAAGCCATTTGGCTGTGTTTAATCTTATCATTAAAACCTGGTATCGTTAGGTCATGGTCATGGTGGTGGTGTGCCTTGTCTTGAAGTCTGTGAATGTACAATGGGTAACAAACATATTCATCTTAATGTGACCCAGCCTTAGATACTAATCCTTAGTATATCATGCAAATGCACTTTTGAGGTTTTAAAAAATCAGTAATGTGCATTGCTCTTTTGCAGGTGTTGCTAGCAATCGGAAGAGATGCGTGCACACGAAAAATTGGTTTGGACAAAGTTGGAGTGAAGATCAATGAAAAGTAAGGACAGATGTCTGTGTGCCACTGGCTACTGAGCTCGTATCATTTACTGTTGCAATGGTAGTGGTGCATAGACACTCAAACACTTGGAGGAAAAATTTGTTTTCCGTTTGCGTATGCTTGGACAGGAGACTGTGTAGCAGATAGCTGCATTTTCTCCCATAGTACTGCCACGTTTGCTTTTTTGATGCTGAAATGTCAGTTCCTAAATGCTGGGAGTCAAAAGTGTCTGTTCCATTCTGTCTAGGTTCACAGGTCAGTCGCAGCTTCTCCCAGTGACTGGGCTTTCTAGGATCAGGCAGTTGTTGCTCGAACTCTCTTATTCCCATCTCCTTGTTTTTATCTTTGCCACCTCTTGGGGCAGAGATCTGTTTGTTCATACAGGCTTTTAGTGTGGTGGGGTTTGTTTACATTTTTAATGTAAATGCTACTGTATGTTTGTTTTGAAATACAAGGTCAAAGTAGCATTCCTTAAACTCAGTTGGAGTTGGCAGTGTATTTTACGTTTTGGAAGATTTTATTTCTGGCCTTAGAGCAACCCTTGGGAACAATCTGTGCTCTGTAGAGGAGCGTTTCATGTTTAATGTAGTGAGGTTGTTGCACCAGGGAGTGGAGCTATCGGTAATGTTTTCAATATTGGTAACTAAATACTAATACTGGGGCCTAGACAATCTTCCTTTTGAAGGAAAGACACTGGACCTGAACTTGACTTGGCAGTCTATGGAAGTACAGTGCAGAGGGCAGCTTATATGTGAATGTAGTGATTGATGTTGCTGAAGGGAGCTGTTGCGATGTTCTAAATAAGTGGGAGTTTAGGTCCACTCAGAATTGGCAGACCCATGTTGTCTTGTAGAACAGTACACATCTTTCTGACATCGGAAACCTATTACTAGCTTAATAGAATGAACTATAAAGTTATTAGCATAAACGGTATATTTGTTAACAAGAGTAACATTGGGGAAGTTGGATTTTAGTATGGGAATTGCGACTGGTCCCTCAAGTAACTGTGTGACTGTTTCTGTGCCTGTCTGATTAGGTTTCCTTGTTACATGTGTTTCCTGCAGTGATTACTGCACTATCTCATTTATTAATGAAGTAGGAAGTATTAATAATTAAAAACTTCCATTAGCTCAGTACACTTGTAGCTTAAAAGCATGCTGGCTGTCCCTTAAGTAGAGTGTCTAAGAGCTTGACCTGTCTCTGTGTAGAAGCCTGAAGGGTAAGTTCATAGAAACTAGACTGGAATTTCAGTAGTGGAGAAATTCTTTTGTCGTGCACCTTGAGTGGGAGAATATCTCTGCCTGTCATTCCTCAAGGTTGCCAGTACACAGCTCAGCTGGTAGTAGAGGGTGTTTGAGGAAAGGATTTATGTCTCACCAAAGAATTGATTCAGGAGATGAATCGCAACTTCATGGGCTACATCCTTATCCAATGTGTAAATTCCTGTAGTTTTGGTCAAATTTGCACTATTTTACATTCTTGCCCAAGACTGTAAGATTGTGAATATGACTCTCCCTCATACTTAAAATACATGTCTTTCTTTTAAAGCTAAAGGGCCTAACTCCTGCAAGGTTATAGACACCTCCAGTCTTTATAGCAGAACATTTACATCTTTTTTCTTGTTATTTCAAATTGCAGAACAGGAAAAATTCCTGTCAGTGATGAGGAGCAAACAAATGTGCCATATATCTATGCTGTTGGAGATATACTGCAGGACAAGCTGGAACTCACACCAGTGGCAATCCAGGCAGGAAGATTGTTAGTTCAAAGGCTTTATGCTGGGGCAACCAGTAAGGTAAGGAACCAGTTGCCACAAAAGACTTGTCGTTGCTCTACTTCTAAGTGCAGAGTGCAAGTCTGCTTGTTTATGGAAAACTCAGTGGGCTTTTAAGGATTAGTTTTGATGATCACTGTAATTTTCCCCTGGCAAAGATATTACGCAGATATGTTCTGCTAATTGTGTGGGATGAAATTAATACCTTATGGATTAAGCAGCAGTCTCTTTTTTTCCTATTAAGAGGTTTTATTTTTCTCTCAGAGTGTAACGATAATAAAATGAACTGAGATCATTTGACTTGTTCTGCCTTCCCTAAAAGCGAGCTAAAAGTGAGCAACCATACCCATCCCATTAAATGCTTGAACTCTAATTCATGGGCAGTTTACTAAACTATGTACAGTCCCTAAATAGAGTGTAAAAAGGATCTGTGATGCTCTTCGTTTTCAGTGTTGTTTACCCTTTTTTTTTCACTTCTCATCCTTGTTTTCAATGTAATATATAGTTCTGCTTGTAACTGAATATAGACACAAAGGAAGATCAATGTACCAGTAAGTCAGCACGTACTTACACCTGAGATGTTGAATTCATGAATTTGGTGTTTACATTTCATACTAGTGCAATTGTAGGTTTCATTCAAGTTACACTAGTCCAAATAGGAGTAACACAGGTACTCATTTACACCTTATCTGTAAATTAGGAGGAAAGGAGAGTGCCTTTAAAGAGCTGTTATCCAAGCAACATTGATGTGGGTGCTTGTCTCGCCTTCATAACCATAGGGCATAAGCATAAAGATTTTTCTCTTTCAGAGCCTGCTGTATTCATATCAAGTTCAGCTGTCGGTCAGATTTAGAGCTTGATTGAGTTGTTTATTTTAAGTTGGCAGGTATTGTGGTAGCAGAATCCTGAATCAGTGTGCATGATGTCATTACATCAGCCAGGCAAAGTTTAAGAAAACCATAGCTGGAGCCAGAATTTTTTTCTTGCTGCAGTGCTGTGGATATGTTTTAATTTACATTTTATGCCAGATAGCTGTCTCTCAAGGTACGAAAATTCTCATGCTGCCAAAGAAAGCATCATCTCTTTCAGTGAATCTAGTAAATGAGTAACTGCTTAGATGGGATCCTGGCTTACATTGTCGTTCTGACAAATCCAGGTGACTGTATGAAACATAACGATGTGTTATAGATAGCTGGGGAAAGAACAGTAAGCAGCATCTTAGTTCCTCAGTCAAAAATGAAATAAATTAGAGTTGAAATTTATAGAAATTAGAATTACTGCATATTAAATAGAGCTGACCAGCCTGCTGGCCTATGACAGAATGACTAATTTGGTGGAAATGGGGACAGCGGTGGATGTTGTTTACTTTGACTCTAGTAAGGCTTTTGATGCTGTCTCCCATAACATTCTTATAGACCAGCGGATGAAGTACAGGCTAGGTAAGTGGGCATGGAGGTGGGCTGAAGATCGGTGGAACTGCCAGGCTGGAAGGGCTGTGACCAACATTCCAAAGACCAGCTGGAGGCCGGTCACTAGTGGTGTGCCACAGGGTTGGATACTCAGTCCAGTGCTGTTGAACATCTTCATTGATGGTCTGGGTGGTGAGACAGAGTGCACCCTCAGCAGGTTTGCAGATGATACGGTCCTAGGAGGGGTGAGTGATGCACCAGATAGTTGTGTTGTCACTCAGAGGGACCTTGTCAGGCTGGAGAAATGGGCTGACAGGAATCTTATGAAGTTCAGCAAGGAGAATTGCACAGTCCTGCACTTGAGGAGGTGTAACCTCATGCACCAGCGCAGGCTGGGGACCCACCAGCTGGAAAGCAGCTGTGCAGAGAAGGCTTCAGGGGGTCTGGAGGACAAGTTGACCATGAGCCAGCAATGTACCCTCATAGCAAAGAAGGCCAGTGACATCCTGGGCTGCATCCTGCAGATGCATCCTGGCAGAGCATTGCCAGCAGGTGGAAGGAAGTGATCTCTTGTTGTCCACTTGGCACTGGTGAGACAGGTTTGGGTTTTGTGTCCAGTTTTGGGCTCCCTAGTACAAGAAGGACACGGACGTACTAGGGCAAATCCAGCAAAGGGCCATGACTGTGATTAAGAGACTGGAGCATCTGACACATGAGGAGAGGCTGAGACAGCTGGGACTTTTTCTGCCCTGCAGAAGAGATGGCTTGGGAGGCTCTTATATTAATGTGTGTTCCTACGTGATGGTAGAGAGTAAAGAAGATGGAGCCAGACTTTTCAGTTGTGTAAAGTACAAGGACAAGGGGCAATGGGTTCAGACTGAAACACAGGAAAATGCCATTTAAACGTAAGAAAAAAATTCTTTACAGTGAGGGTGGTCAAGCGTAAGCAGGTTGCCCAGAGAGTGAGTCTCTAGGACACTCCAAAGCTCCACTGAAGTCAGGGGTCAGTGTTTGCCTTTCGTGGTATGTGATGGGGCACACAGTATCAGCTCTATTTGTAGCTGCCCCTCCAAATGTCTGGTTCTTTGACACCTCCTAGGCCACAGTTGATAAAAAGATCATAGTTTTTGGACGGTGGTTTTGTCTTTGTAGCATTCTCTGTTAAAAATAGCATGCTCTGTAGAAGCAGTTGAACAGTCTACTTTTTATCTCCAGTGCACTCTGTGATCTGGAACATTTTAAAACAGGGCACTGAATTTCCTCTTCGTTTTAATCTATGCATGCTAATGTCAGTGTGGCTTTAAACTGTCTTTCTGTTCTTGTTCCAATTAACACCTCTGAGAGGGACAAAACCAAAACTGTAGCTTAATTTTCAACAAATCTCTTTTAAAAAGTAGCTTCCAGAATTATGAATAATCTGACTTTTCTTCCTGTCTGAATTTCAGGGTGCTGAATTTTAACCCATTGTGCTGATTTTATTACTGATGATGTGTGGGGTTTTTTGTTTGTTTGTTTTGAATGCCACACAGTGTGACTATGTGAATGTTCCAACCACTGTGTTCACTCCTTTGGAGTATGGAGCCTGTGGGTATTCTGAAGAGGCTGCGGTGGAGAAGTTTGGGGAGGAAAACATTGAGGTAAATGCCTTTAGTTTCATCTGGATTTTAAGTTGAAGTTAACATTATTTTAAGTTAACATTATTTTAAAATTTTAATGTAATATTGTTAAGAGTCAATTAAAACAGCATTCCGTGTTCTGATGTAAGGGCAGGAGGTGACCAGGTACATTTTTGTCTTCCTTGGTAGTTCTAGACATGTTATAAAAATAGTCCCCAATTCCAATAGCTCTAGTTGCAAATATGTTCTATTTTTGGCAAACAGGGTTTGAAGGTGGAATATTTGCTTAAAAAAAAAAAAAAAAAAGAGTTTCTTTGTGTCTGCAACTACTTCAGGATAAATTAAAGCTGGGTGTGTGCTGGAAGCAATACATTGGTTTTAATGTCAAAGCGGAGCTTTTTTTAGCTATGGTGTGAAAAATTTCTTGCCATGGTGATTTTTACCTTATAAAGGCAAATGTTATGCTCATTTTTGCTGTTTATTTTGACTATGCAGGGAGGTATGCCCATAACTACTCACGTGAGTAATCCCTTTCCTTTCACTGGGCTTGCCGGTCAAGAGTGAAATTGGCCATACATTAAGTACTTAGTGCCTGAGGCTGTGCTAACAAAATGCTGTACTGGCCACCTTACAGAAAGCAAGAAGGAAGGGAGTCTGACAACAAGCTGAACTTCTGTGCCCCGTGAAGATCACCTGAGGAGCATTGTTTTGGGAAATAAGTAACTAAGTGGTGGCTCATGAAATTGAGAACTTGTCTCCCTCTTAGCTTTGTCAATTACATTTTTTTTTTAATTAGACTGTGGAGAAAAGAAGTAAATATGACTTAAAATGGCAGTGTGTCAAGTACTGTTAACCTAACTATAGGGCAAAGGCTGAAATTCTTTTCTGCTAACCAAGTTTGTAGATACCCAGCCAAATTTTTATTATTGAGTCAAATTCTTGCTGTTACATGTGAAACACTGGACACTTCTTTGTGGGAAACACACTTCCAGTTTTCAAAATAGTTTTTAAAAACGTGCATCTAGAAGCATTTGTGTTCTGGCTAAGTCCTAATTTAGTTTACTCTGACCTCTTTATCATGTCACCATATTGGATTTTGCTTTTGCAAGCTTCAGTAGGATTATTGAGTTGCATCTGTCATTCACACCTGTTAAATTTCAGTTTCAGATAGCAATGCTTGTAAACGCTTTGTAACCCCATTAATATGGAAAAACATTGAGCTGTCTCTCCCAGTTTGTGAAGGGACATATTTTTACTGGAGTTGTGATCAATTAAAAATTTATTTCAAATAGTAATCAATTTGAGATTAGTTTATAGTGGGAGTTGTTGGGAGTTCTGGGTACAGCTGTGCCTCAAAATACTCTGTCGTTTTCTGAGATATGTGCTGTACAGGTGGGCGAGCAGCCTTGTCTGCAGTTTGGAATCTGACCAGTGATGCTGGTTTGGGCAGACAGGAAAATGTGTTGGTTTTTTTAATGCACTTTCCATTTTGCAGTGATACATAATCTCATCTGTCCTAAACCCAGGCTCTGAGGCTATTTCTTCTGTTTTTTCTGCTCTGAGAAATATTTCTGTCTTCACTCCAGGTAGACCCAGAGACAATACAGCTTTCCATGAGGGACGCTTGTAGTTGTCTAGTTTAATGAGAGCATGGTGAACTGCATCCTGGAAGTGTAATATAGTTATGGCTTCTTTTTTTTCAGTTATCGGATGACACTAGTGCTTATTTCGTAGAGGCTTCCTCCTTTGGCATTCATCAAGGGGAAAGAGTCCCACCCTTATTTCAGATATTCCAAATGTGCATGCATGGCTGATTATTTAAGATAATCTGGCAGTTTTTGGAAGATCATACTCTCTGCTGTGAAATTATACAACTATTTTTTTTAACCTGTGTTATGTTTCCAGGTGTACCATAGTCATTTCTGGCCACTGGAATGGACTGTGCCATCCAGAGACAACAACAAATGCTATGCGAAGATAATTTGCAATATTCAAGACAGCGTAAGTGCATCTTTCCTTCCAGGGAAAACAGCAGCTATATGTTCATATTATAGGGACCATTGATACCACAGCTATAAATAGGTTATTTTTAACAATTTTAATTTAGGTTTTTCTACCTTTTGAAATGTAATAAATATTTATAGTGATATGTTACTTTTGTTTATACAAAAATGGCCCTTAGTAAAATAGAAAATTCTGCCATTGCTATTGGTATATGGTACTACTTCTGTGTACGTAAAATAAGAAGTAGAGATCTCTAAGACTTTCATTAACTTTGAAAAGCGAGCAAATCAGTGCATGTAAAAATGGTTAGGAGTCTTACTGGTTTATCCTGTTCTCCCCTCCCCAAACTGGGACGTTCCTTGCTGAGAGATTCTTCTCTCTGAAACTGAGATCCCTCAGAAACCATCACTTCTTGTAACCTCTGCAAATCCACATGTGTCTGTAAAACTCCTCAGTTCGTTCTAACTGGATTAATGTATCTTGCCGGCACAAATCTCATTTAGAGTGATAATGCGAGGATTATCCTTGGACTAGGATAAAATTTCCTGGCAATGGAAATGTACAGTACCTGCTGAAGCGCAAGCAAAATCGCTGATTGGTTAAAAGAATTGGTATGCCCTTCTCTGAATGATCATCATCTGTTCAACAAAAATTTAGTTGATTTTAATAACATGAACCATTATGAAGAATAATATGCTGTTAAAATGTTTTCCTGTTAAGATAGTGGCATAGAGTTATCAGTCCTAAATTTTTTTTTGACCTGTTTTCTTTTATCATCAGATTTATCTTCCTGCAGCCCTGCTAAGCATCACTTCACGATTTTGTAAAATTTGCAAACCTGTCTGGTTCTGCCATCTCCTCTTTCTGGAGGAGTATGCACTAGTGTGGAAGCTATTTTAGAACCCATGGTTATGTTCCTAATCCAAAGTTATGCAAGAAAATGAAAAGGTTTAATGGTCCTTTCATTGATTTGTTTCCATTTCTTGTCCTGAAAATTTGGAACATGTTTAAACATCTAGGGGTAGAGTTGAAAGTTACCCTGGATAAAAAATAGTGCAGTGACTATTTAAAACTTTAGTTACCTCAGTTTCATTACTATGGTTTTATTTTTGCATATGTCCATATTTTTAAGGGAAATAAGGGTGATTCCATTTTAGTTATTACCTAATTATAGCTTTTCTTATTTAAATAAACCCTGTGGTAAATCTCAGTCCTCAGGCTTACTGAAAGAAAAATAACCTTTCAGTGTACTGAGTATCCATGCTCCCTTAGATGTGATACTTAGCGGGAGGAGCAGATAACTTCTGATACCCAACTGGGCTATATCTATGCTCAGCAAAATCTAATTAATGCCCTGAAAGCTGCTGAGGCCCACAGCAGTTGGCCTTTGCTAAAGGAGACTCACTTTTCTTAGAGAAGTCTGTTGGAATGAGTGGAATAGCTTGCCAGAATTAAATTTAACTGCGTTATTTGCAATTTGGACGTACACTGTAATCAAATGTAGACCATGGGGTGTGTTAAATTTGTATGCTGTTGGTGTAAACAGAGGCCTCCTGCACAAAACTTTGTAAGGAAGCTGATTCTTGAGTTCCTAGTTGAATGTTTTCCTTCTCGGAGAGAGAACAAAATTATACCCATTATCTCCCATCTGTTGGTGCTAATGATAGTTCACATTTGTGTGGTCACATTAATTTGTGGTATGTTTTGTGAACGGATGAAATTAAATACTCTGAGTAAGAAAATCTTGCATGTTATCGAAAGAGACCAAAAGGCATGACTGTCCTTGTATTTGGTTACCTTTGGTTTTTAGGAGAGGGTCATTGGTTTCCATGTCCTTGGTCCAAATGCTGGAGAAGTCACCCAAGGGTTTGCAGCTGCGATTAAGTGTGGGTTGACCAAAGAGCAGCTGGATAGCACCATAGGAATTCACCCCGTCTGTGCAGAGGTTTGTACATGAAATCACCTCATATCCCAGCTTTCGTATCATTCTGGGCTAAGGTGCTGGAAATCTGAGTAGCAGAGCTCTAATAAAGAGGTCAGAATTCGGGGAAATGTAGGAGGGAGGGAAGGACAGGAAATTATCTGATTTTAATATTTAGAAATCTAACATTTAGGTTTAATCTGGCATTTTTTTTTAATGTGTTAATTTGTGAAATGTTTATGGTTTCCTCTAATCCAGTGCTCCCTCTACTGGGAAGTATAGAATTTTCCTCCCACTCGAAGATCCATTTATGGAGGCTTTGAATACTATTTCTGCTAAAGCGGTTGTCAAAGCTAATTTTTTTTAGATATGTGTACTCAAAATAGGCTTATAAACTGGTGTTATGGAAGGGGACCAGCTACATGACGATTATTTCTATTAAATTCTACCCTTTTAATAATCTCTCCTTTACTCTCTAGAGCTCCACTTTTGAAGTGAAGTACGCAAGGCTATGCAACCATTTTTGTTTCTTGTGTTTGTCTTACTGTTTCTCTTCATTAAAGGGCTTAATTTTCTCTAGTGGGTGGGGGACAGCTCCTCCGATGTATACATCAGAGATGTTCCACTGATTTCAGTAGTATTAGGACCAGTTATAGGAACTGAGGATCCATGCAAAAGCAGTGTATGACCTTTTGTACAGAGTCTGTGTTTTCACCTGCATGTGTTAGCTACAAAGTTCACTGGAGAGCAGCAGGGTGGTGGCCTGCAGAAGTGAAGTCCGCTTCTCTTGTTTCGTGTTTCTAAAGTGACATAAGCAGTATCATATGAACTCCATTAATGGAATGGACTGCTAGCAATCTGCATCATCTTCAAAGCATCCACAATACAGATTCTGGTTTTTCTTTTTCTGTGGTGTCATGTAATGGTGCTCTTGGAAGCCCTTGGAGAGGGGTAGCAGGTCCTTACCTTACCAGGGGCCCTGCGGAGGGGGAGCGCTGAGTGAGGCCTTCAAACCTGTGAACTCAAGCAGGGTATTAGCATATGCAGTGTGAAGAAAGGATGATAGTCGTAATTTATTCTGGACATCTGAGCTGCTAAAATTGAAACTGAATAGAATGATGATTAGACATAATTTAGGGAGGTAATTTCAGATAATCATATTTGTTTGAGTGGGGGAGGAAGAAATTGGCTCAGGAGGAATACACTATTTAAAAGCTCCAGGGAACAGTAATCATTTTTAGTGCCAGTCTTCAAAAGGGTTTTTTATGCCTGTTGCTTAATTTAATCTCTTCAGCAGTAAACAAAAATTGAAGTGCAAGATGGTACTCTTTGATTAAAAAAATGCTGTAAAATTGTTTGGGATTTGTGAGGATAGCACATATCAGGATGAATAAAATGATGGATAATGTCAGGATTATTTTTATCTTGCATTCATGTTAAAACTGAGGAAAATGAAGCCTGATCTGAGCGTGAAAAGGACAATGTTGCAGGGTCCAATGCTGACATCTTCACTGGCATTGGTACGAATTCACTCCTCAAAGAGTCTCCTGTGAAACATGGCATTGCTCAACTTGAAGAAGACTGTAAGACTGAGGGTCCCATTTCTCACTGCTTACAAATTAGAGCCAGGTTTCAGTTCTCTTATTCGAGCAGCATTTTATTCTGCAGAAAGCCTGAATTCTGAATGGAGTTTCTCACGAGGCAGAGTACAAATAAGCGTAAGCATAGATTGGTAGGACCTCAGCCTTACAGAGAATTGCCTCTCAGCCTGGACTGTACTGCACTGCTTGAAATACCGGCGTGCATAGTCGGGCATCTGTGATGAAGAGAAGGTGTCTTCTGAATGCTGGAACGATTTTTCGAGTTAGCTAATGATGGCTTTCCAGTCATTGAGTTGAAACTTTTGTCTTCACTGGTATAACTGACAAATTCTGCCAAAACCTCTCATGTTTCCAACAATTATTGAATGAGTCCCAGCTGGCTTACTGGAGTTGGGGAGCTGCGTGGTCCCCGGAGCCGTTGGAACTGGCTAGCACATCCAGAGCCTGCAATCGGGCCGAGAAGAAAGCAGATAAATTTTGTGCTTTTTAATTTCTGTCCTTCAATGTGAAATAATAATAAAAAATGTTGTTAGTCTGTGGATCAGAACTGAAGAGTTAGAAACCCTGTCTCAAGCCATGCGCTATAGTTTAAAGATACTGCTATTCTTCTGCCATAGATGTTAGACATGCATTTGTCTTACTGATTTGTGCGTAATGCTTTACATACTTATAGAAAGCAGAAGAGGTATATCATTTATTGATGATGCTCTCTGAAGAGCTGCTAGCAGCCTTAATGCAGCAAAGCTTCTGCTTGCAGAACTGTAGGGCTTTCAGATCCCCATTATCTTTAGATACTTCAGTGTTATTTGCATAACTGAAACGCGTATATACTTTATTCTGTGCTAAGTTTATTATTCCTGAAAGATGGCTTTGATGATAGCTCATTATTGCAACTTTGAACCATTTAGATAGAAGTGGGTTTGATTTCCTTTTTCCCTTTCTGTATCACATCTATGCAAAACTATGCAATTATTTGCATAGTAAAGTTCTAATGTTAAACAAGGTTGTAGAATTTTTCTTCCTGAATATTGTTACCTTTTAATTTTACAATAATTGTTCTGGAATATGTTGTTTTCTTTAATGTGACTTCAAAGCAGTAAAGATTGGACTTTTTCAAACTGAATTTACTATTAATAGATTTAGCTGTTGTTGAGAGGATGCAGATCCCAGACGTAATACCTACATCAGCAATCAGTTCCATATTTCTCTAATATCTAGAAAGGTACAGAGGCAAAGTTTGTTTTCTCCAAATGCCGTAGCCTTAGGTTAACTTCACTTTCCCAACAAAGAAGTTATCTTTGAGCCTTAAGGACGCTTATTCATTAGCTGTACAGACCAGAGTTTATTACTGCTGAACTCATTCCCACTGTGAAAACTTAGGAGCATTAGGTGCTCCTAAGGACAAAAGGTGGTACAAAGCCACATGACTTCCTTAATTCTTTCCTTTCCACTGTAAAAGGAAGACCATAAAGTAAATGAAGAGAACAAAGGGTATTTGTATGTGTGGGTGCTGTTTAGTGGCAGGGATTTAAAATGTATGCTTTTCATTATTATTTTATTACTTTAAGAAATGGCTGTGATTTTGAGCATTATGCCCATGTTAATCTTCTAGAAGAGCAAATTCCTGCTAGCCATACTAAAAGTTGTCTGTCTGTCTTTCTCTTAAGATATTCACTACTCTTACTGTGACTAAGCGTTCTGGTGAAAGTACCCTTCAGGCTGGATGCTGAGGTTAAAGACCCCCCATTCCTGTTGTTGCCAGAGACTGACTTTCATCGCAGTGGCCGACTCGTGCAATTCGGAAGAAAGGTTTTGGGAGAAGTCATCCTCGGTTGTCTGCAGAAACGTGTAGATCTTAACCCGGAGCGTTCCCTCGTCCTAAGGAGCAGAGCACTGGGGGAGTTGGTCACTTGCGGTGGTTGGCTGGCGATTAGCAGCGTGATGGGGATATTGACTATCGAGCTGTTGCTTAGCAGGGCATTTAACGGATGCTTTCATGAAGTCATAGCCTGAATCCTGCATTGTCTGGGGGGCAGTGATGGAAGAACTGCTAGCACAGCTGGACAACAACTCTTTTTGGTTTGGTTTTTTTTCTCTCTAGTTTCTTACCTGAACAAAGAACTTCAGAACTGAAGAGCATTACCACAAGTTCAGATAATTGTATAGTGCCCCTGTGTGCTAGGTTGTAACACAGCAGTTGCACTGTCTCCTTGTGAGCATGTGTTTTACCAGCTCACATGCCTGTGGAGGGGAAATTCTACCTCCATGCTTGATCATGAGGAAGAACATATCCTTGGAAAAAGGCTTAGTACCATCTAGAGTAACATATTTCTTGGCTTCCAAACTGACTCTATTGTGACTATTTATTTTAGAGAAACTTACTTGTTAAAACGTTCTCCTTGACGAGAAAGGAGAATACTTTTTATTAAGGCCTTGTTGTACAGAAAGGTAGTTGGTTTTTTCCCCCCTTCAACTGTAACAACAGTGTGTAGAAAACAGATGTGATCTTCTTAGCTTTATCTTGCAGTTTATGTGATTATAATTAATCCAATTTGGAACAGACAGAGTTCTACTTTGGAATGAATTATACTTCAAGAGCTCTGTGCAGCTTTATTCAGTTTGAAGAAATTCTTCCTTTCCAGATGAGCTACTGTGTGCTGCACTGGTTCAGGTCTGAACTGGCCACTTTGAACACAGCAGTAGTGCGACTTTCCTTCAGATGAGTGGGCCTGCAGAATCAAAAAACCCAACCAAAGGACTCCCACCAAAACAAAGAAGCAAACAAACCCCCAATCCGACCTACAGAACACAATAGTGAAAAATCTTCTGTGTAGGTGTGACCTAAAAGCTGTGTTTAGTTTCATCTGTGCTTTGGTTTATATTTAATTAAGAAAACAATACTTGTAAAACAGAGATTTCCATGGAAAATATCAAATTCTTGAATATTCCTCTTGTGTTGGATAAACTGCATATGTATTTATCAAGGAATGGTAGAAGTGCCTCTTTGTAGTGGAAATTAATGTGCTTTTCAATCTGGTTTTTCATTTCCCTCTGTTTTAGCAGAAAGGTTCAGATTACCTTTAGTAAATGGTTCTCAGGAGTTTAGTAGTGCGGTGTGAATACGGGGTAAATTCTCCAGCCCTCTGGGCAGAATGCCTTATGCCTAAACTTCTACCTGGTAACAAATTCCTGTATTGCTATGGAGATTTCTAGAATAGTGTTGTAAGTTATTTTTATAAACTCATACATAACTGAAGGATTTTAAAATCTGTTTTGTACGGTATCAAGAACGGTCTGTGATGGTATTTTTCTGGCCAGTGTATTAAAATTGAATATTTGCACAAACTGATGCTCATTTTGATGCCTCTTCCAAGTGAAGAAACCAGGTGACAGCAAGCCGACTTCTTTTTAAAGGCCAGGAGAGGGCACCTTGTTAAACCCAGCTGTGATTTGTTTCCATCGTTTCAATTTTGAAGTTAGGTATTTCTCTGAGAAACAGGGTTTGGGGCTATTTTATGTGTGGTTTTTTGCATGTTAAACATATGAGAAGGACATACTTAAAAATAAGGAATTAGTTAGGAAACCAGCCTTCCACTTTGCACTAGCTGCCATCTGTATAACTCCTGAAGCCCCAGGAGTACAGGTTCCCGAGCCGTTTGGCAGTGGCGCTGCCCATACCCATATTTAATCCCGTGCATAGCAGCATTATTTTCAAACAAGTATGCAAGGAAGTCAGATCCTGGGCATGGGGAATAAAGACGTGTATGAGCTTGGCTTTGCAAGATCGGACCCAAGTGTATCTGTTCCTATGGGTCATGTCATCATTAATAATGTACATTTTTACACTAGTGACTTTACAATTCAGTAGCTGTTGTTTTTAACTACTTTGATTTTTCACTTAAACTGGGAGGCTCTTTTTTGTAGGGCTTTATCTTTTCTTTCTCCAGAGGGAAAACATTTTCTGGTGCGTATTTCTGTCATCTGTGCATGATGATAGAGATATATTATATATGATAACATCACATGAGGATGTATTAAATGACAAAGTATTTAATGATTATATCAAATTAAAGATGCATTTGGTAATGCATGCTTTGGAAGTATGTACTAGAAAATGTAGTAAGTTAAATGGTATTTATATTCAACTCATATCCATTAGTTATTAACACTTTTTTTGGCACTCTTGGCGGGGAGGAAGTGAGAACCATCTTAACGTATTGCAGATAAAAACGCAGACGGCAAGTTTCACTGGCTTCAGCAGGGAATTAATAGTTTCACGATTCCAAGAATATTTTTTTTTTCTTTATTCTTTTAAGCTCCCCCACCCCAGCTGATCATTCCGCTTTTTACCCCTCTCCCGGTGGTGTGAGTTGTTGGCGCAGTCCTAACTTTCCTGTAAGTCTTGTATTCAGGCTTGCATCCCGCCTCCCCTCTGTCAAGACCTGCCCGGAGCCCCAGCCCGGGCGTCTTGCTGGTGGTGGAGCCGTGTGATGGGGCAGGACCAGTTTCAGACGAGGTGGATCTCCTGAAGACATCCTGGGCGCTGGAGGTCTCGCGGTCGGGTAGGTGTCCCGCTGTGCCTGGTGGGAAGACCTTGCACTCATGAAGCCTGTTGGTGATGGTGTCTCTGGCTGTGCCACCGTGGCACATCCCTTGCCCTATGATGCCACGTGGCAGCTGGTGCGTGGCTGAAGGAGAAAAGCCATGGCTGTGTGCTGCTAGTGCAGCGCCCTGCCAGTGCGAGAGTGTGAAGAAGCGGCCAGATGGCTGAGTCTTTCATGTAAAACTTGATAGACTCCTTTCAGGTCAAAATACGGTATAAATGTTTGTGGTAAAATGGCAGCTCTGCCAGGAGTGAAGTTTCAGGAGCCCTTTCTCTTTGACAAGCGGCTTTTCCGATTGCTCAGTTGTCCTCTGCGTGGGATGGTGTGAGACTGCTTTCTTGCCAAGGCCTATTTGGCCTCCAGGGATAAATTAAACCTAAAAAAAAAAAACCCAAACAGAAGGCAACAAGGGATCTGCCACACCACTACCCTGCCTTCTGCACGCACAGAAAAGCAAAAGGTCCTGAGCGATCCCAAGGACTTGTCGCCGGGGCCTGGAGGAGCGGCCGCGTCCGTCGAGGCACGGTGACGGTGGCTTGCTGATCCGCTGTGTCAGCCTGGTGAAAGGCAAGGCCAGCGGGCTCCCAGGCCTCGCTCAGCCCCGCGCGGCGAGGGCCCGGCTTGCCCATCAGTCCTCGCCCCAGGGCAGGAACGGCGTGCCAGGGGCTGCTGGTGGGCGAGCGGCACCTCAGCGGGGAGCAGCCACAGGGACTGGGGCGGTCACCAGCTGTCGGGCACTCGCCTCCCTGTGGTGTGGTCCCTGTTTCCACCCCTCTCGCTCTGCTCCGGTGCTGCAGGCAGAGCTCTGCTGGGCTGTTGGGTTTTTCTTCTTACCTTGGGGAAAAATTATGTTTGTCTTCCTTTTATTAGCCAAATGCTCCTGGCCCGTGTTCTGTTGGGCAGAATTTGACTTCAGACATATGAGTTCTTTTTCATTCAATCACCTTTTTTATCTCTCTCTTCCCATGAAATCTTCTGGTTACAGACTTGTCTGAGGGAGCTCTCCCACGGCATTTTTACCTCTTAGAAGTACCAACAGGCTGACGCACCTATCAGGACAGAGAGGGAAGGCTTTCCTTGCCCTAGCAAGCTGCATGACTGACTTTGCTGGGGACCACTGGTGACTCCTGCCCTGCCGCACCATCTTGGTTGACCATCGGGTGCCTGCAAGCGATTGCTTTCTGCCAGGGGGGCCACGCTGTGGCCAGACCCCTCCATGGAGCATCCTCTGCTGCTGAGCCCATCTCCTGCTGAAGCCGGCCACCATGGGTCCCAACCAGTGTCCATCCCCATCTTTAGACTTTAATGGGGCTGAGCTGGGCACATAGTGACAAATCTGTGGCTAAAACCCAGCTTCTCCTTTCTTCTGTGTATACTTGTCTCATCGAGAACTTCTTTTCTTGAAAATAGGTTTTTCTCTAGGTTAGGCAAAGAGTAAATCAAGCTCTGCCTATTGTGTGCTTTCAAAATCAAAAGGTAACATGTTTTGCCTAAAGATCTGATTTCCCTTTTAATGCCAGTGTAAATCGACAGGCAGTGCCACCCATGATGAGGAGTGCCTGTGTGCCACGTGCTGCGATGCAAGGCAAACAAAAGCGGTGACTTCCACTCTGGGTCAAACCCAAATGCGTCTTCCCGCTCTGCAGCTTCTGCTCCGTTTTATATCTATAGATATACACACACACGCACACACACACACAGATATGTATTTGTGTGTATATCTATGTGTGGACTGTGGGATGGGGTGACTCGAGGTCTCCCCAGGCAAATTTTCCCTTGGGTGACGCGTTGGGGTTGCTACATCACGGAAGGAAGGAGGACGCCAGAGAGAGAACCCGCATGACACAAGTGAACACTGTTTAGTGTTGCAGCGTAACCGCCTCTTGCGAGGAGCCTGGCCGTCCCAGCACCACCAGTATATCTGAAAATAAAAGCTCACGACATGTAGTACCTTCCCCCACGGTGCAGGGGGGCCGTGACGGAGCCGTGTGTGGCAGAGGGCACGGCAGGTCAGCGCTGCGGTGGCAAGGGGGGGGTGCAGAGAGACTCGCACCGTCCTTGTTTGTGTTTTTCTTGGCTCTGCCAGCACCGTTTCTCCCTTAGCTCTACAGCTGCTAAAAATAACTGCCTTAAATTAATGGCTTATGTTTGCATTAAACTGTTAAACTTGCATTGGTCACTCCAACACTGCACACTAAAACTGTGGCTCGTTGCACGTTTATAGCTTAAACGAGATTCCTTGAGGTTTCTTTTCGGTAGCTGAAGTCAGATGGTTAATACGGATGGCACGAGTGTTTGCTTTTTCTTAGGGCAGCGTTTTCTCTGGTTAAGAAGAACCTCAACTTAGCTGAGCTGGGTTTCACAGCTTGCGGATTGCAAGCGCTGTGCATCTCCCAGAGCTCTGGCAGGAGTCACGGATCCGGACACCCTAAACTCAGGCTAGCGCCTGCCCCTTGACCCACTCTGGCCTTGGGTGCCTGCCTGCCAGGGGCTCGATCCACTCACAGCCTGGCCCCTGGGGCTGCTGGGGGCACGGGGGGCTCGGTGCTTAGGGGCAAGAGCTGGCCGTTGGTCACGTGGGCTGAAACTCCCTGTTTCTACACCTTGTTCCTGTGCTCCCAAGCAGTGCCGCGTTGAGCGCACGTCAAACTGAGAGTGGGAAATGCAGTGTTTGGTTCAAAAAGTTTCCTTCCAGCAGCAGACTTTAATTCCCTCCTGCCAGGGAGCTGTCATTCATCCCGCTTCATCATTAGCTTCTCATTTAGACAGGCTGAGTAATGGCCTTTGTAATTCTATGCCAAGTGCGTGCCGTGTCTGCTCTGCTTGACCCAACGTGGAGGAGCATTTGTGGAGGCCGGGCCAGGAATCTGTGGTGCCCTTGGCCAAGGCGCTGGTCTCGCTTGGCTCCACCTCTCCGTCTTCTGGTCTGTAGGCTGTGTTGTGTCTCCTGTGCATGGTAGGAAGCTTCCCTTGAAGGGACGTGTTGGTGCAGCGTCAGTTCAGGAAGACTAGAAAGGTGCCCGTGTGTGAGATGAGCGGTGCTCCCTGAGGGCTTCAGCGCCGGACCTGTGGGTTATTTCTGGAGGACGTTTGGTGGGCAGAACCTGTCCCAGGGTTGGCACGGGTGAAGGCAGCCTCTTGGGGCTATCTCTGCAGGTAACCTCACCTCAGGACCACTCTGAGCAGCTCGTACTGCAGGGCCAGAGGAGGAAATGAAGCAGAGATGCTGCTGACCCCATTAAATGTGTTATTTTAAGGAGTCTGACAGATGAGTATCAACCTATGTTTGTGTCTCCACTATCTGAGGTACAACGTTAAGAGAAAACAATGGAAAATGTATGTGAGATGTGGCTCTGTGCTCAGACAGCTGTTGGGCTTGGTTTAATGCCTTGGGCCAATTAAAGCACAGTCGTTAGGCTGGGACATGAGATGGGAAATATGTCGGGGTGTGTGCACGCATGCCTTTCAATTTAGGAAGATAAAAATGAAGAATGCACGTCAAAGCGAGAGCTCGACTCTTGACTAGGCTGGGGATGTGATCACGAACCATCAGCTGGGTGTGCTCTGAAGTACCTTTGAAGGTAAAGTCATGGTGGAAATCAAAGCAACCTGAAAAGAAAACTGGTGGGGAAGTTGCCGTAAAGCACCTGAAAGTGGTGTCTCTGTTTTAGACATGCTGCCTCCTGCAAATTAGACAGAAGAAAAGAGATGCGCTCGGGAAAAGCGAGATGCTACTGATCTTCTTAGAACAAGAGGAGTGGTACCGACTCCTATTTAAATCTTGCAGAGCTTTAAAACTCTGTGTTGATACATATTCACTTTTGCTTTAATCTGCTTCTCTCTCTTCTCCCTTTGTTTCTTTACCAAGTTTTTGCCATTTTAGACTTGTCTTGGGGAGTTCTGGCACATGTTTTTAGCAGTCCTAAAATCATCAAACTTGTGGGAAAGGCAAACAAAGAGCAATGATTTGCTGTTTCTCACCATACGAGAGCTACAGCTAAAGCAGTCAAGGGAGGCTGGGGTTTTTTTTCTGCATTATGCATGACTAAATGGAAGTCACTGCCACGGGATGTTATAGTCTAAAAATACACCTATGTTGAAAAAGAAATTGATTGTGTGCATGCAGGGTGGGAGGTTAGTGAAATAATGATCTGGCTGTAGCTGATGGTGCAGGATGCCCTTAAACCACTGAGTGCTGGAAGCTTGGGTGGGAGGACAACCTACGGGAAGCATCACTGTATATTCAGTGTGGGTTTTTTGACAAAACCTTTAACTAATCATCTTGTCCTGGGAATCAGGATATCAGATTGAAGGGACCTATGGCATAGGCTCAGTATTCCCCTCCTTGGGGTCTGGTTTGTTCTGGCCTTCCAAAATGGATTTATAATTCCTTGGTCTTTTGGAGGCTCAATCTTTCCATGCCTTGAAACTTTCCACTTACAATTTCTGCTGTGTGCTCTGCCCTGGGGATGAGCTGGAGAGCAGGCGATGTGACAGCTGATGGAACCACAAAGGCTTCTGCTTGGGCCTGTACCCCAGGGACACCTCCAGTCCACTCAGACCTTGCTGTCCCTCAGGCAGCATCTTCACCTTCCACTTCCTAGGGTCGGTGTTGAACCTCCCCAGCTGGGGCATTGCCATGGGAGAGCCCACATTTCAGCCTCTCTCAACGGAGACAAGAAGTTGTCTTAGATTCTCAACAAGCAGCCCGAAGTAATAAGGGATGAATTTACACTAGACCTGTGCAAATCATATTGAAATTTAACTAAATACCCTCCCAGGATTTTTTAAATAGTTGAACTGGATTGGTTTAAATGGCATTTTTCATTAAACATCTGTAACATGAGATACCGACAAGGCTTTTTCTTTGAAGTATAACATGAAGAATTTTTTAGTGAAGTGGTTGAGCCTACAAAAGACTTGCTTCCTGTGAGAGTTACTGTTAGCCTGGCAATTTCGGTGCAAGGTGCTTTGTTTCCATTTTGGAGTGGCTCTGGTACGGTGCAGGTGTTGCAAGGTGCGTTTGTACTGTCGCTAAAGGGTTATTCAGTTCTCCTCCAGCAGCACCGTGAGCTGAATCGAGGGCTCTGGCATGCGAAAATGACATTATCCAGCCTAAGGTCTTTCAGCCAGCAGAGCTGTAACGCTTCCTCTACATGCGGCAGCTCTTCTGCATGGCTGCCGGGGAGTCCCCCATGTGTCTGCCCTTCTTGTCGACATCAACCACTGATGGACAACCCAGAAGCATTATAAGAATTGTCTCTGGTGGGTGATTTGTACTGGAAACTGCATGCTCAGTTACCTACTGAGCTCACTGCCAACAGGCTTTCATGGAGAAAGGGGTTGTCCCTGACCGGCCCTGTGTTCACCTGTTATTCAGTCTGGTGGGCTTTCTTTTTGGTCCTCCCCTTCTTTCTGAAGATTAATCCTGAAAGAGGAGAAAACCCCACGAAAACACAAAAGAGAAATAGGTTAAGAATGAAAACCATGAAAAATGCAAATTGTTCGTGGGGAGCTGTGTTCTGCCCTCTTTTCCCCTCCTGCAGATTAACTGTCTGAGGACTGAAACGGCTCATCAAGCAACCAGCTGAGCAGTAGAGCGAGTGATGGGGTGGGAGGAGAGGAAAGCACAGCTGATCCTTTTGGCGACAGAACTAATCTCACAGATCGGCTCAGCTCACTTCACCTCCAGAGAGGGCAAAATTCAATGCTTAATACTTGGTGGGGTGGGAATTTTCTTCTTGAATTCCCTTTGTGCATCTCCTTGTCATTTTAGTTTTAGGGGAGATTTACTCTGTCTTCCAGTTCATAATGATTTGGAAGCAAACTGTTTAACCTGAACACTATTACCAAGCTCTTTGCAGCTCCAGGATACTGTGGGTGGGCTATCTCGACCCAGAATGATGGTGTCTCGACAGCCTGATGGCTCAGTAGCTGGTTTGTTTGAAAGCTCTTCCACACAAGCTTCTTGCCTCCGTGAGTCTCTAAATCTGCACTGCTCTAAAATAAAAGCCAAGTAGGAAATCTCTACTGCTTGCGATTGAGGCCCCATCTGTAGAGCAGAGGTTCTCATTCTTGAGTGGTTTCCTGCCACTCAGCCAAGGGCCAGGTGGTAGTTTTCATGCTGATGGGGAGTGAAGGAGATGGTGGCCCTGCCCCATGATGGTGGCCATCTCTGTTCTGGGACACCAGGCTGCAGGGCAGGCAACCACAGCGGTGACTCAATCTCTGCAGAAATTCTATGGATGTTGCAGATTTATGGAGAGTTGTTGGAAATTTCGGCAGCTTGTTTCATTGTAGTTTCTTCTGATACTTGCTGCCGAGCCTAAAATCCCACAGGTGCAGTTTTTTGGTAGCATTTGGCCCTTTCTTGTGGGGGGTGGAAGTGTAGAGGTTTGTGTATTAGTGCTCAAGGGGACAGAGACAGACACACATGTATCTTGTGCTTGAAGATCTCTGTTGTTACATTTTAAAACTATTTTATCTGAATTTTACATGACGTGGAAGTTTGGCACAGAGAACCAGCTTTGCCCACCCATTCCTAATCACCAAACTTGACAGGCAATAGTGAGAGGATGAGATCATTTATGAGAATGTCATACTGAGACTCTCAAATTTTCTACTGCAAAACTGCTTTTTCTTTCAATGGCACCAGTGGTACAAAGCATCCACAGCTGGGAGAGGGCTTCTCTCACACTGAGGTGAGTCAGAAGTAGAAACCATTCAAGCACAGTGCAGAATTTAGTTTCATTTATGTTACTATTCCAGTGTCAGCCAAGACCCAAGTTGGGCTTGGCGTATGACAGTGCCAGTAGCAGTCCAAATTTCTAGGTCATCCTGGGCTCTGTGCACAATTTGGAAGCTGCAGATGCAAGTGTCTGAGACAGGTGAGGTGTCTTGCTGACTGGAGATCCTGGTATCTTTCCACAGGTTGTAGCAGAAGCTACCACTTGGATAAACACCTGCCTTTCAAACGGCTAAAGACAAGACAAGACAGATCCCACCCCAGGGGATGTGAAGCCTTGGCAGAACGGGCTGCTCTGGACTGTGATATAATGGTGCACGTGTCAGTGGAGGTGGGTTTCTGTGCTCTGAGTGACGATGAGCCGTCTCCATGGATCGGTTACTTAATCCTGCTAATATAAATAGAGAATTTTTGTTGTGATGGCACCAGCCTCATTCCAGCTGGCATTAAAAGCTGTCACTCTGGTAGGCAGACGAGACAAGTTAGGAACAGCTACAGGAACTGATTTACCTCTCATGTAAGGCGAAACGATATGTCACAACAGAGCATCGTGCAGAGATCCCCAGCACCCTGTAAATCACCCCTGCTCCTCAGGCCGGGCAGCATGCTCAGCCGGCCTCTGAGGCTCTCAAAGCCAACGTCGGTCTCTCCGCTGTGCTGTGCTGGTCTTTTCAGAGGACAGGCGGAGCTGGAAGAGAGGACGGCTGTGGTGTGCTGCAAACAGGAAAACCACATCCTCAATCAGGCAAATCAACGTACTGATTTCACTTTCCGCTACACCAGATAAGGGATCTGACTCCCACCCAGTCCTGCCCTACGGTCAGTGCTGACCCTACACTGGTTTCTTCCAGTCTTTCTTTCAAAACTTGTCTTTGTAGGATTGTTAGTTTGTTGTTGCTAGACAATCTTTTCTTCTAATGGACTCTAAAGACCAAACAGTCTAAGCTTATATGACTTGTTAATTAAAGTCATAGGCAACAAGCATGAAATTGTACACAGCCACCCAAAAAGGGTGCAACTGTACTTGCCAGTCTGTGTGATTCAACGTGCATTTTAAATCACATCTATTAATAACCAACTTGTTTACAGAGAACAGGCCAGTAGAGGAGTTTATAACTTCAGTAACACTTCACAGAAACTTTTTGGGGGTTTTTCTTACCTTTCTTTTACCAAGCTACTCTAGGAGCACAGCAGAGCTGTCATTATTAACTTGCCTGAAGATTGCTGAAAATCACCCACAGTACCTGACTCTCTGGTATATTTTTATATTGGTGTGTTGCCTACAAGAAATCACCAGTTTAGCACAAGTCCAGAGCATTCCTGGTTATGCAGCTTGGCACACAGACAAAGCATTCTGGGAGTGTGTAGGCATTGGCTCACAAAAGCAGTGTCCCATGGGCAGCATCCTCCCCTCCTTCCCGGAGCTACGTGGAATTAGAGCTTCGTTTGCTTTTGCACATGGAGTTAGAGCTTTGGTTGCAAAATCTATGAAGTAATTCTGTTTGAGTGTTAACTTAGCAGAATGAAATCTTGTTTTATGGAGGATATATTTGTACCTGTTTTAAACAATGCTGCTTTTTCAAACAGCAAAAAATAGTGTTACCATTCAAAAGGGGAAAATTACATTATTATTCGCAGTGGAAAATGTCATTGCTGTGCTGATAGCTGTTGACAGGTACTTGTCGTGGTTGTGTGCTGTGATGTGCTAATTATTCTGAAGTTCAATCAGATGGCATTTTGTGTTTTCATTTCAACTCTAAAACCACGGTATTTGTGACATGTTGACAAGCACGTGTTTAATTGCTCCACGGGTATCTTCCAAGCTCATGTGTTTTCCACTTACTTTGTGAAGAAAGATGCGTAATTAGCTCCAAGGATACAGGGTATGTTGCTCATTATTGTATTTTCATTTCCCCTGCACTGATAAATACAGAATGCTGATAAATATGAAAACCCATCTTTGACACTGAACGCTACCTCAACTGGACTGCAAAGGTGGGGATTTCTGGTTGATTTTGCAAATCAACGTCATGAACCACCCATGGTGAGACCCTGTCCTCCTCCTTAACTTCTCTGTGCTTTTGCTTCCCTTCGCAGGTCTAAAGTCAAAAGAAAAGGATTTAAATTAATTAGGCATTAAAAAAGGTCACCTAATACGTATCTGGGGACAGGCTTTATAATTTGCACTGCTCCGGATTACATCTGTTGATTTCCTTGTTTATTTCTTTGAGTAAACCTGCTAACCAAGAGAGATTTAGGAGGAAAATATCAAGATTACTTATCCTTCCTCCCTTGCGAGGATATTCTTCAGTTGCTTCTCCGAATCAGGCAGAGGAAAAGGGCCTTTGGGTGCACATATATATTACAGTCAGGACTCATTATTTGCAATTGTACAGAAATTATAATTGTGACACTTGGTTCTTTTTCCAAAATGCACTGCATAGATTTTTTTAAAGGCAGACACATAAATCTCTTTCCTCAGTTAGAAAATGGTTTAAGTGTAAATTAGGTTAATTTTTTGTTTGCTGCTTGCTTAGCAGAGACTAAACCAGCCCTCCAGACCCAGGGGTATTCAGACTCTTAGACACATGAGCCCAGCCCCAAAGCTACCACTCTGCAGCCTGTCTTGTTTTTGTCCTTTCAGAAACTGTCTGGATCGGAAGCATCGATGTCCCTTGCAAAGTGATTCATACTCGTTGAGAACCCATGTGACAGGAGAAATGATGAGCTGGTGGTAAAAATCATTGTAGTGGTCTTTCCTACTTGATCTGGAAGAACGAGGTATGTAGTTGTGACTCAGACAACTTCCTTCTGCTCTCCTGGTACTGGAACAACAATTTCCCTGCTGGCTCGGTTAGCTGCTCTCTGGGTTCAACCTGCCTGTCCTTCACGATGGTGCATCAACATGGTCCATCACAAGTAAGTTTAAACACACCTGTTTGAAAGGGAGACTGGTTGGGTATGGCTGTGGGAAGGTGCGTGCAGGGGCCTGCCTTCTGTGATGTTCAGTGATAGGGCATTAACAATTTTAGGGCAATTTTAAAGTTGCAGGACAGTTCTGCCTCATTAATTCTCGCTATGTTTAGAATTCAGACCAGCCAAAGTGTTTGAAGGACCAGTCAATCAAGCTGTTCTGTTCTCCCTCTTCCCCTTTAACTGTATAGTTTCCTGCCTTTCCTTGGCTAAACCACTTATTCTTCCAGCAAGGTGGGCAGTAAAGCAGGGGCTCAATTCCCTGAAACTAGAGCTGGGGGAGGATAGGATCTGCCATTTGAGTTACAAGCTTATGCAATGTCACAGTGAGCTTGCCAGGATCCTCCAGCAAAGAGTATGCAGCCAAGATTTAATATTTATAGCCTAGGTAAAAGTACAGGGGAAATAATTTAATTAAAACCATCACAAGGGAGAAATTGGATGCATTTCTTCTGTTCCTTTCTTTGCTGGTGCAAGGACCAGCCACTGTGGTATGAGAGACATCCTTCTGCTTTTCTTTTGAAATGACCGTAAAGTTATTCTGTTGTGCTTTTTTGCCTCCTAATGCTATTTCTTTAAAAATAGCTTTTCTCCTCGTAAGACTAAGTCAAATGGTTTTGATATGTAGGCTCTTACTCTGATACTCGGGGGAAAATGCATTCATTGTTTTCATACACTGATATATTGGCAGTGATCACATTACGGATGTACAAGCTATTCCCTGCTTCCCCTGCACTGTGACAATTTTTGAGTATAATAGCTAGTGAAATGAGTATCTTGTGGTAGAATTAGGAAACATGAAAAGAATTACCGGTGCAATTGCCGGGGCTCTCATGTGGCATGCGCAGTTTAATGTCTTTAGCTTGTTCAAAGTGGTTTTACAGTCTTAGTTCCCTGTACTGTGCATTTGCCTGCATTTATTAGACAAACAAGGAAGTAACTCTTGTCATCTGTACGCAAGAATGACGTTTTCCCTTCCCTCCAGGTTGATGGCAAGGAGCCAATTCATGTTTTGTGGACTTCAGTATATCTCTATTTTACATTAGTTTTGTTTTTTTTTTCTATAAGCTTGTGAATGTCCAGTGTTCTTCTGCGTGGCACTGTGTGCGACAACGGACAGGCAAAGGTGCCAAAGTTTCTATATACACATACACACAGAGCCAGAGCAGGCAAAAAAGCATGGAATTAATCAAATTTTATCTCCAATGTGCTGCAACAGAAGAAAATACTACTGCTGTGTCAGAGCAGCTGGGGGGAGCTGCCATGCTCTGGAGATGGCGGGACCACACCAGTAGATAAATTGAGGTTTGTGTTGCTACGGCTCTTGCTATACCTGTTCTGCATATGAATGGAAAGACGGAGTCCCTGCACTTACCATTTTGGCACCCCTCCTGCATTTAAATATTACTTTGTCAAGCCTTTCAGCTTTTTAGAATATAGCAATTGCTGTTTTCCAAATGGCTAAGGAATACGAGGGGAGAGATGCTTCTTTCCACCAGTTCTTGTGTCAGTGTTTTGAGGCTGTACTGGCATAGGCACTGACAAATATTTGCTCTTTTGAAAGTAGTCTGGCTGGTTATGGGCTTGCCCTCCTCCTCGCTGGGGTGTTTAAGGAGGAGTCAGTGAATCACCCTGCTCCTCCATGGTGGTCTCCGGCCTTTGTGGTTGCGACCTGGCCTGGCTGCCTTTGTGTTATGAGGATTCAGCTGTCCAGTGATGCAATCGATGCTCGCCAGCCCTGAAAACCATCGTGTCTCCTTTGAAGGACGCACACCAACCATCCAATACGCAAGCTGGCTCTTTCGAAAAACTGAAGGTACAGACATTACCAATATTGTTGTCTGTAGCAAATTGATGATATTCGGTCTGTGGGTTTTATTGAAAGGGAAATAACCTATACAGTTGTTCCTTCACCTACATGCAGTTCACTGGAAACACTTCTGATGTGCCAAATCTGGCATATTTAAGTGATACCCTGCTCCATAAATAATTGTTCTGTAGCAACTCAGGGTAGTTATATCTCTATGCTCGTAAGATTTACAGTATTTCCCTACAGAAGGTCAGGAGACTTAGCATATTTGTAGTAAAGGCTGGAATATTTTCCTTCCTCATGAATGTTTAAATTGTGTGCTTAATGGATGCAGTATTGCTATGTGCATCAGCTTACTTTTATCTATATTCTGTTAGGCATAATGGAAAAAGTCCTCATTGACTTCTGTCTGAAAAACAACATTTTCTATGCAAAGTAATTCGAGGTCCATCCTTGCTTTATCAAAAAACACATTCAAATTGCTTTAGGGGGCTGGAAGATAATCCAGCTGTATCTCACCATGCAGTTATTGAAGCAGAAAGGTAAACTCAGTCGTAGTTGTTGTGGTTTGTAGCATAAAGCAACCATATGTTTAAGGGTTCACATCTGGCCCCTCCCATCCTAAGTCCTTGCAATAAAGCAACGCCAGAAATGCTTGCTGCAACACGGTCGCAAATGCCAAAACCCAACCATAGCTGCGGTCGTGACTGTGGAATAATGGGAGATGCCTAGAAAATGTTCGTGTTGTTGAGGCCCAGAGTTTTGAGCTGTGAGCTCCAAGCATGGGTAGGAGTTGGGTGAAAGAAATGCAGTTAAGCGTGAACCTAAGTGTGAGCTTTCTCAGAGGGTCATTCAGCTGTTGTCAGTGAACCAACACCAGAACAGCTTTTAGAGTAGCTGGATTGCATTTAATTAGGAGCCTGCTTAGTGTTGCAATGTTCACAATGAACTTTTTCCAGTCCCATTTTGTAGTAAAATCTCAGCTGCACTTACAGTAATGGGAACATAATATCTTGTTGGTTAGTGATATAAGGCCTGATTTTTATTTATTTTTATTTATTTTTCTCAACTTGCCTCATTTTGTTAGTCAAAACCAAAACAAAAAGATGCTTATTGGGATATAAGGTTCTTTGCATAGACGTAACTTATTTCTCCACATACAGTCAAAATAAGGTATGTGAGGACAAGCCAGCCCAAAGCTGAATCAAAGGATATAGTTACAAAGACACTGCGGTCTTTTGGCTTAGTCTTCTGAAAAGGTTCAGACTGGGTGGTAATGGTTTTACCAATCAGGTTAAAACTATTGATTATTGTTAATGAGGTAGCTGGGATCCTTTCAGCTATACCAGTTGTACCTGGTCAGAGTTACTGGATCAAAGACTTCAGCTGAGGATTCATCTCCCCTTGCTTCAGACATCTAAAAATGTGCTTCTAATCTAGGTTAGAGATCAGGCTCTCTTCTGCAGTTGGTATAGGGAGAGAGAAAGGATGAGAGAAAGAGGCATCCACAAAGCACAATTGTTCCCACTTTTCTTAGACAGATGCCTTAGACTGGTGGATGAGGTGACTCCCCTTGTTCTGCTGATGCAGCTACAGGCAGCCTCTTGGAATCTGCCCCAAATGTAGGTGAAGTTTGATAAAAAGCTCAGCTACAGCATTAAGCAGTCTCTGGACTGTCTTTGTCGGGCACGACAAAGTCCCAGGCTCCTGAGGCAGGATGACGCTTGTGCTGATCTTGTACAAAGTCACCGTTGCCTGGTGTTGGGCGTTGAATACTTACAGTGTCACTTTAGCGGGAGCTGGCCCCATCAGCAAGGGTCAGTGGCTCATCCACACGTCTGCACGTTTAACCTCAGTCGGGATGCTCAGAAGTGACCGTGAGGAAAGTCACGTACCTGTTCTCTGGTGTGGGAGCTGGGGAAGTAGCTTGGGTCTTTTGCTTTCTTTTTTCTTTTTTTTTTATTTTGTTCTCATCTTCCCACCCTACACACCTGACAGATGCTGAAGACAGCCCTTCCCTTGGGGAATGTAACATTCGTTTTCAGTAGGGAAATGGTCTTGCAATCATAAAAAATTGATGGCTGTCTGAAGCAGCAGTTAATCTTGCTTAAGAACTGCATCATTAACCTACAGCACAGCGTACACATTATGGACGCATTTATAAATGGGAGAGAGTGTAGACTTCAGTTTCTAATTTCCTTCTTACGGAGACTCATAAAAATCACAGGGAAAACACTGCCTTTGACATACTGCCATGCCAGACCACTCCACTCCTGTAGCTCCTTTCAGAGGAAGGATGGTTCTCTGTGGCTGTGTCAGTGGACTAGGGCAGAAAAGAGACCTTTTTGCTCTTTCTGAGGTGGGCGGGTGGCTTTGGGATCTCTGTGGTGATGCCAGACATCGTGTTAAGATCTGACTGTCACCACGCACAGCAGCCCAGAGCTGGGTGCAAGCAATCTGTCAGGCTCAGCGGCATGGATAGCTGGGATTCTGGACATGAACCACCCAGTCTGTCAAGTTTTGGTCACCAGATGTCTTGGCTGGACCTGGACACTCTGGAAAATATTGTTTCTCATCCTCACAAGTTTCTGATATGCTGTTTTGTCCCAGATTTTCAACCGGGACATGGCATTTCCTGTCTGACCCTCTCAGCCCTCACAGAAGGCATTTGCCAGCTCGACCATCTCAGTCAAATAACGTGTGTTGTGAGTCATACCCATGATGGCACCTGAAACAGCAGGTGGGTCCTGAGCCTCACGCAAGGTCACATCACTGGACATGAGGAACAGAAGGTAAGGAACATCCACCACAACACCGGAACGTTCTCCCTGCATCTCATTTACTGTGAACAGTGGTTTAATGTCTTCACCCACGGCAGTAAGCACACACTTGCATGTCCAGAAGCACCAAGCACTCTGTCCAAGTGGGGAAGAGCCGGTCCATGTGGATCTCCTAGCTTAGGGGAGACTTGTTTCCCCATGAACTCACTGCCTTCACTCCCTTGGAGCTCTGTTTCTCCTCCTGTGAAAAGAGAGTGCAATAGTTATTCCCTTGTCCATAATATTGTTTAGATTGAACAAATTTTATAATAATTTGTTACATTATGTAAACTGTACATTAAGCTGATAATAAATTAGGGTATTTAGACCAATTTGCCCTAGCCAATGATCAAGACTTGCTGTTTGTTATGAATTGGTCAACTTTTCTGCAAGGCATTTTGGGTTTGGTTTTTTTTTGAATGATAGATAAACAAGAATTTTTCTGTATTTTTCAAGCAGAAGATATCAATTTAAAAAAAAATCACCATTTCACAGCATCCAATTTCTCAGGTGTGTTCAACCCATTTCAGCACCGCAGTTGCAGAAATGCAACTAAATTTGTCCAGCTATGAATTCTGTCCCAGATGACCCTATATTTCCTTCCCTTCCATATAAATGCCAACTGCAGTAATCTTTGAAAGGCGGTAGAAGGTCACAGCTAGCAACTTTGGTTCTCAGCTGCTCCTAAATACAGTGGAGTTAGTTAGGGTTGCTGATGAGGGGTTGGCAAGTTAGAGGAAGAAATGGAAAAGATTCCGATCAGTGGCAAAAGAGAGGAGGACTCCCGGTTTCACTGCAGCTGGGTACCTTAAGCAATACACTTCGTTTTCTTCTGCCAGTTTTTCAAAGATGGTGGCATTAGCTGGAACCATAAAGAGCGAAAAGCGGTAGCAGAGAGCTTACTGTCAACAAACATCTCGTTGAGCTGTGAGCACGTGTCATTTACATATAACCTCAGAGGTGTTTGCTGATAAGACACTATCTGCTTGCTGTTCCCAAAGTTTAAAAACGAAGGCAACAGTACTCTGGTTATGCTGTGGCCTTACGTACTTTTAAAATACTTAGGTGAGTGGATAAAAAAAAAATTTCCAGGGCCTGTTGAGAGCCTGTAATTGAAAGTCCTATTTCTCGAGCATACTCCTAAAATTTCCATTCCCCTTGTACGTTCACTATGGAAATTAATTTGGTACAGAAAAGTTATTCTTGGCGAAACAGAGATCTGTCTTTGGGAAGTTTCATAGTGCAACCAGTCACTAAAACCAGACTTTGTTGTTCCAGCAGCATAACTGTAAACAACCGGGAGTGAATAGAGAGCTTAGAAATATCCCTCTTCTAGGTTTTTTTTTGTTTGTTTAGAAAACAAACAAACTGGAAAGATTTCTTTGCTCAGGGAAGGAGAGGACTGAAAGTGTTAGTGAGAGCTGAGCTCAGCGCTGGTAGGAAGCATGTGAGTTACATTCAGTTCTACTGCTGCCCTGTGAACCTGAGGTACAGAAGCCTGCTATTTAGCTGGACCACTCCTAAGCTGTAGGGTAAAAGTATTTTCCTTACACCCTCAGCTTGTCCTCTTTAACCACGGACATATGCGTCTTAAGCGACTTAGGCAGAGAATCCTACAAGGCTGTGCCTGTGGGTAAGCAGAAGGGAGGACGTTTTGGGCTGCAGATCCACCCAAGCGTCCTCACAAGCTCTGAGTGTTGTGTTCAGGGTTTTGCTGGACCCGCACGTCAGCATGGGTGCCGTCTGGGGCTTGTCTCTTTGCGGGGGTCAGCACGCAGGACAGCTGAGCTGTGAGCTTGGAGCATCTGCTCCACCCTGAGCTTGTCTCCCGCGCCAGCACCGCGCGCGCTCTGCCTGCTTGGGAGGCAGGTTACCTCGCTCCTTACACGGTTGAAGCACTACCACGTCGGAAGTTAACACGCTCTGCGCTGTAACTCACTGTCTTGCTCACTGCACACAAACTTCTGCTTTGGAGGTGCTCTAGAGGTGCTGTGAACATCCTCTGTGAGGGCAGAAAGTGTCTGCTCCCAGCGTGTGGTTTTTGGGAGTATTCTGGAGTCCTGCTGCGTGGCTGAAGACTGTGGGTACTGCAAGAACACAAACTGTAGTTGGTGACCAGGGCTTTTCTCGCAGCCTGGCCACTGACCTGCTAGGTGGCTTTGGAGAATCATCTCACCCTGCCTCCATACCTTGCCTCATCTTTGTCTGTCTTCTCTATTTAGCTTTTAAGTGCTGCAAGGAATAGTATACATTTTTTATCATGTAATTATGGAGAAAAAACCTCAAATACTGTGTTCAGTTTTGGGCCCGTCACTACATGAAGGACACTGAGGTGCTGGAGTGTGTCCAGAGAAGGGCAACACAGCTGGTGAAGGGTCTAGAGAACAAGTCTTATGAGGAGTGGCTGAGGGAGCTGGGACTGTTAAGCCTGGAGAAGAGGAGGCAGAGGGGGGACCTTATCACTCTCTACAACTACCTGAAAGGAGGTTGTAGTGAGGTGGGTATTGGTCTCTTCTCCCAAGTAACTAGTGATAGGATGAGAGGCAATGGCCTTAAGTTGCATCAGGGGAGATTTAGATTGAATATCAGGAAAAATTTCTTTGCTGAAAGGGTTGTGAAGCATTGGAACAGGCTGCCCAGAGAGGTGGTTGAGTCACCATCCCTGGAGGTGTTCAAAAAGCATGTGGACATGGCACTTTGGGACATGGTTTAGCAGGCATGGTGGTGTTGGGTTGATGGTTGGACTTCATGATCTTAGAGGTCTTTTCCAACCTTAATGATTCTGTGATTCTATAATGAGGGTCGGGGTGATTCTCCCTTGGGAACAAGCTTATTACAGTTGTATGTAAGAGTCAGAAATGGACTCAGCCACTTGCAGGTGATGGTGTCAAAGCCATGCTGGGAAGACATGGAAGGTGTCACCTGAACAGAAAGAAAAGCCCTAATGTTTTTGCGTGCTTTGAGAATGGTTTTTTCCCATTCGTCTCTGCTTTCAACGTAGCTGAGGGCATCTGAAGCTGAGCCTAACATCTGCATTTAACAGGCTCTTCACTCTACGTCTATTTGAGTAAGTCATGATCAGAAATTGGCATCCCAAGGAAGTTTAGAGGTACTGAACAAGTGAGCGTGCTCTGTGGACCAGGGGCTTACTGTGTCACCAGCACAGTTTATAATTTTCACAGGGATGGGTCAAGTATGTTTGGGCTCACTGTTCCCCGCTGCACCCATTCTCCAGATCACAAGAGGATTAATCCCTGTTCCGTGCGAGACAGATACTGCCATCTTTCAGCAGCAGTACAAGCTCCACAATCTGATCTCAGTAGAAGCAGTAGCTTGGTCAGATCTGTGGCAAGTTAGTAGGTCCTGATCCTCCAGCCTGGTGATTCTCTCAAGAGAAAGAATAAATCTGCTGTTGGCAAGGGGCACTTCTGCATTGCAGGCAAACTTCTGTTAGAAACCAAACTGGGACCAAGCCAAAAATAATTACTGGAGGTTTAAGAAAGTGTGTCAGGATTTTGCCCTGTGGACCTTAACAAGAAAGAGAAAACTCCTTTGCCTTGCTCTAGATGGAAGCGGATTTTTTTTCTTCTTACAAATTAAATAAAAATGACAGAAGAAGTATAGCGAGTTGTTAGAGCTGGTAGCTCAGTCTGACCTTTTCCACTCCAAAATCTAATCCCAAAGAAGCAGGGTTCCTGGAAATCTAATTTTGCCTTCGAGGCTGATTAATTGTTTGATCACGCAAGCGTTGGCCAGCCAAACAGTTTACCTTTCCTGCATGGCTGCTGTTCCGGTTAACAATGCAGCCTCGGAGAATGATCAGTTTAAACGGAGAAGCTGTAGAGAATTTCACACATAATAACTGGCTTCACTCCCACACCTGTTTCTTAAGCAAGCAAAAATAGGTGTCTGTATAAACACAAAGAAACATAGAGCTTTTGGAGGCCTGGGTATTGTAAACAGCTACTTTGATTGCTGGTGATACGATAGAAATTTTGATGTGGTAGCTTTCCTACACAGCATCCCTTGTTTGTAAGTGACGTGTGTTTGGGGCCCACAACCACTCAAAATGTCTCGGTGACAGGGTGGCAAAGCCAAGCAGCTCCAAGTGCTGAGTGGCGAAGGCACTTCAGGCACGGGTCGCTGGCAGGAGACCACTGCTATGGCTCTAACACTGGCTGAAACAAGGCAGAGCGTGAAGCTGGGGGCCACAGTAACCTGGTGATGCTGGCAGCAGGAGCTGCTGCTTGCTTGCTTCCTCCCACTGCTAAGGCTTCAGACCACAGAGAAGTCCTTGCACCAGCCTCTGAGGAGCCCTCTGCGTGGGAGCTCTGCTGTGCAGGTAAGAGGAGCTACTGTGCTTGCAGTCCGCAGGCACTCAGCCTGCACTGCAGATGCAGAGTCTTGGGAAAATTGCATCACCTCTCCCTTAAAGTGGATAATGCTGGGTAGAATGGCAATTTTTTTGACTTGGCGTTATGGTTTTCTGCAGCGCCAATGGAAAAGTGCAGGGATAGGTAGGGCATGAGTTTGACATCCTTACAGCTTTTGTGCCCAGAAATTTTGCCAAGTGGAATTTGAAAATTTTGAATATTTGTTTGGAGTTTCGAGATGGCCATCAGCCCTGCTGGATGTAAGACCGTGCACCGCTACCGGCCACACCACATGTGGGCACTGATTTCTGTCCCGGGAGTTGTGCTGACGCATCTGGAAGTACTTGTCCCTGAAATGATAGCGAGGCACTGGGACAGATTATCCAGAAAGATTGTATTATCTTCAGTGCTGGAAAAGGTCTTTAAGAAACAGCTAGAAAACTGTTGTCAAGCATGGTATGTACCTACTTCATCCCTGCGAGGGTCAGGTCCTTTCCAGCCCTGTGTTCATGAACTCGTATGTACAAAAAATTCCTAGAAAAACATGGGGATGCCCACTGTAGCGTGGATGTTTGCCTTGCAGCCTCCCTGCAAATACAGTCGTCTTCTGACAAGAAATGGCAATCCTGGAAAAACCTCCCACTCTTCAGAATAACCCTTTTTGTAACTTGTCACACACCCCTCTCAATGGCATTTCTCTGTTTCTGCTGAGACAAGGGCTCATCTGTGATTTTCAGCAGAAGAAGTCCACATTATAAATACTGCCTTCCCCTCTGCCGAAAGGTAAAGGTGGGATCAGCAAATGGGTTCAGAAAGGTGTTTTGTTAAAGGTGTGTTTCTCTGTATCACAACGTGGTTTGGAGAATATTCTGCTTATGAAGAGCGCTTTCTCTCAAAGGTGACTATCTGCCAGGAGATTAAAATGCTCTGGTGTAGGCTTCTCCCTCGTCCCTTTCCATACCCTGAGGCCATCACATACCAGTTCTCAGAATTGTCCTTTCCCCGTGCTGCTCTGCTCTGGTTGTGGCTTATGGGCAAATCTGGCTGGTCTGCTCTGAGCTCAGTCTGACTGTAGCACAGCACAGACTGGAGACATTCCTTCGCTCATGCATCTCTTCCTTGTCTCTGCAGTGATCCCCCAAGGAAAAAAGAAACCATTTTTAAAGGATTTGTAATGTCTGGGGCAAGAAAGAAAGTATTTCCAACCAAACCCCTCATCCCACCCCCTGTCAAAACTCCCAGACAAAGGCCACACGGGTGCTCACATTTAAATTAACAAAACAAGAGAACATCGACTCTGAAATTACAGGGAATACCCACTAATTCCTTTTTCGAGCTGCACACATGGTGGGAAGCCCCTTACTTCTAAAGCAATGCCACAGTGCCTCTTGAGGAGTTTGGTCAGTGCCTCTGGTGTGGAGCAGCTGAAGGGTGGTGGTGGTGGTGGTGGTGGTGGTCTACTCAGGTCAAGGCCTGCATTTAAGGTTCAGGTGAGCATGAGACCGTTGGTGCTGCGCCGACTCTTGAGATGCTTTGATGTGACAGTGAGGACCATCTGAGTGTATTTATCAATGGAAAATGACAAAAAGAGGAGACAGGCTGAAGGAAGCTTTTGCTGTAAAGCTTTGTTTATGCAGATGTGGCCACCTTCAGCGCAGCGATGTTATACACTGCTTTAGCAGCTTCAGCCTTTGTGCAAGTGGAAAAAGCCCTCAGGTCTTCCCTGCCGTAAAATACTGCTTAGGTAAAACAAGCAGACAAGTGCCTGTATCCCTGAAATAAGCTTGAGGTTCTCAATAATTATTTTGGGAAGGAGGGAGGTGAAAGCAGCTGAGATTCCTTTCCCCTCCCCCCTTTTTTTTCATTATTTCATTCTTTTTGCCCCGCAGCTCTGATTTCAGGAGAAACCTTCAAGCGAATGACACCGAATTACTTGCTCTTCTCTCCGCTTCTCGGAGCTTATCGCAGAACAAGGCAGCAGTCGCACTCGACCACTGGCCTCCCCTCGCAGGCTGTCATCCCGTGCCAATGGGCATCCGGGAGCGGAGGGTGCCCAGTGCTTCCCCACCCGGAGCACCCTTGCCGGGTAAGTGACCCCTTGCTGGGTAAGTGACCCTGCTCCTGGCGAGAGGCCTGTCATGGCTGCCTTGACTGGACTTCAGTGGCCTGAACCTCACAGACCCGATGGCATCTGTCACCCATCACCTGCACGGCCAGGGCCAGCACTGGGACTCAAACCCCAGCTGGCAGGTCTGGGGTGACTTACAGAATCACAGAATGGTCGGGGTTGGAAGGGACCTCTGTGGGTCATCTAGTCCAACCCCCTGCCGAAGCAGGGTCACCTACAGCAGGCTGCACAGGACCTTGTCCAG
>Ga0065711_1000978_pt1 | contig 62183 bp, 40 predicted proteins | sample Hoacrofraction12_FD_59098 | JGI IMG/M metagenome (GOLD analysis project Ga0065711, IMG submission 59098) | Hoatzin crop microbial communities from Cojedes, Venezuela - Epithelial fraction 12 v2 (version 2) | ecosystem: Host-associated > Birds > Digestive system > Esophagus > Crop | place... | reverse complement strand
GTTTCCGCCTTCCGCCCCGCGCGGAGCGGAGCGCGCCCGGCGGCACCGTCCAGCCGGCGGCTTCCCCCGGGGCGGCCGCCCTGCCCTCCGCTCCCTCTCCTCCCTCCCCTTGGGCCGAGCCGCCCGGCTGGGCAGCGCGGGGCCGGACCCGCTTCCCGGGCAGCCTTGCGTCGGGGGGAGCGAGCCACCGAATAAATAAATACAAATAAAAATCCCTCCTTTTGTGGCAGAAACAAACCTGCACTGGTGCCTGGTCGGCCGGGTGGCTTACTGCTCCTGGTAGCGCAGCCCGTGTTAAAAATCCCTGGGGCCGTCGAGGTGGTGAAGCCCTCAGGTTTGTTCCCTTGGCGGTGCTTCGAAAGGCGCCAGGCTGGACGCTGAGGGTCCTCTCTGGCGTGGTCTTCAGAACGTTCCTGCCAAGGCGTAGTCACGATCTATAAGTTTGGGGTTTTCTTTATGGTTCTGGAAGATTTACCGTTTGAACCTCGAAGATTGCAAAGCGCTTTCTAAGCAGTCACTAAGAAAAGTCCCCCTCTCACCCATCCGAATCACCCCCGTATCAGTTTAGAATACCATCTTGTCACCAGCTGAAATACACCGTATTGCTCCATGTACATGTTTGTCACTGGTGAATAAATCAAAAACACGAAGTTTTTCGGGTCCTTTCAGGCACTGCATGGTTTTACTGAAAGCCAGAAACAAAACTCCAAACTACGTGTTGGGCTTCAGTTCGTGTGCTGCATTCGTAGTTCTGGCAGCGAGGAAAAACCCCGGCGTTTTACTTGCAAACCAGTCAGCTTAGCGCTGGAAGTCTGTCATGGTCCTTGTCAGCTCCCGTCAACCTAAACATATTTTAGAGTAGAACTGCTATGTGAAATAATCTATTGGCGTTAGTCTGGAGTCCAGAAGATCATTCAGGAACTTGCTGGTTTGATTAACAGCTGTTGGAGTTTATTCAAGCATAGACGTATTTCATTATATAGTACAATACAACCTTTACTCTGTGTAGCGTCATTCAGACAAATTGTATGGCAAAACGCACCACCGAGTTACGTTTAAAATGCTCCATTGAATTAAGTACAATTGCAGAGATAAATGGGGAGAAAAACTGTAAGAATGGGGGAAACGTTTTCAGCTGAGGTTGAAATTAGCAGCCTGTTAGTATATTTGCATTGGTAGCATTAGTGTTATGTGCTGTTTCTAGGATATACGCTAGCAAAAATCAGATGCATGCTGAAATTTTCCCAGGCAAATTTTCAGTTTTCTAGGCGATTTTTAATGATAATAATAATTCCCCCTTGAATTGTTACTTCTTGTCATGTTTGATTCCCAATATAGCTTGAATTGAAAGTTAATACACCCTTCCTAAAATCACTAGACATATTTATCCTAGACTTTTTTTTTTAACTTCCAGGGGAATGCTTGTTTTTGAAAAAACAGAAACCTTAGTGTGGTGTTTACTGGTAAACACAGAGATATTGTACTCTTTGCAGAAGCATTGAAAGGAGTATTTTATTTCCTTTAAAAATATACAAGTATATTATTTTTGCATCTAAAGTAAAAAGGGAAGCAAGCTGTTAAAATACAATGTTTAACTGATGCTTATTGAAAAAGCAGATAGGTTTGTTTGCGCACCTCATACGTGTTATTTGCAGCTTAATAAAATAATACTTCGGTTAAAACAGATGTATGGGTGGTTAGCTTGCAGCGCGAGCTGTTATCTGGGGATGGCCCTGGGCTGGCTGCAGAGTAGGTTTGCGGTGCTCCAGGACAAACTGAGATGATCTGCAACCTTTGAATCCTACAGAAACTGTAGATACCGACTCACGAGGAGGCGCGGGAGGAAGGGCTGACCACAGCCCTGCCCTGGAAATTTGGGGCGGGAGACAGAAGCGGGGTCATGCCATTGTGCTCAGCGAACCCGTTCTTTCGTAGGAGTTTGAAGTCAGGGAGTGCTGTGGATCTGGCTGGTTCAGTACCACGCAACCTGATGTTGCTCAGCCACTGGTGAAAATCCTGCAGAGGTCTGTAATGACCCGGAGGAACATTACCACGTAGAAGCTGCTTGGCCTGGGGAAGGTGGATTGGTAGTCTCCAGCCAGGCTGCAGTGGAAAGTTGTCGTAGGAACTGGCTTGCTGCTTGGCAGGGCCGTGTCTTGTCTTTACTCCTTTAAAAGAACACCTCAGAAACTAATTGCCTCGGGATGAGGAACACTCATGTGCCATCCAGCGTAAACCTGTGAAGAGTGAGGCGCTTCAGCTCTGCCCCAAGGGAAACTGAGGACAGCGCTGTCCGTCAGCAGGGGACAGCCCCAGTGATGTGCCTTGGGAGGAGTTCGCAGTGTGAACGCCATGTCCTTGCCTCGGGGTGGCTCACGAACGCTGGGTGTGCTGATGTAAAACAGCTGTGGCTTTTTTAGCAGTGAGAATAATAAGATGGAAAACTGAACAGAATGTGCCCGGGAGTGGAAGCCTTGTCTTGCTCTTCGGAATGTGTTTGGGATGAGATGTGTTACCAAGTTAGCGCACAGGAATTCTTCGCTTATTGTCTGTACTGCATCTACTTTTCAAATTTTATTGATAGTGTCAGCAGCACAAATACCATTTGAAATTATATTTGAGGTCAAAGGTTGGCTGTTCTGTGCTGAAGCGTGTTTTATTCTTTGAGTATCTTCAAAGTGCACATTCAGATAAATATTTCCTATTGTAAAATGTCTGGTTTGTGCTACTAAAGAAATTATTATTATGTGTCATGGTTATGATACTCATAGCAATGAGCTGTATTTAGCTTTTTAATCATTATGACTCCTTAACTGGAATGGTTCCTAGAACCTTGGACTGTGTACTGCACATAGAGAGCATGTACAACAGGAGTCTGCTTTCTTAAGAGAAGAGACAACCCAGAGAGAATCCAGCATGTACAATAAATGGAACTTAATGGACGGTAAATAGACCTTAAGCAACGTGTGGAAAAAATTGTGTAGGTATTTAAGCAACTGATAATCTAAACCCACCTACATCAGGGTAGTCATTAAGTCTTAGGCATGTGTTTGCAGGGCTAGAAAGGTGCTTGGGAGACCTGCCTGTATGAAGCCATATTAGGAGAAATACATTTTTTATATAACAGCATGAGATCAAGAAGGGAGCCTGAGTAATTCAGCCTAAAAAACCCACAGCAGTCTGTGTCGAATCTTACCACTACCTGAATGTGTAGCAGTATGTGCGCTTACTATAAGGTCAAAAGCAGATTTGCTCTTACTTCCCGGACAGTTGGGTCCCAGACGTGGGAGCAGTGAACGGCTGTGTGCCAGCCCTCTCGGTCCTATCGCTTGGTCAAGCCTGGTGCAAGATGGTAGAGGCTAAGCTTGTTGCTTGCTGGTGACCTTAACTTATCATCCCCTGGGCATGAATACCTGCTGCGGGAGTAACCGGCACAGCCAGACCTTTTTTGGTAGTTTCACTTGAGATAAAGTTCTGACTGAACTGGGGAGGCTGGAAATCCCACAGTGGTTATCTGCATGCTGCCTTCTCTTAACGTGTAAGCAAGAAAACAAGTGGGTTCTTACCCTGTGCATCATACCAGCTAAAACCGCTTTAAGTTCTGCAGAGGTGTGAGCCCATCAAATGTGGAGAGCAGGAGTCAAAGCAATGAGATACCTATAGAAATGATGCTTGGACATGAGCAACCTGTTGGTTTCTCTTTTGAAATTAAAGGATGTGTGGGCGCAGCTTCTGTAGGTGGATGGAGAGGAAGGAAGGCCCAAGGAGGTGTGATTCTTTTGAGATTTGAAGGTGGCTCCAAAGTAAAGTAAGTTAGTGGAAACAGATGTGTGGGAACAATGTACTCTAGTACTGCTTGTGTTGTGCCCATCCTGTAAATGAGAAGACAGTTTCGATCTCCAAAACTACCTTTCCGACTCTTTACACCACAAATGGTTTGTTTAAAACCAAAAGTTCCTTGAAGTCATTATGTAGTCCAAACTTAGCTGAATTTAGTTCAGGATATTCACGGCTTACAGCTGTATTCCAGATATTTTCAAACAAAGACTTACAGTTTTGCATATATGCTTACTACAAGCATTTAACCTTGCTTGGCACAATTGGTTCAGAGGAAAGGGTAGAACAGAGGTTTCCTGTACGGGTTTCTGCGGGAGGCTCTGAAGTAGGGTGGTTTCCCCACTGTTTACTTAAGAACAGGCCTTTGGATTAGCTGGTTTTGACCCAGGCCTTGTAGTTCTCCCTGTTAACTTTGGCAGAATACATAAAAAGCTGATGATACATTCTGGCGAGATTTTCAGGAAGCAGATTCTGGCTGTACCCTCCAGGAAGGTACACGTCCCCAAAACACTTTCCAGCCGGGTGGTCCGGCTTTGGCAGTTGTGGTGGCTGGATCTGAGCTGTGGAACCTCCTGGGTGGGTTGCCCCTTTCTTGTGTGAGCTGCCTGTCCCACGGCAGCAGCTGCTGCCCGCACTCCTGCGGTAGCAACAGCCGCATCCCAGCTGGGTGCACTGGGTGCGGGAGGAAGCGCTTGGCTGTGCAGGCAGCATTCACTCCTGACATCGGTATTCCTTATCTCCTTTGGAGAATGGTAGCTGTGGGTGGGAATCAACACATGCTTTACTGCTTGGACCGTGCTCCTCTTGGCATTTGCATCAAATGTAGTGCGTCTGGCCGTGGCGTGTAACGAGAAACTTTCTAGTCAGCTTCTAAATTAACCTAGGAAGGAAAGTAAATTCAAAGGAGAGAAGACTGATGGTTTAGCACAAAGCATACAAAATCTCTAGACCAGATGAATTCAGCTGGTGTTGGGGTTAATTGAGTTGGTGACGAGTTGCACATAGGCATGCACAGTGAATAATTAGGAACATGGGGTCAGAGAAGAGCATGTGAATGTTCTGCCCTCAGAAACTCAAAGAGGTGCTAAGTGAGATTTATGTCAGTGCTTTGTAATCATAAATAATAACATGTAAGAGTAAGTGCTAGTAAAAGGTAGGCTGCTTAGGAGATTTTGGAAGTCAATAAATAGAACAAGCTGCAATTAAAAAGAAATAATCTTTTTAGGTGTTGATTTCCTTTGCTTTCTCCATCTGAGATACCTTTTATTTTTTCCCCCTCCAAAGGAAGAGCTGAACATGTTGTCAAAGGTATTTCAAATGTTTCTTTCTGATCTTTTCAAGTCACCTTTTTGGATATTACAAAGCTATTCCATGTCAAGACTGTACAAAGACATACGTGGCCTTTGAAGTCACAGGAAAGGGCTGCAAGATTTGGTCGCGAGTGTCCTGGTTAAATCTTGCCCTTTCTGACACCCTATGCGGTATTCGCTGAGGCTTTTAAGAAACAAATACCCAGAGTAGCTGTTTCTTTTTCATTGCTTGTTCGGTTCCACTTTTATAATGTTATTTGCTGTGTGTCCATTTAGGTCGGGATGAGTTAATTCCCTAAAGAAAAAACTGATCAGTTGAACATAAATTGTAGGTGCTCTGAGCACCAGTTAGCTTGCGGCTGACTCTGGAAACGGCTCTTCCAGTTCAGTTCCTGTGGCTTTCCTGTCATGGAATACAAGTGGCTGAGTGGAGCTGGAAAGAGGAATTTTAACATAGAAGCAAGCCAGACTGGTAAATCATCTGTTAGTTCTGCTGTCTGGAAACTGAGGCAGGAGTCGGATTTCATCTTCTGCTTCATGTCGCAGGCATTGGTCAGTGCACCAGTGATGTTTAGGGGTAGGTCATCAGGACGGTGCCTGTTTGGAGTCTTCCGATGCTTTGGGATGTGGCATTTCCACATCGCTTTCCTTTGTTTAAAAAAGAAAAATATAACATTGCCTAAAGGGAAGTACAAACACATGAACAGGGTCTCTCTGAAGGGAGAAGTGGTCAGCAGACCTTTTCCACCTGTAATCAAAAGCAGGGCTGCACCTGACAGGGCTGGATAGAGCTCTGCTAGGGAAAAATGATAAAAGTGAGCATTTGCTACCTAAAGCTGTAATTGGTTCGAGTAAGTAGACACAAAACCCTGCTTCTCTATTCTTCAAAATGCTTCTGTACCCGAAAGTGTCTCTGCTACACACTGACTAGTATACCAGCCAATCTTCTGCTAAGTCCTTTTTCATTAATGATATGAATTTAGCCTCTAGAAGGCATTAGCTTGCTGGTACCGTTAGCCACTTGGTGACTGCAGACACCCTGAGCGGACGTGTCTCACGCATGTTTATTAGTATCCTCCTTATAGTGGTGTTGAAATGGGGTGATTTTATAGAGAGTGAGCATGTTAAAAACCATCAGTCTTGCAATCATCAGCAGATGTGTGTGATATTTTATGAGCAAATTTTATACAAATTGGAAAGAGCTTTATTTGCTGTGATCTGAGATGAAATAGCCATCTGTAGCCTTCAATAATTTGGGGACTTTTTCACTTCTGATCCAGAGAAATAACGCCGTAGCCTTTCTAAGAGTTAGTTAAAAGCATATTTGTAATCTAACCTTTCCTGTTTTTTCTTCATGTGATAATACATTAGCTAGGTTCTTAACCTCTTGTTTTGCATGTATTTTAACTTCTCTTGCAATATTGCACTGGCAGTTTTATGAGCCAAGGCCAAAAAATTCTGCTTGCTAAACTTGAGCAATCAGGAGGGAATGGATGATGAAAAACCAACAGTGTTTTACTCATCTACCACTTATTTTTCTTCACAGACATGTAGTGAGTAAATATTAACAAAAAACAGTGATAAAAAGCACTTTCAGTCCTCATAAATTGATGTGTGCTGGTGGGGTCAAGAACAAATATTGGAAAGGTTAGGACATGTAGAAAGCTGTCGTCCCGTGTTGTGACGCTGAGAGCTAGGCTGGGATTTTTTTCAGTTGCTGTTTTGGAAGCAATTAGAAGGGGGCATTTCTGTGGCTGCACAGGAGACTTTCTGCTGGCTGGGCGAGCGTGGTCAGCTTTTTTTTCAGCGGCTACGGTAGGTCAGGTAACACGCTGAAAAATAAGTCCTTTTCAGTGTATCAGGGCTGTCGTGCTACTCTGCTTGGAACAACATTTTTAAAGGCGTCTCAGAACCCAGGGGATTCAAGCTGTTCGCTCATCCGCAGCAGGAGCACAAGACCGTGCTATTGAATGACTCTTCAGGTCTACACTGATGAGACACTTGCAGTTCCCTGAAGAGAGAAGTCCTGGCCAGAGGGAAGGTTCAGTGCTGTAAACTCTTGGCTCTGGTTTTGGAGTAACAGGGCCCTGCTGACGATGCCTTCTTAGTTGATTGTTAATGTTCTCTCACCCTTCGGGCTGACAGCTTTCTTCCAGGTCACAGCTGATGGAGTAGGTCTGTCACGTCTTCCGTGTTCCCTCCGAGCACTGTCTGTGCTGAGAGAAGTACAGAGAGAGCACTGTGCGTGTCCTCCTCGGCTCCTGCCAGAGAACAGTCTCCTATGTCAGCAGGATTGATTTAACCTATTAAAAAACAGTGGGCTGAAGGGACCATGCAAATATGACTTTGTTTTCCTCTAATAAACTCGGTGGTTTGTGTTTTGCTTGGACAGGGTAGTAGAAAGTTTCCGAAGAAAGGAAGTTGATACGGTTGGAAAGCAGTATAATGTAGGCCTTTGGTATCACTTGATAAAGCTGAGACGGTTAGGTTATCGAAGAGAAGCCAGAGACTTAGCAAAAGCTCAAAGTCATCATAGATGTTCAGCTATTTTACTGATGAATTAAGTTACATAGGTTGCCTAAGAAATGATGTACGAATTAGCAGTCTTTTGGAAAAGCATGGGAATACTGCAGAGAAGGTATTTGTAAAATTAATTTACTTGTAGAGTGTCTTGCAGTGGTGCCTCCGTACTACACATCTGTCAAGATTAAATGAGATTTGGGGGCTGATAATACATAAGTGGGGACACTATTGTGCCCTAAGGACAGATTTGTAATTCCGTTTGTAATCAGGCAGACTGTAATTGCTATGTTTGCCTCTGATTAAAAAAACAGGTCAGAAAAGGAATGAATTGTGCTCTGTATGTGGAGGGGAACTTCACACCATAAGAGCACTTCAAAACACCTACAGACTTCACATTCCCTGTTTTTTCATCTTTGTGCTTGCCCAGTCGGTAGGTCTGTGTAGCTTGCTTCTCATCGGCAAGGAGCTGCTGTGTGGGACTGCTTGCTGAGAACAGAGTGCAGGAGGGGTTTTGAGCACGCACCTTCCTGATCTCCACGATGAGTGGTAAGTACGCGTCCAACCTCTCATTTGGGGAGAAAGAGGCTTTCTGTGTGGCTCTGGTGAGGGCTGCCTGTGGTTACTAAACTAGGAGGAATGTGGAGGAGGAGGGAGCTGTGCTCCTGGCCTTCATGAGCATTTCAGGAGAGCGCCAGAACCAGCGCAGGAGTGATTTCGATGACCTGAGCCTGGGTGCAGCAGGCTCGTGCCGTTCTCATCTGAAAGGCTAGGTCAGCCTCAGGGGGGAGAGATGGGTAAACATTATTAAGGACAAAAGTAGGAAGCCCGTGAAATCTGTAGTGGGCTACTATGTGTCTGGAGCACTATATGTTAAGGTAACTGAGAATCAAGATCCTCTTTATTAAATGATTGCTGTGTTTATTTTTACGGTTCCCTTTATAGCTGAGGACTATCACAATTTTATCTTGTTTGCATTTTGTGGGCAAATAGCAAGTTGAAAACTGGCCAAGTTTTGCATGTGAAGTCTGTGGCCTTGCAGGGTATTAAGGCTTTCTCTCCTGTGTCTGGCTTAGTTCCGTAGTCCTCGGGTCATCCTTCTTCCTTTGGAAAGACGGGCTTGTTTGTCAATGATCTGCCTGTTATTGGTGGATAAGATCTCAAAAGGAACAGAGACCGAGTTAGTATATGAGCATTTGGTAAGCTGTTTGCTTAAAGAAGTGGGAGGAGAAGAGAACGGTGCTGGGAAAGATAACTCTTAGCAGGAAAAAAGAAAGTACTTACTGGGTTTTGATGCAGCAGCTCTCAGAATTACTGGATCGTCTTCAGCTGTTGATCTCAGTGTTTATTTTCAGTAACTTTTTTTATGAAGGAGAAGCCAGTGTTCCCCGGTTCAAGTATGCCAGCTTCTTGACTCTGCAGCACGTCTCTTGGCGAGTGTTGTGTCCAGAGCCCTGGGACTCAGGCTGAGTAGCCAGCTGGCTGTCCGCACCTGGGCTGAGCTGGGGCCGCTTTCAGCCAAGGCTGGACGGAGAGGTCAAATCATGTTTCCAGCCTGCAGAGATTGTTCAGATGCTGATTCTGCTGTCACATCTGTTTATGTAGCCCATAAGCATATAGAGAGGGCCCATCCAGCATGGAAGAGGGTTCACATGTCTTTAGAAAATCATCCTTATTCTTCCTTTTACTGGCAAAGATTAGAAAAAAGCCAGAATAAGCTTTCAGTATCTTTTCTTTTTCTATCAAATATTAATGAAGCAAAGATCATGATCTTCAGAGACAGGAGGGTTTTTTAACAATAAGCACAGTCAGTAAGAAAAGTCAATAAAAATGTCCTCCCTCACCTTCAGTGTTTAGAAGATAAAGAGAACTTTTTGCTATCTGCGTTATCCAAGCCGACGCAGTTGCGTGCTTTCAGAGTGACTGTGCTACTGATCGGAGTTGTGCATCTCAAATACTTTGTCGGTTGCTCCTGTGCTTCTGGAAAGGCCCATTAAGTCTGTATTTGCTTCCTGAAACACAGTGGAATCTAATGAAAAGCGTCATTGTTTTGAAACACTGTGATCTGCTGCCAAAAGAGTTACTGTTGTGTATAATCCTTAATAGCAGGTTAGAGCGGCAGTCGTTCCTTGGTTTGAAGTCAGTATGTGGAGGGATGGCTTTCCAGTTCTCTCTCCGGGGATGGCACGCCTCATCTTGTTCTCTCTCTTTGGGAACCGACTAACTCACACAAAGGTGTTCAGCAGTCCTGAGTTGGTAACAGATCCTTGCACAGGTTCGAACACCAGGAGTTACTTAGAGGCAACAGGCTGGAGGGGACGGAGGAAACTGGCTGTCTCCTTTCAGGAGAGGGAGTGATGCTCTGGCTGCTGAGTAGCCAGGTGTTACATTTGTCAGTTCTTACCAGCATGTTTATTTGTTGCTAAAGATGCTTCAAATTGTTCTGATGTAGCACAACAGACTCGGAATAGAAGAGTTAATCTTGACTTTGCTTTCTGATTTGCAGAATTCAGTGTGTTCACTTCCATGCTGACATTTCTGCCTTTCATGCTGTTTGTGTGAACCTGCAGCTCGGCTAGCAGGCCCTCATGCTTCATCTGTTTGGCAATGATATTCATATTTGCAGATACCATTCAAACATTGAATTCCTGTTCTGGTGGGAATTTGCTTCAAAGCTTAATTCCTAGTTTTCAGCTAAAGCAAATACATAGGAACTCTTAAATTTTTTCTTTAGGGTGGACTGTATCAGAGGAGAGGGATCAAATTCGTCTCTAGTTTTTAATCTTTCAAGACCCTGTGCAGCCAGAACAATTGCTTGTGGGAAAACAGTGTGAGTAAAATATTTGAGTTGTCGTACGGATTTCTTACTGGAATTTAACAGCTGGAAACAAAAAGCAGTGAGAACAACATCTTCTTAGCCAGGTCCATGCTAGCTGTTGGCAGGAGCTCAGCTGGACAGCAGTTTGGGAACCTCTGCGGCAGAGGTTACTGCAGGCTGCTGAAGACCTTCTCCTGGGGAAGCGAGGTTCCCAGAGCACTTGGGGTGCATAGCTCATACTGGTGTTGGCTTGGAAGAGCCTTCGTTCGTCCATTCACCTTCCCTCCAGGTGAATCCTCTCTGGAGGTTTCTTTCCAATATTGCTTGTGTCTCAGCCTCTTATTCACTGATACATTGATTTGTAAGTGAGGAAGAGTCACCTGAGGTGTGATATTCAGTTTGACTGACCTGCTGTGTAGCTCAGGCTGTTTGACTTTTCTGCATTAATTCTTGACTCTGTGAAAAGCGGCTGATTTAAACATCACACACCCCTCTCCCTCCCACTCCACTTCGTTTAGAGCCCTCTGGTGATGGAAAAAACTACTGCAGAAACATGTTGTTTCATAATTAGCTGTCCTCTCTGTTAATATTTTTTGTGTGGATTTATTTAATTTCCAGTCATGGGCTCTTTGTTCTGTCGTTGCCAGACTTGAGAGCCCTCCACAGTCACGCTGCCTTCCTGTGTATAAATGCTTCTAGACTGTTTTCAAATCACCTGCAGAGCCACTCTGTAAACTGGCAATCTTCCACACCAGCCTCACTCTCTTTCACAGCTTTGTTCATTCCTCAATATAACCAGTATTGTTCTTGAATGGGGACAGCTGGCTGAAGAGAGTTTTCCAGCAGTGTTTGTAGCAGTGACAGATCGGCACATGGAGTCCTGCTTGGTAGCCGTGTACATCCAGGGGTCATATTTGACCTGCAGTCGCAGCATTTCTTTGAGAGCTCGTGTTCTCTGGTTCTTCTCTGTGACATAGCTCTTGCTTTCCTGGATCAAGTCTCACATTCCTTAAGTATGGTCCTCCTCCTTTTTTCCTACCAGTGGAATGGTACAGGGCACAGTAGGCTTGGAGAAGTAGAGAACTAGCGTTACCTCTGTCAAACTCTTTGTGTAAGAAGCAGTATGTTGGAAATGACTTAGCTAAAATGGTAATTCTGCAGGAAAGGTTGAGAAGCATGAGCTATATGGAAGCTAGAAAATATGCTCGTTAGCTCACTGGGGAATTTGTGGTTCCCATTTCGAGGCAGTACACTCAGTTACAGATAAATGAGGAGAAGGGATGGTCTCGTGATTCTCAGAGAGGGTCAGATTTGAGGTTTGCTCCTCACAGAGTTGCACTGCAGATTTCATAGTTTCCCAAGTTCCTTTCTAACCACGCATGAAATTAATGATAATTAAATAATGCTCAAAATATTTTAAAATAACTAGCGGTCCTTGGAGTTCCAAATGAATGGAATTCCTCGGGTAGAAATGGATGGTCTCCCGAAGAAACTCCAAATTTATCTGTCTGTGTTTTTCAGTGCATCTAATGCATTTGGGCCCTGGATTATTACTGGAGCTCTAGGCACTGTGTAGCCACTCTGTGGAAGTGGTTGTCAGCAGAAGTAGTCTGATAAAAGAATCCATGTAAAATAAACAGGGTTTTGTTAAATCTGTTTTACAGTGTATTTGATATATAGCCATTACTTTAGCATCTGGCTTTACGACAGAGATAAAATTCAGCCTGAAATTCAATCAAATCCCATAATAAGCCACATGAGTAGCATTCTCCCTGCTTATACCTTACCCATCCAGAAATAATCCATGAGTTACCATTGTCTATCAGTCACACCATAGTCAAATAGATGTATGACTGGGATGCTTTACCAGTTTCACTAAAAGCACACTCTCGGAAAAAGCAGCTTCATTGATGTCGGCACTGCGGTGGGGCCCAAGAGAAACAGCTACCCTCTGCCTACAGGAGGACTCAAAGCTGGCGTCGGAGATTGCAGCCTTGGCGGTGGGAGGGTTAGTACAATCTGTGGAGTGAGGAGAGTGATGTCAGTCTAATGTAATCCAGTGGGTCCTTGTGTGCTGTAAGTGGGATCTGCTGGGAGCTCAATACATGCACCTGTGGTTAACCTTAACAGGTTCTGAACAGTAGATCTCTACCTCTTTAATATCCTGTAATGGTCATACAGAATTATCCTGCTTAAAGCCAACCTCAAGTATTAATTATCATGAGCTGAGAGTACGCTTTGAAGTGTAATTTAATATTCTAATAGGAAGAGCGTATTTGGTCCTTACTGTCATCATGAACCTGAAGCCTTGCCGTCAGAGAGGCGATCACCCAGAAGTGGAAGTTCTTCAAGTGAAGAACTTAACTTTAGGCACAAGGAGAAAAAAAAAAAAAAGTAAATTTTTCTGGTTTAGGTCGTTTACAAACTTCACTGCTTATATTTGGAAACTGTGTTCTTTCCAATGTTGCTGAAGATCTCAAGTCATGGACATACTTCTTTTCCAAAAGCATCACTAACTGAAAACACCTTTTGGAAACAATTTGCTTTTGGTTATAAAGCAGAATCACTGGCAGTAAAACACAGAGTGGTTTGAATTGTCATCCCAGAGCTGTGGGGGAGAAGAGAGGCACTGTGCGAACTAGCTGTTAGAGCTGGTGTGTAGGGATGCAAGTCAGCATGAGATCGGAGCATCGTTCGGCATCTGTGAAATCCCTGCGGCTTGGAGCGAGTCAGAAGCTTACTGCTTTGGGGCTTCTGTCATGCCTAAGAACAGGTAGTCCTCAGTCGTCAAGAATTTGTAGATATGATCTAGATACTTACTGTAACTGATACCTTGACCAAGACTGATTATATTTTTGTCTTCTAGTTCTTCATTAATTGAATCCAGTGTTGTCATTTTCAGTACATCTCCAAGGTTTGCCATCAGGCAAAGCTGATGTAGTCTAAAATATATTCAGCTAATTATTTTAGGATTCCAGGGGAGACTCTATCAGACTGGCTGGTTAAACATGTTCATCTCTGATTTGCATTTTGTAAAATTCTCTTTGGTTGCAAATTGAATGGGATGTACTTCGTTGTCATCGAGGGTTTAACACATAATCATTCTTTGCTTTCAATGCAAACCAGAAATATTTCTTGAAGAATGCTACCCCATCTGCATTATTCCTCATTTCTGTTCGGTAATGCCTCTGCTCGCTTGCTAGGATTTCTCTTGTTCCTGCCATATTTAAAAAACCTCCTTTTTATTGTCGTTGGCTCCGCCAAATTTTGCAAGTTGGTTTATCACAAGACTTTTCTCTTTTTACTTTGCACTGGTGGGAGCTAAAGGAGTAGTATGTCCTGTTTTCCAGTGTGTTTTGGTGGTGCTCCTGGAGTCTGTGATCATACTGACTTCTGTACATCTGGGACCTGTAGTTCTGATTTATCAGGAACGTTAAATGTGGACTGGGGAGTCCCCCACCCATTCTCTCTGCATTGTTCTTCACAAGCAGAGCGTGAGCAGAGGTTTTGGTAGTTAGCTCACGTGAATAGTTCTCCTGGGTTTCAGAAATGCCACTTAACAGACTTTCTTTTCTCAGTAGTTGGCATTTTTAGTTCTAGAAATTCTATGTCACCTTGCCTTCTAGCCGCCCTAAGATGTCTCATCATCTTTGTCTCTCGTCTGCCACATTGCTTCAGTGGGTTTGTGACACACAGAGCTGGGGTTTGTGGTGTGTTCGAGGGCTCTTCCCTCCCGGGTGCTGGCTGAGTTGAGTCACCCCTTGGCTGAGATGGGAGCCTGCACAGCAACCACTGTTCAGGGAGGTAGCCATCGAAGGGCCTGCACGTTAGGGGAAGGGGAGTAACTGTTGGTATTTAGATGTGAACTGATTCATTGCCTTTGCAGAGAGCTGCAGTGTGGGCATGGCGGGTGAGACCAAGCGCAGTGTCTGAGGGGGGGTGTCGGAGAGGAGACTGACGCCGTTGTGTCCGAGAGGAGACTGAAATGGTTGCGCAGCAAAGAAGTAAATAGTCTGGGAGTGTGGGTGCAATGTGGGAGAGTCAGAGGTCAATGCAGGGTTTGAATAAGGAGCAGAAGTCAGGTGTGTTTGGGAATCTGTAGAGATTTGAGCTTGCTGAGGGTGTACCAGTCTAGGTATTGTTCCTACTGTGCAGTTTAAGCAGGGCTCATATGTCAAGGCATGCTTATATTTATGAAGCTGGCCATGTTAAGCATGAAATTATATTTAATATACTTTTTAGCTGACCTCTCAGTGTCTTCCAGTTGATGCTAAGTATGGAAATTGGAATTTGTGTTAAAGTGTACTGTGCAAGGAAGATGCAGTGTATCTCTGTGATTCATCTTGACAGCGGTAGGAGCTCAGACCAGTTATTAGCAAGAGAGTCTGAGGAATTAGGACTTCTGCATTTGATTGCCGCTTGCTCTGTATTATCGTTATCTTACAAAACGGGGACGGCACCTTTTGCTGCCCCTAAATGTGTTGTGTGAATGAGAGTTTGTGAAGTGCTTTGGGACTGTGTTTCCCCTCCCTGTTTGTGAGGCCATGCCATGACCTGGACCACAGATTTGATCCGAGTTTTCAACAGACCGACCCCAGTCCTGCTCCCCTTCCTTCTTCCCTTTCTCAGGATTTTAACATGGTTCATTCTTCCCTTGCTGAGACCCCACAAAAACGCCTGAAATGGAGCTGCATTTTGGTGGGGATCCAGGAACTGCTCTAGGCTTGGCAAGGGCACCACGAGACTTGTCTGTACATCTGCAGGCTCTGACTAGATGCAAAGCTTTTAAGTAGCTAACATTAAGTGTGATGATTTTTCTCTCTGTTTACTTTCCACTGTGCATGTACATGCGTGGGTTGTACTGACAAGGTATTAAGGATTCTTGAAGCAGAACATGTGAGAAGAGGCAGATGTAGTGCATGGCAAATCAGTGTGAGTACGCTACAACCTTGGGATTGGTTAGTGATGCTTTTGTTTTCTGCTATATAAGGTCTCGGAGAATATCCTGGAAAAAGTGGGATTGTCAAAAAAGGGAAGAAAAATAATAGTAAAACTTGAAGGGGAATGCTTCTGGATATGTTATTTTGTACGTGTGAGTACTTGAAAAAAGTACACTATGGATAATATTTGAAATCAGCCAAAACCTGACAAAAGAAGCAAATGGACTTATTTCAAAATATGTGCTAAAATCTTATGTTCTTTTGGACCAAAGCGTATGTGCTGGGTAGTAGTTCTGTATCAAAGCTTTGAAGCTGAGATTTTAAATGCTTTTTCAAAATGAACCCTGTACCAGAAATGCTATTAGATGCTTAATGAAGACTGCACTAGCAAGGAGCATGTTTGCAATAAATTGTGGGGAGGTGTTCTGACATGCTTTATCTATGTAAAGATTTCTATTTTTATGTGAAGCTATTTACAGGTTATTGATTTCAAAAATAGATTTGTAACTAAAGAAAGATGCATCGTATTTCAGTTGCTCAAAGTTGAGAATCTTCTCTGGCTGGCTGCCCATTCTCTCAGATATTTATTCCAGTGACTTACAAGTGTATGGAGTGATTCAGCCCTTCTTATTTTTCTCTCTCTATTTGGAAGAAGGAATTTGTATTCAGGGATCAGGCCCCATATCTCTTGCCCACGCTGGTAGGCTGATTTTTACACCTTTGAAGCATCAGAACAATTTCATTGAAGTCCATCGAACTTCTTGTGTAAGACTTTTGGACGGGGAACATCCATCACAATATCTTTTGTCAGCTGTTACCGCTTTATTTCAGATCAGTAAGCTATTGTCACAGTGCCAGTGGAGCCTGCTAAGCTCTAAGAGTGCCTCTGAGTTCATGTAATGCAAAACTTCAGCATAAGATTTTTTTATTTTATGCTGTGTGAACATTAAAAGTAAGATTTTAATAAATAAATCAGGGCAAAGCCTGAAGGTAGAGGTAATATCTTTTATTAGAGCAACCGATAGAGTTTCAAAACTTAGACAAGCTTGTGTGACTAAGAGCTTGTCTATTTTTTCCAGCCATGCCAGTTGGTCTAATAAAAGATATTGCCTCTGTCTACAAACCTTGTCCTGCCTATGAACTTTGTTCATCACAGCTACAGCAAAATAGTGCTGTAACATTAAAATAATTCAGGCCCTTCTTGCTCAATTATGGAAATTCAGATTTTTGTGGTTTCCTCAGGTCTCGGCTTTTTGAATCGCAGCACACATAGAATGATTCAGTCTGGTTTCTCTTACCCTAGAGGAGAGTTTGGCATGTAGGAGCTCAAACTGCTTCACTGATTCCTCGTTTTAGAAAGGATGTTATTAAAGGTAACTGCTAAAGTTCTTCTGCCATCTGGATATTAGGATATTTTGTAGGATACGATTGGTGAACTATCAGGTATCTGGCGTGGATGGCCATTGGGAGCAGTCCTGTCCTGGTATCTGTGTCAGCATCTCTGATGGGGTGTGATGGTGACGGGAAGAAGAGGCTGGCAGAACGGAAAGTCTCTGGCTTTGGCTGTGGGTGTATATCTTCGAATCTTGCTGTGTGGCTGGCTGGGTAAGCAGAATAGTGTAGCCCCTCTAAATGGCAGGAAGCTTAGATTTGGACTTGTTTCATCTGGAAGAACCAGACCTGGACCTGCTTAAGAGTCATAAGACCAGCCATGCAACAGGTTTCTTCAGAGCTATTGAGCTTGCCTTTTAGAGGCCTTATATGTATGTGTCTTTTGGATCTGAATCTGTAGCTGTAGGTTAGTAGCTTTAAAATAGCTCCAGGTAAGACCAAGGTGCTCATGACCTGGACCATCTTGAAATGTCCATGGGCTAGATGATTTTCCACAAGCCCTTTCCGTAGTTCACAGTCGTGGGGTCGTACCAGATCCCTCGCTGTGCTGTGTGTCTCTCGGCTGCTGACCTGGAGTCTGTCGCTCCTGCATGGGCACTGCTCCTCTCCGAGTCCCCTCATCAGCACTGCCGCAGCCCTTGCTGCCCATAAGGAGCGTTGCTGCCCGCAGTGCGCTGCCTGTGAAGAGGAACAGGTTGATGCTTGTGGGCTGTTGAGTACTATGCCCTGTGCTGCCTTCCATCTGCCTTTGGGCACGGCTTAAACAGCTGGTAATTACTTTTAAGCTGTTGGTGGCCGGGACCTGGGCTATTTTAGAAGCTGTTTCTCCCTGCATGCCCTGTTGTGGAAGCTGCGGCTGGCTGGAGTGGCCCATCGCCCTCTCACTGCGGTGACCTCCTCTCCTGGGTGTGTTGCAGGGAATTCGGGGGGAGAGCTCTTGACTCTGGCATGCGGTCACTTGGGCTGCCTGCCAGGGCCTAAATTTGGTGACCTTTAGGATGTGGCAGAAGATGCGTTTGTAAACCTTGGTTATAGTAACTGGGAGACAAGCAAAGAATGCTGGGGGAGGGAGGAACATATTTTTTACAGACAAGCTGTTTGCCATCTGTTTGATTTTTATGACCAGCAACTTGTAGGTAAATAACTAACAAATGCTATGACAATTGCAACTGTAGCTCTTTAATCAAATTCAGAACTAAAAAATAATACAGATTTCCTCTAGGAGAATGAGCACGTGTGTGACCGCCGAACATGCTGTGGGTCCCAAGGCTGGTTTGGACAGTCACTCTACCCTCTACTTGCTGAAATCATCTAGTTTCCATTCTGTAGAGTGAGGGCAGTTGTATTTTAAAGGTGTCTAGAAATGGTTGCTGTATCATTACCCCTGTAGCTTGTCAATGGTTTTGTTTCTTTTAAGGAAGAGCAAACAAGCCAAGCCCTGCGGTCCAGCAGTTGTGTGGGTTACACAAGAGTGTGATTTCATGTTATACCTGATTTGGTATAACTGGGATGTGTCTCCCACCCCGCTCTTCACACGGGCTCTAATGATAGCGTTGTGGCAGGTTGAGCTGGGTTCAGTGGCAAACTACCCAGTTTGCTTTTGGTCAGTTGGTTTTGGTGGGTGAGGACTTGGACTGGTGAGCTGATCTGACTCACTGTGGGGCTGCTTCATCATCCCACCTGGTGCCAGGGGCACAGCAGGACATGCATCTGGCTGGAGGAGGGAGCAAGCAGGATTGCCCCAGTGTGCTAATGACGCAATTAGGAAAGGTACCCGTTTCTTCACTGCGGAGGCTTCCTGATGAGAAGGACTGTCTGGTGGTTTGGTTTTGACAACCAGTACTTGTGAAGGGGTGCAGATGTTTGTGAAGATCTGCTGGTGACTATTTGCGTTGCTAGTGTTACAGGTTTGTGGCGTGCTCATGCTCTGTCTGAATGTGGCTGACCTGCAGAGGACAAAAGACCATGCTTCTACTTCCCTTCCAATTGTTGGTGGTAATTTGGTGTCAGTTTGAGGCGTTGTCTTTGCTTAGAGATCAAATAGTGAGGGACAAGGCTCTTTATTTTCACTGCGTGATAGAAGTGGCAAAGTCAGTCCCACTGGGGTTTGTAGGGTTTGCCCTGCCTAGTTTATCTCGTGTATAAAGTCTACGTTTTCCATCACCTATAGCTAACACATACTAGTAACTCTAAGGTCAAAACCCGCCCCTTTTCAGCAATTAAAACAAGGTCTCTGTTTCTAAATAGATTTTCACCACAATGAGTAGGAATCTTTACAGTTCTAGCCATATGGAAAAGCCTTCCCAGCTCTCTGTTTTGATTTCCTATTTTATTGAACATCTCAGAGGAAAGCATCTTGCTTGACCTGCAAACTCAAATCATTCCGCTGGCTGCTTTGCAAGACTTCCTGAGTAGCATTGCATCTCTTCATACCAGGAAACAGACAACTTTCTGGTGAAAGAAACCTTGAATTTAAGCAAACTTTTCTGCCTCTTTCAGAAAGAAATAAGCATTTCAAGATGACAACCTCATGGAGCGACCGACTCCAGAATGCAGCAGATCTCCCTGCAAACATGGATGGGCACGCTCTGAAAAAGTACCGCCGGGAAGCCTATCACAGGTAAGTCATTCATGTAACCCAAAAACTAAAGTGCTGAGGCAGAGGGAAATCAACTAAGCATAAAAACTACATTTCTAGTTTTATGCTTGTTGAAAAGGTCATTCTCACCTTCCTTGTGGAAGCGTTAGTAGAAGAGAACTTAGAAGATAGTACAGTATTGGCCTGCAGGAATTTACAAACAGTAGAGTTGAGATACATGTACTAGAGTGAGTGAGGGTATGCTTTCCTAATGCAGTTGAAAGATTAATCAAAGTTAGATTTTGGACGTTGTGGTTTAGCCTGGCTGGACACCAGGTCTCCACCAAAGCTGGTCTATCACTCCCCCTTAACTGGACAGGGGAGAGAAAACACAACAAAAAGTTCATGAGATAAGGACAGGGAGAGATCACTCACCGATTACTGTCGTGGGTGAAACAGACTCAACTTGGGGAAATTAGAGTAGGGTAATGAGAAATAAAAACTAAATCTTAAAACGTCTGCCTCCCACCCCTCCCTTCTTCCAAGGCTTGACTTTGCTCCTGAATTCCCTACCTTCTCACCCCAAGTGGCACAGGGGGATGTGGAATGGCGGCTGCGGTCAGTTGATCGCACATTGTCTCTGCCGCTCCTTCCTCCTCACTCTCTTCCCCTGCTCTAGCGTGGGGTCTCTCCCACATGAGACAGTCCTCCACGCACTGCTCCAATGTGAGTCCTTCCCACGGCTGCAGTTCTTCACGAACTGCTCCAGCGTGGGTCCCTTCCACGGGGTGCAGTCCTTCAGGAACAGGCTACTCCAGCATGAGTCCCCCACTGGGTCACAAGTCCTACCAGCAAGCCTGATCCGGCATGAGCTCCTCTCTCCATGGGTCCGCAGCTCCTGGCAGAAGCCTGCTCCACCGCGGGGCTCCCCACGGGGTCACCGCGGGGCTCCCCACGGGGTCACAGCCTCCTTCGGGCATCCCCGTGCTCCGGTGTGGGGTCCTCCCTGGGCTGCAGGTGGATATCTGCTCCACCGTGGACCTCCATGGACTGCAGGGGCACAGCCTGCCTCACCATGGTCTGCTCCATGGGCTGAAGGGGAACCTCTGCTCTGGTGCGTGGAGCACCTCCTCCCCCCCCTTCTTCACCGACCTTGGTGTCTACAGAGTTGTTTCTCTCACATGTTCTTACTCCTCTCTCCTGCTGCAAAATGACGTTCCGCAGGGGATTTTTTTTTCCTTCTTAAATGTGTTATCACAGAGGTGCTACCACCATTGCTGATGGGCTCAGCCTTGGCCAGTGGTGTGTCTGTCTTGGAGCCGGCTGGCATTGAGTCTGTCGGACACAGGGGAAGCCTCTATCAGCTTCTCACAGAAGCCACCCCTGTAGCCCCCTTGCTACCAAAACCTTGACATGCAAACCCAATACATGGGATAGAAGCTTTCAAGTCAAGAAATACTCAGAGGCAGAAGTGTTAGAACAATTATTGCAGTGCACACTGGGAGAGCATGGCCTTAGACACGGGAATGCACAAATACGAATCAGGAGGAAATCAAGCAGGATCAGAAATTGTTTGAGAATTATATCTAATATGGTTAATTGTGTGCACCATGGGAGCGTGTAGAAGCACTAGGCAAGATCTCAGCCTCCTTTTCTGTGGTAGCTGTGCCGAGAACCATCTTTGCTGTAAAACAATTACAGTCTAAACAACATAGAGTACAGAATAAAAGAAATGTTACCACTCTCATTTTATGGTTTGGGAATCAAAGTACAGACTCTAGATTGTTTTCACAAGATCACCTTGGAGGTTTGGTTGAGCCAAGAATTTGGCCCACAGCTCCCAAGGTTCCAGGCGTAGAGCATAAAAGATGGATGCAGTCTGTATCCTTATCAGGTGTCTGGACTGTTACAGAGTTAAAAACAACAGCATCTAGTAATTGTCAGTATTCTGTTTGTGGCAGGTGTATCTTCAAAGTTTAGCTTGTTTAGTTTGAGAGTCATGCAGTATGATGATCGGAGTGTATTCAGCAGGAGTCGGGGAGGCGTATGTCTGATATACAAACAGAAAAAAGTCTGTTTCCCCACCTCAAGCTTAAATGCCACGTTGCATTTGTGATTCATATACGGTGGTATTTCTGAGGAAGTGTTCTGGAAACGTTAGGTATCTTTTGGTTCTGCAAATGGAATCTAATTAGAGAAAAACGCCTTAGCATCATATGATAGGCCAGGTTGTGTGAGCTGCAGTGTCTAAGGCTAAGTAATGGATCCTGTGATGCATTTCTGAAGCTTTCCAATTTTCAGTGAATATGTTTGGGTACATGTCTGAAGTGGTGGTATTATTTGAGTCTCTCTGTGTCAGCTGGTTTGTCAGATACGGAAGTGTCTAATGAATGTGACTACATATAGCACATAAAAAGAGAGGGATTTTATACCATTTCTTGGCAAAAAAATCTTCTTGTTGAAGTCATTGACAGTTTTATATTTGTATCATAGTTTTACCTATGACATTAGTTGTGTTAATGCTGATTTAGAGTGGTGAAAATGAAGTCAGAGTAAGGCCTATTTTTATTTTTCTAAATGTTTCCTTAACATTTGTTATCATTAGGTGCTGACAGTCTGCTAAGTGTTGTACGAGATCCAAAGGAAGCAGAACTTGTCCTTAAGAGCTCACACATTCAAGTCCTTATCGTGTTTACCCTTACTCATGTAAGAAATCTTTACTCTCAGAAAGAATTTCCTTATGGAAGATGAGAGTGCACTCATCTAAAGGAGGGTTTCCCACTAGGAGCTGGGATCTGGTAGTCCAAAATTAGTCTGTGGTACAGTTTAAGTACCCCTTTTTAGAATCTAGAAATGTCTGATTCAAAACATGTTGAGCAGAAATGTTGCTAGCACTTCAGATTTTTATGGAAAGCACAACACTGGGAATACATTAAGGAGAGGCACATTTTTGTTTTAAAATTACTATCCTCTTAAAAAGAGAGGGAGAGGAAGGGAATGAGAGAGAAGGAGGGAGCAGGAGAGAATGAGAGAACCTGATGCCAAGACTGTAGTATAAATCTGTGCTATTAATGGCTTTGGTGTACCAGTTCCATGGGAGTTATTTTGATAATCCAGTATTGTAAGAATCTGAAACAACCTCATTCCAGAGGCAGTGTTGTCAGATTTTTATTTCTGGTATTTTTTGTGATCTTTGTGTTAACAGATCTGATGTTACTTAAAAGGTAAGTGCAGATTTACCATGATAGAGTAGGACTGAAGTTATTTCCCCTTCTTGTTTTATATTGTATTTTTCAGTATCTGAATAATTGTTCAGATATAGAATATGTGTGCTGGTCACAGCCATTAGTTCTAGGATGTAAATCTGTTTCAGTGAGGCCCAAGTATGCTCTGACTCATGGATATTGCTGAAGCACTGACAATTTTATGAAAAAGAGAGGTATAAAAGATAAGGCATTCGTTGTTAAGATTCTTTTCTCTCTCTCCCTTTTTCTTTCTCTTTGTTTTTCTTTCTCTTTCAGTCTCTCTTTTTCACTTTTTCTTCTTACTCTAGCAGCTAAGGAAAAAAAAACTTGAAAACATTAAAGTGACTTAGAAACAAAACCAACAAAAAAGAACATTAAATTTAACACTGTTAGATTTCTTTTTTTTTTAACCTTAAAGATGGTCCCAGTGATTTTGTGGGCCTGATCTGGAAGGCTGGAGGTGCTTGGCAGCTGGGCCGCATCACAGATGGGCATAACTGGGGCTCGCTTTTGATACCAATGTCGGGAGCCCAGCTGGGCTTCAAGTCATTCATTGGGATTTTCTAAATGCTGCTGGTAATTCTTGGTTTTTTGAAGTGTGAAATTTTAAAAACTTGTTTTGCTGTTTGTTTACTTCATGCTTACTTAAATACCGTGGCGATACCTAGACCAATTGATTCAACTTTCTGGTTCTCATGAACTACACCAGATTTGATATGCTTGAATTGTAAATGTTGAAGCAGCATAAAATAAGGGGAAGAGTGGCCAATCCAAGCAAAAAAATTTACCTTAAAAAAAAAAAGTTCTCGTGGGCATGAAAATTTTAAAAAAACTTTATAAAAAAATTAACTCTGAAGAAGCCATTCTAGTAGTCATATTTTACTGTGGTTGTTCATATTAGGAATGTGTTTTTTCAGGTGTTACACTTCTTGTTGTATCATTCTTGATGGATGGATGTTCAACGTATAACATTGTTGGCAGAAATCCCAGTTGAAGCTGGTTTAACTGGGGTAATGCATACTGACTCAGAGTATGATGACTGTATCATAATCATGTCTGAATGCCATAGGCAAGAATGTTCAAAATCAAATATTTATAGCTGTTTTCCTCTCGTAGCTGTTTTCCTCCCAGGAGTTATGCTTGGTGTTTGGATCAGTTTGTATAGCTGCTTAAGAAATGAGAGTGTTGAGGTTATTGATGAAGGAAGCAAAGCTTGTGAATATGAACATGTACGCTATGCTGTAGAGTTCAAGGGCTGCAGAAGCAGCATCAAGAATCAGAGAAGTCTGTAGAGGAGAAGTGGTGGCATTTTATCTTCGGGGTGTTTCTGATGCCTTTAAGACTTTCAGTTAGCTAGTGTTACTATCAGCCACAAACCTCGTTATACAACATTGTTGGCGCCTGTTGGAGGTGAGGTCTGAAGATGAATTAATATACAGGCTAGATGTTATTCATTCTCTAGCAGAGGTCACTTGTAAGAGGATACTGCAGTACTGTGCTATTGGCAACATACATTTTAATTCGGAAATAAAATGGATGTGTAGCTGTCGAGTGGCTTTTCCGTAGGTTGTGTGGTGGTGAGGCCACCTCCCTCATGCACTGCTTGTTGACTTTTCCGGGTGGAGGATAATCACTAGGTCATTTGTTCTGGAGGAGTACTGTCATCTAACGTGATTGTAATTAGGCAAGAACTAGGTTGACTCTGAGCCACCAAATTGCCCTAGTGTCTATTTTTTAACTGGGAGTGAGCACTTCTAGGCACCCTCTGGATTATCTCACATAGCTCTTTAGGGTTTAAATAGCAACCACATCTAGTTAAAGCAAATAATGGAAAAAGTTGGTGTTCCATCCACTCTTGTTACTACTGACAGTTACCAAGATCCAGGAAACAGGTATTTGCATTTACTTTTATTCTGTGGTTTTGGCTAAACAGGGCAGTAAGGCTGAGATGGCCTTTTTGTTAAATGTACAGACTTTGGGATGCTTTTACCATTTTGCATCAGAGTAATTTGAGACTTCTCATCCTAAACATGGGGTTTCTGGTGTTGTTTTAGTTTTGTTTTCATGCTCTGTTGTTTACTGGCTAGCACAGGAGATGTGGCATTGTGATTCCTAATCCTGATTCTCCTGCTGACCGGTCATAGAGTATTGAATAAACTACTTCATAGTTTTGTGCTTCAGTTTGCTTTAAAGCATCTGACTGTGGTAATATGAATTAAGTGATTTAAGATGTTAATATAGAATGAGATTCTGGGTGAGGAAAAAAAAAAGTATATACTTCAACAATGACAAAGCAAAAGGACTACCAATTGGTTGTTTTGATTTCTAGGGTTAAATATGTATTTTAGTTTGTTCAAAGTTGTAAACTCTGGGCTATTCACTGCTAATCTTGTTTATTTATTGATATTGGATCATCAGTGATTGCAAACAGGGGGAAATGTTGTGTAAACTAGGCTATGAGGCTAGAAACTGTTTGTCTATTTGGGTAGCTATATATAAAGTGTCTTTAAAATGATCAGTTCATTGAGGTGGCAAATGAGAAAAAAGTCTTTACCAGTCTGAAAACGCTCTCCTCATCAGACGTGCTCAGAGAGGCGATGTATGGTATTTTCATGTAACTGTAAAGGAGGTGGCTCTGTAGGCACCGCTGGCGATGGTCTGTCCTCATACATCTTTGTGCAGCCTCCTTGGGCTGGTGCGGTGGCATGTGTGTAGCGGGGGGCGGCATGTGGCTCTATTTATTTTGCTTTAGTGCTTTTGACATTGGAGAGAGGAGGGAGAGAGAGTGTTAAGGCGGCAGAATGGGTGAGCTTATGAGAAAGCAGAACACTTGCCAAATTAATAATAAAGAAATTACATTGAAAATGTCCCATGATCCCTAGCTTTAATAGGTTGACGGAGCAGACGGGTGTTATTTTGGGATGGAATCCATATGCGAGCTTCTTGGCACTTTGCTGTTGCCTGGGAGGAAAACCCAAACAATGGAAACAGAAATGGCCAAGGCTATCTCCTTCCATCTGATTCCTGCTGAATTTCAGAGGGAACTGCTCATAGTTGTGTTTCTGAATACTGCCTCATCAGACTTCTAAGTTCCAGTCATAACCTGATTTTCCAGTTTTCTGTCACTATAATTGTGCAAGGACAGTTAGTCTTGTGAAATTGCAGGGCATTATGTTGGAAACGTTATTAGAATTGGCCAGGAAATTTTGATGCCCTTCTTCTGTCTCCCATACCTGATACTGTTTCACCTGCCTAAAGTCATTTTGAGCCCAAACACGAGCTCTAAATACAATTACAAACATATTGACCTGTCAGAGTATTCCTCTTTGGTTGAAGAAGAATAAAGTGGACGTCTGATAAACTAACATTGTGAAAAAAAGACCAAAAAGGTATGATAAATAATAATATATGGAATGGTCATTACCTCCCTAAAGAGGCAAGTCTCAGCAAAAGAATTATTACATTGTTTTTAATAGCTTAAAGCAGTTTATTTCTTATCCCCTCTAAGACAGGTGCCAAAGCATCCAGCACCCAAAGACAAGACATTTTGGTAGTACCTTCTGAAGGTTCCTCATATGATTTGTGCCAGATGAGTAAGGTCAGCGAGGGGTTCATCCGAGTTCACTGCTGTTGGTCAAAGTCACGTGTAACCAGAACTATAATATCATGTAGTAAGACATCTCCCCCAGCCACACAACATCTGGGGTCTAGCTAGTGATACTGAGAACATCCACTTGTCATAAGAGTAGTGGGATTTTTTTTCATTATTAGTCTTTTTCATGAGGCCGTGGGGAATTTGAACATGGGAGGCTATTTAAAGCTAATCCATTTAGTTCCCTCTTACTTCTTTTTAACTCTTCTAGCTTATTAAAACATGGAAGTTGTCCATAAACCGAAGATAAACTGAAGTGCCTAAACTTTGAGGAAGCGGGAATCGGAGCCTTCCGGCTAGTTAGTCCCTGTTTCATGGCTAGCTCGAGCCCAACTGTCCACCAGTCTTTTTTAAACACATGTGTAGGTCATGCTTAGCCAGCTCCCACTGTATTTGCTGTTCCGCTCGGCACTCTTGCAAGTTTCTTTGTTTAATTTCCAGTGAAACATACTCTCCTCACAAAGAATGCTTCCTGCTGGAAGGTATTTCTAGACACATTTGGAAAATCATTATAAAAATGCTCTGTTCCAGAAACCTCGCCTCACATTGTTCGTTTTCGTTTTCTCGCTATGAGGAGTTGTGATCCATGTGCCAAATTCCTCCTTAGTTTTATAATTCTGTGCATTTTGTTTACTTTGTCATATTACAAGAATATTATCCATGCAAATTTCATTCAGGGCACAGAATGCTATTGAGATCTTGCACAAATAGAACAAAAACATTTCTCCCTCTCTGCATTCGCTCCTTTCCTGTGTTACTCGAGAAGAGTGGGGACTTAGGCTCCTGCCTCAGAATTGATTGACAAGAACAGTAACAAAACTGAGATCAGTTCTCTTTTAAAAATATAAAGGACTGTGAATTGCAGTGTGAGGGTATCAGGGCTCAGTGACTCCCTTTATGCATGCTCAGCAGTTCCTTCTTCCTTGCAGTACAACACATTTTTCTCTTATCCAGCACAATTCATAGAGCTCAAAAAGAAAATAAATACTATCATCATTGAGAGCCTTCTGCTGTGGCCGAGCTGCAGGGTTTAATCTTTGAGGAAGAACTCATTAAGGAGCAAATGTGCTTTATGGTTTCCCTTAAACAGCTCCTCGAGTCCGTTTTTCTAGAGGTGTGGATCTGTGCCAGGCTAAGCCACCCCACGTCCTGGCTGCTGCCTCCCCGCTGTGCCGTGTGCTGGCTCGAGGGCCGGTGGGGCTGGATGTGGTCCCTCAGCCGGCTTCCCCAGAGCAGCGACGCCTTGGACTGCTCTAGCCACTCTGCACAGGGAGTGCGAAACTGTGGGAGATTCACAGAGATACTCCTCCAAGCAGAAATATAAAGCTTGGTGTGTCATCAGGATGGAAAGATGAAGGGAGGAGAAAGGCAGTGCCCTATTTAAGGAGATGCTCTGGTTGCAGACAGGTGTGGAGCTGGGGAGTTGGGTTTAGGGGATACCCCCTGTGCCTCAGCACAAGGAATGGAGAGGGTGTTCTCATGCTATGCCTGCAGTTTGAGTTTTCTTACTGCCCAGTGCTGTTAAATTTTTAGATCAGCTTAATTTTTAACTCCAGCGCTTCTACTTAAAAGGATTATTTTCTGAATGGAAAAAAGCAAAATCAGGGGAAGGGTGATTTCTTCTGATTCTGGCAAGTGGAATAATTATTCTAGATGAAAAATTCCTTGCCGAAAAATATTGGGTGATTTTAGTTTTCCTTGTATTCTGACTTTATCTCAACTGTTTGTAATCTGGAAGCTTCTTTGATTTTTGTTTATCTAGATGAGCTGTAAAAAACTTGTCACTTCATCCTTTCCTTTAGAGACCAGAGGATCTTTTCTCTCAGTTGGATAGGGTTCTTAGAGTCTTAGTGTTGGTTTTGCTTTGTAGTCATTAAAAACAACTCTTGTCATTTATACCATGTCTTCTGTGGAGACGTTACATTTTTGTAGCCAACAGACACATTTGACCGGTATTCTTGAAATCAGGCTGAGCGTACGTACCTTCGATTAGGATCTAAGCACAGCTTTGAAATGGGCTAAGTCTGCAGCTTGTGAGAAGCACCTGGCTCTTCCCAGAAACTGTTGTGGTGATTTAATCTCAACCTTTATCTTTAGTTTCTAGGATACTGCAGATATTTACTACTTTGAGTAAACCACCTGCATTAAGCTTGTCAGCTTCTGGGAGTAAATATTTGTAAGTATCTACCTAGCCCCTTGTGTCTGCAGGGGCATCGTGTATAGGAGACGTCTTCCTTTATCCAGATTTAAAATTGAGGTCCTGAGTGCCTACAAAATAACCCAATATATGGCTGGGCCTTCACAGGAGGAGCGAAGCTGGTTCCATTTTTTTTTCCCCTGTTTAGTCTGCCATTTAATCTGCCAAAGCATATCCGAGTTTAAATAGATTAAAGTGTTCTCATTTCCTGTCCTGAGCACATTGTGTAATAGCCTTCTTTAGCTTTTTAAAATATTTGCTCTATTTTACTCCAGCACTGGTGGCTGAAGTAATTACCACGTCAAATCAGTCTGTAGGATGCCTTGAAATCTGCCAGGTCCGTGTGCTGTTGGGGCATTAGACCCTGCCACGTACAGTTTCTACAACATAGGCTATAGTTATGAGTTGATGGAGAAAGAGAGATCTTCACCAGCTGTTACCAATAGGGGGCTGGTATAGTAATTTTTGTGGTTTAGTCATAAGACCTATTTTGGAACAAAAATATGCTAATAGATGTTGTTTGTTTCATTGCCTTTAGCAAACTTTTCCAGATCTTCAGTATCAACGTGTGCTGGTTTTCTTTTTTAGTCCTGGGGTTCAGTTTGTAAATCCTCCGAGAGCAAGCGATGAAAAAAATGTCGGAGGCTTAGAGATCTTTCCACGGTTTTTGGTCAGTTTGGTGTCGTCATCACCTAAACATAGGCAGGCTGGACTGGAAGAGAGCTCTTGGGTCACAGCTCGCTTGTTTTCGCCTTTCACAGGCACTGTCGTATTACCCTTTTTATGAGTGCATTCAGCCCCGGCCTAGTGCTTGTTTGTTGTTCTCGTTTTGGAAACCGTTCCCAAACATTGCAATTCTGGAACACTCTTCTGAGTTTCTTTAAATTTCCCTTCCTATTCCTGTCCTGTTCAGAAGGATGGAAAACTGTGCTCCAGGGGCAAAGCCTAAAGGCAAAACCAAAACTGGACTCTGCAGGTTGGGCAAAAAATGTTGCTAGCATCCCCCGGAGGTATGTTACTACTTATTAAAGTTTCCCACTTTCAGAAACAAACTGCACAAACATGAGGTCAGAAATCATGTGCTTGAATTAGCTAATAAATAATGCTTCCTGGCATAAGCAGCAGCAGAACATAATCGTCTTCATTATACAAAGTATGAGACTGTGTTTAGTACCAAGTAGCATTTCACATTGGCCTCTTGCAAATCAGAGCTATCTTGGTGTTAAAAGACAAACATGGATTCAAACTGCAGATTCAGATAATTTGCTCCACCTACTCAAAAGCCGGCTATTTCAGGAGTGAATTTTAGTGACTTACGATCCCATCTCATATTTCCAAAAGGCATTTCTTTACCAGTTTCCAGTTTTTTTTTCCCCATCACTTTGTCTTGTTTAGGTAATACATAAATCTATCAGAAAAGAGCGTCGTCTGTAACCTCGGAGGCCCCTTAGTGACAAGCCCCATTGTCGAAGGCAGGCACTTTGCCAGGAAACTGTGACTCCCAGGGAGAGTGTGCAAGGTTAGGGGGAAAGTACACGATTGCCAGAGAAACTGTATTCCAAGCGGATTTGTGTGGAACAACAACGATATCCAGTGACTGGCTAAATTAGCCACAGATGTGTTTTCTAGAACACTGTCCAAGAAGATATACAGTACTTTAAGGCTTGGTTCAGACATAATGATCTTCTGAAGTCAAATCAGATCCAAGCAAAATTGCATCTGTACCGGGGAAGCTTTAAAGGAATTGTGTAATATGATTCAGACAAGTAGATGAATCAGACTGCTGCGAACTAAACAAGGAGCACATCGGTGAGAGATGAGGTAAGGCGACTTGCATAGAAGTGTGATAGTTTGATGTTAGCAGTTTGCTGTTCAAACTCGAGCTGCAGCAGATTGACCCGGGCAGTGAAGCGGGCGCGTTATGCCGGCCACCTGCCCAGAGCGTGCGTGCAGAGGAGAATCTCCCGGCGGTTTCTTGCAGCTTTTCAGAACGTACGGGTGCTTGGCTTTGCACTTGCCGTCTCCATTGCTGCCTCGCTGTCCCTGCGCCGCTCCTCCTACGCAGCAGTGCTGCCGATTTCAGTTTTTAAGAGGGTGATTATTCTGCTGAGGGCAGTGCGCTTATTAGATATTTGGAGAATTTTCACATATTGAAATCAGTACGGATGAAGGCTCTGGGACTTTTCTCGTACAGGAGAATTTTGTCTCGGCATCACAGCTCGAGCAGTACGTGGGATTTCTGTCCGAGATCAGTGTTGAGAAGCTCAGCTTCCCTGCCACAGCTGAGTTCCGACTCTTGTTTTTAAAGTTTCTGTAGGACAGACGGTGCAGAGAAGTCCTGTAGAATTACAGATATGCTGTATGGTTTAAAGTTCTGGGGAAACATAAGCAGCTTAGTTACTGTACTAGTTGGAACAGGAGGCAAGAGGAGCTTTTGTCATATTCTCTGACCTATTTCTTTACCATGTTATTTACTCGAACTAAATTGAATATGGTGTATTAAAATGTTGTCATCAGAAAGGGCCTGGAAGTATTCAGCTTAGATTCTCATTGCAGTAAGCATTAGTAGTAGAAATGGAATTTTAAAAAACAGCAATTTTGTTGAGGAGTTGCAGGGGACATAAATAAAAAGACAAATTTTCACAATAGAAAGAGCATATTCTTCTGGATGAAAACTTATGTTTTTCAGAGCTTTATTAGATGTTTTTAACATTATTGGTGTAAGTGTGGAAAAGAATCTGTTTAGGTTTGTTTTGAATTTCCAGATATGGTTCCAAAGAGGGCTCAAATGCTGTGAATTTATTCACAGAAATGTTGTTTTCTTTTCCTTTCCTTGTTACTGCTTTGTAATGATTTGTTTTAATCAAGCGAATTGTGTTGCCCTCCATCCTCTGCTTCCAGTTCCCTCTCACTTGAGCTCTGAATTCTGCTTCAGGAGATTTTGCATTTCTATTCTTAGGAATTTTTGCAGGTCACGTGCAAAGCCGTGTGTGTGTGCATGCATGCGTGTATGTCTTTAGACAGCATACCAATAATTAGAATAACCCAGCAAAGTCATGGCTTTGCTTCAGGAGAGCTCATCACAAGAAATGAAACATGCCTCCATTTTCAGGTGTATTTTCTGATCGTCCCCTAAGAGAGCCAGACATCCTGACAGCTGGCAGAATGTGTTTGTTCTGAAACACGATTATTTTGAAAATGCTCCTACCTGTGACTTTCTCTCTTCTCTCTTTACAGGGTCTTTGTAAACCGAAGTTTAGCCATGGAAAAGATAAAGTGCTTTGGTTTTGATATGGATTATACACTTGCTGGTGAGTATCTTAATTTTTTTTGTCGTTGACTTAGTTTGGAATATTGCCTCTTGTTGAGCAAAAAACAGTTTCTGGATGGGTTACTCCATTTAGCAGGTGCTGCTTCTAATAGCAAATATATCATTCACTATTCATTGCACTTTCATTTTAGATGTTTACCTTAAATTTGTTATCTGCAAGCTGTATGTGGTCACAAGCCATGTCGATGTAGTACAGTTTCAAGTGATTATGGGTGTCAAGGAAACCAAAGCTTAATAAGTCTAATTGCTTCCTTGGATTCCACTATATTGTGATATTGGCCCTGGTGCAAGCTTGGCTTTGAATAATGAGGTGATTTCTTTTATGCTCGGTGCATGTGGCGGGCTACACCTTCAGCCAGCAGCTTCTTCTGTGTCCTGGGAGGGTCATTTTCGAATAGCTTTTCCTCTTTCCCACTCCTCGGTTGGCCACATCAGTGACTCATTCTGAGAAGAGGCAAGGCAGGGGGAGTGTCTCCTGTCAGCTGAACAAGTTAGTTTAGAAAGCTTTGCCCATTCTTTATGGCAGATAGCCTTTGGGTGGTTGCATAAGACCTTTTAGTTCCGTAAATTTTTTTGCATGACTTCTCCATCTTTCAAATACTCAACAGGCAAGTTCTCTGAGACGTTTGATGAAGGAGAGGGTAAAGTTACCGTTTTCTGCATAATCAGACTTGCATGATGTTACGTATTTTAAGGAAGGAAGAGACAAAAAGCCCACTTCCACTTTCCTGAGTTATGATGTCACACAGGCTGTAACTGAGGATGTCACATACATTTCTCGTTACCACTTCCAAGGTTGTGGATAAAAAGTTCATACTGATATTTCAATTTAGAATTGTTGTGAATATAAACTGAGAAAATGTGAAGTAGAGTGTCAGGGTCACCTAGTAATAGGTCAATGCAGTATGTCAACTATGGTCATCTAGTTACTGCATCTACTGAGAAGGAGTGAGAGATGAGTAACATGGCTAGGGACAGTGTGAGGGTCACAGGAGCTGGGCTCAATGGCCAAGCAAAGGGCAGGAAGGTTTCCACATGCTCATGGTTTAACACAACGCTGCACGGAGCAGTTTTGGTTGCTGTGGAAGGTAATTGCAGTTTATATTTAGATCACTTGCTTTTGTTCTTTTAAGCAGTTATCTATGAGGCACTAGCTATATATAAAAAGTTTGATTTTTCAACACCTTATTGATACATCTGTTTAAAGTTCCTGCCACTTTTTAAGTCATGAAGCGTTGTCGTTGTTAACCTGTGCTGGATCTGACTGCAGGCATGTGCTTTTGCTGTTTGTGTTTCCCAGCTGTGACAGCCTTGTGGCAGTGCCTTTAAGGAGCGCAAAACAGTTGTTCAAGAACAAATGCTTAAAAAAAAAATAAAAAATTGCGGGTTTCACTTCCTTAACGGCAAAACCACATCTGTGCCTTTCGTAAATGGGTGGCGTTTCCCGGGGACTCGGGTGATCCCAGTGGGGCTGGCGTGGAGCATGGAGCTTGTTGCTAACTTTCATCCTGACAGAAGGAGAGCTTCAGCACTGTCCTCACTTCTCTGACTGTTCATTTTACTCAAGTGTTGGTTATTCCTGTAAACACAGAGCAAATGTGTTGCTATCCACAAAATGATGCTCGGTTTGGCGAGAGGAAAAAATGCAAATGTTTCAAGCATGCTAAAACAGTACCCAGGGACATGGAAACCCGGGGCTTCCAAGGCTGGAAGATCACAGCGCTACAGCTAAGCAGGCAAAGTTGGTGTGTTCAGGGGAGTTGAGTGACAGGGTATGGTGCAGAAAAAGAAATGGGATGTGGTCCGAGCAGAAAACTGGAGATCTGGACCACTCTGGGGTAAGCTGCCATCCCATGACTTCTTCCGTGGTACAACAGAGATAGTAGTTGCAGATCATTTTACAAGGAGTTGTGAGAATGTAATTAGGTTCGAAAGCCTTTTGCAGATGAAAAGCATTATGCCTGGTAAGTACTATTTCCCTTTTTTTCCCCTTGAGTGGGAAATTAACATACAAAATTACCTGTTTGTCTTCTTATGTCTCAGTCTCATCCTTTCTTCTCCATGTGGGCTTTTGTTATCCCACCATTATTTGCTATATATAACTGTCGCACTCAAGAAAAATTACTTATTCATTGCAGGGGGTTAAAGAGTGTAATGTTAGAATGTGATTATAATTAATTAGTTGGAAATCATAATGAAGAAGTGGGGCAAGTGAAGTACTACATTAGTATGTAGTAGTGCATTGATTAGACCCTGCCTGTTTTCTGTCTGGGCACGTCATCCCTTATACACTGTTTCACATGGACGTGCTACTGTCTAGATTAAAAAAGAAAAAACAATGTGAAAAGCTAGTTTATGTGTAATTTAACATCTGGAAATGGTATCTGCATACCAGATGGTGCATGCTGAGCAGATGCCTTTTGGAGACCGTTCAAGACATGTAAATAGACCAAGGAAGAAGAACAGAAGCATCTCCAGTGTCATCAGCTCCTCATCTAGTTTTCTGCATTTGTACTTTCAGATATTGCTACGTCACTTTTCTGTAAAGTTGTTTAAAAATATCCCAAGCACAGTCTTCATATTCAGTGATGGAAGGCAGTCAGAGCCATTGACCCTGCTAAAAACTGTACACCACATCCTTTCCCTGCTCTCTGTCATGAACTTTCACATGAGAAATAAACTGATGACATTCATTCCATGGCTGACAGTCACACACTTTGACATCTCAGAAGAAGAATTATTATTTTGGAACACTTTAAATTACCTGTCTTGTGAAGAGGAGGCTGTGGTGTCAGTAAAAGAAAACACGTCGTCACTCTTCTCTCTTTCTTCTTCCCAAAGCAGTGGCCATTGGTAGCACCAAAAGTCTGGCTTATGAGGTGGTTCAGTGCCAGAGAAGTCAGAATCGCTTGACTTATTTTGAACTTTAGAAGACAGAAACAGTTTTGTTCTTGTACTATATAAGTTTAAGGACACAAGCCTTGTTACAATAACACTGTTTTCTGTCTAGAATAATCTAATTTTGTTAGGGATGTGGCATTTCCATTCTGAAGTATATTGTAACAGCTACTACACACATGCTGCAGTGATCATGTGTTCTACTACTAGCATGGCTGAGAATGTCAGCTTGCCAACTGACAGCAGTTTTAGTATCATCATGTTACATTGCACATAAAATATGATTCCACACATTTGTTTATAGAGTAGTATTTCTTAGCCTTATTTAAATTAAAGGGCTACTTAACTCAGAAATGAAAAAATTGAAGGCTGTCTGGTATAGCATAGCCACAGTGATTTTATTTGCTGTCAGGTGAAAATTAGGTTAAACTTTGAATTCTTGTTTGTAACTTCTATGTTCTCTATTGTGTTTGCCTCTTTCCTTGTGTAGGATTGAGAAATACTGTTAATGGGTGTGTTGGGCAAAGAAAGTCTTTTTGTCTTGAAGGAAAGAGCCTGAAGGTTTTACCCTTCTCTTCTGAGAAATTATGGACATCAAATTGCTGAATTTGTAGCCACCGTGGTTACAGCTATAATTGCTTTGACTGCTAGGAGCTCAAAATAAAATGAAAGCAAATTGAAATAACTCTCACAGGTTTAAAATTCCTTGTTTTCACATCAGAGATTGCTGTTGCATCCTCATGGGTGAATAAGATCTCCTACCTGTATGGAAACTCCCAAGTCTGCCTAGGTTTGTGTGCTGGATACACGGATAGATACACTAGAGGCTCAGAAATCTGTGTTGTAAATGAAGCTTACTGTCCCCTTCCTATTCAGTCTGTTTAGTTTGTTTGTGTTAGTGAATCACATTTAGTACTTAAAAGAATGTTTCTTTTTAGCTAGGTGGTGTTGGGAGGAAAGTTGAAGGAGCAGGAAGAACAGCAGGGCCTGATTTGTATGCATAGTTGCTGCTTAGAATCTCACAGGGCTTGACGCAAGCAAGAGTCATCAACTATTTCAGCCCTTGCTGTTAGCGGAGGTCAAGACAAGTTTCTGTGATGTTACGCAGCCATCAGCCCAGCAGCCCTTCATACCTTGCTGCCTGCCAGCCCAGGAGCGAGCCCCGCGCCGACTCCCCGGGGCTCCCTCGCCCCTTGGGAAGCGACGGCGTTACACCAGCATCTGCGAATGCTGTGTTTGTCAGGGCGGAATGGAGAATTTCTGACAAATTCCTGTTTAAATCTTTAAGTCAAAGAGATTTGAGTGTCCTTTTGTGGTGTGTTTTTGTTTGCTAAATAGTAGTTTCTTCTATTACCCGAATGATTCATCTCTGATTATTCATTCTGACTGGTTAGAAGACCAGTAGTCAGTAACAATTCTGGTCTGCCTTCCAGTTTTACTAGTACTGTCAAAACTGCCCATGCTTTGGTAAAGGAAAATGTTGCATGTAATCCAAAAGATTCGCAACCTTCTCTGTTTTTGTGTCTACTGCAAACTGCAGGAAGAAAGATGAAGGTGTGTCAGCAGAGAGTCTTCACTGCAGCGCCCACCTGAGACTAGGAGTTGGTGAGGCCCCTTGGAAATGCAGCAGAGAGATTGGTTTTGTGCAGCATTTTACTTGTCTTTTTCCCTCTCAGTGTGAGCTACACTTGTAATTAGTAGGTCTGGATCCAAGTAATGCAGGAGGCCTTGGCATTGCTAGGTCTCAAATGGGACAGTTTGCACAATGAGGTGATGGATAGATGTCCCTTGACAGAAGCAGGCCTAAAGCAGTGGGGTTCTCAAACTGGCTGTAATTTCACACTGGGCCATTGGCAGAGGCAATTAGTAAGAATTACAAACTCAGTTGTGCTTGAAAAGATTCTTCTGTGACTACCTTCCTTCTCCAGAAGTTATAGCCTTGTTGCAAGTTTTATCTTCTATCATTGAGGTAGAGAAGATGTGGTATCAGTAGGCAGGATGCCTTCATTTGGAATGCTTTTCCTGTACTTAAATCATCGCTGCCTCCACAGTCTCCAGAAATCAACAGTAAAATCATCATTGGCTGCTGAAAACTGTTTCAATAAAATAGAAGGGGAAATGAGGCTTGAAAAATACTGGGCTTATTGTGTGCAAATATGATTAATACAGCATAATCTGATTGGAATATAGCTTGTGTCCTGGAAACATTGCCAGCTTCGTGCCAAGATTTAGTGCACTGCAAAGATTTTATTGCAAAATATCTTACGCTTTCAGCTGCAGCATTTCCCTTCCCTCCCAGGACAGCTGTAGTCTTTCCCAACTTACTCCAAAATGCAACATGCGTAAACAGGTTTTGCCCCTTCCTCAGGTAGGCGTTTGTGTGTAAGCCCTCCTTGCAGTTTGGAGCAGAGAGTTTTTCACACCCACATCTTATTTCTAACATGTTTTCCTTTACCGGTTTACTCTGGAAAAGACACGCTCTACCAGAAAGTAGAATTGGCTTGTTGCTGCATGTGATCTGGGAGAAAAGGCGGCAGCTGAATTGAGAACTGATTCTTAATCGATCTAATAGTTTTACTGTAGCCAGGTTGTATCAGTTTTCTGTGTTTCAGTTTCCACAGCTGAAAAATGGGACTAAGGAATTTGTACCTTGTATAAAAATTTTCTGGATTACACAGATGAAAAACAAAGTATGAACGTGAGGGTTTATACAGGAAAGATTGAACTGAATACTTTAAAAAGCTGCTGGGCTTGTAATGTAAGCAACTGCAAGGAAATACTTGTTCTTCTGTTCAGAAACTGTTGTATGTTTAGTGGCAATGGACTGTAATACAAATGTCCTAGAAAACGCTCTCCTACTTAGGTTAAAAGCTTGTCTTTAGTTTCATCCTGATGTGTAAGGACTACAGGCTTTGAGGCTCTTCTGAGGAGATACTAAGCGGTTCTGCTTCTTTCCCCGTTCTCTGGAAAATACAGCTCTTTGTGGCGTACAGAAATAGTAGGTAGATAAAGAGAGGGATTGGTAGATGTAACAACAGTAGCCTTCAAACTATCCTAGCGAAAAATGAGAGATGCGTCGACCATTGCACATCTGCTGTCTGCATTTTCACATTTGCACGTTCCCAGTTTAACAGGTGCAGATTTTGCGGATTTCAGAGGCTGCTTTAGCCATTAGTGCTTTAAAGCTGAAGGCAGATGGAGAAGCCAAGTTGTTCCTAGTATGCTTTGAGCTGGATGTTTTTCCAAATACCAGCACAGTGCTTGGGTGGCTATTGTCCCTGGTGTCTTTCTGTTGCTGCTCTTCGGAGTTTGACCATTTACAGCTGTGTAATGAGCAAACCGAGGTCTGGAGCTGTGGGAGCTCACATGCTGACATTGGGAATGGGGAGCTGAGAAAACATGTGTTGCTTGCTCCATCCCAGTAAATCACCGGCTGACAAACTGCTGATCTGCTGTCCGTGGATTCTTGAAGAATCAGTGTGTTAGACAGAAGCTGCTGAAAGAACAAGTCTTCACAGTGTAATGGAAGTTTCAAAAGCTACTATATTCTGCTTTCTTTCTCTTAAAAACATGAGAATAACACCAAGCTGGGTCAGCAGGCTGTTAGTATACCAACGGCCAGTTCTTGTCATTGCCGGATGGATGGAAATACAGAGGGTTTTTTCACTGTTGATAGACCCCCATATCTAGTAATCTTAATACTACAACAGAAGTACTATGAAGTTTCAACTACCCCTGTGATGCCGGGAGCAGCTTACTCTGTAGGAGGAACCGAAGCTGAGAGTACAGAAGGCTTTAACTCTGAGATCATGTGTGCCATCGCTTTGTGAATGCATTATTTTAGCACGCTACACAGAAACTTACGTGTGTGGCTTATTGACAGCATGAGCACTTGCGCTACGTATAAGCCCAGGTGCACACTGTTTAAAATAAATGTGTAGCTTTTGAGGCTTAATCTCTTAAGTGAATAGGGAGAGAAATAAGAAGCTGGTTCTGTTTGGACACTGGTATGCCTGAAAAATGCCTTAGATATAGTGTATACGTGGTTGCTATACCTTTAAGTAATTTTCGTTTTATTTCTAGATGCTAACAAGTTATGTTTGAACATGAAGCCCATGCAACTATTTCTTCCCTGTTCAGAAGTCTTCATTGAAGAACTAAGCCCATATTTTGGCACAGTAGTTTGTTTCCATGGAAATGCAGGGATATTTCCAGTATGGGATTATGACTCCCAGTGGGCTGTATCTGAGAGAGGTAAATTGTGAAGGCCACTTGTTAAGTGCAAAAAAAGATTCTCTTGTGTCAGGGAAACCATAAAAAATTCCGGCAAAAGAACAGGTGACCGTGTAGTCATCTTTAAAATATTATTCCAGTGCAACGGAATGTTATGCCAACTATTAAAATAGACAAACTGAAGTTTCCTTGAAATGCAGAATCCGTCTGAATTGCTTCTCTTGACATTCAAAATGTGACCTCAGTGCTGTTGTTACCTCAAGCCATGCATTTTTATTCAGCAGAAGAAATCTTTCCAACACTAAGCTCTGTTTTGCCAGCCTCTGAGGCATATCCAAACAGCCCAAATCTTTGTTACATCGAAGGCAAACAAAGTGCAGCAGCAGAAGGCTAAAAATACCTTGAATTTACCAATGAGAGTGCTAATAAGCCTGCTTTGGGAAGAGTTAAAGCTGATGATACTTGACAACACTTTTTTTTAAAAAAAAACAAGTAGAAACGCAGCACTAAAAACAACCTGAAGGGTAGACATCCAGCAATTCAGAGCCAAGCTGAACATACAATACTGTGTCAGTCCTTGAAGCAACAACAAATGCTGCCTTTAAAGATCCTTTTAGCATGCAGAGTGGGAGAATCGGAGCTGATACAGTTCCAGGTCAGAGGTTTTAGAGCTGAAAGCTGTGCTGTGCACTTGGGAATGTTTGCAGGAGCATTAGAGGTAAGGAATTTTCCATCGCTCTTGGGCTGCAGAGTGGGTGCATAGCTGCTTTATGGGCACTGCTGCAGCTGGGCACTGCAGACTCTTTGTGCTTCTCTGTAGGTGTTTACTGGTTTCCACCCAGAAACCTGTATTTGGCACTGTCAGAAAAGGGTTCTGGGTAGCCTCTGAAGCTCAGATCCAAAAGATTCAACCCTCTGGTGATTAGTGACTCTTGCCTTGCTTCCTGTTATCAGATTTATTGTCAAAAACATCTGTGGCCGCAAGAGGCTTAGTGCAAGATCTGGCTGTTCATGCACAGCAGAGCAGCTTGTGTGTTAAGCATACGAAAATATCCTGGGGTGCACCTGGAGGTTTTGTTAAGGTCTTGTCTGCTGATCACTACAAATACATAATTTCTAGTGAAATAGAAAAGGTACATTAAATATTGAAGTGTGCTTAAAGCTCATCTTTGTCTTACTGCACAGGAGGCTTCTGTGTTTGAAAAGGTTGCTTTGGGTAAATGAAAATTATAATCAATATGGCAGCAGTTTCCTCTGATATCAGACTTAAAAATGGAGTGAATTCAAAGAAACAAAGCGTACTGTTGCTACCCAGTTTGTTTGTTTGGTACTGTGAAAACTCAGTTTAAATACAGGCTGAAATACTACAATTCTGTTTTGCATAATACAGTGCATTTTTATTTACGGTCTAGTGGTTAAAATCAAACCCCAGGAGTCAAGAGGGCTGGGGTCTGTTCCTGCCTGTTTTTCAACTTGTTTTGACCGTAGACAAATCCTTTATGGTCACAGTTCAGCCAAGTCCATAAGCAAATGGCGAGTCAGTGATTCACCATGTTCCTAATTGAAAACATATCAGTTGTCTCATGGGCTTCATTTGGGATTTCTTGCGGTTACAATTCGGCACGTTTACCACTTCGTCAGTGTGTTTACAGGCACTGAGCTCCCAGGTCAGCACAGCACAAACGTGCAGGCCTCCATGGCCCTGCACGCAGGGAGGCACACGGCAGGCAGGTGTTTACATGGGCAGAGATGAGCTGCGGCCAGGGCTCCAAACAGGAGTGTCTGTTTTTCCCCTCATGTCCACAAGGATGGTGTGAAGTGAGATGTCTGCAGAGGCTGTGGCAGAAGTTGAGATAACACTTGATGGGCCTTTGGAAAGGGAAATGCAAGGCCAGGGGGGCTGGAGGTTTCTGCTTACCCCTGCTGTTGGGATTGCCAGGCCAGCCGAGCGTGTTGGCACGGAGGCTCCCGTAGTGCCGGTACCTCTGCAGGGTTTCCAGTTCTCACAGAAAAGAAAATCCTCTGCCGTGTTTCCAGTGTGAAATGGCAGCACCCTGCCAGGCTGTGCCAGCCAGGAGTGAGTCTGGGCTCCCGTTGGAGCTGAGCAGTCTGAGCCCGCTGTCAAAACCAAAGGGAAGTTAACACTCAGGTGTGAAGATTAAACATGACATTTCAGATCCATTTCTGTGTAAGTAATGAATTATTTTAACACAGAGAGCAGCATAGCTTGAAATGTTACCGTTTCCCTTTCATTATGTTTCAGTGACAGTGCCTGACATCACCTCCCCTGGTTAGAAAAGACCCCGTAACACAGAAGCTGAAGTCATTAGTATTCTAGAGCATAAATCCTCTTCTTTTCTAATTGTGTATGAAAACTGGCATTTGCTCTGGAACGGGTTATGAAGATAATAGATACTCTGAAAGGAAGGTCAATATATAGAGGTCAGATAGCATTCTTCACCACCTGGTTACTTCTGGGGATCCTCAGACCTCTTGCCCAACAGCTGAGACGAACTTTCCTCACGCTATGGCAGTATGTGAAATGCCTGCCCAACACTTACTAGTATGTTAATTAGTATTGTTGCTTCATTGGGGATTATTTTTGAATTAAGTCCAGTGTCCCAAACACCTCCCAGACTGGTCACTCACTGTTTCCCTCTCGATGCTCAGCTGGAGTTGCAGGTCGGGTGATCAGAAGTTCCAGGGAATGAGCATTTGGTGCTTGCATGGACTAGTCAGTGGTCTGGTTGGTCGTGGAGGGGTGACTGTCACAGACATCCTGGCTTTAGCTGGCACAAAATGGCCAGCTTTAAGGCTGCGTGCAAAGGAGATGTTGACAGCATGGAGAGCTCTGGGGATAGATCTATCCTATTTTGGGACACTAATCTCGAGTCTGATTTGATAGACACTGTTGAGGTAGGATACATAGATACTTGTACTGTTACAGGGGATGCAGTTGTAAGAGGGGATCTTGGTCCTCTAGGCCTTAACCAAACACTGTTTGTCAGCACAACATTGATATAAATGTATTTCTAATACGTACTTGCATTATTTATTTTTGGTGCAATTCAGAATATGGGTCAACATTTAAAATGAGCAGCACTTTGATCCTGCTCTTTAAGTCGGGTTCGTGTAATTTCAGAAGCGTATTTGCACAAGCTTAATTATGTATGTTGTGTCTGAGATGTGTATGTATCTGGATACTAGCTACCAGTCTGTCCATATATGTCCCTAACTGCCTGATTTGCATGCCTTACTCACTGGGGAATAAGCAGCAACTGAAATAACCTGTTTCTAGTTATTTTACTTTCATTTCTTCAAGACTTAACACAAAGGCATTGGGCTGCATTTCCTGTGCTTCAGAGGAAAGGCTAAACCCCTTGCATTATCTGTCCACCTTTAGGCCTATCTGTCTTTGTGTGACCTCCGGAGAACCCAGATAGTGGGTAAAATTTCTGAAGATGGAGTGTTTGTTAAAGCTTTTTGCAACCCTTTGGAGGAGGTCATCACCTCTAGTTTAAGAAATACTGATCTTATCTGAACACCTGAAGGTCAAAAGCCAATTGGTTTCATCTGCCAACGAAATCAGTGTGGGTAGTCTGAGGTCTTTCCATTCCCAGGAGACCCTCAGTGGCCAGGGCCAAGGATGGGGAAGCCCACAGCGTGGACAGTGCTCTCGGCACCTGCGTGGGTAAGGAGTCGAGCCGGTACATACCCGAAGGATCAAAGCAGGCGATGCACCAGCTGCAGAAAGCAGCTTCTGCCCTGAAGTCCCCTGCCAGTGCAGGGAGGTTTCTGGGGGCAATGTAAGCCCCTTTCCCTGGCCTGCTCTCGGCTTCCAGCTGGCAAGGAAGGCAGGCGAGGAGCAGGCTGGTGGAAGGGATGCAAGTCCTACTGGAGATCCTGGGACGTCAGAGCAGAACACACTGGCAAAAGGGGGTGACAGATGAGAAAAAAAAATGGAGGCAGGGATGAATGAGACTTCGGGTCATCATTTAGTAGTCCTCACCCTGCCTCTCTCCGCAGAGGAGCTGCTCACTCGGCGGGCTGCTGTCGTTAGTGCTGCCTCGGTGGTGTGGGACGTCAGGGAGTTGTCTCTGTTCTCAGTTTAGGGCTTTTATCAGCACCAAATCTGTAGCGGTAGGGAATAAAATGGCTAGGCAGGGCTGGCTTGCGGGTGTGTGATTTGAGACAGCAGACGCATCTCACAGAAGTGACACGGCTGAAGCGGCACAAAAAGGGGTGGTTTTTGTGATGGTAGCTCCTGCTTCTCTCCTGTGATCCATGGCTAGCTTGTAAGAAGTGTCAACAAGCCCTGGAAGAAACCTTGTTACATCTTCAGTGAGAAGCTGCCCTGCGTGAATTTGAAGTCTTTGTGTGTGTGGAGGAGGAACAAGGAAAGAAATGGGCAGCGTTTGAAGGGCTTTCTCCTCCCCACAGCTTAAACAGAGCCGTCACATGCACTACAGCCTTCCCCAGCTATTCAATTTGAAACAAAACAGGCTTTAAACACTCATTTTCAGAGGAGCCTTCCAGGAGGTCTGCATACTTCTGAGAGTCCTTTTTGCAACATCATTCCAACTCATTCAGCTTTGTATGTAGTGCAAATTGGATCTCAAGAGTTATTCCTGATGACTCTGTGCATACCTGTAAGTTGCAGAATAGGTCTGGTGTTCTTACTGTGGGTGTTTGCAAACCAGTGCACTGCAATACAGTGCAGCACTGTGTGCAGGTTTGGTACCAGTTTATCCCGCAGTCCTTTGCACATAAAAGTCCAAGCATAAGTGTGTTAAAGTACACAACTGAATTTAGACGTGCTACGTCAGAGGGACCCGGTGTGCGAGGCTCTCGCTGGGAGCGCCTTCAGATGTAGGGCAAAATTCTCTTCTCGGATTCCCAGAGTAGCACCTGGCTCAGTCTCCTGAGTCTCCTGCGCTGACACGTGCAGGCATTTTGTGGTGTGAGAGAGAGCCAGTGCCCTGAAAGGGGTAATCTGTCACTGACTGAGGAATGGACAGTAATGGCAAAGCCCCAAAAAGATCACGAGACCCTTTTTTGAACCAGTTACTCTGCGTCTGAGAGAAACTCAAAGGGTTTGTGTGATTTGGGCAATGTGCTTGTAGCCTCTTCCTGCTAATTATCACTGAACTGATGATCTAAGACTGCTTTGTGGATATGAGGACAGAATTTTGCCTGCAGGATGCACGATTACCGACTGTGCCTTCTCTATAAATCAGTTGTAAGTGTATATGGAATAGCTGCCAGGCTGGCTTCTGAGCTCACCAGAGGACAGAGCTCCAGCAGATACAGTCCCACATGGCACAGAGCTGTTGCAGTTTTAAAACCAGTCTGATTTTTTTCTTTAACAGGAGAGCCCAGTGTAACTCCGTCAAGACTGGAGTGACACTCTGAATCTGCATCTGCCTCATGTGAGTTAAAATCCTGGCAGCAGCATTTTGCATAAGCTGGAGCCTCAGTAGAGATTTTTTTCCTTTTTGCAGGAAGGCTATAAAATTGTTACTGTCTGTGTCTTGGCAGCAAAGGTAAAAACAATCACACAAATGCATGAGAATTGCATACCTTACTGCACAACCCCTGCTCATTCCAGATCAGCTTCCTTCCTAGCACGTACCACGTGAGGGACGCCCGCACTCGTCACAGACCTGAAGCCTTGCAGCGTTCACTCCCGGGGTACTGCTTTTTACCTTTCAACAGTATAATGTTAAGCCAAGTGATGGTGTTAAGGGGAGGCTGAAATCCTGTCTACTAGCTTCTGTGTTTTTTTTAAAGCTTTGGTTATATTTTTTTTCCACGCCGGTTGCGTAATCCACGAGTGTTGGGTGTTGATTGCTCTGTACTGCTGAAGCATTTGCAGAACACAGACTGTTGAAATAACGTGGTCTTCTGGAGCTGGGGACTCAGCACAGTGGCAGAGACATAGCTACCAAGTAGTAAGAAAGAGAAAAAGAAATCAGAATAAGATGAAAGTTGTGCTTTGGTCTTACTGTCATCCCACGTGCAGTGGGCAAGGACGCTGTGAAAATGGGTTCGTGGCTCTGCCTCCTCACCTGCCACCGAGCGGGGGGTACTTCAAGACTGGGCTTTTCTCAGCTGGGTGAAAGAGCTGAGCACCGGAGATACTGGATGGCAAATAGCTGAATTCATAGCATTGCCGTGGCAAACCAGTTATCTCCAGCTGTGGTCTCAGCAACCAGGTCAGAGGGAGAAGGATGTTCCAGAAAAGTTTTAAACTATTTTTTCATCATGCAGCTGCAGAAGAAAAATACTCATCTGTCCTCTCTACTCTTTTTCTCCATGGATGCCTGGAGTGGACAAGATACAAGAGAGAGCAACCAGCCCTGAGTACAGTATTGAAATACATTTTTTTCATCTAGTAATGCATGTAACTGAGGCATCTTCCCCGAATGTGCTGCTGTAGTTGCGGCAGTGTTAGCCTGTTCATACTTGATCTGAAGGAGGTGGATCATTTGTTTGCCTGGAAGCTCGTATGACTGACAGACAGGCATTCGCACAGCTTATGAGAAATGTCGGTGGGTTGTGGCTCGTACTGGTTGGTGCAGCATGTGCTGTGGTGTAGGGTGCTGTCAGGGTGGGCTCGGTGAGCTCCCAGTCTGTTCCCAGCTGTGTGTCTGATTAAAGGAAAGCTGATCTGGAGCAGTAAGTATGATGGTAACTGGAGAATGTTTATTGTCCCTTTCCCGTTTCCAGGAGTCCAGTTTCCCGTGTCTCTGTTTAGTTCATGTATCAAGGAGAAGGCTCTCGTTTTCCAGATATTGTGGAGTAGTAGAAAAATAGAGAAGGGACCTGAGGCGTGAATAAGCAAGTAGTTTAGTTTTATTCGAAGAGAAGTCAAGGAAGCAAAATCTAGAGCTTGAGAGGCAAGGGGAATAACTACCCCCAAAAAGAAACATTCAGATTAACCCTTGACAAAGGCTTGGGATGATGAAGGCTGAGGTTGATACCTGTTCTTCAGCCTTTTTCCTTCTGGTGCTTCCTTAGAGAGTTAAAAGGAGGTCTGCGGTGATAAATCTTAAGACAGAGAGGCAAAGACAGAAAGGAAGAAGAAACTGAGTGAGGGCATTTTGTGAGCAGGAGGCTGCATGTCCCACCACAGCCATTCTTTGGTGGAGTGTTAAAAAGATGCACAGGGTGTTTAACAGAAGGCCCTACAGTTACCCTGGAAAGGTTCTGCTGGAGCTGTTGATGAACAATTTCTGCTTCTCCAGAGGAGATGCCAGCGTGCTCCTTGAGATTGTTTGTGTCTGGACAGCATCACCCGGGTTGGCAAGTTCAGGAAGAGCAGGGCTTCCCTGGAGAAATGTTTTGTTTGGAAGTGATGTTTTATAGATAAGTTGATAACATGGTCAAATTCCCAGAAAGCTAATGAGAAGGAGTGCAGCAGCTTCATGGACAGACTGGGGGACTGGAGGCTGCTTCACATAACAGGGAGCTTTGCAGCGCTTTCACCTCCTGCGAGTATGTGCAGGTGTATTTATTACCATTTTCCCTTTACTGTCCTGCATCAGAGGAGTTCCTTTTCCCAGGTGATGCTCTGGTGTCACTCTCACAATGTTGTTCATCACCTAACTGTCTTTTGCTCCCTGCAGCTCTAGCTTACTCCCCAGAATTGCCTTGTCAGCCACTGCTTTCTTCATTAGCTGTAGTTTTTGATTGCTTATTCCTATCTATAGCTCAATCAACCCTTCCTTTCCTAAAGGACAGAAAAGACAGCGTGCACTGAATGTTGTATCATGGTGTTGATGTTTGACATCGGTATAATAATGCTGGAAGATTTTGATAACTTTTATTGATTTTAGTTATCTGTTTAAGAACATTACAGGTTTGCTTATTACATTTTTAATGGTGTTAGTTAACTCTTAGGATCCTGGTGCTTTTCAGACTATTATGAGATACGGGAGCCCTCTGTCACAGTTACTGTGATCCGAGCCTTTTGACAGTCTCGTTTCTTCTCTAGTCCTTGCCTTTTTAGTACGTTTCTAGTATTTTATATATATGTTTTCTCCTCTCAGATTGAGCTTCTGTATTCCACAGTATATATACGGTGGTGATTACCTGGGCAGCATAGACAATGTGTCTTAATATATATTGTGAGGCCCACAGGTGTGCTAGAGGCTTCTGAGGAAAAGCAGCCTGTCTTCTAATGAGCTTACTGTGCAACTTGCATGTTTTTGTGTTTTACTCAGCTAAATCTGAAATATTCAAATGTTTGAGCCAGTTGGGCCCATTGAACTCATGGTAACCCTCACTGCAGTCAAGGATTGTATCTGACCTTGTTACCTCTTAGGACCAATTTAAGACAGCAACATGCAGCAAATGTAAACACACACCATCAGAGAAATGCAGTGATTTCCGTCTGTCACAGAAACACAGTGATTTTCTTTTAAATGTTAATTTAATGATCTGATTAAGCAGTGACATTTCCAGTACACGGGAAGGTTATTTGCAGGAAGAAGACAGGCCTGGTGGTAGGAATGACTTGGTTGAACAAGTCCATTTCTTTTGCGTTGACCTAAGGTGTGTGTCACAGATGAGCAGCTCCTCTGAAATGTGAGAACAGTAAGCTTCTGGAGAGAGTAGCATTTTGATGCACAGGGGTAATAGCTAACAGATTTTTACAGTACTATATGGTATTTTTAACAAACAAATCATGTTAACTTGACAGCTCTACCTTCAAGCTAACTTAGTCTCCAGCAAACATAAATTCCCCTGAGGTGAGATCTGGAGACAAAAGTGAGCTTTGGGATTGTATCCAGAGCAGTAACAGTAGCACAGCAGTGATGAATTTCAGGCTTTCTAACCATGAATACATGTGTTCGCTAAATTTATTGGTTTGTTCGTCAGCTTTGCAAAAACACAGCAAACCAAAACCTGATGCGAGCAGGTGAAACAGGGAGCATTCGTGCATCTGCCTAACAGGGCTGCAGGGAGAGGAGCTGCAGTCTGAAATACATTTTTCCTGACGCAGAGAGCTGTGGTAGACTGATGGATATTTCATCTGGTGCACTCTGCTGCTGAAACCTGAACTGCGGCTCCACTCGGCTGCAGTCCTGGAGCGTGAGCTAATTCCAGCGTGGCTCCGGGGCTGGGGGACCCAAGGCAGCGACTGGCAGGAGCGATGGAGGGAGTGTGTGATGTGGAGGAGGGAGGAGGGCGAACGGGTACATTACTTTTAACTGCCTTCTTGTTTAACCCCCTAGCTGTTTTCAAATTTTCTAACTGAAATCTCATCTTGGTACAGTGTATAAATCCCCCGAATACGAATCTCTTGGATTTGACCTGACCGTAGAAAGATTAGTTTCCATTGGATACCCTCATGAGCTGCTCAATTTTGTGTATGATCCTGCATTCCCTACCAGGTAAATAACTAACAGATACTGACCCAGCCTGCTCGAGGCCTTGAATATTTGTTCTGTAAAGTTCATAGGCAACACGTGAGGCCAGGTTTTCAGAGTTGTGCCTGTGAAGCCTGTGGTTGACCACAGATCATGGGGAAGGGAGCAGACCGCTCCAGTATGTGGAGGGCCTTTGCGGACATGAGTCCATGCCAGCAAAGAGGGAGAAAGCGGGAAAAGAGCCCTGCTGAAAACATGGTCCAGAAATAACCCTTCAAAGCAAAGACAGCAGAGACACAATTGGATTGGGAGTTAAATCAAAATCAAGGGGAGAAGAAGCTGTTGCTGTCCGTGAGGCTGCTAGAATGTCTCAGAACATTTTTCTTTAATGATTATAATTAATAGTGCTCTATAGTATCTAAGAGATCCTGAAAATTAAGCTGACAGTAAACAGCAGTAAAAGTGGGATCAATCCAGTTCACTTGTGTAGGCGAATCAAACACTGAAAGCAAAGTTAATGGTGCAAAGTTACTAAATTCTTACATTTTGTCTTTTGGTAGTAGATGTAAAAAGGACATTGCTTGTTTTAAACAAGCCTTTTGATCTAACTCTGTGCCTTTAAGTTGTTTCTACTTGTGTCTTTGCTGTGTTTTGCTTTTTTGACTCCTTTGGAGCTTCTTTACAAGACTGGACCAGAGGCTCTGTTGGATCGTTTCTCCGGTTTTCAGTCTGGCAGCCTCCTTCCCCCCCTCCTCTCAGCATGTTTTATACCGAGACTATTGCTGGGTGCCCTTCACAAACCTGTGATGAAGACTCCATTAAATCCACGGCCTTCGTCCCAGGGAGGGGACAGAAGGGATGTCTCTGTGGGAAGGCTGCGTTCTCCAGATGCAAGCTGCTAGAGGAGTGAGACAGAGGTTTGCTAGAGTTGGAACCAGGAATGTCCAAAGCATTTTGTGCAATACTTATATTCCCCATCTGGCTCTGTCTGTGACAGAGCGATGAAAAAGGGGAGAAATTCCTTTATCACACCCACCTCGCTCTTCCTTGCAGCCCAGCAGGGCTGTCAGGGATCCACAAACAGGCGTCAGATTCGTGACCCTGTGGAAGGGGCCCACGTCTTCCCCGGTACGTGCACAGCGAAGCCTCTGCCGGGTTAAACGGTCCCATTTCCCAGTCTGCGGAGAGCAGACCGGCTGTACCTCTCGCCCAGCAATGCAGGGCTCCTGTTGCTCACCTGCAGCTACGTAAAAGGGACAGTAGGGACCCCACCTGCGTAATAACAGCAACTCTGTTCTGGTGCCCCACGCTGAGCGGGCAAGCTGTTCTAGAGCTAATTTGGAAAGAACTGCTCTTAAAATGGTCACCACTTACTGCGCTCACTTCTTCATGTCTTAAATCGCTTTCTTAACAGAGGCCTGGTGTTTGATACCCACTATGGGAACCTGTTGAAAGTTGATGCCTATGGGAATCTCCTTGTGTGTGCACATGGCTTTAATTTCCTCAGAGGGTGAGTGCTGAGTCTGGGCTGGTTTTTTTGACTTAATACGCTCTTCTGTGTCACTGATCTTCAGGGTACCCATTGCGTAAGGTGTCACGGGGATGCCACTAACAGCAGATGCTGTCCTGCTGTTCCTATAGCTCCAGGATTGACCGGGGGTGCGTTGAGCATCCCAGATGCAGCAATGGCCCAGCATGTTTGTAGAGGAAAGGTCCGTGCCAGCAGAGGCACATCTGTAGTGTGCTGGGAATAGCAGAAAGTGTGCTGTGGGAAGGGGTCAGTGGGATAAGCCAGGGGCTGTTCGCTGTCCTGGCACAGTTCAACATGATCAGCTTGTCAGTTAGGACAAAGCTGTTGTGTGAGGGCTGCTGGGAGCAGAGAGGACCTGTGCCCCATGAGACTGCTAACTCCAAAGCCATTGCTGAGAAAGTCAGAGGGCCTGAGGTGGCTCAGGGAAAGAACAAGCTCACTCTACCCCTTTGTGTTTCTGACCTTTGAGGGTGTCAGAAGTGAGGCATTGCGTGCCGTTTCCTGCAGCCTTCCCTGGCCCCAGAGAAGGTGCTTTAGGAAGCAGAGGAGACGCAGTGCTAGTGCCTGATGTGTGCCAGCAGATCCCCCCATATCCCTGCTGTGAGGGTGGATGGACGGAAGGCATGCGCAGCCCAGCCCGGGGCCCCCAAGGTGATGAGCCTTGTCATTGTAGTCCTGTGACTCCTTGCATCAGGAAGCCAAAGCTTAGAAAAAGCCCTTATATGCGCATTCGAGTTCCTCTTTGAGTCAGAGGTGATCTTCTGGAGCTCCAGAAATGAAGGAAATCAGAATAATTAAGTGACTTCAGTCATCGCCACCCTGCTGATGAATTGCAGAGGGCCCCAGGCAAGCCTGCCGCCGTGCACTTCTCTGCTGAAAGCTGCACATGGAAAGTGGGGGAAAGTTTAAGATAAGCAAACAATGAAAGTGCAGATGATTTAAGGCATCCTCATAGCTGCAGCGTGGGGCTTAAGGTTGAGTTGTGGACTCTTGACCATTCAGTTTCCCTGTGTGGGCTCTGCTCAGTTTGCTGACTCAGTGAAGAGGGCTTTGAGCCAGCATGGTGAAGCCAGCAGATGCAGTTTTGCTCTTGCACTGCTGGTGCACATGGGAAAGCTGGGTGTTGATTAAAGCACAACAGACTCCAGTTAATGGGCCCTGCTACGACTGTGTTTTGCAGGTCAGCACATTTTATCCTCATTATTTTTTTGTGATTTCGTTCTTCTTCACCTTATCTGTTCTCAGGCCTGAAACACGGGATCAATATCCAAATAAATTTATCCAGAGGGATGACACAGATAGGTTTTACATTCTGAACACGTTATTCAATCTACCAGGTGAGTCTGACGTGAGCCAACACAGGCCTGTTTCTGTGCCTTTGAAGCCAGTAAAGCTTTGCTGATGTCTTTCTCTCCATAGCTGTCTGGGGTTTTTTTGCATGAATTTTCTTCTTTTGGGCACAGGCCCAAATTTAGTTGACCATATGATGTTATCCTTCTTTTAAAATCTTGCTTTGTTTCTTTGCAGAGACCTACCTATTGGCTTGCCTAGTGGATTTCTTTACTAACTGTGACCGGTACACTAGGTGTGTATTCCCTCAGGTTCCAGGTGCTGATGGAACGGTAAGATTGTTCTTGTAAAGAGCAGTAGAGCACAGATGGAGCTGTTCTTCCTATCAGTGGAGGCCCCTCAAGTGGTTTCAGTGGGGAAAAGTTCAGGCCTCTTACACTTGTGACCGTAAGAGAGTTTAGTGGTGACGAGATGATTTGTGTGTGCAGCAGAGACTGGTTATGAGGGTCTCCTTCATGGGGTGTATCAGTATCACCATACTGACTGACACTGGTATCTCGGCCAGCTTCTAAGACCACACGCTTATTACAGGGTGATTGCAGGCACCAGACAGCTCATTTTGAACCCATGTCCAACGGAGCCATGTTTGGACTGGTAACTGAAACACTAAATTTCCTCAGCCAGTTACCACAAGCCTCTCATGTCGTAACGGAGGACTTTGTTTACTTAAAGGTGAAAAGCTCAGGCACAGCGTGGTGCAAAAGGCTGTTTGTGCAGCACGAGTATTTACCTAGTTTTCAAATAGGTATAAGCATAAAAACAAGCTGCAGTTTGAACTGGCAAATGTGAATAGTGCTGTGCTGTTGACTCCATGTGATGGGTCATCATTGCATATTATGTGAGTGGAAGGCAAAGGTTTAATGGGATTTCACCTGGGAGCAGAGGAACTGTTTATGCCAACAATCCATCAGGTGAAGTATCCTTTCTCAGGACAGGCATAATGATTGCTGTCATAATAAATACAGCTCTGTTTAATCCTCCTTGATTTCTTCTGATGCAGACTCTCATGGGTGTCTCAAAGGTACCTCCACGGTATTTTCTAGAGGAAATTTTTCATCTTTACTGTTCAATACAGAAGCAGTTCCACCTCTCAGCAGCGGACATTACATTTAGTTCATTTCCGCAGCACCCCCTTATTTAGTGTTGGAAAGACAGAGAAAGAACAGCACTCTGCTTACTTTCTCAGTACCATCCATTGTTTGTAAAATGCTGCAGACTGCACAGTCCCAGTCTTTCTTCCTTCTTGTAATACTCCAGGGGACAAATAAGAGCTGCCATCATAGAAAGCTGTAGTCCTGCTATGGAGGCACAGGCCTGTAGTTAGGAACTCACATCCTGAAATTTTAAACAAACATTCTTGGGCAGCACGCAGATCCTGTTGAACTCTGGTTGTAGCCTTCTTTCAAGTCCGAGCCACCGTAAAGTAGTAAAAAAGAAACCATTATGATAAGATGAAAACACAAGCTCCAAACAACGCTTTGACCTAACTCTCTCCTTGACGTGTTTCTTACCTGCTGCGAGTGGCCACTGCAATCTCTCTTCTTTCTCCTCACAGCTGTGAAACGGGGTTTAAAGATGGAGACCTCTTCATGTCCTTCAGGAGTATGTTCCAGGATGTCAGAGATGCTGTTGACTGGGTTCATTACAAGGTGATTGCAGGAACTCCTTGGGACATCTGTAGTTGTAAAAGAGTTAGAGGGACTGGTCTGTAAGTCATGAGTAAAGATGTGTTATTCCACTTTAGGGCAGGAGCCCTGCTTTGCTGCCTAGTGAGCAAATAGTAGGCTGCAGTTGTATGTGAGTAAGTCAGGATCTCAGCTGCCCTACTGGGGTACTGGAGCATATCTGTGTGGGCTTCCTGTTCCTTTTTATTGTGCCCAGATTCCATTTCTCTACTGTAATTCACGGGTTCTAGAAAGTGATGCACTTACAGTCTACAACTTGTACGTTGTCCTAATTGTTAAAACAACATTTTACTGTAAATAGTTTACATTGGTACTATCTTATGTTGTCTGAAAAGTACCTGTGATAAACAGAGAAATACAGCAACTCTCCTCTATTTAGAGGAGAAGCAGTTCATCTTTTCACACACTTGTGCACAAATTTAGAATACAATTTTGTGAGCATTAACGTCTGATTAAAGACCCGATTTCTTGTTCTTCCCCTTGTAAGAGGTCTGTTGGGGTGGGATGGAGGGCTGTCACAGGAGGACTCTGCTCACAATTACACTTGTGGTGGTCGTTTGAGCCATGCAGAAGTCAGGAATCTATTTTTCTTTCCTTACGCACTGTTGTGTGATACATGGTGGAGTTGGCCTTTGAGTAAAGCATTATGGTCAGTGTTGGAGACAGGTCGTTGACTGTCTTGTTTGGTATGGCAAATCTATTTTTTGTTTGTTTCTATTGTATTCCCTTCTGAAAGGGTTAAAATGCTGTTGAAGTGGATTATTTACCATGGTGAGGGAATCGATGGATCACAGAGTTTGTGATGGTCCCTGCTACTCAAAGCCTCTCATCTCTAGAGTCACGGGTTCAGATTCGCCCTGGTTTGTACTTTCACAGCATTTTAAAGTGTGAAAGTTGGCATTACTTTGATGTCTCTTACATCATAAGTTTCCATTGCCTCACTGGGTTCTGTTGTTTCTATTTCAGGGATCGCTCAAGGAAAAGACCCTTGAGAATCTGGAAAAGTACGTGGTGAAAGATGTAAGTGTGAAGTTACTTCACTTGTGCTGCGTGACATTCTGTACTGAGTAAGCAAGCAAGAAATAAACATGCTGATTTGCTTTACTAAATCACAAAACAGATAACGCTGTGATTTCTATTGTAATAACCAAAGGCAAAGAGGAAAGTTCGAACGCGGCCTTTATTCTGAGCCAGTGATCCACGTGATTTCTTATTCACGTGCATTGTTTTTACATAAAAAATAAAAGCCAGAGGCAGTGTTATCATGGGACACAGGTGAATATGCTGGCAAGACTCGTGTTGTTTCTTTTGGTGGTGAAAGCAACTGTGTTCCCTGCCCACATTTTCTCTGCCCAAGCGGACCTCTTTTTAAAAAGTTACAGATGAGCATCTCTTTAGACAGCAGTATTCCTTCGCCATCCAACAAAAATGTTACACGCATTTAACCATGAGGGACTGAGGGAAAGATCCTGACAGACTCTTCAGTGCCCGGGCTCTGGGTAGCCCCAAAATATGTGTTCAGCACATCTAATTGAGCAAGCTCTGTTGGTTCTCTTACTTTTCCTCTCTCTGCAATGTGCAAGGCCCCTTTGGACCACTTAGAGTATAATGATTCTTCAGTTTAGATGAGCTCTGTGATAGAGTATCACTTTAAAGCAGTTAACCTTGTTTCTAGTTACATGCCTGCAAAATTCTTAGGAAACTGTCCTGTGAGGTAATCAGCTGCTCTGGCAATGGACTGAGGTTTATGATTCAATAAAAATAGCCTCAGGAATAAATTCTCCCTAATTTGAGGTTGGAATTATAATACACTCCAACTTGTGGCTCCTGTGAGCTCAGATTTCACCTGCCTCTGGGCCCATTTCGGGAACGGACTGGGAGCTGGAGGAGCTGCTCCAGCATGCCTGGCCCAGAGCAGATCAGTGGGAGCAGCACAGGGTGCCTGGCGCTGTGCTTGGAAAGGCACTGCAGCCCTGCTGAGCCCTTCCCCCTCGCCTTCCTCCCCTGCGCCGTGCTCCCGAGGGGTGTTACATGGAAGGGAGCAGGAGCTTTCCTGGCTCTGGCCTGTGCAAAACACGTGGATTTGCTTGCTTGTTGGTTTGATTTGCTGTGTTTTGTCTGGTGGGATCATAGTTGAGATCGTTTTGCCCATGAGGAATCTCTGTAACTTTTGTGTGTGACTTGTGTGTCCCTTGGCTTTCAGGGGAAGCTGCCGCTGCTGCTCAGCCGCATGAATGAAGTTGGGAAGGTGTTTCTTGTCACAAACAGCGACTATAAATACACAGACGTAAGCACTGCTTGTATTGTTGTGTTGGTAGATAATGGAGTAAGCAAAAGCCAGCCATTCATTTGTATGGGCTTTGGTAGGACATGTCCTGGTGGAGAATCAGGTGCTTTCTAAGCTAGGTGTAGGATGGTTTAGGGGTGAATGCAGGTTAGGTCTTGAGTCATCTTTTATAGTCCTGGTTCTGCTGCTGACCTAGTATGGGCCTGGCTTAAATCCTTCTGTGCCTCACTCAGTTCCTCAGCAATTAAAAGAGAAAGTGATACTCATTTTACATTTCAGCAGAAAATGCTGAAATACTTTAAAATGCAGAACTTTCCTTTCAGGTGAGGTAGTTCTTAGTACATAGAGGTCACCAAGGCCGTGGTCTTAGAGAGGTCTAAGAGCCAGAAAGGGCTGTCTGCTGTACTGCAGGATTAAACGCAGTTACTTCAACTCCAGGTGAATGTCAGGGTGTTGCAACACTGCTAATCCAAAGATTCATGTGCCAGTTTAAAGTGTTGCAGGACATATCTGAAGCAGGGTGCACATTCCTGAGGCAAATGTGTTCTTTGATTATAAAAATTACTGTTTTAATTCCTGTTACTGTAAATTCCATCCATTCATTTTGTCTCCAAATCTTATGCTGGCTTTCCTGTAAATCCTGAAAATAAAGTTCTGTAACACGAAAAGATAAAACCAGAAAAATATGCTTTTATAAAGTACATAAATATATGTTTAAAAACACATCTTTGAATACTTTCTTTCCGTCTTTCAGAAAATTATGACTTACTTGTTTGACTTTCCACACGGACCAAAGGTACGTGATTTCTAGGCTGCAGTTCCAGTAGGAGCTGATGTGCCTAATTATCTGTGTAGCTGGAAAGCATTTTAATCCTGCTTCGTCGGCTGCATGGGATTAGTTGCTTTAATCTGGTTAAAATACACTTGCTGTTTTGTGTCCTATTTGAATGGGAGCAAAGCAAATTCAATATAACAAGAGAAAAGAGGCATCATCTGGTCTCAAACAATAATCTGTGTTAACAATAACATTATTGTACTGATAACACATTTTAACTGTGGCATTTTGCAGCCAGGTTTATTTGAAATCTTGCACAGTATTTTAGACGTAGTTGAAAAAAAAAAAAACCTCGATGGAGAGAGTTTTATAAGACAACAGAAACATGTATGGCTGCTTGTGCCTTGACTGTGGTAACTTCAGAAGTTTTAGTCGTGCTTTTTCTGGTTTTCTGAGGTCAAAATTTAGCCCTGCAACTTCTGGAGAGAGGCTTACAAGCTGAATTTATGCTGCTTTCTTAGTCTCCCTGTGGGAGCCTATCTCACGCTCGAAAGATGTGCTTTCACACTGAACTCTCAAGGTAGAAGACGGCCAAGGGAGACATTTTCAGAACATGGAAAATCACCGCAGCTGATAGCTCAAAAAACTCCTTGCTGTGGTCTTGATTTCCGAAAGAGTGAAAGCATGGAACAGAGAGGGCTCGTGAATGCCCGGTGGCCTTCAGGCAGGGCTGTGGTTCGGGGCCGCGCTCGGTGGCACAGAATCCCGGCGTTTTCCCACTCCTGCCAAACGTGCCAATGTGGCCTTGTAAGGCTGAAGCCGTGACATCGCTCGTGTCTGGATCCGTGCAGGACGTCACCTTCAGGAACAGAGGAGCGGTGTCGTTTACAGCATCCCTTTACACGGCAGCTGTGCTGTGGCATGGATGTTGCGTGCAGCTCCCCTGTCTCACACCACGTCCCCAGTCCTTGCTCCAAGGCTGGGTTGGGGTGGGCTTGCTGTGAAAGGGGAGTGCTTTAGGAGATGGCACTGGCAACCCAGCATCGTACCACAGTAGGCACGAGCTCGGGGATTTTGATGGACCGGCAGCGTCACAAGGTTATGGCTGTGGGCAGTGACACTCCAGCTAAACTCCCTGTGGCTGATCGTGTTGTGCCTGATTTTGGGCCTTGTTTGTGCCTCCACAGCCTGGGAGTGCCCATCGGCCATGGCAGTCCTACTTCGACCTGATCCTGGTGGACGCGCGAAAACCTCTCTTCTTTGGGGAAGGCACTGTGTTGCGGCAGGTGGACACGGTGAGTGGCACGTGGGGGGTACCTCTGTGGCTGGAAGGGCTCGTGCATGTCTCAGTGGCAATGGGCAGCAGAGTGTTTAGACAGGACCTGTCTCAGAGGTGATGGGCTGGCTTCTCCTCTTAGTGATTCCTGAGCTACCCCATCACCTGGGGCACAGCAGAGCTCGAGGCTTTGCTGGCTTCCCTAACGTACCACTGGTGGCAATAGGAAAAGAATGTGGAAAGCCACCTCTAGGCTGCCTGGGAGGAAGAGAGAGACAAAGAATGAAGTACTAGTGGGATGGAAAGGATCCAGACCGTCAGCTGTCTATACTAACGCGGTGTCTCCTTCCTCAGGTGACCGGGAAGCTGAAGATCGGTACCTACACAGGCCCACTGCAGCACGGCATCGTGTACTCAGGAGGTGAGGCAAGAACCCTTCTTGGCCTGTGGAGTGGCTCTGATGTGCCCTCGTGGTCTTCATCCACTCCGGCTGTGAGAGGATGTGTGCCAGGCGCTGGGCAGGGTCGTGTTTCCCCACACACGTTGTCCTGTGCCCTCTGCACCCTGCGCCAGAAGCTCTCCATCATCATTGCTGCCCAGTGTGGGGAAGAAATGGACCTGTTCCTCCTCAAACTCCCTGCTCTTCCTTGCCGGGGACGGCCTGGGAAATGTCGCTGCGGGGCTTGGGAAGGGGGAGCTGCTGCTAGCCCAGTGCAACATTCCCAGCTATCCTTACAGTGCTGCCACCGGCGTGACTGCGCTCGAAGGGTTCCCTGCACCCGGGAGGGGCAGCGGGTGGATATACAGGGCTGGCCGTGACATCTGGGGCTCCGTTACTCTCACGTGGGTGGGAGGCAGCACAGCCCCTCTGCTGCTGCCGTTCATGGAGGGGGTGTGGGGGCAAAGCTGCCCCCGGGTGAGCTCCCAGGTGGGCGGGCAGTGCCCTGTGCTGCCGTGGCCAAGCAGCGGTGCTGCGTTTAGCAGTGGGGATTTCTGGGAGGAAAATGCACCCGCTCCATCCCTGCCCTGGGCCCTCTGAAGTGAGCCACACGTTTCCTTTTGGCTTTGTGTTCTGAGCCATGCTGTTCTTCTCTCAGGCTCCTCGGACACAGTCTGTGACCTGCTGGGGGCCAAAGGGAAGGATATCTTGTACATTGGAGACCATATCTTTGGAGACATCCTCAAATCCAAGAAGCGCCAGGGTTGGAGGACCTTCCTGGTGATCCCCGAGCTGGCGCAGGAGCTGCACGTCTGGACAGACAAAAGCGGTCAGCAGCTGGACAAACCCCAGGCCAGGCTTTGCTCTTACTCACCTGGTGCTGCACCCCTGAGATCGCCAGGGCGCAGGGGTGCAGGGGAGAGGTCACCCTGGCTTGCCACTTCTGCTTTCGGCCCTTTCTCCCTGGGCCTGGCTGTTGGTGGCAGGAGCTGGGGCAGCTCTCCAAGGGTTGGCCTCGGGGTCCCAGGCCGCTTGCGCGTGGTCAGCCAGCACTGACTTGGCTGGGGGAGAAGCTGCAGCTGGGTGGGGTTGCGTTGTTCCTCATCCACAACCCTGCCACAGAAACTCCTCTCCCTCTGCCCGTACGGAGCTGTGGCTTCTCTGGTAAAAAGTATGTGACAAGACACCTGGGTTGTTTGTCCAGCAATGCCTGAGCCGTGGCTGCTCTCCCATCTGCAGAGAGTCCCTGCTCACCAGCCGCTTCCTCCTGCTCCCTCCTGCTCCCTCTGCTGCCAAAGGGCTGTGTGTTCCCCACCCCAGGGTGCTACTGCTTTGCTCCCAGGTTTGCCCTTTGGTGTGTAAATAGGTCTGGGGGTTATGCAGGCTGCCCCATGGCTGCTTGGAAGGTTTTGGTGAGGGCTGCGAAGGCTCCACCTCAAAAACAAAAGGGGCAACCAGAAAGCAAGCCCAAAGCTCTGCCAGTGGCTCACAGTGTGACTGAACCCCCTCCTGGCACAGTGGCCGTGAGATGCCATGCTCCGGGATGCCCCTCCACCGCCATGCAAGGGGAGCGGGCAGGATGGTGGGTTTGCTTTCAGATCCTTGTCATTTCAACAGTTTAAACTTACCCTTCTTCCCGTTTCTTTTCTGGATTTTCCAGCCCTTTTTGAAGAGCTGCAGAGTCTCGACATTTTCTTGGCTGAGCTATACAAGTGAGTGTTCAAACAGTGACAACTTTCCTGCTGCTTCTCCCAGCCTAGCGACAGCTAACGAGTGGCTCTGACGAAACCTTGGGGTTGGGATAGCGGCACTGCTGCCGGAGCTTTGCCTCAGGCCTGGGCTCAGCCCACGAGACCACCCTTCCCCTCCAGACCAGCCTCCCTCCCCCGAGCCCCCATCCCACAGCGTCTGGTTCTGAAAGGCTTTTCACACCGTGTATTTACCTTCTCGCCTGTAACTAGGCATCTGGACAGTAGCAGCAATGAACGCCCTGACATCAGCTCCATCCAGAGACGTATTAAGGTACCAACCGTAAAAATCCCTTTCCATCCTTCTGGATCCCAAAGGGCTTGAGAACCCGGCCCCACTGCTCAGCCCTGAAATGCTTCGCTCTGCCTTTGGGTGGGCTCGGCAGGCTTGGCAAAGCCGCTGTGTCTTTGCGGGCGCAAACGGAGGAGCTTCTCAGCTCACTGGTGTCACTGGCACTCCTGAAAGGCAGCCTGGTCTGGAACAGGGTCTCCTTCCTCACGCACACAACAGCGCTGCGCTCGCCGCTGCGGAACTGGGTGCTGGCTCACACGGGCTGGGAGGGGCCGTACCCCCCGGTTCGGCCAGCCCTGGGGTGCCAGCCTGGGGCCGGCGCTGGCCCTGAGCCTGCTGCTGCCTTTCCCTCCCTGGGTTAGCTGGGGCCTGGCTGTGCTCCGGCGCTGCAGGATACGAGCGCAAAAAGCCATGCTGGAGATCCTTGCAGGTCTCATGTAGCCCCCGCCCTCGGTGCGCTCCGCTTCGGCGTTGCCGTGGCTCCGCGCTGCTGCCGGCCCAGCCCGGGACCTGACCTGCCCTTTGCTTGCAGAAAGTGACCCATGACATGGACATGTGCTACGGGATGATGGGGAGCCTCTTCCGCAGCGGCTCTCGGCAGACCCTGTTTGCCAGCCAGGTGATGCGCTATGCCGATCTCTATGCAGCCTCCTTCATCAACCTCCTCTACTACCCCTTCAGCTACCTCTTCAGAGCCGCCCACGTCCTGGTGAGCCGCAGACCCCGGGGAGGCGGGCAGGGGTCCCAAAGGTGCCTGCGCGTGTGTTCGTTAACACCTCCACGAGCCGCAAGCACCGGGGATGGCACCTTGGAGGGCTGGGTGGCCTTTGATGCACGGCAGGCCAAAGGGCCACGTTCTGGGGTTTGCTCTCCACGCGTCCTAGGGAGGTGCCCGGGGGCTGGGACAGCCCTCGCCATCTCCTCTCTCTCTCTCGCACCTGTAGATGCCACACGAGTCCACGGTGGAGCACACGCACGTCGACATCAATGAGAAGGAGTCGCCGATGGCCACGCGCAATCGCACCTCGGTGGATTTTAAAGATTCTGACTACAAGCGGCATCAGCTGACCCGCTCCATCAGTGAGATCAAACCTCCCAACCTCTTCCCCCAGGCACCTCAGGAAATCACACATTGCCACGATGAAGACGACGATGAGGAAGAGGAAGAGGAGGAAGAAGAGGAGGAAGAGGAAGAGGAGTAAGAAGGAAAAAGCAAAGCATCTCTGAAGACAAACCGTGACTCTAGCAGTGCTCAGGAGCGGATTCCTTTGTTGGGGCCCTTGGGGTGATGGGTTGGGGGGGTGAGATTCTTGCGAAGGCACATTTTCAAAGTGTCCGGAAACCTTTTACAGATTAACACTAATTAGGAGGAGACCCTTGTTTTCAGTTTTGCAGACGGTTCAAAAAGCTGATGGATTCTGCCTGGGTGGTGCTTTCAGACCGGAGTGCCCGCCTGTGCTGTCCTGCTGCTCCCGTTACGCTGAGGGGTGCTGCACGTCCCTCCCTTTCCCGTGGTGTGTTCCATTCGGTGTCCGTGTGAATGGCGTCCTGTGAACAGTTTTTGCCATTTGTTACCTTCGCTGTGGAGAAGGAAGGGATGCGCTGGGCCCTGCAGGAGACAACATGATCTAAATCCTGCTGCCCACTGGGCTGCTGCCCCGAACCCTCTACTTCTGGGTTCCAGCCCGCACTCCCCGTGTGAGCCAAGGGTGCTGCTATGGCTCCCAGCCCTCGCTTTACCCTCTGCTTGGCGTGAGTTTCTCTCTGTAAGCGGTTCGACTCCTCCGGCCGTCAGGGATGGCGGTGGGATTCCAGCCCATCTGCAGCTGTACACGTTTTGGCTCGTAGACACTTGTTACCCTCTCCCGGTGTTCCAGAGCGCTCTTTCATCATCGGCATGTGACGCATGATTCCCAACACATCTCAGACAGCTGAGCCGCACTCTGTGTTCCCAGCTCCCGTAGTCGCAGCAGTAAATACTAACCCAGGGAGCCGGAAGCTGCTGCTTTAGCGTTACGTTACTTGGTTTGTTTTCCCACTGCCTGTTACTGACCTTTCTGTCCGCTCGGCTTTAAGAAAGTGAAGCATCCCAAAGACAAACCCAGCCACCACCTGGAGTGAAAGGGCCCGATGCTCCAGGGTGCTGCAGGCCACGTGTGTCTGCCCTAAACCGGGGAAGAGCAGGTGCCCCAGAGCCAGCCCCGCAGCGGGAGCCGGGAACACCAGTCTGGCTGGCGGCCGCCTGGGGCTTCGGCCGGGCACGGAGGAAGCGGAGCCTCATGGCAGGTTGCGGTGGGCAGGGCTGCGTCCCCGGGCGAGGAGGGTGACGGCCGCAGGCTGCCCCGCGGGGATGGGCAAGGGGGCCTGACAGCCCACCTGGGGCCAACGTGAAGCTGGGCAGCACAGCCCTGTGAGGGCCCTCTTGTAATGAATTCAACTGTTGTTTCAGTACCATAAACTCATTAAATCTTCCCC